>Ga0228698_1000381_pt1 | contig 37021 bp, 31 predicted proteins | sample McNCre117_Aug_MG_FD_178015 | JGI IMG/M metagenome (GOLD analysis project Ga0228698, IMG submission 178015) | Freshwater microbial communities from McNutts Creek, Athens, Georgia, United States - 1-17_Aug_MG | ecosystem: Environmental > Aquatic > Freshwater > Creek | place: USA: Georgia... | reverse complement strand
TGGACCAAAAATTGTGGAACCAGACGCCCGACTTTGTGAGCTACACCCTGTCCAAGGCCGCGCTGGATGCGGCCAACTCCATGTTGGCGCTGGCCTTGCAGCCGCTGGTACGGGTGGTGGGCGTGGCGCCGGTGATGGGCCAGCACCAGCCGCTGCTGCGGGGCGAGAAGCTGGCCGAGCGCAGTGCCGCACTGCCCAGCCACCACCAGGAAACTGATCTGGACACCACCGCCGCGGTGCTGCTGGCTTTGCAGGAGAGCAGCATCAGCGGCACCACCTTGCTGGTGGAAGAGGAGTTGGCAGCGGACAAAACCGCAGCGCCAGTGCCCGAAGATGTTCCCGAGCGTGTCGAAAATGGAAAACATTACGTCCCTCTGGCACGCGGCGGGGCGCCTGTCGTGGCAGACAATTTGCCACCCTCAACATGAACCGAGACCCCCTTGGTCATACCACGCTGCCGTGCTGTACGCGAAGGCTTGAGGTTTTCCGCATGAAAGAAACACCATGAGCCACACCACCGGCAACCAGACCCTTACCCTCACCGGCCTGCGCTTTGACGCAAGCTTGGGGATCCTGGAGTCTGAAATTGCAGAACCCCAGCCCATCCAGGTGGATGCCGAGCTGTGCCTGGGCTGCCAGCCTTTGCTGCCGCAAGACGACGAGATCAACCACGTGCTGGACTACCGCAAGGTGCGCCAGATCATCATTGACGAGTGCACTGCCGAGCATGTGAACTTGCTCGAAACCCTGATCGGCAAGCTCACCCACCGCCTGATGCAACTGCCCGGCGTGGTGGGTGCGCGCGTGAAGATTGCCAAGCTACAAATTTTTGAAGACTGCGAAGTGGCTATTCGCATGGAAACCGGAAACTGGGCCACTGTGCCGCAAGGAGATTTGAAATGAGTGCTGTGTGGGTGGAAGAAGAGGCGCCCGTGGTGAGCGCCGACAAGCAAGCCAAGATTGAACGCGAAACCCACAAGCTGGAAAAGCGCCTGTGCCGCCAGATGGGCCAGGCCATCGTGGACTACAACATGATCGAAGAGGGCGACCGGGTCATGGTCTGTATGTCGGGCGGCAAGGACAGCTACGGCATGCTCGACATCCTGCTCAAGATGCAGCAGCGCGCGCCCATCAACTTCGAGATCGTGGCCGTCAACCTGGACCAGAAGCAGCCCGGGTTTCCCGACCACATCCTGCCCGAGTACCTGAAAAGCCTGGGCGTGGAATTCCACATCGAAACGCAGGACACCTACTCCATCGTCAAGCGCAACATCCCCGAGGGCAAGACCATGTGCAGCCTGTGCAGCCGCTTGCGCCGGGGCATTTTGTACAGCGTGGCGCGGCGGCTGAAATGCAACAAGCTGGCGCTCGGCCACCACCGCGACGACATGCTGCAGACGTTTTTCCTCAACATGTTTTTCGGTGGCAAGGTCAAGGGCATGCCCCCCAAGCTCACCAGCGACAACGGCGAATTCATCGTCATCCGCCCGCTGGCCTATGTGGCCGAGAAAGACCTGATCCGCTGGGCCGCGCACCGCGCTTTCCCTATCATCCCGTGCAGCCTGTGCGGCAGCCAGACCAACCTGCAGCGGGTGCAGATCGGCAACATGCTGCGCGACTGGGAAAAGCAATACCCCGGCCGCGCAGAGACCATGTTCACCGCGCTGCAAAACGTGGTGCCCTCGCACCTGATGGACGCCAAGCTGTTTGACTTCAAGGGCATCCAGGCTACTGGCATTGAAGACGACGAGGGTGACAAGGCCTTTGACGCCGAAGAGTTCCCCGTGCCCAGCCTGCCGGGCATGCAAGTGCTGCAGGCCTGACCATGTTCCCCCATCTGCGCGCTCAAACCATGGCATTCATCGCTTGCTTGCTCACCTTGGGTCTGCTGTCGGGCTGCGCCATGCCGCGCTTGATTGACAGCGACGTGCAGAGCTTCACCTCCAGCGCGGCGGCGGTCACCCCTGCCAGCTACCGTTTTGAGCGCCTGCCATCGCAAGCCGGCGCGCCGGTGCCCTCCACGTTGGAAACCCTGGCCGCGCAGTCTTTGTCCAAAGTAGGGCTGGTCGCCGTACCTGCGGGGGCGGAGGTCACTGCGCGTTATGCGGTGCAAGTGAGTCTGGAGGTGAGCCGCATTGCATCGCCCTACCCGCAAAGCAGCATGGGTGGCGGCTGGTGGGGCCACCGGGATGGGCGCAGGCGTTTGTTGCTGGACATGTCACTGGAGCCGCAGTGGGTGCGGCATGTGGTGCGTGTGCTGTTGCGCGACACCGCCAGCGCACAGGTAGCCTATGAAACCAGCGCCACGTTTGACGGCCCCTGGAGCGACACCAACAACCTGCTGCCCGCGCTGCTGGATGCAGCCTTGCAGGGCTACCCCCACCCACCCGCCGGCCCGCGCAAGGTGGTGATTGAGCTGCCCGCCCCCGAAGCACAAGACGACTGATGCCCACCGCCACCCGCATCATTGCCATCCGCCACGGCGAAACGGCCTGGAATGTGGACACCCGCATCCAGGGCCAGCTCGACATTGACCTGAACGACACAGGCCGCTGGCAAGCCCAGCAGGCCGGGCGCGCCCTGGCTGACGAAGCCATTGACGCGGTGTACGCCAGCGACTTGCAGCGCGCCTTCAACACCGCGCAAACCATTGCCACCACAGCCGCCCCGCACCTGGAGGTGCAAGCCCATAGCGGCTTGCGCGAACGCGCCTTCGGCAAGTTTGAGGGCCAGACCTACGCCGCCATTGAGGCCCAATGGCCCGAGGAGGCCCGCCTGTGGCGCACGCGTGATCCGCACTTCGCACCCGAAGGCGGCGAGACGCCTACGCAGGTGCTGGCGCGCGTGGCCCACACGGTAAACGAGATTGCCGCGCGCCATCTGGGCCAGCAGATCGTGCTGGTGTCGCACGGCGGCGTGATGGACATGCTCTACCGCCTGGCCACGCAGCAAAGCGTGAGCGCCACCCGTACCTGGGATCTGGGCAACGCCGCCATCAACCGCCTGCTGTGGACGCCTGATGCGCTCACGCTGGTGGGCTGGGCCGATGTGCGGCATCTGGATGCCGCCGGGCTGGACGAGTTCGGCGCCTGAATCGTGTTCACAGATTCAATACGCGTGTGACACAGCGGGTTTACCCCGCTTGGCTATACTGATTTTCACTTTTGCACCGCGCTTTTTACGCGCCGTTGCAATTCCCCTCACCATCACCGCGCCAGGGCCATGAGGCCCCGGTTGCTCTACCAAGGGATGCCCATGTCTGTTTATTTTTCCGCTCCATCGTTGAAGGGTGCAGCGTCGCCTGCGCGTCTGGCTGTGCTGTGCGCGGCCACTTTGTTGGCTGCGTGTGGCCAGCAGGCCGCGCCTCCCGCAGCAGCCCCCGGTGCCGGTCAGGCGCCGCCGCCTGCACAGGTGGGCGTGGTGACGGTGCAGCGTGGCACCGTGGGCCTGGTGACCGAATTGCCGGGCCGCACCGAAGCCTCGCGCGTGGCCCAGGTGCGGGCACGGGTGGCGGGCATCTTGCAGGCCAAGCGTTTTGTGGAAGGCAGCGAGGTGCGTGCCGGGCAAACCCTGTTCCAGATTGACGACGCACCCTACCGCGCCACCCTGGCCAGTGCCCAGGCCGCCCTGGCCAAGGCCGAAGCCAGCCTGACCGTGGCACGTGCCCAGGCCGACCGCTACAAGCCGCTGGCCGAAGCCAAAGCCATCAGCGAGCAAGACTTGGTGGCCGCCGTGGCCGCCCAAAAACTGGCCGAGGCCGATGTGGCTGCCGCCAAGGCCGCCATCCAGACCGCGCAGATCAACGTGGGCTATGCCAATGTGACCACGCCCATTGCAGGCCGTATTGGCCGTGCGCTGGTAACCGAAGGTGCGCTGGTGGGGCAGGGTGAGGCCACGCAGCTCGCGCTGGTGCAGCAGATCAACCCCATGTATATCAACTTCACCCAGTCGGTGGGCGACGTGCTGCGCTTGCGCACGGCGATTGCCAACGGCCAGCTCAAGTCCGGTGGTGGCGCGGAGTCGGCCCAGGTGCGCATCGTTCTGGAAGACGGCAGCGTCTACCCGGTGGCGGGCAAGCTCTTGTTCAGCGACCTGAGCGTGGACCCCACCTCCGGCCAGATCACGCTGCGCGCCGAAATCCCCAACCCCAAGGGCCAGTTGCTGCCCGGCATGTATGTGCGGGCGCAACTGCAGCAAGCTGAAGTGGCCGGTGCCATCCTGCTGCCGCAGCAAGCCGTGCAGCGTGGTGGCCAGGGAGGTGACAGCGTGAAAGTGGTGGCCGAAGACGGCACCGTGAGCACCCGCCCGGTGAAGGTCAGCACTGGCAAGAACGGCCAGTGGGTCGTGCTCGACGGCCTGAAAGACGGTGAGATGGTGATGGTCGATGGCTTCCAGAAAATGATGGGCAAGGCCCCGGTCAAGCCGGTGCCGTGGACACCCGGTGGCACGGCCACTGCGCCTGCGGCCACAGCAAGTGCGCCTGCCAATGCAGCCAGCGCTGCAGCCCCCGCAGCCTCTGCGGCCAAGCAATAAAGGGCCCGCACCATGGCGCGTTTCTTTATTGACCGGCCCATCTTTGCATGGGTGATTGCCTTGTTCATCGTAGTGCTGGGGGCGGTGTCCATCACCCAGTTGCCCATTGCCCAATACCCCTCGGTGGCACCACCGTCCATCGTGGTGTCCATGGCCTATCCAGGTGCGACGGCGCAGACGCTGGAAGACAGCGTGCTGTCCGTGATCGAGCGCGAGATGAATGGCTCGCCCGGCCTCTTGTACATGGAGTCTGTTGCGCAGGCCGATGGCAGTGGGACGATTACGCTGAGCTTCCAGCCCGGCACCAGCCCGGACCTGGCGCAGGTGGATGTGCAGAACCGGCTCAGCCGCGCCACGCCGCGTCTGCCCGCCGTGGTGACGCAAAACGGTGTGCGCGTGGACAAGTCGCGCTCCAACTTCTTGCTGTTCACCATGCTCTCGTCCGACAACCCGGCCTACAACCCGGTGGCCTTGGGTGACTACGCATCGCGCAACATCCTGCCCGAAATCCAGCGCATCCCCGGTGTGGGCCAGGCGCAGTTGTTTGGCACCGAGCGCGCCATGCGCATCTGGATAGACCCGGCCAAGCTGGTGGGCTACAAGCTCTCTACGGCCGATGTGACCGCCGCCATCAGCGCGCAGAACGTGCAGATTGCCTCCGGCAGCATTGGCGACTTGCCCAACCTGTCCGCGCAGTCCACCTTTGCGGCCGTGGTCGTCAAAGGGCAGCTGTCGTCGGTGGAGCAGTTTGGCAACGTGGTGCTGCGCGCCAATACCGACGGCTCCAGCGTGCGCCTGCGGGACGTGGCGCGCATTGAGCTGGGCGCACAAACCTACAGCACCCAGGCCCGCCTGAACGGCCAACCGGCCACCGGCATTGGCGTGCAGCTGGCGCCCAGTGGCAATGCGCTGGCCACGGCCAAGGCCATTCGTGCGCGCATAGACCAGCTCTCGCGCTACTTCCCGCCCGGCGTGAAAGCCACCGTTCCCTACGACAGCTCCAAGTTCGTGGAAATCTCGATCAGTCAGGTGGTCGAGACATTGCTCGAAGCCGTGGTGCTGGTGTTCCTGGTGATGTATTTGTTCATGCAGAACATCCGCTACACCATCATCCCCACGCTGGTGGTGCCCATCACGCTCTTGGGCACGTTTGCCACGCTGCTGGCCCTGGGCTATTCGATCAACGTGCTCACCATGTTCGGCATGGTGCTGGTGATCGGCATCGTGGTGGACGATGCCATCGTGGTGGTGGAAAACGTGGAGCGCATCATGAGCACCGAGGGCCTGCACCCGCTCATGGCCACGCGCAAGGCCATGGGCCAGATCAGCAACGCCATCATCGGCGTGACGGTGGTGCTGGTGTCGGTGTTTGTGCCGCTGCTGTTCTTTAGCGGCTCGGTGGGCAATATCTACCGCCAGTTCGCTACCGTGATGCTCAGCTCCATCTTGCTGTCGGCCTTCATGGCGCTGTCGTTCACACCGGCGTTGTGCGCCTCGCTCCTGAAGCCGGTGGAAGCCGGGCACCACCATGCCAAGAACGGCTTCTTTGGCTGGTTCAACCGTGGCTTTAGCCGCACCACCCATGGCTACGAGGGTGTGGTGGCGCGCGTGCTCAAGCGCAGCGGCCGCTTCCTGGTGATCTACGCGATGCTGGTGGTGGTGGTGGGCTTGCTGTTCCGCGCCTTGCCTACATCGTTCCTGCCCAATGAGGACCAAGGCATGATTTTGGTGAACGTGCAACTGCCGCCGGGCGCTACCGCCAACCGCACCGGTGCGGTCATGAGCCAGGTAGAGGGCTTCATCCTCAAGCAGCCCGAGGTGGCCAGCATGGTGGGTGTGCTGGGCTTTAGCTTCAGCGGCACCGGCCAGAACAACGGCCTGGCTTTTGTTTCGCTCAAGGATTGGAAAGAGCGCACGGGCAAAGAGCATTCCGCACAGACCTTGGCCGGGCGTGCATTCGGCGCGCTCATGGGTGTGCGTGATGCGTTCATCTTTGCGCTCTCGCCTCCGCCCATTCCCGAACTGGGCAGCGCCAGTGGCTTCTCGTTCCGCCTGCAAGACCGGGGTGGCAACGGGCACGACGCGCTCCTTGCCGCACGCAACCAGTTGCTGGGCATGGCAGGCCAAAGTAAGCTGCTCAAGGGCGTGCGCCCCGACGGCTTGGAAGACGCGGCCCAACTGCAGCTCAGCATTGACCGCGACAAGGCGGCGGCGCTGGGTATCAACATGTCGTCTGTGAGCGCCGCGCTGGGCACGGCCATGGGCTCGGCCTATGTGAACGACTTTCCCAACGCCGGACGCATGCAGCGCGTGGTGGTGCAGGCTGATGCGCCCACCCGTATGCAGGCTGACGATTTGCTGCGCCTCAATGTGATCAACGCCACAGGCCAAGCCGTGCCGCTGTCGGCCATTGCCCGCACCGAGTGGATCACCGGCCCCATGCAGACGGTGCGCTTCAATGGCTACCCCACCATGCGTATTTCGGGCGAGCCCGCTGTGGGCTTCAGTACCGGTGACGCCATGGCAGAAATGGAGCGCTTGGCTGCGCAACTGCCTCCTGGCTTTGCCTACGAGTGGACCGGCCAGTCGTATGAAGAAAAGCTCTCCGGCTCCACGGCTATGGTGCTGTTTGCGTTCTCGCTGCTGGCGGTGTTCCTGTGCCTGGCAGCGCTGTATGAGAGCTGGTCGATTCCGTTTGCGGTGATTCTGGTGGTGCCCTTGGGCGTGCTGGGCGTGACGATTGCCGCGCACCTGCGCGGGCTGGAGAACGACATCTACTTCAAGGTGGGCCTGATCACCATCATTGGCCTCTCGGCCAAGAACGCGGTGCTGATCATCGAATTTGCCAAAGACCTGGCCGCGCAAGGCAAGGGCTTGGTGGAGGCGGTGTTGGAGGCGGTGCACCTGCGCTTCCGTCCGATTTTGATGACCTCCATGGCCTTCATTTTGGGCGTGTTGCCGCTGGTCTTGGCCAGTGGCGCAGGCTCGGCCAGCCAGCGTGCCATCGGCACTGGCGTGATGGGCGGCATGATCACGGCCACACTGTTGTCGGTGTTCTTTACGCCGGTGTTCTTTGTGGTGGTGCGCAGCTTCTTCAAGGGCAGCGAGCGCCAGCGCCGCATGTACGCACATGAAAAGCAGGAAGGCGAACTCACCGCACCTGTGCCGGTTGAGCCGGAGGATTTCAAATGAAGCACCTGATGCAGCATAGCAGCGCCTTGCGCGCTACCGCGCTGGCGGCCATGGCCCTGGTTTTGAGCGCCTGCGGCAGCATGGCACCCGACTACCAGCGCCCCGCAGCGCCCGTGCCCGCGCAGCTGCCATCGGCCGGTTTGCCCGCCAGCAATAGCGTGGCGGCCGATGTGCCTTGGCAGAATTTCTTTGCCGATGCGCGGCTGCAAAAGCTGATCCGCATCGCGCTGGACAACAACCGCGACCTGCGCGTGGCCCTGCTCAATGTGGAACAGGCACGCGCCACCGTGGACGTGCGCAAGGCCGACCGCTGGCCCACGCTGAACGCAGGCCTGAGTCTGAGCCGTGGCACCACCACCACGGGTGCGACTGCCAGCAGCTTTAGCGCGGGCCTGTTGGTCACGTCCTACGAGATCGATTTGTTTGACCGCCTGCGCAGCCAGACCGATGCGGCCTTTGCCCAGTACCTGGCCACCACCGAGGCAGGCAAGGCCGCGCAGATCAGCCTGATCGGTTCTGTGGCCAATGCCTACTTTGCCGTGCAGGCCGACAACGATTTGTTGCAACTGGTTCAACAAACCCTGCGCACGCGCGAGGAGTCCTTGAAGCTCACGCAGCTGCGCTTTGACAAAGGGGCCAACTCGCAACTGGACCTGAGCCAGGCGCAGTCGCTGCTGGAAGCCGCGCGCGTGGCGCTGGCCCAAACCCAGCGCCAGCGCATGCAGGACGAAAACGCGCTCAACCTGTTGCTGGGCCAGACGGCTCCTGCCGAACTGCTGCAAGGCGCAGCCACCGCTGCGCCCATGGCCGAGGTGCCGATCGGCCTGTCCAGCGAACTGCTGTTGCGCAGGCCCGATGTGGCCCAGGCCGAACAGCAGCTGCTCGCTGCCAACGCCAACATCGGCGCGGCCCGTGCCGCCTTCTTCCCCAAGATACTGCTGACCGCCAGCGCGGGCAGTGTGAGCAGCGAGTTCGAGAACCTGTTCAAGGACGGCACCTTTGCCTGGAACCTTGCGCCCCAGTTGCTCATGCCCTTGTTTGACATGGGCCGCAACCAGGCCAACCTGGCCAGCGCCAAGGCTGCCCGCGAAGTGGCCGTAGCGCAGTACGAAAAGTCCATCCAGTCCGCGTTCCGCGAAGTGGCCGACGCGCTGGCAGGCCGCGCGACTTTGGGCGAACAGCTCAAGGCCCAGCAAGCCCAGACCCAGGCCGAGTCCGAGCGCGCACGCCTGACGGACCTGCGCTTCAAGAACGGCGCCAGCAGCTACCTTGAAGTGCTGGACGCCCAGCGCAGCCTGTTTGCCGTGCAGCAGGCCGAGTTGCAACTGCGCGCCCAGGTGCTGCAAAACCAGGCCACGCTGTACCGGGTGATGGGTGGGGGCTGGGTGGCAGAGAACAGCCGGTAGCCAAGCAGCTAGCTACCGGCCGCCGTCACCCACCAGCGCGTAGGGTGCCCAATAGGCCGGGTGCTGGTACTGCGGCATGTCCATCAGATGGAGCATGGCCTGTCGCAGGCTGTCCGCTTTGCGTGCAGTGGGGCTTGCTGCGTAATTCCCCAAGGTGTTTGTGGTCAGGAGCTTGGCGCTTTCACTTTCTACGGCCCAGTGCGTGACCAGCAGACTGCGACTGCCCGCATAGAAGAATCCCCGGGCCAAGCCACTCAATGCCTCGTCGACGCGGCCATCTGCGGCGGCTGTGTTGCAGGCGGAGAGCACCACCCAATCGGCATTGAGTTTGAGCCCCAGGACTTCATCCAGCGTCAGCAGCGCGCCCAAGGGGTTCTTGTCTTCATCGCCTGTTGCGGCCAATGCAAGTGCAGGTTGGGTCAGAAACGGAAGGTCACCTGCCATCAGGCCATGCGTGGCAAAGGCGATGACTTTCTTGTTTCTGAGTTCACCGGAGCGGTTGCTTTCCAGAACGCTGGACTTGGTGGCCTGAGCGCCCAAGTGCAGGTCGTGTTCGCGGTCGGCGCGTAAGGCAACCGCGATAGAGATCAATTCATCACGCGTTTCCGGCAATGCTGGAATGTCTGCGTATCTGATCGCACTGCGGGGCTCCTCTTTCTCTAAATCGACCAGCGTGCTTGCGCGGGTGACATTGACATGGCGTGTGCCAATTGACGGGGCCGCAGCCACTTGCGCAGATACGCTGAATCGCGGGTCACCCCACGCTGCAAGCGCCTGCGGTGCAGACTGCGTTCGTGCAAATTTTTCTACCGCCAACCACGCAGCAAGACTGGGGATGTGGGTAATGGCGGCTTGGCGAATCAGCCAGGACGACTTGGCGGAGGGCTGGCTGGTGGGCGTGGTCAGAAACACGCCAAACGGCAGTTGCCCGAGTGCGCCTCCTGCGGCGATAACGAGGTGCTTCTTGCCCTGCAGTGCACTGCTGACAGGTGCGATGAGGCGCGCATAGAGCGCGTGAGACAGGTCCGCCCTGAAGGGGGTTATGTTTGGCCCCATTTCTCCGAAGTCCAGTGAGGTTCGCAAGTCCTTGACCATGTGTTCCAACTGACTTTTGGACAGCGCAATCCGGGCAGATGATTGGGCGCCGCTTCTGTCCAAGGCCCATGCGTACACCGCATCGTTCACTGGCAGCAACATGAGCAACGCTTCGTCATCTTTCAGCGCGCTGCGCAGATCCGCCACGGTGGGCGTAGGTGGGCGTACCAACGCGTCGTAATCAGGGAACTGCTCCTTGATGCTGGCGTGCATCTGGCCACGCAACGTTTCCAGTTCTGCAATGCGATCGCGCATCTTGTTTGCAATTTCTGGAAGCGGGGTGCGTGAGCCTCCTGTGTCACCTGCCAAAAACTTGCGCAGTGCCTCTATTTCGTTCTTGCTGTCCTAGTCTTGGCGGACCAAGTCTGCCAATGCGGGCGACGTTGCAGCAGACCTTACCGCTGCATCTGCCAGTGCTTCTTGCACCATCCCACCGCGCACCCAGTCTGCAGGCGCCATGGCATCCATGGGGTTTTCTGCGGGCAAGGAAAACATGGCCTCTAGGTAGGCTGAGAAGATCAAGTCCCGCGCATCCTTGCGCACGTTCAAGGTTTCAAACTCCACGTTGTCCGGCAACATGTAGTCAGCGACCGAATCTTTGAGCAAGCGGATAGCCTCGTTCTTGCTGGCTGCATCGCCCATGCGCCACAGTGCAACACCTTGCAGGCCTTTTGCTTGTGCAACAAAGAAGTGGTGTGCGGGGTAACGGCTTTTTACGTCGTTGTAAAGCGCAGCAAAGAGGCCTGCTGCATCGGACAACTGCACTCCTGCACCCAAGTAGATAAGGCCTCGCTCAAAAGGCAGAGACACCCGTTTTTTAAGCGCCGGGTCATTGCCTGCGAGTTCGTCCAGCTTGTGCAGTTCATTGAGTGCGGCATTCCATTGCTGCAGCCCCGCCAGACTGGCAGCAATGTCTCGCCGCCGATTTACGCGCTCGATACTGAGTGGCGAGTAACCCAGTGAGGCCCATACCTGGTCTGACTTGGTGAAGTACTTCAGCGCGCCTGAGAATTCCCTTTGTTCAAAGCGAAGCGTGCCAGAAATTTGGTTGAGTCCACTCAAATAGGACGGTGGAAGTTCTTCTTCCTGCGAAAAGCGTATGTACTCCTTGAGCGCTGTTTCCGCCTCCGAAAAATGTCGCGCTGCATACAAAGCACCAGATAGTTTGGCCATGCGGGAGGCCACATCCGCAATGGTGACTCTCAGCCGCGCCTGTGCATTGGGATCATCTTCTTTGCTTGGAATGGACCGCGTCAACTTGAGTGCATCGCGTGCCACGCGCAGAGCGTCCGTAGCAGATTTCGTGCTCTGCCCATAGCGCCCATAGGCGCGCTGGATGAGTGAGTTGAGCTCCAGCGCCGAACTTGTTGACCTCAGCAAAGACAGTCTGGTGAGGGGCGCAGGCGTGTTCTTCAACAAAGGCACCACATTGACCAAAACCTGGGTATTGATTCTTTGAGACTCTTCGTAACGTTTGGCGTCATACAAGCCATACGCCAAGAGCTCTCGGTACCACTCCTTGTCGACGTCCGATTTGGCTGCGTCCAGCATTTCGCGGCGCAGTTGAATGGACTCCGCATACATTCCGTCGGTGCTCAGCATGACGGCCAGGCTGTTCTTCGGAGCGAACTCTCCTGGCATGGATTCCATCCATTGCCGAAACAGGTTCATCCGGCTGTCATGGTCGCCAAGCCGGTCTGCCGCATTGCGCTTTTTCCGAAAATGCTCCAAGAGCGTGTTGTTGAGAGCACCCGCAGGTACAGGCTCTGCCAATACGGCCCTAAGTTGTACCTCTTCTTCCGGGCTGATCCGCTTGAAGCCACTTTCCATGGCGTCGGTCTGTGACCAGGCATTTGTTGGAACCCAAGCCAGGTTCAGTGCCGACAGAAGCAGCAGCGTTTGAATGAAATGGCGCATCCGTCCCCTTTATGTTGGCTGCATTGTCAGCGAGGACACGCGATTCCTGCCCTGCTTTTTGGCTTGGTACATGGCCTGGTCTGCGCGCTTCTGGATGGAGTGCATGCTCTCTGCAGACGCCTCACTTACAGCCACGCCTATGCTGGCCGTGATGTGCAAATTGCGCTCGCCAATGGAGGGCTCCAGGATTTCCACCGATTGGCGCAACGACTCTGCCAACCGCAGGGCTGCTTGGTGGTCTGTGTTGGGCAGAAAGACAGAAAACTCCTCTCCGCCTATGCGCCCCAGCAAATCGCTTTGCCTGAACGCACCGCCCATGCAGGCAGCCACCGCTTGCAGCACGGCGTCTCCCGCTGCATGGCCGTACGTGTCGTTGACCGCTTTGAAATGGTCCAGGTCCACAAAAATCACGGCATAGGGTTGCTGCGTGCGCGTGGCCATCTGGATGTGGCGCTCGCAGGCGGCGTAGTAGGCGCGGGCATTGAGCAGGCCGGTGAGCGTGTCGCGGCTGGCCAGCTTTTCCAGCGCCAGGTTGTAGTCCCGCATGCGCACAAAGTACGACAGCGAACGTGCGCCATAGGCGTGGAAGAACACGCCCAGGTACACCATGCTCAGGATGAAGGTGGCTAGCGCGTTGGGTGAGTAGGGGGCCAACATCACGGTGTTGCTTATCAGCAGCCAGGCCACGGTGAGCACCGTGATGCACCACCCGGCTGCCGAGCCCACCAGAAGAAACACGCAAGGCACATTCACCATGAACCACAGCAGCCGCAGTTCGTCCGCAGGCACCAGCCACAGCGACGAGGTGTATTCCATCAGGCACACCACCTCATAAGTCCAGGCCACCCGCGTGAACCACTGCTTGCGGCCGCGCAACACCGCCCACAGCACGATGGCCGCCAGCGTAAAGAGTTGCATAGACACAAAGTGGGGCGTCTGGATGCGGTTGACCCGGGTGTATTCACCCGCCACAAAGAGGGCGGTGAATGCGGCCCCGGAGAGCATCAGGACGATCAGGAGCTTGTAGCGGAACTCGTCGTATTCCTCGCTCTGCGCAAATACGATGTCGCCAAAAATCCACCGGAGCAGTGTTGTGTGCATCCAAGGATCGTATGCCACGGCGCGTGGTGCCCACAACGTTTGTGACCCGGGGCAGGTGCCTGGATATTCGTACCTTGACCCAGCGCAAGCCCCGCTTGCTGAATAATGCGCCATCCCAAAAACACAAAGGAAGACAAGCATGTTCAAAGGCATTCTGATCACCAAGACCGATGGCGTGTACGCCGCATCAGCACAAGCAGTGGACGAAACGGTGCTGGGTGAGGGCGACGTGACGGTGGCGGTGGAGTGGTCCACGCTGAACTACAAGGACGGCCTGGCCATCACCGGCAAATCACCCGTGGTGCGAAAGTTCCCGCTGGTGCCCGGCATCGACCTGGCCGGCACGGTGCAGGCCAGCCAGAACCCGAAGTGGAAAGTGGGCGACAAGGTGCTGCTTAACGGCTGGGGCGTGGGCGAGTCGCACAGTGGCGGTTTGGCGCAAACCGCGCGCATCAAAGGCGAATGGCTGGTGGCTTTGCCAGCCGCCTTCACCATCCGCCAGGCCATGGCTATTGGCACGGCGGGCTATACCGCCATGCTGTGCGTGATGGCGCTGGAAAAGCATGGCGTGAAGCCTTCTGACGGCGAAGTTCTGGTCACCGGTGCCAATGGCGGCGTGGGCAGTGTGGCCGTGGCGCTGCTGTCCAAGCTGGGCTACACCGTGGTGGCTTCCACCGGGCGCATGGAAGAGGCTGCGCATTTGCAGGCCTTGGGTGCCACCACCGTGATAGACCGCGCTGAGCTTTCCAATCCAGGCAAACCGCTGGCCAAAGAGCGTTGGGCTGCCGTGGTGGACAGCGTGGGCAGCCATACCTTGGCCAATGCCTGTGCGTCCACCAAATACGGCGGCGCGGTGGCTGCTTGCGGGCTGGCACAGGGCATGGATTTCCCGGCCTCGGTGGCGCCGTTCATCTTGCGTGGCATCACGCTCTACGGCATCGACAGCGTGATGGCGCCCTTGGCTAAACGCGAAGAAGCCTGGGCACGCTTGGCGCGTGATTTGGATGTGGCCAAGCTTGATGCCATCACCTCCGAAATTACGCTTGACGACGCCGTGGGCGTGGCCGCCGATTTGCTGGCGGGCAAGGTGCGCGGGCGCGTGGTTGTGAAGCTCTAAGCGGGCCATGGGGCAAGTAGCGCAAGTGCAAGAGGAGGAATCGGCCTACGCTTGGCTTCGCCTGCTGGTGTCGCTCACGCTGATGACGATTGGCGGCAGCGGCATGTACACCATTACCGTGGTGCTGCCGCGCATCCAGCAGGAGTTTGCGGTGGGGCGCTCGGAGGCGTCCTTTCCCTATGCCATGACGCTGGTGGGCTTTGGCATAGGCGGGATTCTGATGGGCAAGCTGGCGGACCGCTTTGGCGTCATGGTGCCGGTGCTGCTGGGCGGCGTGGCGCTGGGCAGCGGTTTTATGCTGGCAGGCTCGGCGCAGAGCCTGTGGCAGTTCAACTTCGCGCAGGGCGTGTTGATCGGCGCATTGGGCAGCTCCGCCACATTTGCGCCGCTGGTGGCCGACACCTCGCAATGGTTCACCCGCCGACGCGGCATTGCCTTGGCCATTTGCATGAGCGGTAACTACCTGGCGGGTGCTGTGTGGCCGCCGGTGGTGCAGCATCTGGTGGAATTGCAAGGCTGGCGCGCGGCCTACACAGGCATTGGCGTCTTTTGCATGGCCAGCATCTTGCCCTTGGCCTTGGTGCTCAAGCGGCGCAGGCCCGAGGTGGCGCCTGCCACGGGTGCCGCTGCGGCCTCCACCCAGCCCGCATTGGATCGGCCCCTGAATCTCAACCCCCATCTGTTCACCGTGCTGCTCAGCGTGGCGGGCCTGGCCTGTTGCGTGGCCATGTCCATGCCGCAGGTGCACATCGTGGCCTATTGCATGGACTTAGGGTTTGGTGCCGCGCAAGGCGCGCAAATGCTGTCACTCATGCTGGGCGCGGGGATCGTCAGCCGCTTGGTTTCGGGCTGGTTGTCGGACCACCTGGGCGGGTTGATGACGCTGCTGATTGGCTCGTTTCTGCAACTGGTGGCCTTGCTGCTGTTCTTGCCGTTCAAGGGGCTGGTGCCGTTGTATGTCATCTCCGGGTTGTTTGGGCTGTTCCAGGGCGGCATCGTTCCCTGCTATGCGCTGATCGTGCGCGAATACAGTCCGGCCGGGCAAGTGGGCACGCGTGTGGGCACGGTGCTGATGGCCACGCTGTTTGGCATGGCGCTGGGCGGCTGGATGTCTGGGGCGATCTTTGACTGGTCTGGTTCTTACCGGGCTGCTTTTCTCAACGGCATTGCCTTCAACCTGCTCAACGCCGTGGTGGTCGCATGGTTGCTGCGCCGTGCCTGGCGCATGGCTTTGGCAGTGCCCACACCCGATGGCTCGCGCCTGGCTGCCATCGCACACCGATTCAAAAGGAGAACATAAATGCAATACAAAGCACTGGGCCGCACCGGCTGGAACGTGTCCACCATCAGCTTTGGCGCCTGGGCCATAGGCGGCACCTGGGGCGAGGTCAGCGAGGCGGAGGCCATGGGTGCTCTACACAAGGCGCTGGACATGGGCGTCAACTTCTTTGACACCGCCGATGTGTATGGCGACGGCCGCAGCGAGCGCCTGATTGCCCGCCTGCGCAAGGAGTGCAGCGAGCCGTTTTACGTGGCTACCAAAGCCGGGCGCCGCCTGAACCCGCATGTGGCCGAGGGCTACAACCGCGCCAACCTGCGCGCCTTTGTGGAACGCAGCCTTACCAACCTGAACGTGGACGCGCTGGACCTGCTGCAGCTGCATTGCCCGCCCACGCCGGTGTACTACATGCCCGAGGTGTTTGATGCACTCGACGAGATGCAGCGCGAGGGCAAGCTCCGCCACTACGGCGTGAGCGTGGAGAAGGTGGAAGAGGCACTCAAAGCCATCGAGTTCCCCGGCGTGCAAAGCGTGCAGATCATCTACAACATGCTGCGCCAGCGGCCTGCTGACTTGCTGTTCCATGAGACCCAGCGCAAGGGCGTGGGCATTCTGGCGCGCCTGCCGCTGTCATCCGGTTTGCTCACCGGCAAGATGACGGCCCACACCGCGTTTGCCGCCGATGACCACCGCCAGTTCAACCGCAATGGCGAGCAGTTTGACAAGGGCGAGACCTTCTCCGGACTGCCCTACGACAAGGGATTGGAAGCCGTGGAAGCCCTGCGCCCGCTGGTGCCCGCAGGCATGAGCATGGCGCAATGGGCACTGCGCTGGATCACCATGCACCCGGCCGTGACCTGCGCCATTCCTGGTGGAAAGCGCGCCGATCAGGTGCAAGACAACGTCAGCGCTGCAGACCTGCCCGCGTTGTCGGATGCGCAGATGCAGGCCGTGCGGGCGGTCTATGAGGCCTATGCCAAGCCCTGGGTCCACCATGGTTGGTAAGGTATGAAACGCAACCGTTTGCTCCACGCCGAACTCTCCCAGGTCATCGCCACCATGGGGCATGGCGACATGCTGGTGATAGGCGATGCGGGCTTGCCCATCCCTTTCGGGCCGCAAGCACCGCAGCGCATTGACTTGGCCGTGTGTCCGGGCACGCCCGCTCTGGCCGATGTGCTGGATGCGGTGCTGTCCGAGTTGCAGGTACAAAGCACCGTGATCGCGCAAGAAGCCGTGGACCGCAACGCAGGCGCATTGCCTGCTTGGTACCCGCAGTCACTCGGTGCTGCGCACCAAACCGTTTCGCACGAGGACTTCAAGAAACTGTGCGGCCAAGCACGTGCCATGGTGCGCACGGGTGAGTGCACGCCTTACGCCAACATCATTCTGGTGGCGGGCGTGACGTTCTGAACTGCTTGGCTGCACCTAGCTGGTGATCATCGCCCGCGTGCAGCCATTACCGTGCCTCGGCACTCTCCAAACCCAATGCGCCGTGCGCCCGGCGCTTCAGCATAGGCTTTGAGAACCATCGTGTCGCCGTCCTGCAAAAAGGTGCGGGTTTCGCCGTTGTTCAACGCGATGGCCTGCTTGCCGCCCTGGCTGAGTTCCAGCAGCGAGCCGCCTTGCGCTGCCTCGAGGCCAGACAGGGTGCCGGTGCCCAGCAGGTCGCCCCCACGCAGGTTGCAGCCGTTCACCGTGTGGTGTGCCACCAGTTGGGCCAGGGTCCAGTAGGCGTCGGTGTAGTTGGAGCGGGATAGCAATTGGCCCGCGCTGCCCGCCTGTTGCATGGCGGGTGTCTGCAGCCAGACTTCGAGTTGGATGTCGATTGCCCCCGCGCGACGGTTGGCTTCGCTGTCCAGGTAGGGCAGGGGTTGCGGGTCTTGTGCGGGGCGCTGAAAGGGCACGCGGAAGGGGGCCAGTGCCTCCAGCGTGACCACCCAGGGCGACACGGTGGTGGCGAAGTTCTTGGCCAGAAACGGTCCCAACGGCTGGTACTCCCAGGCTTGCACATCGCGTGCGCTCCAGTCGTTGAGCAGAGTCAGGCCCCATACGGCATCTTCGGCCTGCGCGATGGGCACGGGGGCACCCAGATCGTTGCCTTGCGCCATCCAAATACCAAGCTCCAGTTCGTAGTCCAGGCGTGCAGTGGGTTGCAGTTGCGGCACGGTATCGCCCGGCTTCATCACCTGGCCCAGCGGGCGGTGAAACTGCTGGCCGCTTGCGCCAATGCTGGAGGCGCGGCCGTGGTAGCCGATGGGCACCCATTGGTAGTTGGGCAGCAGCGGGTTGTCGGGGCGGAAGAGTTTGCCTACGGTCGTGGCGTGGTGGATGCCGGTATAGAAGTCGGTGTAGTCACCCACCTCGCAGGGCAGGCCGAGCTCCACGTCGCGCATGGCGTGCAGCGCGCCTTGCCATGCGGTTTGCTGGGTACTGCCTTCAGACAGGCCCACAAAAATCGCGTGGCGCAGCGCCAAACGCACGCTGGCCAGGCGGTTCATCACATGGGCGATGTCGGGGCTGGCAATCAGGCCTGCGGCGTGCAGGTCCAGCACCTGATCGCCAATGGCCACACCGGCGCGCCAAGGCGCGGTCGCTTCGCACCGAAAGCGTCCGTAGGGCAGGTTCTGGATGGGAAAGTCTGTGTCTGCTGCGTTGGCAGACTGCACCCAACTGCGGGCGTCGGGGTTGTGGCTGGCGTCAAGCATGCGAGTCGAATTCCTTGGCGTGCAAAAAGGCGGCTTGCTTGGGCGCGCGTTTGGTTTGGCTCCACTCTTCGAGCATCGCCCATTTCACCGCGTCCAGCTTCTTGAGGGTTGCTGCCTCGTCAGGATCGGGGCAAGCCAGTTCCAGGCGGTGGCCGTTGGGGTCGAAGAAGTAAATGCTGTGGAAGGCGCCGTGGTCGGTCACGCCCAGCACCTTCACGTCGTTGGCTTCCAGGTGTGCTTTGAACGCCAGCAATTCGGCACGATCTTTCACCTTGAAGGCGATGTGCTGCACCCACTCCGGGGTGTTTGGGTCGCGGCCCATGGGCGGCTTGGTGGGCAGCTCAAAGAAAGCCAGCACATTGCCGCCGCCCGCATCCAGAAAGATGTGCATGTACGGATCGGGCTCTTTGGTGGAGGGCACCAGGTCCTCGGCGATGGCCAGCACAAAGTCCATGTGCAGCATCTTCTGGTACCAGAGCACAGTTTCCTTGGCATCGCGGCAGCGGTAGGCGACGTGGTGGATGCGGTCGATTTGCATGGTGGGCCTTGGTACGTGTTACGCGGCTTCGAGTACGCCACGGCGCAACTGGTCGCGCTCCATGGACTCGAACAGGGCCTTGAAGTTGCCTTCGCCAAAACCGTCGTCGCCCTTGCGCTGGATGAACTCAAAGAACACAGGGCCCAACAAGGTTTGCGAGAAGATTTGCAGCAGCAAGCGGCGCTCGCCACCGTTGCTGGCACCGTCCAACAAAATGCCACGCGTTTGCAGTGCTTGCACGTCCTCACCGTGGCCGGGCAGGCGGCCTTCCAGCATCTCGTAGTACGTGGCGGATGGCGCGGTCATCAGCGGAACGCCTGCCTTCTTCATGCTGTCGAGCGTGCCAATCAGGTCGTCGGTCAGCAGCGCGATGTGCTGGATGCCCTCGCCGTTGAACTGCATCAGGAACTCTTCAATTTGGCCCGACTTGCCGTGCGCCTCTTCATTGAGCGGAATGCGGATCTTGCCGTCCGGTGCGGTCATGGCCTTGGAGGTGAGGCCGGTGTATTCGCCCTTGATGTCAAAGAAACGGATCTCGCGGAAGTTGAAGATGCGCTCGTAAAACGCAGACCAGTACGCCATGCGCCCGCGGTACACGTTGTGCGTCAGGTGGTCGATGATCTGCAGGCCGTGGCCCTTGGGGTGGCGCTCCACGCCAGGCAGGAACTCAAAGTCGATGTCGTAAATGCTCTGGCCGTCATCGAACCGGTCAATCAGGTACAGCGGCGCACCACCAATGCCCTTGATGGCAGGCAGGCGCAGCTCCATGGGACCCACCGGCATGTCCATGGGCTGGGCACCGTTTTCCAGCGCCAAGGCATAGGCCTTCTTGGCGTTCTTGACGCGAAACGCCATGCCGCAGGCGCTGGGGCCGTGCTCAGCGGCAAAGTACGACGCCGCGCTGTGCGGCTCGCGGTTGATGATGAAGTTGATGCCGCCCTGGCGGTACAGGTCCACATCCTTGGACCGGTGGCGGGCCACCAGCGTGAAGCCCAGCTTCTCGAACACCGGCTCCAGCACACCGGCCACGGGAGAGGCGAACTCCACAAATTCAAAGCCCATCAGCCCCATCGGGTTCTCGAACAAATCAGCCATGGCGGTCATCCTCGCGTTATTGATAGAAGTCAGGGATTGTTCTGGAAACGGCCCGCAATAGGTGTGCAACTTATGGCGTCAAATGCGCTGGTGATGCATGATTCATGCATGAAAAGCACAAACAACGACGACAAGGCGCTCGATTCATACGACATCAGTCTTTTGGCTGCACTGCAGCGCAACAGTCACTCCACCCACCAACAAATCGGTGAACAGATCCACCTCTCCGCATCCCAGGTTAGTCGCCGGGTGCAGCGTTTACAAGCAGCGGGCTATATCCGGCGTTTCGTGGCGCTGTTAAACCCCGCGGCCGTGGGCCTGGGCGTGCGCGCCGTGAGCTATGTGGCACTCACTCGCAACAGCGGTGAAGAGGGCATGGTGTTTGAGCGCGAGGTGGCGCTGATACCGGAGGTGCTGGAGTGCTATTCGATCGCCGGTGAGTCCGACTACCTGCTGCACATCGTCACGGAAGATTTGCAAAGCCTGTCCGAAGCCGTGCTGCGCCGTGTCACGCGCATCCCCGGCGTGGGCAGCGTGCGCTCCAACATCGTGCTGAACTGCATCAAGGCCACGACGGAACTGCCTTTGCAGCAGTTGTCAAAACGATAGGGCGAGCGGTCGAAACGCGGTAGGAGGTGGCTGGGCTAAGCACTCTGCGGAGGTAAAGGAGGAGCCCACGCAGTGGGCGGGGGACACGTAGCAGAGTGCTTAGCCCAGCTACCGCCGTTTTAGCCGGAGACCAAAATGCTCAAAGCCCCGCCTGCCGCATCCGCGATTCAACCAGCGTCAGCAGCCCACCCGCCGTCCCACACACCGCAATCATCCCAATGCCAATCAGCGAAAAGTGATCCGGAATGTGGTCAAACATGATCCAGCCGCCCAACATCGCAAAGCCAATCTGCATATACATATAGGGCATCAACGTGGCCGCAGGCGAACGCTCAAACGCCTTGATCATCAGCACATGCCCCACCGTGCCCGCCGCACCCATCAGTACCAGGCCCGCCCACATGTAAGGATCGGCAATCGGCGTCCAGAACCAGAACATCGGAATGCTGGTCAGAATGGCTCCCACCCAACTGGTATAGAACTGCGTCGTCATCGTGGCTTCGGTGCGGGCCAGTTTGCTGGTCATCAACTGAAAGCCCGTGTTGGCCATCACCAAAAACAGCGGTAACAACAAATACCAACTCATCTCCTGCCCGTTGGGCCGCACGATGATGGCCACACCGGCAAAGCCACCGGCCACCAGCCCCACGCGCAGCGGCGACACATGCTCGCCCAGCAGACGCGCTGCCAGCAAGGTAACCAGCAAAGGCGTGGTCATCACGATGGCGGTGAACTCACCCACCGGCAGCACATTCAGGCTGGAGAAGGCCAGGATGGTCACCATGATCATCAGCAGGCCGCGCGAAATTTGCTTGCCCAGGTGCTCGGTCTTCAATACCGACAAGCCCTGGCGCGGCAGGACCCAGGCACTGGTGAACACCGCTTGGAAAAAGTTGCGTGCCCACACGGCCATCAGCAAAGGCACCTCCAGCGTCACCCGCTTGGTGGTGGTGTCCAGCACCGCAAAACAGGCCACCGCCGCAATCAGCAAACCAATGCCAGCCAGCATGCGGGCGTGGGCAGCGTTGGAACGGGGGAGTGGGGCGGCCATGGTGGATTCTGACATGGAGGCAGTATAGGTCAGGGTAAACCCTAATAGAATCAAAAGGTTATTCCCAACGCCCACCATGACCTCTACCCACTTTCACTCCACCACCCTTGACGACAAAACCACCACCGCTGAGGCCGCCGCCGCCCTGATCCCCGCAGGCGCCCGCGTGGGCATGAGCGGATTCACCGGAGCCGGTTACCCCAAGGCCGTGCCTGCCGCGCTGGCCGAGCGCATCAAAAAACTGCATGCCGCAGGTGAAGACTTCCGCATCGGGCTGTGGACCGGTGCTTCGACCGCATCCGAGCTGGACGGCGTGCTGGCCGCAGCCGACGGTATCAATATGCGCCTGCCCTACCAGTCGGACCCGACGGTGCGCAAGCAGATCAATGCCGGGCAGATGCAGTACACCGATATCCACCTCTCGCACGTGGCGCAACTGGCCTGGTTTGGCTTTTTGGGCGAACTGGACGTGGCCGTGGTGGAGGTGGCGGGCGTCACGCCCGATGGCCGCCTGATCCCCAGCACCTCCATTGGCAACAACAAAACCTGGCTGCAGCTGGCCGACAAGATCATTCTGGAAGTCAACAGCCTGCAAAACCCCGCGCTCGAAGGCATGCACGACATTTACTACGGCACCCGCATCCCGCCGCACCGCCAGCCTATTCCGCTGGTGCACCCCGGCGACCGCATTGGTGAGGCGTATCTGGAGTGCGACTGGAGCAAGGTGGTGGCCGTGGTCAACACCCACCAGCCCGACCGCAACAGCGCCTTTGCCGCGCCCGACGAAAACTCGCAGCGCATTGCCGGCCACATCATCGACTTCCTGAGCAACGAAGTGAAGCTGGGCCGCCTGCCCAAAGAACTGCTGCCGCTGCAGAGTGGCGTGGGCAACATTGCCAACGCCGTGCTGTCGGGCCTGAACGAAGGACCGTTTGAGAACATGACCTCGTATACCGAGGTGCTGCAGGACGGCATGCTGGACATGCTCAAGTCCGGCAAGCTGGCCATGGCCTCGGCCACCGCCTTGTCGCTCAGCCCGCCCGCGCTCAAAGAGTTCAACGACAACATCGACTTCTACCGCCAGCGCATCGTGCTGCGCCCGCAAGAGGTGAGCAACCACCCTGAGCTGGTGCGCCGCTTGGGCATCATCGCCATGAACGCCATGATCGAGGCCGACATCTACGGCAACGTCAACTCCACCCACATCATGGGCACCAGCGTGATGAACGGCATTGGCGGCTCGGGTGACTTTGCGCGCAACGCCTATTTGTCCTTCTTCATGACGCCATCCACCGCCAAGGACGGCGCCATCTCCTGCATCGTGCCCATGGTTTCGCACACCGACCACACCGAGCACGACGTGGAAATCATCGTCACCGAGCAAGGCCTGGCCGATTTGCGTGGCCTCTCGCCCACCCAGCGCGCGCGCCTGGTGATTGAGAAGTGCGCCCACCCGGACTTCAAACCCGCGTTGCGCGACTACTTTGAGCGCTCGCTGGCCAGCACTGGCGGCAAGCACACGCCGCACTTGCTGACCGAAGCGCTGTCCTGGCACCAGCGCTTTGTGGAAACGGGTTCCATGGTTGAGCGGCCGCACGCCCGTCCCCAGCGCGTGGCCTGAGGCTGTCACAATCGGCCCGGCCTGACTGACTGCCGGGCCCCACCGAGAACCACTGCACATGCCCGATAGCGCCTCCCCCGCCAGCACACCCACCACCCACTCACCGGGCTACTGGCGCGCCGGCACCATTTTTTGCTTGCTGCTGCTGGCCATTGGGCTGGCTGCTGGCGTGAGCATGTTTGAGCAATTCAGCGCCCAGGTGCACGACCTGCAGCAAAAGGTGCAGAGAACTGCGCAGTTGCAATACGTGGCGGTGCTGCTGGACGACAAAGGCGCGCCGGCCATGCTGGTGACCTTCAATGCAGGCGACGGCGCTTTGCAGCTGCAGCGCCTCAATGCGGTGGCCGAAGGCCGCGAAGACACCATGCAACTGTGGGCCTTGCCAGAGTCCGGCAGCCCGCGCTCCTTGGGCGTGGTGCAAAACGGCATCAAAACCCCGCGCGTGGCGGCAAGTGAGTCCGCACTGACCGGGGTTGCCCGTCTGGCCATCAGCGTGGAGGCCAAGGGTGGCGTGTCCGAGCGGCAGGGGCCGCGCTTGCCCTACCTGTTTACCGGGGCCCTGGTGCGCAAGGCCATTTGACCGGTCTGACCCCGTAGCGACCCAAAAACGCACCCTTGTGGTGCGTTTTTGCTTTGTGGGCATCCCCCGCTCAACTTTTTTAAAAGATTTTTAAAAATAGGCCTAAATAAGCCCCTAAATCTGCCGTTAAGAAACGTACGTCAACTTCTAAAAGTAACCGGAGGGGCCTAGAGCCCAATACATCGTGTCGCTACCATCCATTGATCGATCCCCCAATCTTCGGCCTATCGCCGTTGATGTGGTGTCGTCCAAGGCCGGTGTCGTCATTCCGGTCGCGCCGGTCAACCCGAGCGTAGAGGCGAGCCCACCGCTGGAACCAACACCGAGTGTTGTGAACCATGTGAACCCGGCTTTGCACACCATGGGGCCGCAAAAGCAGCCCAATGAAGGCGAGACGACGTACACCAGCGTGCCAGACCCGGTTAGCCGTGGTGCTTCTGCCCAGCAGAACCCGCACGACTGGACCATCCACCGTCCTGCACCCGAGAAGGTGGAAAACCCACCACCCAAGCCCATCTCCAAAGTGCTGATGGACCACCTCAAGTCCATGTGGAATGCCAGTGCCAGCGCGGTTACGGTGGAGCAGGTCAACCAAGCCCTGACCCGTGAAACACCCGTGCAGCCCACCCAAATTCCGGGTGAGCTCACCAAGCAAACGCTGGTCTACCAACCCACCAAGATCCAGAAGAACGAGAAGATTTAGGCGTGGCGCGTCATGCCCTACCATGGCGGCCATGCACACCACAGCCCTCGTTCTTTTCTCTGGCGGCCAGGACTCCACAACCTGCCTCGCCCATGCCTTGTCGCGCTATGAGCGCGTAGAAACCGTCGCCTTCGATTACGGCCAGCGCCACCATGTGGAGCTGGACGCCCGCCTGAACGTGCTGCGCGAAATCCGCCAGCAGTTCCCGACGTGGGCCGCCAAGCTGGGTGAAGACCATTTGCTGGACTTGTCTGTATTGGGCAAGGTAAGCGAAACCTCGCTCACCCGCGACACCGCTTTCAAGATGGAAGCCAGCGGCTTGCCCAACTCCTTTGTGCCCGGGCGCAACCTGCTGTTTCTCACACTGGCAGCCGCCTTGGCCTACCGGCGTGGCCTGCAGGTCATCGTGACCGGCGTGTGCGAGACCGATTACTCCGGCTACCCCGACTGCCGCGACGACACCATGAAGGCCATGCAACTGGCGCTCTCACTGGGCATGGACCAGCGTTTCTTGATTGAGACCCCGCTGATGTGGATCGACAAGGCCGAGACCTGGGAACTGGCCAGCGCCTTGGGCGAAAAGTCTGGTGTGGCGCAGGGGGGGGCGGCGCTGGTTGATCTGATCGTGGAGCACACCCACACCTGCTACCTGGGCGACCGCACGCACCGCCACGCCTGGGGCTATGGCTGCGGCGAATGCCCGGCCTGCGTCTTGCGGGCCAAGGGCTATGCGGGTTTTTCCGACAGCTTGAACAAGGCCTCACTGCCCGGCGCCTGAGGCTCCAGTACCCATTGGCGCTGGTGAAACGCGGCCACGCCGGGGCGGTGGGCAATGGACACCAAGCCGCCGTTGCGCTCTTTCACCAAGGCGGTGAGGCGTGTGTAGAGCGTAGTTTCTGCCGCTATGTCCAAGGCGCTGGTGGCTTCATCGGCAAACACCCATTTTGGTTTTTTGAGTAGCACGCGGGCAAAGGCCAGGCGCTGCTGTTCGCCGCCGGAGAGCTTTTGGCTCCAGGCATCGGTGCGGTCCAAGTGCTCGGCCAATTGCGGCAGCATGGCGTCGGTGAGCGCCTGTTGCAAGGCGGCATCGGGGTAGGTGCTGGCAGCGTCCGGGTAGGCCAAGGCGTCCCGCAGCGGGCCATCGGGAAAGTAGGGGCGTTGCGGCAAAAACATGGTGTCAGCGCCGCGCTCCACTTTTCCACGTGCAAAAGGCCAGATGCCCGCCAGCGTGCGGAACAGCGTGGACTTGCCGCTGCCAGAAGGCCCGGTGAGCAATACGGTATCGCCTGCACCTGCTTGCAGTTGCGTGTGTGCCAGCAGCACAGCGCCCGTGGGCAAGGCCACCTGCAGGTCGCTCGCCCGCACTGCCATGTCGGCTGGTGTAGCTCCGTCTTGGGTGACGGGTGCAATGCTTTTGAGTGCCGCGTCAAACGAGGTCAGGCGATCAGTGGTGGCGCGCCACGAGGCCAGGTTGCTGTAGCTGTCCACAAACCAGCCCAAGGCGCCTTGCACTTGGCCGAATGCGCTGGAAATCTGCATCAACTCACCGAGCTGGATGGCACCACTGAAGAAGCGCGGCGCGGCCACCAGAAACGGAAACACCACCGCCGCTTGCCCGAAAAAACTGGTGAACCAGACCAGGCGCTTTTGCGCTTGGATCAGCGCCAGGTAGTTGCCCAGCACGCGGCCAAAGCGCAGTTCCAGTTGGGCCTGCTCCACCTTCTCGCCCCGGTCCAGGGCGATGGATTCGCTGTATTCGCGCACCCGCACCATGCGGTGGCGAAAGTCGGCCTCCACCTGCTGTTGCTGGAAGTTGAGTGCAATTTGCGGACGGCCAATGTAGTGCGTGATCACGCTGCCGGCCAGGCTGTAGAGCACCGCCATCCACACCATGAAGCCGGGGATGACGTATGCGCTGCCCTGCAAGCTAAAGGCAAAGCCACCCGAGAGCGTCCACAAAATGCCCACAAAACTCCCCAGTGTGACCACTGAATTGAGCAGCCCCATGCTGAGCGACAAGGTATCGCTGGTGAAGAGATTGATGTCACCCTGGATACGCTGGTCCGGGTTGTCGGGCGGTGCCGCTTCGCCTTGCGGCACAGCACCGTAACGCGCCAGCTCAAAGCGGTAAAACGCTTGGTTGCCTAGCCAGCGCGTCAGGTAGTGCGTGGTCATCCACGCGCGCCAGCGCATCTCCAACAACTGCGACAGGTAAAACTTGTAGACCGCAATCACGATGAAGGCGAAGGCCAGGTAGGTGAAACGCCCCAGCTGCTCCCAAAACACGGCCGCGTTCTTGTCTTGCAGCGAGTCGTAGAACAGCTTGTTCCAGTCGTTGAACAGCACGTTCATGTAGACCAGCGCCAGGTTCAGCGCCACGATGGCCGCCAGCATGCCGCGCGCTTGCCATTTGTGCTCCGATGAAAAGTAGGGCTTGGACAGTGCCCATACACGCTGGACCTGTTGCCGCGTGGCGGCCCATTTGCTGGTGGACGGGGTTGTGGGGGAGGGCGTTGTCGTGCTGTCTGTCAAAGGGGGCAATGGGGTCAGGGGGGGCATGCGGTACCTCGGAATGCTTGGCGGTGATGGTAGCGGGAGTGCTGCAAAGGGCGTGTAACGGGGTGATCAGGCCCGCATCAAGCCGTCCAGCGCGCTGTCCCACGCAAAGCCGGGGAAGAGGCGGTCCAAGTCGCCGTGGCCCAGGCCCTGGGTGCTGCGCAGCACCTGGGCAAACACGGCCCTAAAGTCGTGGTGCACCGGCAGGTCGCGCCCCTCGTGCAGATTGCCTGCCGCCAGCCCCGTCCAATTGCCGTGCCAGCGCCCGCCCTGGACGCGGTTGCCCATCAGCCACAGCGCATTGCCGTGTCCATGGTCGGTGCCGCGGGTACCGTTTTCGGCGCTGGTGCGGCCAAATTCGCTGCACACCACCACCACGTCATTGGGCTGCGAGAAATCGCGCCGCAACTGCACCAGCGCGGCGGCCAGGCTGCCCAGGTTGTTGGCCAGCGCGCCGGTGGCGGCGCCCTGGTTGGCATGGGTGTCCCAGCCACCGGCTGACAGAAAACCCAGGCGCAGCTTGCGGTCCTGGCGCATCAGGGTGCCCAGATGTTGCGCGTCCAGTTGCAGGCCTTGTACCGCGCCCGCGCCGTTGTTGGCGGCCAGCATTTCTTTGCTGGCCATGCTGGGGTCGGCCATGTCGGCACTCAGCGTTTGGGCGGTTTGCATACGGCTGTCGGCCCCGGCGCGAAACGCTTGCGAGAGGCTGTCTTTCCCGGCATAGAGTTTCATCACCGCATCGCGGGTGCGGGCGTCACCCAGCACGCCTTGCCGGGTGGCTGCCTGCCCGCGTGGCACCAGTTGCACCGGGGCCGGGCCAGACAGGATTTGCGGGTTGGCTTCGCCTACGCCCAATGCGCCATCCGTGGGGGTGTGCAGGCCCGCCAGCGTGTTCATCCACCCGCTGGCCGCGCCGCCGTGGCCAGGCATGCCGATTTCCCAATGGTGCTGGGCATCGAAATGGGAGCGGGTAGCGTCGGGTGACCCGGCCGCCGGAATGGCTGCCAGCACGCCTAGTTGCCACAGCGGCAACAAGGGCGCCAAGGCCGGGTGCAGGCCAAAGCTGTCGTCTAGCCGGAGCGTGGTTTGCGCCGTGCCGTCGGGTGTGGGTAGTGCAATGGTGGGGCGCAGCGCGGTGTAGTTGCGGTCGCCGTGTGGCACCAGTGCGGACAGGCCATCGTAGGCGCCGCGCAGAAACACCAGCACCAGCCGCCCTTCGCTGCGGGGGCTGCCCTGGGCCCAGAGGCTGGGGGCGGCCCAGGCGCTGCCTGCGGCAACCAGGGTGGTCAAAAACTGGCGGCGTATCTGCGGTGCTTGCAAGGGGGCGGGCATGGGCGAACTCCGTTTATTTGTACATGAAGTCGGGGCTGGCCAGCAGCAGGCCGTTGCGCAGCGCGGGCTTCTCTTGGGCCACGGCCTGGCGCGTGGCAGCGCTGGCATAGGGCAGCAAAAAATCCAGGTTCACGCTTTGGCGGCCCAGTTGCAGCGCGTAGTCGGCGCGGCGCGTCAGGGCCTCGGGGGCCATCCAGGTGGCGGCGTCGGTCTTGTAGCCGTCGGGCGTTTGCCAGCCGTGCAGGGGCTGTCCCGCGCCGTTGAGAAAACCCAGCGTGAGCAGCAGGCTTTTGCGCTCCGGTGCGGCTTGGGTGGCGGTGAGGGCCGAGCAGGCAAAGTCCATGGGGGTTTTGAACAAGCGGTTGGACGCATCCCAAAAGTCGCCGGACTCCAGCAGCGCCTGCATCCAGCGTCGGATGTCGCCGCCGCTGTCCATAAACACCTGGCTGAGCCGCTTCACCAAGGCGGGGGCGGGAAGGTCCGCCACAAAGAACTGCGCCAGCCGCAGACTCAGCCTTCTGGCGGTGTTGGGGTGGCGTGCCAGCATGCGGATGGCGTCTTCGCCTTCCTGCTCGCCCCGGTTGAAAAAGCCGTCGGGGTACACATGGCCCATCACCTTTTTGCTGCCCGTGTCGTGCGCGCGCAAGGCAAAGCGGAAACCGTCTGCTGCGTTGGGCCCCACGGTCCAGCCGGTGAGCACGCGGGCCAGTTCGCGCACATCGGTCTGGGTGTAGCCGCCATCCACGCCCAGGGTGTGCAGTTCCATCAGTTCGCGGGCGTAGTTTTCGTTCAGGCCGCGGGTGCTGCCTTGCGCGCCGCGCGTGCCGTTGGCCACGCTTTGGGCCTGGTCCAGGTAATGCAGCATGGCAGGGTGGCGGGCGCTGGCCAGCAGCAAATCCTCAAACTTGCCCAACGCGTGGGCGCGCGCCACATGGATGAGGTAATGCCCCACAAATGGCCGCACCGGCCCCTTGCCGATGTAGACGTTGAGGTGGTTGAACCAGAACTCCGTCATGCGCGCCAGCAGCGGGTTTTCCTGCTCCGGCAGGCTGCATGCCGAGAGGCGCCACACCGCTGTTTTTTCGATCATGGTGCGGTTGAAATACAGCGGGTCTGCCGGGGCGGAAAAGTCCAGGCGCTGACGGGTGTTGTCAGCGGTGTCCTTGGTGGTATCGCCCTGCGCCTTGATGCTGGCGCGGGCCTGGCGCTCGCGCTGCGCACCTTCAAATATCTGCGGCAGCGGGGCGTTGATGTCTTGCACGTCTGCGTCCAGGGCGGGGGCTTGCTGACTGGCGCATTGGGCGGCGTCCAGTTGCTGCAAGGCCCAGGTGCGGGGGCTGGTGGCTTGCAGTACCTGCGCCAATATGGCATTGGGGCCGTATCCGAGGCGGGACATGGCGCGCCATTGGTCGGCCCATTCCGCATCGCTCGCTGGGGCTGCGCTGGTGCGTGTTTGCGCCCAAGTGCGGCTGTTGCCAGCGGCCCAAGCGGCCAAGGCAAGGGTTTGCAGCGCAAGGCGGCGGGGCGGGGTTGTGGTGTCGTCTGTTGGCATGGCGCGCATCCCTGATGTTGCCGGGCAGTGTGCCATTGCAACGCGGGCTAGGGCGCCACGGCTTACCGTGGAAGGCAGTCTTTACCTGCCGTTTGCCAAGACGCAGGCGTTTATGCGTCCGCGTTACGCACGCCGCTGGCCACATGGCCGCTGGGCACGTGGCGGGCAGCGGATTCGATGTGACCGGTCTGGTCGTCAAAGAAGAAGTCGGGCTCGAACTCGCGCAGGAACTCACCCTTGTCCAGCCCGCCCAGGAACATGGCTTCGTCCACCTCGATGTTCCAGTCCATCAGCGTGCGAATGGCGCGCTCGTGCGCCGGGGCGCTGCGGGCGGTGACCAGCGCGGTGCGGATGCGCATGTGCGGAATTTCGGCCTGCTGCATGCGGTGCAGCGCCACCAGCAGCGGCTTGAAAGGGCCGTCGGGCAGGGGCTGGGTGACCTTGTCCATCTCGTGTTTCTGGAAGGCATTGAGCCCTTCGCTCTGGTACACCAGCTCGGCCTCGTCGCTGAACAGCACAGCGTCACCGTCAAAGGCAATACGCACTTCGGCGGGGTGGGCAAGGCTTGCGTGGGCGGAGTGCGGATACACCTGCGCGGCGGGCACGCCCGCTGCCAGCGCGGCGCGCACATCGCTCAGGTGCGTGCTCAGAAACAGGTTGGCATGCAGCGGCTTGAGGTAGCGCCACGGTGCCTCGCCGCGCGTGAACGAGCAACGGATGATGGGCAGCTCGTAATGCTGGGCCGAGCGCATCACGCGCAGGCCACTCACCGGGTCGTTGCGCGAGAGGATGACCACTTCCACGCGCTGCGAGGGCGTCTCGTTAAACGCCAGCAGCTTTTGCACCAGCGAGAACGCCACACCCGGCTTAGCCGGGATGTCCAGACGCTGGCGCTGCAGCTGCATATAGGCGCGGTCGTCGGTTTGCTCGAAGACCTGGTTTTCTTCTTCAAAATCAAACAGGGCGCGGCTGGAGATCGCCACCACCAAGCGCCCGTCCAGATTCAATGCCATGGTTGCACTCCGGGAAGATGTTTACACGCAGTGACAAGCATGGCGCGCACCGCTTACTGCTGCAAGAACATGCGGTAAACCGGGTTGGCGGTCTCTTCCACATAGGGGTAGTCCAGCGTCTGCAGAAACTTGGCAAAGGCCTTGTCGTCGGCCTTGGGCACCTGCAGCCCCACCAGAATGCGGCCGTAGTCCGCGCCCTGGTTGCGGTAGTGGAACAGGCTGATGTTCCAGCCCGGACGCATCAGGCTCAGGAATTTCATCAGCGCGCCCGGCCGCTCGGGGAACACAAAGCGCAGCAGGCGCTCGTCGTGTGCCAGTGGCGAGTGACCGCCCACCATGTGGCGGATGTGTTCCTTGGCCAGCTCATCGTGGGTGAGGTCAATCGTCGCAAAGCCATGCTTGCTGAAGTTGGCGGCGATCTTGGGTGACTCGCCTTTGCCGTGGGTGGTGAGGCCCACAAACACATGGGCCTTGGTGGCATCGGCCATGCGGTAGTTGAACTCGGTCACGCTGCGCGGCGCGCCGGGCAGTTTGTCAATGAGCTCGCAAAAGCGCTTGAAGCTGCCGCGCTCTTCGGGGATGGTCACGGCAAACAGCGCCTCGCGCTCTTCGCCCACTTCGGCCCGCTCGGCCACAAAGCGCAGGCGGTCGAAGTTCATGTTGGCGCCGCACAGAATGGCGCCGTAGGTTTCGCCCTTGGTCTTGTGCTTGGCGGCGTATTGCTTGATGGCCGCCACTGCCAGCGCCCCGGAAGGTTCCACGATGCTGCGTGTGTCTACAAAGATGTCCTTGATGGCCGCACACACCGCGTCTGTGTCCACGATCACAAACTCATCTACCAGGCCCTTGGCCACGCGGAAGGTTTCCTCGCCCACCAGCTTGACGGCGGTGCCGTCCGAGAACAAGCCCACATCGGGCAACGCCACGCGCTTCTTGGCATTCACGCTTTGCGCCATGGCATCGGAGTCGTTCATCTGCACGCCAATGACCTTGATGCGTGGGTCCACCGCCTTGATGTAGTTGGCCACGCCCGATACCAGGCCGCCGCCGCCAATGGCCACAAACACCGCGTCCAGCCGCGCACCCTTGAGCGCGCCTTCCTGGCCGCTCAGGGTCTGCACTTGGCGCAGCATTTCCATGGCAATCGTGCCCTGCCCGGCAATCACGTCCGGGTCGTCAAAGGGGTGCACAAAAGTCAGGCCCTGCTTTTTCTCCAGCAACAGCGAGTGGTTGTAGGCGTCGGTGTAGCTGTCGCCAAACAGCACCACTTCGCCGCCAAAGCCGCGCACGGCGTCCACCTTCACTTGCGGTGTGGTGGTGGGCATCACGATCACGGCGCGGGTGCCGAGTTTGGTGGCACTCATGGCCACGCCCTGGGCGTGGTTGCCGGCCGAGGCGCAGATCACGCCCTTTTTGAGTTGCTCAGGCGTGAGGTGCGCCATCTTGTTGTAGGCGCCGCGCAGCTTGAAGCTGCGCACCGACTGCTGGTCCTCGCGCTTGAGCAACACCGTGTTGTGCAGGCGCTTGCTCAAAATCTTGGCGTGGTCCAGCGTGGATTCCTTGGCCACGTCGTAGACGCGGGCGGTCAGGATTTTTTTCAGGTAGTCGGCGGGGGTGAGGGGTTTGGTGCGGGCGGTAGTCATAGCGTGCTCAGAACAGCCTTGCATGATAATCCCGCCTCATTTTGCGCACGATGCGCACCAACCAAGGATGAACAACATGGAATGCACAGTCAGCTGGACCGGCGCTTTGGCAACACGCTCGGGCATGGGTTTTGTGGCGGAGACCGGTAGCGGCCACACCATCGTGATGGACGGCGCGCCCGATGCGACCAAACCCGAAAACGGTGGCCAGAACCTGGCACCGCGTCCCATGGAAACGGTGCTGGCAGGCACCGGCGGCTGCACGGCTTATGACGTGGTGCTCATCCTCAAGCGCGGTCGCCACAATGTGCAAGGCTGCAGCGTCAAGCTCACCAGCGAGCGTGCGGACACCGACCCCAAGGTGTTCACCAAGATCCACATGCACTTCACCGTGAGCGGCAAAGGCCTGCCCGCAGCGGCGGTGGAACGCGCCATCGCCATGAGCCACGAAAAATACTGCTCGGCCAGCATCATGCTGGCCAAAACAGCGGAAATCACCACCAGCTTTGATCTGGTGGAGGCCTAAGCTGCTTTAGACGCGCTCTGCCACGGTCGTCATGACCTTGGCTGCGGCGCGCATCATTTGCTTGACCGGCATGGGCAGCTCTGCCGCACCGGCAGCCTGCGCGTTTTGTGCGTGGCGCATTTCATCGTCATACATCTGCGCCACGATGGCGCGTGACGCATGGTCTCCGGCAGGCAGTGCGTCCAAATGACTCTTCAGGTGGGCGCCGACCTGGTGCTCGGTTTCCACCACAAAGCCCAAGCTAATCGGGTCGCCCAACTTGCCCGCCAACAGCCCCAAACCGAAAGCCCCTGCGTACCAAAGCGGCGTGAGCACCGAGGGTCGGGAACCCAACTCTTGTAAGCGCTCGGCAGTCCAGGCCAAGTGGTCTGTTTCTTCGACACATGCTTTTGTGAAGTGCTCTCGCAATTGCGTGTTGGGGGTCGCCAATGCCTGTGCCGTGTACAAGGCCTGCGCGCATACCTCGCCCACATGGTTCACGCGCATCAAACCCGCCGCCCGTCGCTTGTCAGCATCGTCCAAATCTGTGGGGCCCTCGGGGAGGGTTGCACAGGGCGCGGAAGCGCGGGGCTTTGCAAACAAGGTGCGCAGTGCCATGTCGGCAGCGATAAAGAAGGAGTCCATAGGTGTCTGAGCGGGGATGGGTATTCCAATGAGTGTATGGCAGGGAGGTTGAGGCTGGCGTCATGGACCTTCAACACACGATGTTGCACTCCTGCAACGAAATGGGCATTGCAGCGCCTTTATTTGTGGCTTTTCTTTGCCAAACGCATTGGCGTCTGGTGCAATACGTCCAACTTCCTTGATCTAGGAGGTTGGCCCGGGGTTCCACCGGAGCCCTTTGTTTAACCTTGGAGAATTTCTACATGATGAAAAAGACACTCGTTGCAATGGCAGTTTTGGCTGCTTCTGGCGCTTCCTTCGCTCAAGTTACCATCACTGGTGACGTGGAGTGGGGCTGGGCTGGTTCTCACGACGGCGTTGCCAAGAGCGACTCTTCTGGTTTTGGTGTGGACACCAACGAACTGTACATTGACGCAGTTGAAGACTTGGGCGGCGGCATGAAGATTGCTGCTCACATGGGCCTGATCGGTCTGGGCCGCAACGGCGAATCCGCTGGTAGCTCCAACGTGCAAGGCGAAAACACCACTCTGTCTCTGACAGGTGGCTTCGGCAAGCTGGACCTGCAAACTACCCGTAACGGCGACTACCTCTGCGGCATGGCTGCTGAGTCGGTTGCTCCTTGCTTTGACGGTGCTGTTTGGGGTGCTCGCTCCTACCGTGACCAAGTTGTTTACACCTCTCCTGAGCTGGCTTCTGGCCTGAAGGCTCAGTTCTACTGGGGCGAACCCAACTTCCAAGCTACTGCTGCAAACGACGGCAAAATTGGCGTTGGTCAAACTGCTAACACACTGCAGCGCAAGACCATCATCAGCGCTATCTACTCTGCTGGTGCTTTGAATGCTAACGCTGGCATCATCAGCCAAGACAACCGTTCTGGCTCGGTAACCGGCACAAGCGGCACCACCGGTGTTCGCGTTGGCGCTAACTACAACCTGGGTGTTGCAACCGTTGGCGCTGCTTACGAAAACGATTCCTATGAGAATGGTTCCAGCAACGACTTTATCGTGAACGTGAATGTGCCCGTTAGCGCTGCTCTGACTCTGGGTGTTGACTTCGCTCAGCACAAAGACAGCGGTCGCGTGACTACAACTAGCGCTGCAAATCCTGATGGCACCATCAGCGGCTGGGGCGTTGGTGCTCGCTACGCTCTGAGCAAGTCCACTGCTATCTGGTGGCAGTACAAGTCTTACGACGCAGGCGTTGCTGCACAAGCTGCTGGCTCTGACCGTAACACTTACAACGAAATCGCTATTGCCAAGTCCTTCTAATTCAACGCTGGCGTAAGCCAGTTGCGATTTAAAAAGACAAACCCTGCTGTGGCAACACAGCAGGGTTTTTTATTGGCAGTATTGCGAATGCAAGGCAGTCAAAGCAAGCAATACACGCGGCATTGCCTGAAATTTGTCAGGGCTTCTGTCTTCCCGCAGGTAGCGATAAAAAGCCGTAGAAAAAAAGCTGCACGCCTTTGTGGTGGTGTTTAGGCGTAGCGCTTGTTGCGCAAGTTGTGCTTCATTTCACGAAGCAGGGGTTGCAGCTTGCCGCCGCCAATACGCAAGGCCAGGCAGGTCGCCAGGATGTCGATGATCATCAGGTGCAAGAGGCGCGAGACCATGGGGCTGTATTTGTCGAAGCCTTCTGGGTGGTCGGCCGTGAGGTGGATGTGCCCGGCGCTGGCCAGCGGGGAGCCGCTGGCCGTGATGACGATAGTTGTCGCTCCGTTTTTGCGCGCAATGTCGCAGGCGTCCATCAGGTCGCGGGTGCGGCCCGAGTTGCTGATCACCACCACGCAGTCGCCTGGCCCCAGGATGGACGCGCTCATGACCTGCATGTGGCCGTCGCTGTAGGCGTTGGTATTGATGCCCAAGCGGAAAAACTTGTGTTGCGCGTCCTGCGCCACCACGCCGGAATTGCCTACGCCGAAGAACTGAATCTGTTTGCCGGATTCGTAGCTCTCGCGCAGGGCATTCACAGCTTTTTCAATCGCCATGCTGCTCGCATCGTTGCGGTACTTCAGGAAAGCGGCCACGGTGTTGTCTATGACCTTGACCATCACGTCGGCGGTCTTGTCATCGGCATCCACGCTGCGGTGAATAAAGGGCACGCCCTCATTCACCGTGCCGGCTAGCTTGAGTTTGAAGTCCGACAAGCCGTCATAGCCCACGCTGCGGCAAAAGCGCACTACGGTGGGTTTGCTCACATGGGCGCGGTCTGCCAATTCGCTCACTGGCAGTTTGGCAAAGGCCCGAGGGTCCGCTAGGCAGAGCTTGCCCACGCGTTGTTCGGCGGGGGCCAGCGATGGCAATGAGGCTTTGATGCGTTCGAGCATGGTTAGATCGACCCAAAGTGCGGCATAAGTGGAGGAAGTTTCAGCGCCGGGCCGCCCCAAGCTGAAACAGCCCCCATGGGGGGCAGCGACCCGCGCAGCGGCGGAGCGTGGGGGCTCACGACTCCTCGCTCCAGCAAAAGCCGTCGCGGGCAATCATGGCGCTGGATGCACTGGGACCCCAGGTGCCTGCAGAGTACAGACGCGGGCCTTGGGGATCGTTGGTCCAGTGCTCGATCATGGGTTCGACCCAGCGCCAGGCTTCTTCTTGCTCGTCGCTGCGCACGAACAGGTTGAGGCGGCCGTCAATCACGTCGAGCAGCAGGCGTTCGTATGCGCCCACACGCTCGGAACCAAAGCGTTTGTCAAAGTCCAAGTCCAGTTGCACCGGAGCCAGCGTTTGCGCGGCCGAGCCTTTGACGCTGCGGCTGGCTTGGCCTTGGGCCAGCAGATGCAGTTCCAGCCCGTCTTTGGGTTGCAAGTGAATCACCAACTTGTTGCCTACGTTGGTGTTGGAATTGAAGATGGCGTGCGGCGTGGGGCGGAAGTTGATGGTGATGCTGCCTTCACGGCCCGCAAGGCGTTTGCCGGTGCGGATGTAGAAGGGCACACCGGCCCAGCGCCAGTTGGAAATTTCTGCACGCAGGGCCACGAAAGTTTCGGTGTTGCTGCTGGGGTTGACGCCAGTTTCCTCGCGGTAGCCTGGCACTTTGCCGCCACTGCTGTTGCCGGCCGAATACTGGCCGCGCACCACGTCGTGCGTGAGCGTTTCCTTGGTCCAGGGCTTGAGGGAGCGCAGCACCTTGAGTTTTTCGTCGCGGATGGCGTCGGCATGCGAGTTGATGGGCGGCTCCATGGCAATCGCGCACAGCAGTTGCAGCGCATGGTTTTGCACCATGTCGCGCAG
>Ga0228698_1000380_pt1 | contig 37063 bp, 31 predicted proteins | sample McNCre117_Aug_MG_FD_178015 | JGI IMG/M metagenome (GOLD analysis project Ga0228698, IMG submission 178015) | Freshwater microbial communities from McNutts Creek, Athens, Georgia, United States - 1-17_Aug_MG | ecosystem: Environmental > Aquatic > Freshwater > Creek | place: USA: Georgia... | reverse complement strand
AAACTGCTCCAGTACGCCCCATTTGACGTAGCGCTGAGCCAGCTCAGCGAGCTGGTAGGCATCCACCGGTTGCTTGTCCAGGTAGTTCCACACCGTGCGCTCAAAGAGACTCATCTCGTTGCCCTTGCTGTAAAACAGTGAGGTGAGCACGTAGTAATCGTCCACCGTCACCGCCGGGATACTGCTGACAATGGCCGTGTTGCGAGTGTTCTCCGTATAGACAAACTGGTTGGCATCCAACGGAATGTTGTCAGCAAAGCTGGGCGTCAGGCTGAATGCCTGAGGGATGGGCTGGTAGGCTGCAATAGCCTCTTGATCGGCTGTGACATGGCCGTTGATGGGTACGATGACCCACTTGGCGCCACTGAAGGCGATGCCGCCCATGTACGGATTGGTATTGTACAAGTTGGTGTTGATCAGCCCCACCCGGCTGAAACTGTAGTTGAGCAGCAGGGGGTCTTGTTCCAGCACCGCGTCCCAGAGGGATCTGGCCATGGGGGCGTCCGACTCATCCATGTTGAACACGCGCACATGGTGATACTCCGGCACCACTTCGCTGGAGGCCAGTGAAAGCATGAACTTCACCAAGTACGGATCATAGATCGCACTGGCTTGGTGAGGAATGACAAAGGTCGAATACTCGCGGCTGAAGAATCGCGCAAAGTACTCCTTGATGATGCGCGGATAGGCTCTGCGCAGCTGCTGGATGGTCTGGTAGTCATCCGCCGTGACCACGGGGTTCTTGCCCAACTGCACCCAGTTGTCGTCGTAGTAGAGCGTCTGGATGACGCGCGTACCCAGTGCAGCAATCTTGACAGCATCCGTCGTATCGAGATCGTAGCCAATCTCGTACGTGGCTTCTTTGAAGATGCTTTTCTTCTGGGTGCTGGTGACGCGAAAGAGGGCCAGTTGCTGCTGGCCTACGTCCGCCAGAAACATGTCACCTTCATTGGGGATCACGTAGCCCAGCACCATGGCGGTGCCGGAGACCTTCATGGTCTTGCCCGTATCGTCTTGAACGGCTGCCAGTGTGCTGGTGACTCGCAACACCATGTTGCGAATGAGCTTGTAGCTCTGAAACGGGCTGCTCCCGGTGGCTTGGAGGCCAGAGAGTTCCGAATCTTTGGTGATCACCTGGGAGTGGTAATCCACTGCCCAGCGTGCACCAGACACGTTGGCCAGCATGCTGGGGAAGGGGTCAAAGCGCAGATCTGCGACCGCCAGGTCCACCTTGGGGTGTGCGATCTGGATCTGGTCGATGACTGGATTGGCAACGGGCATGTCCACACGCGGTGTGACCAACCCGCCCGTGACGGGAGTGTAGGAAGCCAAAGGCATGATGGAATTCTCCTGATCAGTTCAAGTACTTGCCGTACACGATCGTGTAGAAGCTGCTCATGTAGTTGAGCATGAAGCCGCGCCCGTACACCGGCGCATATTTCTTGGTGGTGAGGATGATGGCGTCCAAGTCGCTCATGGTGCGCTTGCCGATGTCGGCCCGCGTACTGGTGAGGCCCTGGATGGCGGCGTTGATGCCGGTGACGATCTGCAGTGCCGCCGCCGGGTTGTTTTGCAAGCGAGTGATCGCCTCAGCTCTCAGGTAAGTGATGTTGGTCACCAGGCTCAGGCGTACGTGATAGACCTGTGTCAGATCCAAATCCACCGTACTCGAGACGTTGAGTTGTGCGTCTACCACCAGTTGGCCATCTGCCACCAGATCACGGCCCTTGTACAGGTCCAGCTGCAAGATGGACTGATAAGACTTGTTGATCCAGACTCTCTCACCAGAGCGCAGCCAGCTGAGCACTTCACCTCGGAGCTGAAAGTCGCCCAGCTCACCTAAATTGAAGAGACTGCGCTTGTCTTGCTCTGTAATGGTCACCAGGGCCGTGAGCACGCTCACGGTGGTCGGCTTGACGCTGCGAGGTGTCCAGTCATCCACCGCAGGGATTTGAGCGCCTTCCAAGCCAGCAATAGCCGCCAGCCGGTAAGCATCTTCAAAGTGACGAGCCGCACCACCCATCTTGGAATAGTAGATGGCTCTCTCCATCAGATCGCCCACATTGTTCTTGGGCAGATACTTGGGGTCGATCAGTTGCTGATGCACCACGATCGGATAGTCGATCACGGTCGAGATGGGCTTCATGTACCATGCCACATAGCTCACGGTGATGAGCCAGTTGTCATGGTCTTCTTCTTTGCCGCCCTTCTCTGGTGCTGCGTCAAAGTCAAAGTACCCCTGTACGCGACTCTGTGCTTCACGCACAGCCCAGACGCCATTCTGCCCCGCCACATCTGTTTGTAAGCTGCACAGCGGCGTCAGATGTGTGGTGAAGTATTCGTTGAGGGTTTGTCCAGCGCCCGCCACGTTTTCCTTGAGCGCATGGGCATGCGCAATCATGACCAGGTTCTCAGTGGGCAACGTGTACGAATAGTTGACCGTATGCCAAATCTGCTCCCGACGCATCGAGCACTTGGCCGTCATCTCGTTGCGCCAACGCTGCGCTTGGTTCTTGTCCAGTGCTCTGTAGCGGATGGACAAGCTCAGCTTGGTCTTGCGATAGACCGGCCTTACAAAGAGGCCGATGCTCTTGTCTGCAAAGACCGCCGGGTACTCGTCCTTGTAGACAGGCGTCGTGAGCGTGGTGTCAGGATCAAACTCCTCTTCCACTTCCAGAAAGAGCCGCTCGTCATATGACCAGCGGTTTTGCTCTCCGGTGGTCTCACCAATGGTGCTGCCCTGTTGGTAGTTTTTACCATCAGCGCCGTAAAAGCTGATGGGGGTCTTGTCAGAGATCTCCGTGAGATCCATGAGATCTCGCAAAATAGCCAGCGCTACAGGACGCTCAACGGTCCATCCTGTATTGCTGAGCGGTCGTTCCATCCGCATTGCAGTACCTCACTCATGTTAGATTGGATAGGTTCAAAAATGGTCAAATCATGCTCGGTCTAAAACCACAGCGGCATAAATGAAAGATACCCGCACTGCCCCATAACAGAGCGTGCAGGTATCTTCATTCGTTTGCACTGAGTCCAGCAGGGCCAGTCAGACTAGCCCAGATGGATCATCACTTGCCCTTGCCCTTGCCCTTGCCGGCGCCTTCACCAGCGCCAGCAGCGCCTTCACCAGCGCCAGCGTCGCCGGAGGTCGACGAGCTTTCGCTCTTCTTGCCGATCTCGTTGATCGAGGCGGCGGCGAACTGCAGCGCGTAGTTGGCCTTGCTCAGCGCGACCTGGCGGTCGGCCGAGAAGCCCGAGGTGCAGCTCGACAGCGAGGCCTGGGCGACCTTGCGGGCGATGCCGGCCTTCTTCTTCTCGCCGTCGTCCTTGGTCTGGCCGGCCGCCTTCTTGGCGTAGGAGATGGCCTGGTCGCACTTCTTGACCAGCTCCTTGACGCTGGCTTCCGACTTGGTCAGCTCGCCGGCGATGGCGATCACCTTGTCGCAGATCGCCATGGCGGTGGCCTTGTTGGCCGCTTCCATCTCGGTCTTGAGCATCGGCTTGTGATCCTTGGGCAGCATGACCTTGATGCGCGCCGAGCCGAGTTCGTCAGCCAGTGCTTCATCCGTCTTGGCGTTGGCGTCGCCGGTGCCCTTCTTGTAGGTCAGCACCGTGTAGGTGCCACCGATCCACTCGGCCACCGGCACAGTTTCCAGACCTTCACCGGCGTCGAAGGCGACGCTTTTGGTGATGGTGCTGGGCTTGTCCAGCACGCGGCCGTGGGCCTCCGTCAGTGCGGTTTTTGCCGCACTGGCGTCCGCGCCGACGATCTTCTCGACCGCGTCACCCAGAGCAGTGGCAATGGTGGACGCGCGACCAGCGGCGGCCTGGGACTTGACCGTCTCCAGCGCACTGACCAGCTTTGCAGCGGTGATGACCTGGCCGCCGTCACGCAGCTCTTCAGCGACCTTGTCGTTGTTGACCTTGGCGCCGGCGGCGATGTCGCCGGTCTTGTTCTCGGCGATCTTCTTGAGCTTCTCGCCGCGGTTCTTCAGCTTGGTGGCGCCGTCGAAGAAGTTCTTCCACCACTTCAGGACCCATTCCTTGGCCTTGGTGTAGGCGATCTTCAGCCATTCCCAGATCTTCTTGCCGAAGTCCTTGACGGTTTCGAGCGCCGACTCGGTGGCGGTACGGCGGGTGCGCGTGTCGCCGAACGACTCGGTCGAGAAGGCGCGGCCGCCGGTGTGCACCGGCATCTCGTGGCGCTTGGCCAGACGGCCGACCAGGATGGCGATGGCTTCGGCGGCCGGAGCGTCCAGGCCACCGGTGGCGGCCGAATCCTGGATGGATTCGGCCACGTCGTCGAGCGCATCGGCGTCGCCGGTGGCGCCGTCGATCACGCCGCTGATCTCGTCGAGTTCGGTGACCAGTTGTTGGGCTTGGCCGATGTCTTCGGCCGGCGATTCGGTGATCTCGGCCAGGACGGCTTCGCCCGCACCTTCGGGGATATCGCCAGCGGTGCCTTCTTCTTCACGGGCCATGCTGCCCAGGGAAAAACGTGCCATTTGGAGCTCCAGTAGAAAAAACGCGTTTGGAAAAGGAAAACGTCGATAGGCTATGCGGCTGCATTGGGGAGCAGCCGAAAGAACAACAGCACTTTATCCGACTGCAGTCTTACGATCATCATAGCCCAAAGATGATCTAAAATGCTGTCGAGCATAGTATTGCGCCTGAATAATCATCACTCACTATTCAGAGCAGCAGTCCTACGGCTCACCTCCAGAGTATGGCGACTAATAGCCCCACACCAGGAAGTGTCTCAGTACATGGGTTTGTTTTATCACAAACCCATGCCTGATTACGCCAAAGCCACCATCTTCTTGACCAGCACTTCGATCTGATGCTGCGCCGAAGCTTGCCGGCGAGCCGACATCTCGAAGTAGCGCACCCAGTCATTGATGAGCCGGTGCATGTAGTCCATGCCGGTGGTGGCAAACATGAGCGAGTAGTTCTTGAGCAAGTTGCTCACGCCCAGCGCCAGGTGCCCCATGCGGGCTTGCACCTGATCGCCTTCGTCAAACTTGCGAGCAGCAGCTTCAGCTGCCTTGGCCAGCGCTTCAGCGGCCTTCACCAGTTCCTCATGCTTGAGCTCCATGAAGAGCTTGCGCACTTCCAGCACTTTCTCCAGACCGCCCTTGTAGCTGGCCTTGGCCAGAGGGACCGTCGCATCCATCTTGATGTGGGAGTTGTTGACTTGAGACACCTTGCGACTGATGTCGTTGATGCGGTTGTGGAAGACCTCCAGATCGTCCACGCCTTCCGGCATGTCGATGCGGATGGCCCAGTCGCCCGGCAGGCGCCGCAGCCACACGGTGTTGATGCCATTGAGCACGCTGTGGCCGCTGATCTCGCTCTGGGACTTCTTGCTCATGGTGGTCACGTCCTTGAGCAGAGCTTCCAGCGCGAGCTTGCGCGCTTCCTCATGGTCGAGGTTGGTGAGCACACCTTGCACATTGGTGGCGACGTCCTTGGACTCCTTGATCGCTTCGCTGATCTCTTGCACGAGGTAGGCGGCGTTCATGAACGTCTTGAGCATCTCTTGGCCCACGGCACCCTTGGTGCCGACTTTGACCGGGCTCTTGCCCATGAACGCCAGGTAGGGATAGCGAATCAGCGAGACGCTGGTCTTGTCCGGCGCGCACAGGCCTTCCATTTCCAGCACATAGCTGGACATTTTGCCCTGGTCGATCTTGGAGGCATCACCGCCCTGATCGTTCACAGCCCCGCGCAGGTGCTGTTGCAGACTGGCAGCGTCGCCTTCCATGACTGCATCGGTGGCGTCTTGGATGTTCTTGGGCGCATTGTCATGCTTTTTCTCAGCGTCTTGCACCGTGGCGGCCGCACCTTCGTAGATGCCTTCACGCTTGGATTCGGACGAGAACAGGTAGCGGAAGAAGTCCGCCACCCACTGTGCAAAGCGCTTGATGGCATTGATGATGGCGGCAAAGATGTCCTTGATGGTGGTCCACAGACCTTCGGTAGCCAGACGACGCGAGTTGCCTTGACGGCCTGACTTGTCTGACTCGAAGCTCATGTGAATCTTGTCAAAGTGCATGGTCGTGCGCAGCGAGTTGAGTGCTGAGAGCACCGCCTCGCTTTCAGCCGCACGCATGCCGGTGTCGACAGACGCCTCGACACTGTCTTGCGCTGCAAGCAGTGCGTCCGTGTTGGACAGACCGTCACTGATGACGCCAGAGAGCTCGTTGAGCTCCATGCTCAGCTTGGCGACACCGTCATCCACCGGGTTGGCCATCTCGTCGACGACTTGCGAGAGGGCTGCATCGCCCACAACGATGTCTGACGGATCGTTGGTGGCGACTTCGCTTTCAGTGGCCATGCGGCCGAGGGAGAATTTGCTCATGGTTGTTCCTGTGAGGTGTTGGCAGATGATGCCTCAAGTTTTTCAAGATGCTTTGCAGTGTCCACAAGGACTTCGTGGCGATCGACACAAGCGTCGCTGTACTTGAGTAGCTGGTTGGTGCCGGTCTCAGCGTCATTGACCTGCAAAGAGCACGGCGTGAGCATCAACTGCAAATGCGTACGCATGACCAGCGCCATTACGCGCAAGTGCTGCGACACAGCCCGATGAATGGCGGGTTCTTGACTCATGGGCGTGTCGCGGTATTTGGCGGTGAGATCCTCAACCTCTTTCTGGATCTCGTTCACCAGCTCCACCGAAGAGGACAATGCCTCGCTCGTAAAGATGCCGTCAATTTCCACCCCACCAATTTCACCGCCAATAATGGGGAGATAGCAATCTCGCATCGCTTTTAAGTCGTCTTCATAGATGTCGACGTTTCGATATTTGATGCTGCTCAGCGCATTGAGCGCAGTAAGGTCCCCGTCTTTGAGCTTGCGCTTGACGGTTTCACTCGGCAGCGTGATTTCATCATGCGTGATGGAATCGTAGCGTGTTTTGTAGACCACGACTTGGTCGCTTTCGTCCGAGTGGTCTTGCACCATCAACTCTTTGTCGTGGATCCCTTTTTCATAGATGTCAAGCCATATGGCCAGATCAATCATGCGAGCGCGCGTCAGATCTTCAATCGCTGTAACGTTGGGCTCGCCAGTAGCCCCCCGCAGTGCGCGTACATGTTCTTCAAACTGGCGATACGCCAACTGCTGTTTCTTGGTCTCTTCCTGCAGCTTTTTGAGCATGTCAGGGAGCCGCCCATTGGCGTCACGCCAGTTGATTTCATTGATGCGCTTATACCACAGCTTCATGACGCTCGCGCGGGACGTGAACTGGCTCTTGTGACCAGCGTAGCCTGCCAGGACCAAACAATCTCTGCCCGACATGGGTCGACAATTCTGGGCAAGCTGAAACAGCTTACGACGGGCGTTTTCAAGCTCGCCAGCTGGCATCTTGTACTGATTGGCCAGGTAGGCGTCGATCTCTTTGAATAACTCCCCGTCTTTGGGATATGACTCATAGTCCTGATCGATCAAGCCGTGGCCGTCGTTGAACATCTGCTCCGCCGTGAGCGCGATCTGGTAAAGGCCATGCATCCTGGCGGTGCCGCCCTTCAGGTACTCTTGAGCCTTGGTGATGGCAATGCTTTTCTTTCGCAAGTTGGCTTTGCGCATCTCATCTTTGGCGCCAAAGCCAAACAGGCGTTTGAAGAAGTTGAAGATGCCGCTGACAAAGCGGCGAATACCGTTGATGATTGCCATCAGTACGCTGCCAATGGCGGACACAAATCCTTCTTGAGCAGTGCGCAGGTGGTTGCCGCCATCCGACTCCGTGCTGTACGAGACGGGCTGAAAGCCCAAGCTGGTCTGCATGGCATGCAGCGCGCTCATGACAGCCGTTGTGCTGGCCTGACTGAGTTCTTTGGCGCCCTCCAGCGCTTGCTGCGCTTGGCACATGGCCCCCAGACAGGCCAGGCCGTCTCGTAGGGTATCAGAGATGTTGATGGCATCCGCATGCAGAGCGCGCACATCACTGTACGACTCCTGACTATAGATGATGGCTTCCAGGACGCGGTCTTGATAAGACGGCATAGCGATGGCCCCTTTCGGGGCCATGCTGCGAAGAGTCATGGCCATGGGATTACTCCTGAGATCAGCGAGTCTTACGGCGAGCACGCGTGCCGCCATCGGCTTGGCGGGCGACATGTTTGATGATCTTGTCCACCTTTTTGACAGCCACCACTTGCGTGGTGAAGCTGGTGTTGGCCAGCGCCAGAACAGAGTTGATCATGCCCAGCAACATCTCGCCGGCCATGGCAACCAAACGACCAAGCTGAATAGCGATGTTGTAAATCGCATGCATCACTTTAACGGCAATTGCAGAGCCCTCACCGACGTCCCGGTACTCCGTGGGCATCTTTTGTTGAAGCTCGACAAATTTTGCCGCAAAATCTGCGGATTTGCCTTGATCGGAAATCTGCTTGTAATTGTTCAAAATCTCATCGGCCAGCTTTTTCTTGTGCTCACCGTAATAGACCACCTCGATGCCTTCAAGGTTTGGCATGTCTGCCGCGTCGTTGTGACTCACACGGAATTTGCCAGCATGCTGCAGCACGTCAGGATCCTTGTGATCGGGCAGCAGCATGAGAATGTTGGCAACCTTGTAGGTCAGCATTCCGTTTTCGCTACCATCATGCTGGCGGTTGTCGAAAGCCATGAGGGGTTTAAAATCCCACGAGAAGCTGCGTTGGATCTTTTCAAAAGCAGAAGAAAAAACGTCTTTGGCTTTGGCGAGATCCAATTCAGCACGGCCATCCAGAGCGGGTTTCACATCCGAATCAACATATGCGCCGATGCTCTTTTCAACATCGTGGTATGCTGCAAAACTCGCATCGAACCCGTTTTTGAGATTCTCCAGCAAATGAGACATCTTCAAAATCATGCTGTTGGAGTTGACCTGCTTGCTGCCCGCAAAATAGTCGGGATCGAACCAGTGGTAGTACTTGGCAAACGCCGCGTGCTTGGACATGGGCTCACGGCCCAGCTCCTTGATTTCCCGCACCACCGTGGCCACTTCGGGCTTGAGCACCTCCTGAACAGCCTGCACTGCTTCCGGACGGGTGATGGTCGGGTCCTCCTCCATGACTGCCGCCACTGCGCCATCCTCCACAGCTTTTTCGATAGGGTGCTCGTCCGGACCGTGCGCCACCGTCTCCAGTACGTGCCGCACACCGGGATCGGCTTCTTCAGTCACCTTGTCGGCTTCAGCGGCGGTCTCGACAGCTGCTTCTGCCTTGGCCACACCGTTGGACGCTGCAGCCTTGTTGCCGGTGAAGAAGCTTGCAATCCAGCTGCCGAAGCGCTTGATGGCGTTGATGATGGCGGCAAAGAACGCCTTGATCGACGACCCGATGCCTTCCACAGCCATGCGCTTGTAGCTGCGACCATTGCTGTACGACTCGACCGAGTAGTTCAGCGGTGCGAAGTCCGCACTGCGGCGCAGCATCTGCACGGCCTTGAGGACAGCTTCGGCCTCGCAGGCCGTGATCTCGCCGGCCTGTACCAGGCTGTCTTGCGCACCCAGCAGCGCATCGGTGTTTTGCATGCCATCCTGGATGGCTGCGGCCAGGTCATCGATTTCTTTTGCAAGCTGCGTGGTGGACAGACTGTCCGCCATGATCTCGTCGTTGATGACGGTCAGCGTGGCGTCTTCAGGCGACTGGTCCAGGATGGAACCCGTCGCGCCTGCATCGTTTTCACGGGCCATGCTGCCCAGGCTAAATCTGCTCATGTGTCTTACTCCTTCAAAAAGCGGTTAAGTGGCTGACGCGTCGGGTTCGTCTTCAGTCTTCTGGATCTCGACGTTTTGTTCAGCGACTGTGTCGACAAACAACCCGACCTCCTTGGGACGAGGCTTGGTAGTGGGATCTTCCACCTGAGGCTCTTCAGGCGTGTCTGCAGGTGCTGCAGTGCTCTGAGCAGGGTCTGCAGTCTGAGCCTGATTCTCGGGCGCATCAGCAGGTTGCTCGGCAGGCGGGTCAATGCGCTTGTCGGTGTCGATGTTGTCATCCTCACCTGCCAGCGCATATCTGGACATGGCACCTGCCAATGATCCAAATAAACGGCTCATAATCTCCTCATGGGTAGAATTAGGTCAAACTATTCAGAATCGATACGTCATACCTCCCACCTGGGCCTCACTCCAAAGAGCGGGCCCAGGTGGGAGGTATGCTGCCATGTTCAGAAGTACTGCTTGCAGGACTTTTCAACAAAGTTGAGTGCTGCACCGTACACCTTGAAGGCGTAGGTGTGCACGTGTGCACCCAGCTGACTCATATAACCAATGAGCGAGTTGCAAAAACCGCGCAGCTGTGAGTTGCTGTAGTCGTCGCTCATCACACCGTCGACCAAGCGGTCGAGGTCGTGGCCCTTCCAGGGCTTTTGCAACACCGCCATGTTCCAGCGTTCCAGCTGAGCCATGCCGGCACGCACCTCGTCCAGCACGGCACGGATCTCGTCATGCTTCAAGACATCGAACATCACTGACTGGTCGATGTGGACCTTGCCAGCATTGGTGTCTTTGTACTTGGCTTGCATGCTGGCGTAGGCGGTCGCCCCTGCTGCGGCCAATCCCAAGAAGGGGTTGACCAGCGAGAGCCACAGCGTCACTGGCAACCCGATGACTGCAGTCAGTTTGGCTTGAAACATGTTCCAGCTTTCGGGGTTGTACTCCCCAAAGGCAAAGCGCACGTGTTCAAACGCGGTGAATGCTTCTTGACCACGGGCCGTGTTGGGTAAAGCTTCCAGGTAGAAGGCCTTACCGCCCGGCAACTCGCGTGAGCGATAGTTGATCTGGTCACCATGCGTGGAGCGAAATCCCACCGTACGGTGAAACTCAGTCATGTCCAGGATCATGTGGTCCTGAGGCGAGAATGAGTAGCCTTCACTTGTGTCGCTCTCAGCGCCGCTTTGCAGCGCTTGCTTGAACCAGTTGATGTTGGCATTGACAGTTTTGTTGGCCATCTGCATGTGCTCATCCACAAAGACTTGCACATCCTTCATGACACGCTTCAAGCCCGTATCAAAGCCGCCCTTGCTGTAGCACAGGTACTTGCACCAGGCTTCTGGCTTGATGGCTGAGAGGCGAGGCTTCATCACCTTGAGCTCATGGTACGAGCGCGCCAAGCGCTCGTACTTCCAGCGCAGGCGCATCATGTTGCGCCCAAAGTAGCCGATGACATCGGCGATGTGCTTGACAGCGTTCTTGAGCTTGTCGCGCAAGAAGCCATAGAGGCCTTCTGTGGCTTCACGGATGTCTTCGATGGCTCGTGCGGCAAAGACCGGCTGGTCGCCTTCCATCGAAAACATGTGCAGCGGCTTGGCTTTCTGAGCATGCATCATGAGCAGCTGCGCGTTCATGTGGACCAAGGAGGCCTCTTCCATGCTGAAGCCGCCGCCTTGCTTGACCCGGCGAGTGAGCATGTCTGCCAACTCTTCCAAGGCCACAGCCACATCAGCTTTACCTGCAGTGACGTCCGAGTACGCTGCAGCGACTCGATCGCACTCGCCAGAGTGATCGAGGTCAGCGTCCTCGATCATGCCCACTGGCGCTTGCAGGATTTCTTGCTCAGCAGCCATTTCGCTGAAGTGGTCCACCACCACCGTGTCCTCCGGGTAGAGGAACTCGTGCAGAGGAGACTCGGCTGCATTGGGCTCGGCCATGGCTGTCGCGACAGCCACTTGTTGTTGCATCTCTTGGACCTCGGTCTCCGAGGCCATGGAGCGCAATGTGATTCGTGACATAGGATCAGCCCTCCTAGGATCACCCTTGACGAGGGCCGTACATCACAAAGAGGAATCCTGCCAGATCCGCCAGTCCGTCAGGGCGACCCAGCCACGCGCGCAGCAAATCGTGCGTGGTGGGAGCAGGGCCTGCATTCATGTACTCGATCGAGTCTTTGACCTTGCGGCTGAGGCCTCGGCCGATGTAGGGTGCGGTGGCATCGGCCGTCACCATGTTGCACCACAGCTGCAGGTGATAGGTGCGACGCACCTGATCACACGCAAAGCGCAAGCTCTCCTCCAGATAGAGGTTGTGGTAGTGGCTGAACTCAGTCGAGTCGTACTGCATGCCCAGCCACTGCTGCAGCGACATGTCCGGCAGCGCTTGCTTGGCAAACACCACCAGCTCTTCTTGCACGTCGAACTGAGTGAGTCGGCGGCTCTCGTGCAGCAAGATCTTGCCGAACTTCTCTGCCTGCAGGCTGTAGGTGTAGCGCTGCGCCTCGTAGGTGCGCGTGCGGTCCATGAGCGCATGGGCCATTTCGCCCACGCCATCACGTTCGCTTTGCTTGAGGTGGTCGGGCCCGATGAAGCCGGAAGGGTAGAGCTTGAATTCAGAGGCCATAGTCCTTCTCCATCTGCGCCAGCTTGTACTTCAGGTTGCTGATGCGGTCTTGGGTATTGTCGATTTCCACCTCGACGGAAGCATCCGCATGGCCGCCGTCATGCATCTGCTGCAGCTGCAGCAGGCGCTGCTGCAGCAGGCGTGTTTCTTCTTCAGCTTCCTTGTAGGAGGTGGCCTGGTATTCGGCCACCATCAGCGCCACGTGGTAGAAAGGATTCCACGTCACCGCGAAGTTGCGCAGCCCCATCGGGTCGATCGCGTTGAAGCCGTGCAGCACGCCAAAGGTGTTTTCGGTCTTGTCATCGACCGTGGCATCCGGCAGCGCCTTGAGGTGCTTTTCGAACGCCGCCACATCCCGGTCGAACACCATCAGCGCGGAGCAGAAGTCGCGCGTGTTGTCCATGATGAACTCGATTTCCTTCTTGACCGGCCCTTCACCACGGGCATCCTTGTTGGTCTCGAGGTAGCAGATGAAGTTGAGCAGGCTGCGCGAGTACTTGGCAGCGAAGTCGGCCGCCTGCAAGCAGCGCAGCAGCGTGATCTTCGAATAGCTCATGCCCATGGAGGCTTCACTGGTAGCAAAGACCTTGCGCGAATACTCGCTCACGAAAGGCAGGATCTGCGAAGCGTTCTCGAACATCTGCAGCACGCGATCGGCAAAGCCGCCTCGGCCCTTGAGGCCGCGCATGACGTCGCCAATGAGTGCCTTGGAGGTGGGGTTGGACGGCGTGACCGTCTTCCACACATCGGCAGCGGTGCGCCAGTTGGGCAGCACGTGCTGATTGATGTCTTCGATCACACGCTCGGCTCGCTCGATGATGTCCGAGCGCTGCATGATTTTGGGCAAGCCAGCCTTGACCTGGGTGTAGTTCATGGTGAAAAATCCTCAAAGGGTGATTGTAGTCGACGTCAAAAAAGAAGTGGGCTCACCTCACCCCCGGGATCAGGGGCATGGCAAGCCGTTTCTATTGACCTATCCGCGTCAGATCGACGGCGCGTGACCTTGCAGGAACGCTTTCATCAGATCGGTCGGGTTCGGGCCGCCCGCCCGGTTGGACTTCTCCAGATCACGACGGCTCACCGTGGAGCCCTGCGAAATGCCGCGGTGGTAGTAGGTGATGCGGTCATAGTCCGGATCCACCACCGCCAGGATCATGAGGCTGCTCGGGCCAAAGAGCGCTTCACGCACCTTCGGGTTGGAGAGCTTGTCCATGTGCTTGACTTCGAGCTGACGGGCCGTCTCGGCCGTGATGATGGCCAGGTTGGAAGCCACTGCCAGCGACGGATTGCGCTCGAGCAGGCCGGCAATGGTAGCAGAGTTCTTGCGCGCAATGAACTCGTCATAGACGCCCGTGTGGTCCTTGATGGACGCGTTGCGGTGCATCTTCATGATGTCCGCGCACAGCACCATGTCCTTGAACAGATCCAGGCGACCTGAGAGCGCGCCCATCAGGCGAAACTTCATGTCGTGGTCGAGGATGTTGCTGGTGGAAAACAGCAGCGCAGCAGTCGATTGCGGCACGATCTTGCTGATCACGCGAATGGCCACCTTGGCGGTAGCCGTCTGCTGCGTGCCACGCAGCGTCACGTCGTAGAGCCGGCCCACGCTGAGTGAGTCAGCATCGATCAGCTTCAAGTTGTCATCCTTGTTGCCCGTGACACCACCGCCGCTGGGCGGTGTGGACGGCGCTTTGGAGGACTTGCCGCCATCGGCTTCCACGCTGTAACAGCCGCGCGAGTACTGATTGACTTTGCTGGCGTCGAACTGGAAGTGCTCGTAGCGCGGCAGACGGAAGTCGTAGCCCATGGCGCTGTTGACACTGTCTTGGTATGACAGTGCGGTGAGGTCCACCTTGCGGTTGGGGTTCAGGGGTGCCAGCTTGTCTGACACCTTGACCCCGTCGATGTTGGTCTCGGCTTCGACCGCGGCCAGATAGTAGCCTGCGAAGATGCCCTGCATGCCCAGCGCCAGCTCGTGGATGTAGTCCAGCTGCATGGCTGACTGGTCGATGACCAGCAGCGGCTCGACGCGGAAATGCTTGGTGACATCGATGAGGCTCTTCTGGCCCATGTAGGACTCGGCCGTGTCCAAGAACTCGGCGATGTCTCGCACGAAGTTCAGAAAGCCTTCAGCGGAATCCGCCCCTTCGCGGTAAACGCCCATAGTGATCTCCTGGTCAAGAAACAATTGAGAAATGGTGAGTAGGAAATGAGTGACTTAATCAACACCACGCTGGATGACATGTTCACACATTCGAGCCCCATGGGGTCGCTCGAGTCGTCGCTGCAGACGATGCTGTACGGCATCGATCATCGGCAAGTTGGACTACCCGTCCCTCAGAATAAGGAAGGCTACGGCTTGGTGTTCTTCACCAGGCCGCAGCTCAACCTTACCAAAGAAAATTGCCGAGCAGATCGGCGATTCATTCCATTACTGACCACAGAATCGGTCTCCATGCAGCGAGCCATCCGCTCATATCTCGACCCGAGACTGCATTATGAGGACATCACCTGCCCTCTCGTGGACCCCTACAACCCCTTCATTCCGTTGCTGGGTAACACGGTCACCAGCCTCACAGGCTGGCTCAGTCTGAATGTGGAGTCTTATACCTCCAAGCCAGACGCCTACAAGGGGTCGTTCTCGTTCATTGACTCCACCACCGATTTCAACGCCCCTTACACGCTCTCGGCCAACTTCCGCAACATCATCGGCGACCCCATCACGTCGCTGTTCATGTACTGGGTCCTCTACGCCACCAACGTGTTTGAAGGCTCCATGCTGCCGTATGCGGACTACCTGATGAACCGCATCGACTACAACACCCGCATCTGGGTGGTGGTGATGGACTGGACACTGCGCTACGTGCAAAAGATCGGCTGCACGGGAGCTGCGTATCCGACAGGCATCGATCTGGCTCGTGCGTATGACTACACGCGTGAACAGAACAAGCCCTTCAACGACCACAACAAGGAAGTCGCCATCCAGTTTCAGTGCAACGGCGCGCGCTATAACGATCCCTATTTGGTGCACGCATTCAACCAAACGTCAGAGATTTTCAATCCGGACATGTGGGTGGAGAACCGCTCCAAGTCCATGCAGAAGATCCCGTACGCGGCACTCAAACACTTCAACGGTCAAGGCTATCCGCGCATCAACCCCATCACCTCCGAGATGGAATGGTACGTGCCCAAGGCACGCTACAAGTCAGTGATGACGGCATTGAGCCGGCACATGTCTGCTCTGGGGTCTTCGGCTGTGCCGGCCTCATGGTAACTTCATTTCACAGATTAGGACTGATTCATGACCTCGAAATCTATCGCTGACGTGCTGGGCGCCCTCGAGCCCTACCGTTATCACCCGCAACAGCTCTTTCAGCAATCTCTCAATGTGCTGGAAGAAGTCACCAACGGAACGATCGATGTGATCGATCCGTCCAATCCGTTTGTCTACCTGCTGGAAAACGCCAGCACACATGCGGCGCTCTTCATGGCCGAGCTGGACGTGAACGATCGTCGACAGTACCCGATCGCTGCTCAGACAAGAGATGACCTCTACTTGCACATGGCAGACGCCGACTATGTCGACGCCTTTGCCACACCGAGCGCAGCTCAGATCACCGTCTGGATCCCGCTACCGGCACTCGAAGCCGCCATGGTGGCCGATCCCACGACCCAGGGCAAAAAGATCACCATGGCTCGCAACACCGTGTTCACGGTGGCGGGTACGGACTTCAGCCTGCAGTACCCCGTGGAGATCAAGCTGCTGCCGCACGGCGGCTTGCAAGTGCTCTACAACGCCGATCAGGTGAGCCCGCTGCTGAGCCTGCCCACCAACCTCATTGACCATACGGTCATGACCAACGTGGACGGCGTCAAGTGGCTGCAGTTCACGGTGGATGTGCAGCAGTTCAACATCGTCACAGAGTACAACGATGTCTCGACATCGGCAGGCTTTGTGACAGATGTACCGCTCACGGATCAGTTCTACTACGCCCGCGTGTGGGCGCAGGCCGGTGGTGCCTGGACTGAGCTCAAGACCACCTACAGCCCCAAGGTGTTTGATCTCAATATGCCGACGGCTCTCATCACGCTGCAAGAGGGCAAGGTGCGTGCCACCATCCCGCCCATCTACGCCAACAACGGCAGTGTCTACGGCCGCATCCGCGTGGACGTCTACCAGACCAAAGGGCGCCTGACCCTGCCGCTCAAGAACCGCAACCCCATCGATTACAGCGCGGTCTGGAAGAATGTCGACATGACGCAAGACAGCGTCTATACGGCCGCCATGGGCTCACTCACGGACATCGTGATGTTTTCCACCACCATGGTGGATGGCGGTACTGACATGCTGAGCTTTGAGCAGCTCAAATCCCGAGTGATTCGCAACGCACTGGGTGACCAGTTCGTGCCCATCACCAATGCACAGCTGCAAGCTACGGTGGAGAACCTGGGCTTTAGCATCTCCACCTACGTAGACACCATCACCAACCGGATTTTCATTGCAACGCGCAGCATGCCTGATCCGTCGGTGAGCGAGATCTACACGCCTGCATCCGCAGGCATCCTCTCCGTCATGACGTCCATCAAGGACGCGGCGCTGTGCTACGGCGCCTACAATAACGGAGATCAGATCACGCTGAGCTCGAACGTGCTGTACGTCACCACCGCTGGTGTGACCAAACCCATGCTGGCCAGCGATGTGCAATCACTCAAACTCCTGCCCAAGTCACTGCTGTGCCGGCAAATCTCGGCCGGTGACTACAGCTATTCGCCATTCACCTATGTGCTGGACGCCCAAGGCTCAACATTTGAGTTGCGTCCGTATTATCTGGACGCCCCTGCAGTGCTGGCACGCAACTTCGTGCAAGAAAACGAGACCACGGGGCTGCAAGTTGCTCTGAGCAACCAGTGCACGGTGGAGAAGACTGCCACCGGCTACAAGCTCTATGTGCAGACACAGAGCTCGGATGCAACCAAGCAGCTCTTGGACCAGGATTTGTTTGCACAGCTCTCCTTCCAGAGCGTCAACCAACTCTCACGCGCCTACCTCAACGGCGTGCTCTATTCGCACGTCGGTGATGAGCGCGTGTACGTGTTCAATCTGCAGAGCAACTTCAAGATTGATCCCAACCACCGTCTGGCCATCACCAACCTGATCAATGAGAACAACGGTCTGGATGTGGTGGTGGATCTGACGCAGACCTTTGACGTGGTCTTTGCCACCACGCAACCCATGCCGGCAGGTTACGCCAGTGCAGGCATCGATCTGGGCGACGTACCTGACGCAGCAGGCTCAACCATCACGCCCATCAGCCATCAGCGCATGACGGTGCAGTTTGGCTCCTTCTTGAAAAACCTCTGGAGTCAAGCGCGCTCGCTGGTCTCCACGGTCCCGTACGAGACGTACGCCACCGATGTCATGCTGACCTATGAGAACGACGTGATTGGCGTGGATCCGGCATCAGGCACAGCCTGGAGTGTGGATGCCCAAGGCCAGCTGGTAGTGCCCACCATTCTGCATCACAAAGGCGATCTGCAACTCACGCCTGAAGGCAACCCGATCGTGGCACATTACGCGGGTGACACCAAGATGGACGCCAATGGCCAGCCTGTCCTCAGCGCTCATGCGCAGCGCTACATGATCCGCATGTGCGACATCTTCACGCTCAATGCGTGCTACTACTTTGCTACGGATTCGCTCATGCTGTCCTACCTGAAGGGCCTGCGTGACACGGTGGTGCAGTGGATCAACACCTCCATGACGAGCTTCCAAGGCTCGCTGCTGGATCAGACTAAAATCTACTTCAAGCCCTTGGCCAACAAGGGCACGGTGCAGATCACGGATCACACCAACTCACCCGCCACCATCGTTACGGAGCAGGTCATCACGGTCAAGTTCTACTTGCCCAAGAAGGCTTACATCAACACGAGCCTCACGGCTCAGATGCATGCCACCACTATCCAAGTGGTGAGCAACTACCTCAAGAGCCGCACGTGCTCCATCAGCCAGTTGCAAACGCTGCTCACAGATCAGTTCAGCCAAGACATCGTGGCGGTGGAAGTCTCAGGTCTGGGCGGCAGCATTGACTCACCCACACTCACCATGGTGGACGCAGCCTCTCAACTCTCCCTCAAGAAAAAGCTGGTTGTGTTGCCGGATGGCAACCTCACGGTAGAAGAAGACATCGTGATCATCTTCAACCAGCACGGCGAGTGATCTGACAGATCAGCATAAAGCCCCTACGAGCTCACCCGAGGGTGAGCTCGTAGGGATTGCTTTATGCTGCCATGGCCAGCTCCGCCTCATAGGCTTGAAGCATGACGTCCATCTCCGGCAAGCCTAACACCACGGTGCAGAATTCCACATCGTTGGTCTTGCCGCCAGAGAAGTTGATCATGTTGCGCCGCTTGGTCTGTTCATCCAGACGACCAAGTTTGATCACCTCCTTCATTGTCGTGGCCTTAGAGGCATTGCAGACAATCTGGTTGGTGGGATAGGCTGCTGAAACATCTAAATCCGAATTGGCAATTCGGATGTTGGTGACCCAGTTACAGTTTTCCAAGATGCACTGGAGGCCATTGGCCACCAGTCGCTCAGCGGGCATCATGACGATCCAGTCTGAGAGCGTAGCCGTCTCAGCATCGTCATCATCCTTCATGTCCGGACCGGTGGTAGCAATCATCCGACCGTTCTTCAAGTAGACAAAGTGCAAATCATCTACCTTACGACGCGGCTGGCTCTTGAAGTCGGCGTAATGCGAGCAGCCTGAGAGCATCGGCAGTGAGACCGCTAGGTCCACCGTGATCTCATCGATCTCTTCGACCACCACACAGTCAGCCAAGTTATAGACGCTGTATTCCACCGGGTGGCTTTTTTGCATGGTGGCATGCCATTCCAGGTCATGGTTGATGCCCATGCCTGGGATATTGAGCTTGCCTCGCTTTAAGATGAGGTTGGCCACATAGTCCAAGTTGTACTCTGGCAACTCCGCGGTGCCTAGGCGCACATAGCGATAGGTGCACATGGAGTCGACTGGGTAGAAGGACGCTGGGATCTCCAGCGTATGCCAACGGTGAGCGGGTTTGAAGTTCATGACCTTGCCAGACGCTGTCTCACGCGTGGCAGGGCCGACTTTGAGCTTGCAAAAGCGATACGGCTTGGGCACAGCAGGATCAGACAGGAGATCTGCAGGATCGACGCCGTGTCGTTGACATGTCTGCAAGATCTTTTCCCAGTCAAAGAGCGAGTTCCATCCGCTCAAGAAGTCAGGCTTCCACTCATGAGCTCTGTCAATGCAGGCCTTGATGACCTCAAAGTCATTCTCACAGACACGCACCTCCACCGTCATGTTGCGGCGCTTGAGCGTCTCGCCCATATAGAGCTCGAGTGCGGCATGCACTCGCTCCACATAGTTGGGCACGTTCTTGACAAAGTCCTTGTTGGCAGCAATCAGTGCTTTTTCTTTGAAGGAGATACTGCACAGCAGCACTTCTTCTTGGCCACTGAGCACGCTGGTCTCCGTATCGATCACCGCCACAGAGTGCGCCGTCATGTTGATCGGCCACTTCTCCTGGTACTGGCGCTTGATGATGGCTTCAGAGCGGATGTCTGCGCCATAGATGTACGGACTGGCACACACTTTTCTCAGGTAGTCCTTAGACCAAGGAACGCCCATGACCTTCTTGATCGTGTCAAGCATCTCCGACTGAGTCGTGGTGACGACGTCAAGTCGCTCCAGCAGCTCAGCTTCCTTTTTGGACTCGTGATCTTGAAAGCCTTTCTTGGTGATACCAATCTTGCGTTGATAGTTCTTGATGAGCCGCACATGCGGCTTGGTAGTACCATCAGCAAAGTGCTGGATCTCTTTGACCAAGTGAATATCGCCCCGCTCAAAGCGGTTAGGGGCGTAGACCGCATGGCGACATTCGTACGCTACAGGCTGGACAGCTGGAGCTTCAGACATAGGTGAGGATCCTTCAAGAAAATAGTCTGACTTTCGCGCCGGCATCCTACAGGTGGATTGATTTATGCCGGCCACGGTGGTGTATGGGGATTCTAGACTATCACTGCTCATGGTGATTTTTAGTATCCCTCAAACCTATCCACTCATCCCTCATCCATCACATTCTTCACAGGACGACTTCCATCATGGCACTCTACCGACTGGGGCAATTCGCCACCGAGGCGATCGCGTTTCAAGACAGCAAAAAGCTGTTCCTAGATCTCACAACGGCAATTGTGGATTTGCGCGCAGCGCGGCCTGACCCCTCCAATACCAGCTTGTGGCATTCGCCCGAGATCAACAAGCTCACAGGCGTCATTGAGAAGCACACCAACCTGATGTTCACGCTCGAGGACTCAGGATGGGTCGGCCCAGCCGTCTGGACGCCGCGCATCAGCAACAACCACATCTTTAATCAAGAAGGTGCGGAAGAAGCATTTGTCCCTGCCGAAGACCACATTCGTACGCTGCTGCGTCAGGCCAAAAAGAAAAACACGGTGGGGAGCGTGGACCTGGCCACGGGCAAAGTCACTGGCGCTTACGCCAAGATGATTTTCAACATGCTCATGCCCGCAAGCATGTTGCTGGGCAAGCAATATACCCCGGAGGAAGTTGCTGCTATCATGCTGCACGAAATCGGCCACGTCATCACCTTCTGCGAAATGGTGGGGCGCTGCATCACCACCAACCAGGTGATGTCCAGTCTCACACGTCTGCTGGACAAGTCTGTGACGGAGTCCACTCGCATCACGATGTTCACGGCTGCTGCCGATGAACTCAAGCTGAACAAAGACGATGCTGAGGTACTGCGCAACGCCAAGACGCAAGAAGAGGTCGTCCTGGTGGTACTGGGCAAGCACCAAGAAGAAGCGGTCTCCGAGCTGGGCTACAATGCCTATGACGTGTCGTCGTGCGAGCAGATGGCCGACCAGTTCGCTGCGCGCCAAGGCGCAGGCCGTGACCTCACCACGGGCTTGGACAAGATGTACACTGAGTTTGGAATGACCAAATCTGCCACGCGCACCATGCTGTTCATCGACAGCCTGCTGGTCGTCATGCTGCCGATCCTCTGGGTGGTCACAGGAGCTTACCCGCTCATTCCGCTCTACCTGGCACTGGTGATCTTCCTGCCGAGCAAGGAGCAGCTCTATGACAACCCGCATGCCCGCATGACGCGCATCAAGCATGAGGCGGTCGAACGGCTCAAGGACAAGAAGATCAGCGATCAGCTACGCAAGAACTTGCTCGATGACATCAAGGTCTATGACGAGATCCTCGACAAGTACGAAGACCGTCTCAACGTCTACGAGGAAATCGCCTACCTCGTGCGTCCGGGCTTTCGCAACAAGCACAAGATCGAGCTGCTGCAAAAGTCGCTCGAGCGCCTGGCCAGCAACAACTTGTTCGTGGATGCTCAGAAACTCAAGACCGTCTGAACGCATCATCTGTAACCATTGACTCTAGGAGAATTTCCCCATGTCCTCTGCTGAAGCCATCACCTTCAACAGCTTTGTGCGTGAGCGCGTCTCGCGCGCTGAAGATGTCCGCCTGGTCGTCTCGCTGGCTGCTGCCATTGCGGTGTCTGACACGCTGAGCCTGCCGCAAGGCAAGCTGCTCGAGCTCGAAGCCTACTACAGCAACAACCTCATTTATCGCGTCGAGACGTACTTCGACGCGCTCAACGAAGAGCTCATCATCGATCTGGACGTGGCGCGCAAGGTGGCTCGCTCCTTCTGGATGATCCGTGCCTATGCGCAGCAAGGCTACGCTGACAAGGTGATCCTGGCCAAGGGCACCAACACCTTCATCGAGAAGTTCCTCAACGTGCAGATGTATCTCAGCGAGGACATCGTCACGTTCCTCAACACCAACAGCGAAGTGATGGCTGTCGTGGTCAATCGCATCCGCCCGATGGTCAACAAGCTCGCCAGCATCGAGCAGCCGTAAGCGGCGCTCACTGCCCAGCATAGGTGCCCACAACAGCTCTGCCATCATAGCGGAGCTGTTGTGGGGCTTTATGCCGTCTCGAGAGTGTCTTGCAACGAATGCTGCACGCGTGCACCCAGCCAGGCGTTGGCCAAGTCTGCACTGAGGTTGTGGTAATGTTGTCGGTGAGGCAACAGCCGAGCTGCTCCTCCCCAGTCTTCACGTCTGAGCGCGCCAGCAGCTTCAATACTGCGCATCACCCAGCGCAAGTAAGCGGCAAACTGCTCATGTTCACCGCCGGCGGTGAGCGCTTGGTACATGCCCAGCGGGGAGGTGTAGCCCAGTGCCAGGTAGTGCGAGCCGTGCAGGTCGTAGCAACCCATGGCACTCACGCCGAGGACTTCATTCCAGTAGGGTGCGAGTGAGGCTTCGCTGTAATGCTCAGCCTCAGCTTGCTGTAGCGCCACACGTCCTAGATCACGGCCCAGGTGCTTGCGCAGCACACGCCCTACATCCGCAGGGTCTAACCCCAAACGCAGTTTCTTACCGTCGCCCTCATAAGGCCGGCGTTTCATGACCTGCATGAGCGCGCTCACACAGGCAGGAGAAAGAGTATGCTGCATGCTCAGCAGCAGCACCGTTTCAGCAGTGGTTCTCATTGGAGCGGTCCCTAACACACAAAAAGAAAAAGTCTATCACCAGATAGAGCCGAGCTAGGGGATAAATCCCCTAGCTCCATCCATATCAGAGCCGTCGGTGTAGCGGTGTGTCGATCGGATACTGTAGCACCGGCACGATGGACGTGCGCGCCACATCCACGTAGCGTGAGATGATTAGATTGGGGTCTCCATGGCGGTGTGCCCAGTTGTAGGCCATGATGCTGGCTCTCAGGCCTTCAGCCCAATTGACCCACTTGACATCCGGCACACTGACCAAGTCTTCCAGCAGATCGTAGGTCTGTGTGGCTTGCAGTTGGTACAGCGGCGCTGGATCCAGCAGCTCGGGCACGGCGCAATATGTGCAGTTGGCCAGCTCTAAGAAATAGAGCGCGCTGCGTTCAGAGCCAGCTCTCAGAAACTTGCCTTGCGTATAAAAGATAGCGCGGAGCACTTTCATGGTGAGAATTCCTCGACTGGTGTTTGTAAAAGAATGGTGATTCCATGGAGATGATATATCGTTCATTTTTCTTACAATCGGCATAAAGACCCTCCTGATACCCACAGATATCAGGAGGGTCAGCAGCACCGGTGATGACAGGTGGTCAGACGCCGAAGAAGCCGGTGATGCGTGCACGCACCTCTTCACTGACGCCGTTGGTCATGAAGCGCTTCCAGTCGATCGTCTTCAGTCGCGTGGCACGGGTGGCCGGGTTGCACAGGTTGGCCAGCATGCTGAGGAACTGCAGGTTGGCGCTGGCCTGATAGTGGCCGATGCCTGGGATGTTGTGCGTGTAGCGGTTGATGGCCATGTCGCTGAACGCGCCTTCGGCTTCACGGTTGTGGTGGACGAACAGCAGCAGAGCGCCAAAGCGCACGCCCCAGAAATCGTCCTGGCGGGCCAGCATCGTCTCGAAAGCCTTCCACAGGCCGAACTGGCGCATGGCGGCGTCATGCGCCTGCTGCATCAGGTGCGGCGCCATGGCGTCGGCGTACTCGAAGACGGTCAGCAGCTCCTTGATGCCCAGCAGGCCTTGAGCGTCGGTCACCTTGGTCAGCAGCGTCTTGACGTCATCGGTGACAGTGATGTGCTGAAAGCCCTGCAGGTTGACCAAGACGGTCACCGGCTGGGTCTTGATCTGCAGATCTTCCAGGGAGATGCTGGCCGGGAGGGCCGCGGGCACGCTGCCCAGGACGATGGCGCTGTCCATGCCAACGATGCTGGCGGGATCCACACCCACCACAGCAGGCGCTGCATTGACGACCGGCGAGACTTCCACGGTCTCGGCGGAGACCGGCACATCTGCCGATGTGGTTGCGGTGACGGAATCAGCGGCTGCGGTGTCAGCAGCGGATGCGGTGGTACGAGAGGCTTTGGCCATGGGAGAGGCTCCTAGAAAAAGAAGAGAAAGAAGTTGAGTCGCACAGGTCTAGCAGCGAGTCATTTAATACTCGCTGACAGCTGATTTGTCATGTGAGCCAGTCCGCAGGGTCCAGCTCGGTGATGGCCAGCACGGCGCCATGGTTTTGAGCCATGCTCAGCTTCATGAACACGTTGCCGTAGTCGGCAAACGACGTGGGCAGTGCTGCAGGCGTGAGCGAGAGCTTGGGGCCCACACACACGGAGCAATAGTCCGTCAGCTTGGACTGACAGTACATGGGAGAGCGCCGGCGGATCACCTTGCCCAGATACGGCTGGATGTCTGCAGCACTCTTGATCTGGATAGATGCGCCTTGCTCATCCAAGATCCAGTAGCCGTCCTTCAGGTAGTCGGCTAGATCTGGCGTGCACCGCTGGGTGAGTCCCAGCTTGGTGCCGCAGTCACCAGGCACCACCATGTATGAACGTGACGCACGAAAAGCTTCCTTCACCTGCACGCCGCCCAGCATGGTCTCTGCACCACGTGCAAACGAGCCGATGCGCTGCGTCGAGTTGACGGCCGCAAAGGAGTCGATCGTGTGGCCTTCATCCAGGCTGTGGCCCAGATAGGTGAGCTTGGTGGCGTCCTTACCGACGCCTTGCTCCACACCGAGTTGGAGGTACTTCTTCTGACGCACGATTTTGGTGGCTTTGTCTGTGAGAAGTGAGTCCTCACTGCCATCACCTTTGCGCCAAGCCCTGTCAAACTGCTGGAGCTTGTCGTTCATTTCCGCCACACTGGCCGGATCTGACAAGCGCCCTGCGTACTCCTTTTGAAGTTGGGCCTTGAACTCCTTGATGCCATCGGGTGCAGTGATGCTTTTCTCAGTCGCACCGATGGTGCAGATCTGTGTCATAGATGTCAGGTGAAAACAAGCTTCACCAAACTGCACGTATTCGTCGGCGTAGAAGACGCCAGGCTGACGAGCCTCGCCTTCTTTGGGCGTCGATTGAAAGGACTGCAGGATGATCTGCTCAATCGAGCCGATGTTGATTTTTTTGTTGATGTAGGCGATCTTGTCGCCAAAGGCATAGATCAGCAAGATGTAGTTGACCACCAGCGTGCCTACGGTGGAGTCTTGCGGCTCCTTGGCCGCAATGCAGTCCTCAGGCGTGACCGTGATGCCTTGGCCGATGTAGAACAGTGGCTGAGCCGGATCAGCCCCTTCGATCTTCTGGAGCTGAAAGTCCAAGTCCAAATAGAAGTACCCCGCAGCCGTCTTGCTCAGCTGGTAGGCGTAGGGCTTTTCTTTGCTTTCACCATCAAACATGCAAAAGATGGACACGAGCCAATCTGCATAGTGATGCGCCCCGCTCTTGAGAGCGGCGATGAGGTAGTCGCGCTTGTTCATTTTTGATTGAAATCCACACTGAGGGTAGTGATGGCCACATCCAGCGCTGTCGCTTCAGCTGGGCTGAGGTGGATGGTTTTGATGATGCCCTTGAGCGTCATCAGCGGCTCTGCAAACGCGTCACACGACAGGTATGCCATGCACAGCAGATCACGCGCCACAGCGTCGTATTCCTGAGGTGTGGTCATCAGCAGCTTATGGCCACATTGCTTCAGGTAGAGGCTGAAGTACTGCGTGAAAGGCAAGTTCATGCTGCTGCTGAACTGGCACATGGAGAGGATCCAATCCTCCTCGGTGAGCTGCGCATACTCGCGCCACTTCTTCCAGACAGAGATGTGCTCCGGCGTGAAGTGGTTGAGCTCCGCCACTTGCTTTTCACGCAAGATGGCTTTAAGCGCATCAATCGTGGACAGATCTACCGATTCGATGAGCATCATGAGCTCTTCAGGCTTGAACTTGCACGTGAGTGCCAAGCACTCCATCATCACGTCCTTGGCGCTCAGATCCGTGTTGAGGATCTGGAGCAAGTCATCTTCAGGTGCGTAGTCTTGCAGGGCTCTCACGCCCGCTGCAATCTCCGTGGCCTTGGACAAATAGATGTCGTGCACCAGTTGAATGCCTTGCTGCGTCAGAATGCCCACCACGCATTCCTTGCACTGGCCGAGGATGTAGGCGACTCGCGCGTCATCGGTCGAGTGAGGAAAGCTGTTCATGGCTTCATCGCACATGAGCAGATGGTCGGTGAACTTGTAGCTGTCAAAGACGTCCAGCGCTCGGTCAAAGTGTGCGCAGCTGTGGTCAGCACGCACATCACGGATGTACTGCTGGACAACGGAAATATCCATCATGGCATCAATCTCCTAGATTCAATAAGTCAAAAAATACCTGATGTTAATTTATATTGGGCTCAGCTATACTGTAGGCGCATGCCAGGATTCTCCTAGACACCGCATAGGACGCCCACTGGAGTCACAGCAGGCGTCAAATGATGGCCTCTACCAAAATTCACAACGCTGACCATTAAACTGACACAAGCCGCTCATCTCAGATGAGCACACCGATCCACACCAAGCACTTCACCACCTTTTAGAAAGCCCGTCATCATGACTGCCCAAATCTCCAAAATGCACAAGCGCGTGATCGCCGCTGCCCAGCCCGACTATGTGCCGCCGACCCAGAACCACGTCACCACCGCCGGCATCGAAGAAGCCAACAAGCTCGACCCCAACGACTTCTGGGACGAAGCCAACCGCCAGTACCAAGTGGCCATGGACGCCATCAATGTGGTCAGCGGCGCTGTGCGCGATGTCAGCGTGGGTGTGGCTGACAACCCCGGCGCCGTGCAGTACATCGTCGACCCGGTCGGCCTGATTGCCGACTGCCAGACGGTTGGCAATGACATCAGCCGCCATCGCGATGCGCTGGAGACCATCCACAGGTCGCACCAGGACCGCACGGGCGCGGTCACCACCGTGGCGGAGATGGAGCAATACTTCCGTGTCCTCAACACCTACGCTGAAGCCGCCGACCACTTCACCACGGCTGTGACCCCCACGGCCGAGCGCCTGGCACTCAACCTGGGCCAAGCCCTGGACAAGCATCGCGCTGCCATCGACCCAGCCGCCGTGAGCGACGCCGTGCTGGTGCAGCCGTCCATGGACCAGGCCATCGAGCAGTTCATCACCGAAGCCCCCACCCTGGCGCCGATCGAAGCCGCCCCCACCACGCAAGGCTGATGCCCCATGGAAACCACCAACCAACCCATCGACCCTCAACTGCCTGACGAGAACACGCAGGCTGACGTGCCTGCTGACGAGCAAGAATTGCTGACACCTGCACCGCTGCCGCAGTACGTGCAGCATCACCGTCCCATCGCCCCCAGCACCCGAGCATCATCCGACACTGTGCCGCTGCCGTCCAACACCCGCGCGGGTGTGAACGCGGCCGTCCAAGGCCAGAAAATGACAGACCAGGTCTGGGGCAAGGCCCTGACCGCGGGCGTCGAGATGACGCCACAAAACGACGGCCTGGTGGGCGCTGTCGTGCGTGAAGGTGCCGACTGGACCGATATGCTGGGTACGCCGCCAGCACCCATGATGCTCGAGCACTTCAAGCTCGCTGCGGGCTCTGGCACGTTTGCCAACACCGAAGATCTGCGCCACGCCCTGCGCGCCAGACGCCAGACGGGCCTGCCCACGCGCGTGCCGCTCTACCACAGCGGCTTTTGGTTGCGCATCAACGCGCCCAGTGAGAACGAGCTGATCTCATTCTACATGGAGATCGTCAATGACGAGATCCAGATGGGCCGCTCCACCGGCGGCCTCATCTTCTCCAGCACCACGGGCCACTATCAGGAACGCCTGATGCGCCTGGCACTCAAGAACGTCCACTCCAGCTCGCTCAACGTCGATCCGGAGAACCTCGGCAAGTACATCCAGATGCAAGACATCCCTGTCGTCATCTGGGGGCTGGGCGCCGCCCAATACCCGACAGGCTTCAAGTACTCGCGCGCCTGCTCGGCCGGGCCGGCCACGTGCTCGCACGTGCACAGTGAGACGCTCAACCTGACCGAGCTGCACATCGTGGACCGCTCACGTCTGAGCGAAGCCGACCGCCTGCACATGGCGCGTCGCACCGCCGGCACCCACACTGTGGAAGAAGTGCTGGCCTACCAAAAGCGCGCTGCCTGCAACCAGCCTAAGGACATTGTGATCGGCAACCCCGAAGACAATCTGGTCGTGCGGCTGAAGATGCCCAACATCGAAGAGTACTTCGATGCCAAGGATCTGTGGATCGACAGCATCAGCGACATGCTGAGCGCTACCATCAAGACGGATCCGGCGCTGCGCAACAAGACCATGTTTGCGCATGGTCGTGCCACCATCCTGCGCCAGTATGCGCATCTGGTCGATGCGCTCATCATGGACGAGCGTGAGTACTCCAAGCGTGATGAAGTCAACGTGGTGCTCGACGAGCTCTCCACCGATGACGCGGTGCGCGAGGACATCATGGCCCACGCGTCCAACTTCATCAACGAGTGCGTGATGAGCATGATCGCGGTGCGCACCTACGACTGCCCCAAGTGCGGCCGCCCGCAGCGCCAGGTCAAAGAAGGCCTGGCTTTGCCCGACGTGCTGCCGATCGATCCGGGCCAAGTTTTTTTTCACTTGCTCGGGCAAAAACTGGCGAGGCTCAATGTGCGCTGAACGCGCACATCAGTGACCCTGACTTTCCAGCCAAGACACCGGAAATCTTTGAGCAGTGCAGGCAGCGCTACTTTGAGATCCTGATGACGATCCCCAAAGTCGATGCGTGGAACGCTCAGTCGGCATTGACTGAGATCTACCAGATCGCCTTTGGGGTATTTGACCACGTGGCCCAAGTACAGAAGGAACGCGCGGTTCCATTGCCCGAGAACAAACGCCCCTGGGCTGTGCACGGCCTACACCCGAGTGAGCACTTGGGTGCCTACAATCACTTTGCCGACTACGTCAGCACGTTTCCAGAGCTGAGGATCAAGGAGCGCTACGGCTATACGCTGGAAGAGTTCTTGGATCTGCCCAGCTGGAAGATCAAGTTGATTGTGGAGCGTTGCCAAACGCTCAACCGAGATGACCATAAGGCAGCCAACTCGCTGCAGCATGAGCTCAACTCACTCAAAAACGTTAAAGCCTAAGGCAGCATAACCCCCACACCAGCTCCCACAGTGATGTGAGAGCGGTGTGGGGGTTATGCCGTCATGGCGTTAGAGCACAGTGCTGTCGCAACCAATCTCCAAAAAGGAGGCTTGGTGAAGTTGTTCAGGATCAGCCGGATACGCTGTATCGGTGATCCGAGTGAGTTGGTACGGATCCGTGGTGTCAAAGATCATCTTGCGCTCCGCAGCACCGTAGCATTGCAGCTCCCAGTGCTTGGCACGGTCGTTGCGGCTCCACCAGTACTCAGGGCACCGGCCCAGGCCTGCACGCAGTGGATAGATCGGTCGGTTATAGGTACGGTACTCGCCCAACACATTGGCTTTCTGTACCGGGAAGGTGTTGACAAAGATGCTGGCTTGATTGAGAATCACGATGAAACTCTGTTTCATCGTGAGGTATTTGAGCATCACAGCGTCGCTGGTGAGTTCTGCCACATCCACAAATCCCGCAGCGGCATGGGTCAGACCGAGCGAGCTCATGTCCAGATAACGTGATGACTCAAAGTAGCGCTCGTAGATTGGCAGTTGACTCATGACCACCTCCACTTCCGTGTCCGAGACACGGCGCAGCACGCCCGAGTCAGGCGTGTGCAAATAGCCGCCAATCACCACCATCACAACTTTGCCCAGAGCTTCAGGAGGCAGCGTGATGGTGGCCAGGTCCTTGTAGCCTGGCACCGGCATGGTGCCAGCAATCATCTCAGGCGTCATGCGCTTGAACACCATGCTGGTGGTGATGGGCTTGACGGTCAACCCACCCAGAGGCAAGAAGCTGTGGATGCCCACGGCTTGCGTGCCTGATTGGCGCGCTGTCTTGGCGCCGCCGTAGACGATGAGTCCATCTGTGCCATTGGTATCGGTGAGGTGGTAGAGGCCATTGACAGTCACCAGGCAGTTCTTGTAGAGCATCTGGTAATCCATGTCAGCCACATCTCGCGTGAGTAACATGTCACTGCGGTCTGCTACCGGGATGGAATCTTTGTAAACAGCATCCCACGCCAGTACGGCGTAGTTGGCACGTCCAGCATGGTTCCACTTGGCTGTCTGCAGATTGATCACTGGTGGGGTTGTCGTAGAGACGATGCTCACCAAGCTGCCCAGGAGAGCTGCCAGCGTGTCAGGCCATTGAGCGTACTGGGCTTGCAGCTGATGCAGATCAGCATAGCAGACGCTGGAGCCGTCATTGAGCTTCATCACCACGCGGCGAAACTCACTGAAGAGGCTTTGGATGTTGTAGTCAAACAGCCCGATGGGCTGCCAGAACTGGTTGATGCCGCGCTTGACGCCCGTCATGCTGATCAGAGTGTAACTCATGGTGGGACCTTCTAGGATAATAGGGGTGGGTGAGATACAGACGCCTCCACCGAAAATGTTTTGATTCGGTCAGAGTCATCTGCACTGGAGTGTGCGGCATAAAGAATGAGCCGCACTGGCCGTGTGCTGTGGTCACAGTATTTTTCCAGTCGCCTTCAGATCCATCCTTTCATTCTACAGCTGCCCCTGTAGCATCCTGCCATGAGCGCTCCCAACACGTACGCCTTCGACCCTACCGGTCAGTCACTGCTCAACCGCATCACGAGCGAGTTGCACATGCTCACGCCCGGTGTGGGTGACTCTTTCCAGTTTGTGGTGCCCAACAATGCGCCGTTCTTTGCAACGTCGTTGCAGCTGCGCTTGAAAAAGCCCGACGGCACGATCATTCCTCTGGTGGAAGGGGTGCATTTCCACCTGGGTCACAAGTTCATTGCGGCATCACATCAGTGTGATGCATCCATCTATGGCAGCTTGGTGCTCTTCAACAACGCCACCGATGGCCAGTTGATGATCGACCAGTACCAGACGCTGGGCGGTGCATGGACCATCAATGCCAACCAGCAAACGCAAATCCTCTCGGACATTCTGCGCAACCCCCGCGTCATCACTTGGGAACAAGTCGCCAACCTGCCCTATGCGTTCCCGCCAGTCAACCACATGCAAGACGTGGCGTCCCTGGTAGGCGCTGAAGCCGTGGTGGCTGCGCTGCAGCTGATCGCCACAACGATTGCCAACAACGCAGGTCAGCTCACCATCAACCTGCCGGCGGTCACGCCGTCCAAGTCCCAGATCGGTTTGGGCAACCTGAAGAACTATCCAGAGGCTACGCTCGAAGACCTGGTGAACGCCACCCCCGGGCGCTATGTCACGGCAGACGCATTCGCCCAAGGCATCATGGCCGCCGTTGAAGAGATCTTGCAAGACGTGCAAGCCACCTCGATGCCGACCTCTGGCTTTTTCACAGCAGGGCGCTTTGTGCGCAACGTCGCCCCTGTCATCAAGGCCTTTGTCAAGGTAGGTTCCCCCATGAGTGGTCAGCTCTGCATCGTCACGGGCTGGCAGCGGCTCACTACGGGTCAGCAGCATGTGCCCAACGTCGACTGGGCTGAAGCCGTGAGTTTTGTCTGATTGACGGCATAGCAGCCACCAGAGCCCCGTAGAGGAGCTCTGGTGGGACTTATGCCGCAATATCAACAGGTGCCGTGCCAACAATGACACAGCCGCATTCTGCAGTGGCGCCCGTGTAGAGAATGTTGCGTCCTTGACATACGGGCCCTGCAGCGGGCGACTTCACAGGCGTAGTGCCATGACCCCGGAGCTCGCAGTAATACAGGTCACCTTCCAGACAGACAGGCGTGTCATTGATTCGAAAAGTGGAGCTGGCGCTGACCATGTGACCCGGGTGGGATCCCGTGTCACCTAAAAGAACCATCTTGGGCATGGCGAGCTCCTGATCAGCTGATGCTGGTAGCACCACCAGCGTTGACGATGCCACCACCAGGGCCCATGGCCTGCAGTGATGCGCTGCCTTGGATGTCAATGCTCATGGCGTTGACCTGGTAGCCGTTGGAGATAGAGTAGCTACCAGAGGCTGCGCTGCAGCTGTAGCTCTTGGTGTTCAGTGCAATGCCATTACTGGCATTGACGCTCAAGTTCTTGCAATTGATGGACACCGTCTCCGGTGCATTAAGGACAATGTTCTTCTGATCCAGCACAACAGTCGTACCGTCCGCATTGACCAAGTCAATGCGCTTGGCGCCTGAGTTAATGCTGATCACCTGACCTGCATTGTCCGTGACCACCAAGGTGCTCTCGCCGGTGTTCAGCTGGAGGTCCCAAGCATGAGGCTCGCCGTTGGCGGCTGAGGTGTGCAGTGTGAGCAGCTTGCGGTGGGAGCTCCACTCGAAATAGTAGCAGTTCTCAGTGCCAAGCGTCGCACCTTCATCCTTGGTGCCAGAGATGGCCATGATGACGGTCTCCAAGCGACGCAGGCGGTAGCCGTCACCCAGGGTGGTCCACCAGTACTCCGGCAGATCAGCAAACTGATAGAGGATCACCTCTTCACCACGGCGCAGATTTGGCGCCGTGATGGTGCTGCCGCAGCCCAGGCGCAGCCACTTGGCTTTGATGGTGTTGGAGGTGATGACAGTATCAGTGTAATGCTGACCTCCCACATTGACGCCCTTGACCACCGTCTTATCTTGGTTAGCGGCCAACTCGCCATCCAAAAACGGCAGGGCCTCAATCGGTGTGACCTCGATCTCACCCGTGTAGAGCGCGCTCAGCGGCATATTGGAGGCGACCACGCCTTTGGAGTAGAACCGCAACTCCGATGTTTTCAGTCGTGCTTCTTGAGCCATCACGAACTCCTATGAACAGTTTTTCACAATCAGGCAACATACTGTGTTGCTACCATGACTATTGGGTTAAGATATGAAAATTACAGGACTCGAATTGGTCGGGTTTCACCGGTTTGTGCTGACGCAGACGCGTGAGCTCAAAGCAGAGTTCACTCAGCCACTGCAAGTGATCATTGGCACCAACGGCAGTGGCAAGAGCTCCATTCTGGAGCTGCTCACAGCAGACGCTGCCATCAGCTCCTATTTTCAAAAAGACGTGGCTGGTGCTGGTTTGAAAAAGACCATCATTCACCACGGGCACGAGTACACGCTGGCTGCCAGGTTCGATGGCCAGCAGCGACATTACTTGGCCAAAGATGGCGTGGTCTTGAATGACTGGGGCACCCAGCCCATCCAGAAGGAGCTAGTCAAACAAGAATTTGGCCTGACACCCGTGCTGGTATCTTTGCTGCAAGGCAAGGAGAAGTTCACACGCATGTCGCCGATAATGCGCAAGGAATGGTTCATCCGCCTGTGCGATGCCAACTACGAGTACGCCATGCGGGTCTACAACCGCTTCAGAGAGCTGCTCAGAGATGCTGAAGGCGCTCTCAAGAATGCCAAGAAAAAGCTCGCTGCAGAGCAAGCCGGCGTGCTCAAGCCCGATGAGGAAAAAGCCCTCATCAAGGAGGTGAGCGACTTCCATGCCTTGGTCGAAGGCCTGCTAGAGATCCGCATCCCTGTGGAGCGAGACCCCACTGATGTCATGGATGACATCTATCAGCTCACGCGTCAGATCAATGAGGCCAGTGACAAGCTCACCTCATACCACAAAGCCACCTCCAAAACAGGCAAGTGGACTGAAGCTCAAGCTGATGCAGTGCTCACTCGGCTGCGTACCGATATGAGTGTCAGCAGCGCTCTCTTGCAGACCAGTGCTCAAGAGCACCAAGACAATGCCGCCAAGATCGATATCCTTCAGAAAGCAGAAGCCAAGACGCTTGATGCTCTCAGAGCCGAGCAAGACGAGCTGGTTGTACAGATCCAGAGTCTGGTAGGCTCACTCCTCGTCCCCACGCTCAGCCAGCCTTTAGCCGCTTTAAGCCAGTGGGAGACAGTCAAAGACTCACTGGTCGATGTGCTCAGCAATATTTGCGCTAATGCAGATCGTCGCTACAGCAGTGCAACGCAAGCGCGAGCTGAAGAGCAACAACTCAAGTTGCAGCAAAAAATCAAGCAGCTCTCCGAAGAGAGCGTCAAGCTTAGAGTGCAGCTTGAGCATCTGGTCCAACACAAAGATCAACCCAACATCACCTGTCCGCAGTGCGATCATCGCTTCTCATCGCAGTATGATGCTGCGCAGCATGCGGCGCTGCAGCAGCAGTTGACCCTGATTGAGCAAGCCTATCAGGCTGCTCAAACGCAGCTTGGCGATGTACAGACATTCTTGGCCGAGTGTGCTGATTTTGCTCAGTACTACCGTCAGTATTCTCGCATGGTATCTTCTAGCGGTGCTCTGGAGAGCTACTGGCGAGACGTCTTCTATAACGACGCAGTCTACACGTCACCCGCTCAACTGGTGTACCGCATTTATGAGGTGTCCGACGACATCGCGTCTCAGATCAAGGTGGCTGAGCTCAAAGCTCAGCTCGAAGCCAAGATGGAGTTGATCGCCAAACTCTCTCGACTGGACACAGCTGACTTGACTGTCTTGCAACAGCGCCAAGAAGTCTTGCAAGAAAGCATCAACAAGCACACCAATCGCCTCTCTAGGCTCTCCAATCGCATCAAGCACTACCAAGGTATCAAACAGCAAGCCAAGAGCATAGCGCAGCTCCTAGAGGCTGCGCAAAGCGCCAGCGCCCAGCTCCAAACTCGCAAGACTGAGCATCTTGAAGCCTCCAGACGAGTGACCTTCAACGCATTCTTGCGCGAAATGCAATCTCTCTTGGCACGTAAAGTCTCTGCACTGCAAGACAATCAGAAAACGCAGACAGTCATTCAAGCGCTGGAGCGCAGCATCGTGGATCTCAATGAAGAGATCCTAGCTTACTCGGCTCTGGTCGATAGCCTGTGCCCTAACAAGGGGCTGATTGCTCAAGGCCTCTATGGCTTTTTGGAGAACTTCATCTCCGACATGAACGCCACCATTGCGGCCGTGTGGACTTATGAGCTGCGTTTAGGCCTGCCCAGTGTGGAAGATGGTGTGGAACTCAACTACCGCTTCCCAATGACCATCAACGGGGAGAAAGGTCCTAAAGACGCAGGCTTGTGCTCTGAAGGACAGTGCGACATCATCGACTTCGCATTCACCTTCACAGCTCGCAAATACCTGGGACTGCAAGACTATCCACTCATCATCGATGAGCTGGGACGCACCTTTGACGCTGCTCACAAAGACAACCTGGCCATGTTTTTGAAGCGTCTGATCGAGGAGACCTCGGTTCAGATCTTCATGGTCTCTCACGACTTCAGAGCCTACTCCAGTATGCCGGCAGAGTATCTGGTCTTGTCCAAGGACAATGTGCTGCTGCCCGCCATCTTCAACCGCCACGTCGTCATCGACTAAAGAAAAAACCATAGACTCCTCAGTACACCCTAGGCTCACCTGGAGCGCTAGGGTGTACTGAGGGCTATGACGTTGGGTCAATGGTGGATCCAGTCCCAAAGTTCATACAGAGCCAAGGTGTCAGCTCTGTCGTACTTCCATTCCCATCCCCACTGGAAGAACCCGATCAGGGGCTCGAAGAACCAATGCGAGATCGTCCAGAAGTTGAGAACCTCAGGCCGCGTGAGCACCCACTGCATGCTCAGCAGCAGTCCAAAGACCACTGCTGCAGCCCACCGTGCAGCGCAGCGGTTGTCTCCTCGGATGTGTCTGGATACCATCCAGAAGACCGCAAACGCTATGGCGTATTCCATAGAGCTCCTTAGGGATGAGTGAGTTCCACCACCTTGTCGCCGCGCACGTCGACCAGGTGAGTGAAGTAAGTGTCTTCATTGGCTGCATAGAGCCTGGCGTTGACCATGCGCAGCAGCTCGGGCACGTCACCTTGACGCACACTAGGGCAGTGGATATTGATCGGGTAGAGCGATTTCACACAGCCATCTCCCTTGGCGAGTTGCAAAGGGAGTCCCCCTCTTGGGTACAGGCTCACCACCTTTTCTTCACCTTGGTGCACCACCACGGCGTAGAGCTGACGGCGGCTCTCGTGCCGATGGGCACGCGTATCGTAGTAGCCACCCAGTCGCGATAGGCGGCCGAGCATTTGGAGGGTCTCTTTTTTCATGACAGTTCCTTTGAGAATGATGGAGGTTATCCAGTGTCCATGTTAGACGACTTTGGGGTATTGGTAGAACTTCTGGTGGAGGGCTTTGCCTTCCAGGAGCTTCATCTTCGCTTGGTGATAGCGCACACTCACGTGGTTGTTGGCAATCACCCAATACGAAAATTCAGGCATGACGCCATCAGGCAGCTTTCTCAAGCGACCCACGGCTTGCTCATTGGCTTTCTCCGACTCCACACTCACCGTCAGGTAGCAGTGCGTGAGATCAGGAATGTCAATGGCCGTGCCAGCACTGCCCAGGGTGCTGACACAGATGTCGGCTTCGAGCACGTTCTCGAACGGATCAGCCGACATGTACTTGCGGATGTCCAGGTGAGGCCACGTCTTTTTGAGACGTGCCACCATCAAGACGATCATGGCTTCAGTCTGAGCAAAGACCAAAGCTCTCTTCTTGGGGCGAGGGCACTTGATGTAGCCGCAGCTGAGATCCCACACCAACATGTCCAGATAGTTGCTGAGGACTTTGGGCCACTTGCGAATGCTGTCTTCCACCGCCGCATACGAGAACATGGGGTTACCGTAGCGGTTGTGTTTGATCAGCTCAGGCTTTTCAAACTGGAAGTGCAGCGATGACACCATCGCATAGCGGTCGTATGCGATTTGCTTGCAGCGATCAACTGCAGGAAACATGCGCTCGTACATGAGCCGCACAAACGGATCTTTGTCCGTGAAGGTGGCAGTCAGTGCCAG
>Ga0228698_1000379_pt1 | contig 37182 bp, 30 predicted proteins | sample McNCre117_Aug_MG_FD_178015 | JGI IMG/M metagenome (GOLD analysis project Ga0228698, IMG submission 178015) | Freshwater microbial communities from McNutts Creek, Athens, Georgia, United States - 1-17_Aug_MG | ecosystem: Environmental > Aquatic > Freshwater > Creek | place: USA: Georgia... | reverse complement strand
GTTGACCCAGGACTACCACTGGTTGCTCACGGTGCATCCACTGGAGGTGGCGCGCGCCGAGCTCACGCAGGACGAGGCCTTGTGGCTGGTGCTGTGGGGCGAAGGGGTATCGGAAGAAGGCGGTGCGCGCATGAAGACCTATGCCTACGGAAGCAAGGCCATTGGCACGCTGTACAACCTGTTTACGATTGCCTCGGGCATCCAGGGTGTTGCCGCTGCGGCCTCTGCTGCTGCCGCAACGGCGCAGCAGGCTGCCGGCGCGGTCGCCACCGAAGTGGTCAAACGCCAGCTGGCAGACCAGGCCCGCGCAGCCGCCACGGACAAACTGCGCGATGAGGCCGTCGGAGCCGCCCGCAAATTGACACAGGCCCAGGTCGCCAGCGCCATGCAGAGGGCAGCCGCCAACCGGGGCGCCTTGTCTGGCGTGGCGTGGGTGGCATCAACGGTTTTTGAGCAGGCCGATGCCTGGGCTTACCAGCGCATGGAGCAACTCAAGGCGGACCCGCTGGCCGGCTTCACGTTGCACCAGAAACTGATCGAAAAAGGCTTGACCGCCAACTCCATGGCGTTTGATCCGGATCGCCTGATTGCGCTCAACAAGTTGGCTACTTCCAAGGGTTTGGGTGGCGACGTGGCCACTATTTTGCAGGGCATGCGCCCGGAGGACCTACAGGTTGAAATGGCGGCCATGCCGTTGGCATCGGCCCAGAGTGCCTTTTCTTACGACGCGGAAGACGACCCTTCCAAGACGCAACAACCCTTTGCCCGCGGTCTGGTGGACGGGATGCTGAACATGCCTGCCGCATCCGAGTAAGCCGCACCGACTGCCCAACCCACGTTTTTGGTTATTGAAGGAAATCCCGTGCGTTCAATTCTTGCTGCGCTGTCCGCGATGGTCTGCCTCTGCACTTGGGCGCAGGCCCCTGAATCCGGCGCCCCCGCCCCATCCAGCGCCACACTGGCAATCACTCCTGCACCTGAACCAATTCCCGTTGCAGGCAATGCAACTGCTGCAACGCCAGCGGACATGGCAACACCACCCGTGGCGGCCGCATCGGCTCCTGATGCCGGGGCACCGCCAGCGGCGGCCGACGCGGCTGCGGCGCCAGCCATTGAGCCGCCTGTCGCAGAGGGCTGCCGGCCGCTAACCGACAAAGCCATGGCAGCCGACCTCAAGGCATTGACTGCCCAGGCGCAAAAGGCGGAGCCATCGGCATTGGCGCAATTGGAAAATGCATCGGTCGCGCTATGGACCAAGGCAGTCGACGTATGCGAGGGCCGCGCCAAAGACCGCGCCGTGCGCAATCTGGCCGAGGCCCAGAAAGCGGCTGCTCTTCTCAATGAACAACTGGGCAACGCGCCGGAGTGCGCAGCGGCGCACAAAGACGCCTCCACGCTGCAAGACCTGGCCAAGAGCGCGCTGGGTGAGCGCCGCTGGACGGATGCCGCCTCTCTTTTCCACAAGGCGGAAGATATGTGGGATGTGGCGGTAGAACGCTGCAACGGCTCGCAGAAAGACATCGCCGAAAAGCGATTGGCACAGGCGGAAACCGATGGCTTCAACGCCGAGTTCTGTGCCCCCCTGTTTGACCGGGCGCGCGACTACACCCAAAAGCTGCGGGCCAGCGCAGCCGGCATTTCGCGGGAAGAAAAGAACGACGGCCTGATGGTCGCCGAAACCCTGTGGCGCGAAGCCAAGGAGCAGTGCAAAGGCCCGGCCGCCCAGGAGTCCGCCCGCAACAACGCGCAGGCGCTTGCGCGTGAGCGCGGCACACCGTGGGTCCCCCGTTACCTGCCAGTGCCTGCCGCCAACGCTGCGGCTGCCACGGCTGCATCAAAACCCACTGCGGCCGCACCTGCAACGTCAGCCGCCAGCGCAGCTTCGGGACAAAGCAATGCGGCAGCCCCTGCGACAAAGGCGGCCGCGCCCGTCATAGCCGCAACAACTGCAACGCCAACCGGAGCGGCCGTCTCGTCCCCATCGACGGCCACTGCGGCGCCTGCTGCAGCCCCGGCGGCCACGGTCACGGTGAGCGGCAACAAGGCCAAAGCCGTTTCTGCGTTGGACTGGGACCAACCCACCCCCACCGCGTCAACCAGCGCAGTGGCCAGCGCTGCCGGGTCTGTCACCAAGCCGGTGGTGGCCGCCACGGCATCCACGTCGGCTGCCGCTGCCAGCAGCGCTGCCGTGATCACCGCGGCGCCAGCCGCCGCTGCAACGGGCGGCGCGCTGTCGTCCCTGTTCAATGTTCTGAAACCCGCCACCCCGGCTGCACAGCCCGAGCCACCGACGCCGGTGGCGCAACCGGAGAGTTTTGCGGTGGGTGATATGCGCTTCAAAGGCCAATTTGTCCGCGATGTAGGCAGCCCCACTTTTTCCGGAACCGGCCTGCTGACCTGGGCCAACGGCGATGTATTTGAAGGCACCCTGCAAAACGGCAAACGCCATGGCAAAGGCAAATTCACCTGGGCGAATGGCCAGCGCTACGACGGTGATTGGGTGCAGGACACGCCCACCGGTCAGGCCGTGGTGGACTTTGCCAATGGCAACCACTATGAAGGCGCAGTCGTCAACAACACGCCGCAGGGCAGTGGCCGCATGGCCTATGCGTCCGGAGACAGCTACAACGGCCAGTTCAAAGCCGGTGTGCCTGAGGGCACGGGCAGCTACCAGTGGAAAAACGGCCAGAAATTCGATGGCGACTGGGTCGCAGGAAAACCCAATGGGCAAGGCAAGATGGCGTTTGCCAACGGCGACCATTTTGAAGGCACCGTGAAAGACGGCGAGCCCGATCAGAAAGGCACCTTCACCTGGGCCAATGGCGACCGCTACTCGGGCGAATGGAAGGCCGGCGACAAAGAAGGGCAAGGCACCTTTACCTGGGCCAGCGGTGACCGCTGGGAGGGTGTTTTTGAGAAAGACCGGCAAACGCCCAACGGCAACCTGATTCGCAAGGCCCCCTGAAGCCCTTCGGCGCATCGCGCAAGCCCTGCGCCCTTCCGAGAGGAAACCCGCAAACCCGGCTATACGGCGAGCCCGGCTGGCACGACGTATAGCGCCTGAAAGCGCCTTAAAGCGGCGGTTGATTCACTTCGTCGGGCGATTTGGCCAGCAGCAAGGTCAGCGCACCGGAAATCGACACCGAGAGCCAGAACACAAAGAAGCCCAGGGAATAGACCGCCTGGCGCGGCATATCAAAAGGCTGGCCGAACCAGTGCAGGCTCTCGGGGTCCACCACCGCGAACACCAACAGCTCCAGCACGCCGGCCATCAGGAACGAGGGCCATGCAACCCACATCAATTTCTGTTTCATAAGCGTATCTCCTGATCGGTGTTGTCGGGCTTAGCGCGGAACAATGAAGACCGCTTTCTCCGTCACACTCTTGTCCAACTCTTTGGATTCAATCTTGAAGTGAATGGTGTGCGAACCAGGTTCTGCGCCTTCGTAGGGCAACTGCAGTCGCACCGCAACCCAACGGGACTGCGTGGACTCCACACTGATATCGGTTTCACTGGACACGATCAGGTTGGGCAGGCCGTCCACGGATAAGTGGAAGTTCTGCGTCACTTCCGACGCGTTCATGACCTGTATGCGGAACACGTTTTCAATCTTGCCGCCGTCGGCAATGCGCGCCAGTGAACCCCGGTCGCGCACCACGTCCACCTTGAAGGGGATGCGCAGTGCCAGACTCACCGACATCGCCACCACCACCACGGCCAGGATCGCGGTGTAAATCAGCACGCGGGGGCGGAATACGTGGCGCACGGTTTGATCGCGCGTCCAGTGCTGCTCCAACGCATGTTCGGTGCTGTACTTCACCAGGCCGCGGGCGTAGCCCACTTTGTCCATCACCGTATCGCACACATCGGCACAGGCGCCGCAGCCAATGCATTCGTACTGCAAGCCGTTGCGGATGTCGATGCCGGTGGGGCAGACCTGAACGCACAAGCTGCAATCCACGCAGGCACCCAGATTGAGTGCCGCCGGATCGGCCTTCTTGCTGCGCGCGCCGCGGGGCTCGCCGCGCTCCTTGTCGTAGGTCACGATCAAGGTGTCCTTGTCGAACATGGCGCTCTGGAAGCGGGCATACGGGCACATGTATTTGCAGACCTGCTCGCGCATGAAGCCGGCATTGCCCCAGGTCGCGAAGGCATAGAAGAAGGTCCAGAAAATTTCCCAGGAGCCCAGGTCCCAGCGTGCAAATTCACCCGCCAGCACGCGAATTGGGGTGAAGTAGCCGACAAACGTAAAGCCGGTCCACAAGGCCAGCGTGATCCACATGAACTGCTTCCAGGCTTTGCGGGCCAATTTTTCCAGCGTCCAGGGCGCCGCGTCACGGCGCATGCGCATGGAGCGGTCGCCCTCGGCCAGTTTTTCAAGCCAGAGGAATATTTCGGTGTACACCGTCTGCGGGCACGCATAGCCGCACCACAGACGCCCGGCCACCGCCGTGAACAGGAACAGCGAATACGCCGAAATCACCAGGATGCCGGTGAGGTAGATGAAGTCCTGCGGGTACAGAACCAGATTGAAGATGTAGAAGCGCCGCGCACCCAGATCAAACACCACGGCTTGGCGCTGCCCCCACTCCAGCCAGGGCAGTCCATAAAAAATGATCTGCGTCAAAAATACCAATATCCAGCGCCAGCGCGAAAACACCCCGCTGACGCTGCGCGGGTAAATCTTCTTGTGCGCTTGGTACAGCGAGACCATTTCCGCATCGGCACCGGGCGGCGGCTCTATGGGCGCGGTGGATACGGCAAGAGGAATGACTTTTTTGACCGGGGGTTTGGATTCAGACACTTGGAACTTCTAACCTTGAACTTGTTACGCCAATAATACCCATACTAGTATGCAAACGACTGACTTATATCAATCAGTCCACAATGGAAGCGCTCGCGCGGCGATTGAATACTCCTCTATGAAAAATACGGTAGGGGGTATACAATTGCGACATGACAACCGCTGCCTTATCCCTATTGTGCCCCCGCCGCGTGACACGCGCTGTGGCCGTTTGTGTAATGACCTCAGTTCTGGGCTCGGCCTGGGCGCAAGGCAATGGCGTCCCCACGGTCACCGTTCAAAACAGCGCGGCGGCCAACACGGTGGCGCTCGATGGCGTGATTCAGGCCGTCAAGCAAAGCACCGTCGCTGCGCAGGCCTCTGGCCGTATTGCCAGCTTTGCCGTCAAGGCTGGCGACAAGGTACGCGCCGGGCAGGTGCTGGCCACCATTGATGACCGCGAAGCGCAGGTAGGAACCCAGCGCGCCCAGGCCCAAATCAGCCAGGCCGAAGCCGAGTTGCGCAATGCCAAAGCGCAAATGGAGCGCACCCGTGACCTGCAAAATCAGGGTTTTGTCAGCAAAGCCGCGCTGGATACCGCCAACGCCCAATTCCAGTCAGCCCAGGCCCAGCGCGAACAGGCTTCCGCCAGCGCCCGCCAATCGGCACTTGCACAGGGCTACACCCGCGTCACCGCCCCCATGGACGGCTGGGTGCTGCAGACTTTCGCCCAAGCCGGCGACCTGGCGGTGCCCGGCACCCCGCTGCTGGTGGTGTACGCACCGCAGCCGCTGCGCGCCGTGGTGCAAGTGCCGGCATCGCGCACGCAGGCGGTGCGCCAGGCCAGACAAACGACGGTAGTGGTGGATGCCGCCAGTGGGTCAGCCGTGGCCATCGCGCCGCTGAACCGGCTGGAAGTTCCGTCCAGTGACCCGATATCCCAAACCACCGAGTGGCGCATGGACCTGCCCGCCAAGGAAGCCGCCAACCTGCTTCCGGGTCAGCAGGTGCGGGTGAACTTTGCGGTGGATGGCAGCGCCTCCAGCGCCCGGCTAACGGTACCCGCCAGCGCCGTGGTGCGCCGGGGTGAGCTCAGTGCGGTGTATGTGGCCAGCGGCAAGGCATTTGCCTTGCGCGCTGTGCGGCTGGGAAGTGAAGTGGCCGGTGCCGGTGTGGAAGTGCTCTCCGGCCTGCGGACGGGCGAGGTGGTAGCCACCGACCCCGTCCGTGCCGCACAAGCAGACGCCGGCCCAGCGCCCAAGTGAGCGCACCATGACGCATCCAAATAGTCTGGGCATTTCCGGCCGCATTGCAGCGGCTTTCCAGAGCAATGCGCTCACCCCCCTGCTGGCGCTGGTGGCACTGCTGCTGGGCTTGTTCGCCGTGCTGGTAACGCCGCGCGAGGAAGAGCCGCAGATCAACGTCACCATGGCCAATGTGCTGATTCCGTTTCCCGGAGCCAGCAGCACCGACGTGCAAAACATGGTGGCCAAGCCAGCCGAGCAGGTCCTTGGACTGATCGCCGGTATCGAACACACCTATTCGGTGGCGCGGCCTGGCGTGGCCGTGCTCACCGTTCAGTTCAAGGTCGGCGTGCCGCGTACCGAAGCACTGGTGCGCCTGTACGACGTGCTCAACGCGCACCAGGATTGGCTGCCGCGCGACCTGGGCACCTTGACGCCCATCGTCAAACCCAAGGGCATTGACGACGTGCCGGTGGCTGCGCTGACGCTATGGAGCAAAGACGCCGCTTCGGCCGTGGACCTGGAAACCGTGGCCCACGCCGTTGAGGCCGACCTCAAGGCGGTCGCCGGCGTGCGCGAAGTGCAGACCATTGGCGGGCCCGGTCGGGCCATTCAAATTGCAGTCAATCCCGAGCGCCTGCGCGCACGCGGCGTGGACGTGCTGACGTTGCATAAGACCGTTGCTGCGGCCAACTTCGGCATGCCCTCTGGCGCCGTGTTGCAGCCCGCAAGCACGGGGAAAGCCGCCGGCAGCGCCACCATGATCACCGTCGATACCGGGGAGTTCTTGCGCAACGCCGATGACGTGGCCGACATCGTCGTTGGCGTGAGCAACGGAAAACCGGTCTTTCTGCGCGATGTCGCCAGCATCACGGCAGGCACGCAGCAACCACAACACTATGTGTGGTTTACGCCCGGCGCGGCCTATGCCACTGGCGCTGAAGGCGCTGCCCCTGAACAGCAAAGCCAGGTGCCCGCCACCGGCCAGAGCTACCCGGCCGTCACCATTCAGGTCACCAAGAAACCGGGCGAAAACGCGGTGGATGTATCCAGCGCCGTGCGCGCCCGCATGGACGCACTGCGCAACACCGTGGTTCCGGCCGATGTGCAGGTCAGCCTGACCCGCGATTACGGTCAAACCGCGGCAGAAAAAGCCAACAAGCTGATCCAGAAACTGGCCTTTGCCACCGGTTCGGTCATCTTGCTGGTGGGCTTTGCGCTGGGCCGGCGCGAAGCCGTCATTGTGGGCGCCGCCGTGATTCTGACGCTCACGGCCACACTGTTTGCATCGTGGGCCTGGGGCTTCACGCTGAACCGCGTGTCCCTCTTTGCGCTGATTTTTTCGATCGGCATATTGGTGGACGACGCCATCGTGGTGGTGGAAAACATCCACCGCCACCAGCAACTCACGCCCGATGCGCGCCTGATCAAAATCATCCCCCGCGCGGTGGACGAAGTGGGTGGTCCCACCATATTGGCCACGCTCACCGTGATCGCCGCCCTGCTGCCCATGGCCTTTGTGTCGGGCCTGATGGGCCCCTACATGAGCCCCATCCCGATCAACTCCAGCCTGGGCATGGCGCTGTCGCTGGCCATCGCCTTCACCGTGACGCCCTGGCTCGCGCTCAAGTTCATGCGTGAACACGGCACCCATTCGGAACACGACCAGCTCGAGGTCAAAACCACCAAGGTCCAGCACCTGTTCAACGCCATCCTTTCTCCATTTCTCAACAGCGCGCGCAAACGCTGGTTGCTGCTGGGCGGCATTCTGGCCGCGCTGATGCTTTCGGTGGGGTTGGCGCTGGTGCAATGGGTGGTGCTGAAGATGCTGCCTTTTGACAACAAGAGCGAGTTTCAGGTGGTCGTGGACATGCCCGCCGGGACCCCGCTGGAAGACACCGCGGCCACGCTGCAAGAGCTGGGCGCCTTCCTGGCCACACAGCCGGAGGTGACCAATCTGCAGGCCTATGCCGGTACCGCGTCGCCCATTACCTTCAACGGCCTGGTAAGGCAGTACTACCTGCGCGCCGACGCCGAGCAGGGTGACCTGCAAGTCAACCTGGTGGACAAGCACCACCGCAGCGACAAGAGCCACGTGATTGCACAGCGCCTGCGCCCGGCCCTTGAAAAAATCGGCCTGGCACACAACGCCCGCATCAAAGTCGTGGAAGTGCCCCCCGGCCCGCCCGTGATGTCCCCGCTGGTGGCTGAAATTTACGGCCCCGACGAGGCTGGCCGGCAAAAGCTGGCGGCGCAGGTCGCGTCGTCGTTTTCCGCAACGCCCGACATCGTGGGCGTGGACAGCAGCCTGCGCGAAGATGCGCCGCGTGCCTTCCTGCGGGTTCGACGCCAGCGCGCCGAATCGCTGGGCGTACCGGTCGCAGCCATTGCACAAACCGTGTCGTCAGCGCTCTCCGGCGCGGACGCCGCCTACTTGCACGACGGCTATTCCAAATACCCGGTGCCGGTGCGGATTCAGTTGCCGCTGGCATCGCAAGTCGGCCTGGACGCCCTTCTGGCCCTGCCCCTGCGCGCGGCCAACGGCCAACTGGTGCCCCTGTCGTCACTGGTCACAGTGGAACATGGCGTGATCGACAAGCCGCTGTACACCAAAGACCTCAAAGGGGTGAGCTATGTGTTTGGCGACATGGCGGGCAAACTGGATTCGCCGCTGTATGGCCTGTTCGGCATCCGCGCCACGATGCATGAAAAAGCCGACAAAACCCAGCCAGAAACCGGCGAATACTGGATCAAACAGCCCGGCGACACCTACCGCCAATACGCCCTCAAGTGGGATGGCGAATCGCAGGTCACCTATGAAACCTTCCGCGACATGGGCGCAGCCTACGGCGTCGGCCTGATCCTGATTTACCTGCTGGTGGTGGCGCAATTCAAGAGCTACCTCACCCCGCTGGTCATCATGGCGCCCATTCCGCTGACCATCATCGGCGTGATGCCGGGCCACGCCCTGCTGGGTTCGCAGTTCACCGCCACCAGCATGATTGGCATGATCGCGCTGGCCGGCATCATCGTGCGCAATTCCATCCTGCTGGTCGACTTTATAGAACTGCAGGTAGCGCACGGCATGGACTTCAAGACAGCGGTACTGCAATCGGCCGTGGTGCGCGCCCAGCCCATTGTGCTGACGGGGCTTGCCGCCATGATCGGCGCCTTCTTCATTCTGGACGACCCGATTTTCAACGGGCTGGCGATCTCGCTCATATTTGGCATTCTGGTCTCCACCCTGCTCACGCTGGTGGTGATTCCCGTCCTGTACTACGCACTGTTCCGGCGACGCATGGAAGCGCGCGCAGAGGCGCAGCCATTGACCAACTGACCCCCACTTTTTTTGGAGACCACCATGACCGTTGACCGTTACATCCACCTCTTTGCAGGCACCTTCATCCTTCTGTCGCTGGCGCTGGGCATCGACGCCAGCCCGCTTTTTGTATCCCACTGGTGGCTCGCATTCACCGCCTTTGTAGGCGCCAACCTGTTCCAGTTCGGCATCACCAATTTTTGCCCCATGGGCTTCTTTCTCAAGAAAATGGGCGTACCCGAGTCCAACTTGACTTGCAGCAAATAAGCCCCGAACAGGGCCAACACCTCGCTACTCTTTTTGCGGAAGTGCTGGGACAATGACGGCCGTTAACTCTTTGGAGAATTGCGCCATGAGCGTTTTACAGGACCAATCGGCCCGAACCGATGTACTCAACCGCCTGCGGCGCGCGGAAGGTCAGCTGCGCGGCATTCAGCGCATGGTGGAAGAGGGCGAGAACTGCCTGAAAATCGGTCAGCAGTTCTCGGCCGTGCGCAAGGCGCTCGACAGCACCTATCTGCGCATGACGGTGTGTTTCCTGGAGCAGGAGCTCAATGTGCGCATGCAACCCGATGACGCACAAAAGAGCGACCTGGGCGCCATGATCAAAGACATGGAAACCCTGCTGGCGCGCATCAATTAAATGGCTGTAACCGCACCGTAACGGTGCCAGCCTAGGGTAAACCGCAGGCCAATTCGTGGTTCCAGCCCGGTGCAGGGGTGCACAAGTGGCTACACTGCCAAGCAAATTTGCTGCCCAGCCCCATGCAACCGATTCAACTCTTCGACCCCGTCTCCAGCACCTACACCTATGTACTTTTTGACCCCGTCACGCGCGACGCGCTCATTGTTGACCCGGTAGACGAACACATTGAGCGGGATCTGGCCGTGCTGCGCGAGCAGGGTTTGCGCCTCATCTGGACCATCGAAACCCACGCCCATGCCGACCACATCACCAGCGCCGGCCTGCTGGCGGAACACGCAGGCGCCAAAACGGCGGCCCCCGCCGGCTGCGGTATCCACACCGCCGCCGTGCAATTGCAGGACGGCGACACGCTGACCTTTGGCAACGAAACACTGAAAGCCCTGGCCACGCCCGGTCACACCAGTGGCAGCATGAGTTTTGTCTGGCGTGACCATGTGTTTACCGGAGACACATTGCTGATCAACGGCTGCGGCCGAACCGACTTCCAGTCCGGCAGCGCCGAGGCCATGTTTCACAGCCTCACCCACACGCTTTTCCAGTTGCCCGATGCCACCACCGTCTGGCCGGGCCACGACTACCAGGGACGCACCCACTCCAGCATCGGCCACGAAAAAACCCACAACGCACGGGTTGCCGGTAAGACTTTGCAGGAATTCATCGCCACCATGGACGCACTCAACCTCCCCAAACCCAAACGCATCGATGAAGCGGTGCCCGCCAACCTCACCTCGGGCGTGCGCCATGACGCCGATGGCGCCGCTGGCCCCAGCGTCAAGCCGGCAGAAGGCTATGCCGGTGACATTGGCAACACGCTGGCATTCAGCTGGTTTCAGGCCGGCGAGGCGGTTTTGGTGGACGTACGCACCGATGCCGAGCGCGAGTGGGTGGGCTTTGTACCGGGCGCGGTGGCGGTGGCCTGGAAGCAGTGGCCCGGAATGGCCATGAACACCCATTTTGATGCCGACATTCAGGCAGCGGCGGGCGGCAAGAAAGTGCTGCTGCTGTGCCGCAGCGGCGTGCGCTCCGTGGCCGCAGCCAAGCGCGCAACCGAGCTAGGCCTGACCGCCTACAACATCCTCGAAGGATTTGAAGGGGACCCTGATGGCGATGCCCACCGCGGCAACAAGGGCGGCTGGCGCCTTGCTGGCTTGCCGTGGCGCCAGGGCTGATAGACCGCCCTATGACCTTTCTCGCAATTGACATTGGCAATACGCGCCTGAAGTGGGCGCTGTACGAATCCCCCGCCAGCGGTGCCCGCCTGATCGACCAGGGCGCCGAATTTCTGGAGCAAATCGAAAAGCTGGCCGAAGGCGCGTGGAGCAAACTGCCGCCGCCGCAATATGTACTGGGCTGCGCCGTGGCCGGTGACGTGATCCGCCGCCGGGTGGAAGAGCAAATGGAAGCCTGGGATGCGGCGCCGCAATGGGTCGTCTCCAGCGAGTCCGAAGCCGGACTGCGCAACGGCTACGACCACCCCACCCGCCTGGGTTCTGACCGCTGGGTGGCCATGATTGGCGCGTACCAGCATATGCGGCTGCAAGGGGCTGACCAGCCCATGGTGGTGGTCATGGTGGGCACCGCGGTGACCGTGGAAGCCGTTGACGCCAGCGGAAAATTTTTGGGCGGCCTGATATTGCCCGGACACGGCATCATGCTGCGCGCGCTCGAATCGGGCACGGCCGGCCTGCATGTGCCGACCGGCGAGGTCAAACCCTTCCCCACCAACACCAGCGACGCGCTCACCAGCGGCGGCACCTATGCCATCGCCGGTGCGGTGGAATGCATGGTGCAACACGTGCGCCAGCATTGCCATGCGGAGCCCAAATGCATCATGACCGGCGGTGCCGCCTGGAAAATGGCCCCCAGCATGACGCGCCCTTTTGAGCTGGTGGACAACCTGATTTTTGACGGCTTGCTGTACATCGGGCAAAAGCGGTTCGCCGCTTAGGCCAACGCCGCGTCCCGGCCCGCATCCGGCCGCGCCTGGCCGCAAGTTCCCGTATTTTCCCGCGCCTTCGCGCTGCAGCCGGAACCCACCGGCCCCTGCCAAGACAACACCCAAAAACAAGTTGCATGGGGCTGAATGCCGCCCTTTCTTGACTCGGCCATGTCTGGCACCCGCCCACATAAAGAAACAACCAGGCGACCAGTGTGCGATGCATGACATGCCAATGGGCTGAAAAACGCCCCAAAAGCGGACTATTCCAATTCAGCGCGGACCGAGCGGGCAACTTTTTTAAGCAAGCGCAATTTGACGGGACAAAAATCAAATATATTTCCAGACAAATACAGGAGAAGATGCATGGCACTCATCAAGAAATCAGTGGGCGGTGGCGTTTCGGGGCCGGTTGAATCACAAACCGAACGTGTTTCTGCTAGTGCCGCTCGCGAAGCTGAAGTGCAGCGCAAGAGGGCACGGACCTTGGCTAAACAGCAACAGGCCGCCGAGCGCATTGCAGCCGCCACCAGCGAATTGGCATCGGGCATATCCGAAGCCGCCGCCGCAGCCGAGCAGTTGCGCCGGGCCGCAGAACAGATTGCCTCCGGTGCAGAAGAAGCTTCCGGCGCAGCCCAGGAGTCTCTCGCCGCATTCCGCCAGGTCGATGTTTCCATCGCCCGCCAGCTGCAGGATGCAGAGCTCAGCCGCACGAAGGCCGAATCCGCGCAAACCCGGGTCATTGAAACCAGCTCCGCAGTGGCGGAAACGGTCGAAAACGTGATTGCCTCCGGCGAGCGCCAGGCCGGCTCGGTCAAGATGGTGGGCGAGCTGGAAAAGCAGGCCTCCAACATTGGCGACATCGTGAAGGCCGTGGCCCGCATTGCCGACCAGACCAATCTGCTCGCGCTGAACGCCGCCATCGAAGCGGCCCGCGCCGGTTTGCACGGCAAGGGCTTTGCAGTGGTGGCCGACGAAGTCCGCACACTGGCAGAAACTTCCGAAAAGAGTGCCAAGCAAATTCAGGAGCTGGTCGCCCAGATCCAGCAGGAAGTGAAAGTCATCGCCGAAGGCATCACCAAGTCGGCCACCAGCGTGGCCGGTGAGGTAGAAAACGGCCGCCTGGTCAGCCGCCAGCTCACCCAGATCCAGCGCGAGCTCGACGCCATCGTGGCCGGTGTTGCCGAGGTGGCCGTGGGCGCTAACCAGTCGCAAATCGCGGCCCGCCAGGCGCTCAAAGGCAGTGAAGACATTGCCGCTGCCGCGCAGGAGCAGTCCGCTGCGGCGGAAGAAACCGCCAAAACCGTGTCCGAGCAGGCGCAAGCCCTGGCCAATAGCGAGCAGGCCGCACAGGGTCTGTCGGAGTTGGCCGAAGAGCTCAAAAACTCCACCGACATCACCAAGAACGCCGAAGACGTGGCCGCTGCAGCCGAAGAGTTGTCTTCCTCGGTGCAGGAAATCAGCCGCTCCGGCGCGCAGATCATGACGGCCATCAGCGAGATCAAGAGTGGCGCCACGGTGCAGGCGGCGGCCTGTGAGCAGTCTTCTGCGGCCATCAACCAGATCGAGCGTGCTGCGCAAACCGCTGTCCAGCGCGGTCAGGCCAATGCCACGCAACTCACCAACATGCGCAACTTGTTGGAAACCAACAAGTCCACTGTCGAATCGCTGGTGAACAAGGTCCGCGAATCGGCGGAGGCAACCACCGAGAACATTCGCAAGGTCAAGGCGCTGGAATTGATGTCCCGGCGCATCGACAAGATTGTGGACGCGATCACCACCGTTTCCATCCAGACCAACATGCTGGCGGTAAACGGCTCGATTGAAGCCGCCCGCGCCGGCGAGTTTGGCAAGGGCTTTGTGGTGGTGGCCACCGACATTCGCAATCTGGCGCAGGACAGTGCAGAAAACGCAGACCGCATCAAGGACCTGGTGAAAGCCGTTCAGGTGCAAATCGCCGCCGTCGGACGCGACCTGGAAGAAATCGTCGCCACCGCCACGGTGGAAGTGGAAAAGGCAGCCAGCACCACCGCTGGCCTGACCAGCATCCAGGACAGCGTGAACGAGGTCAACCACAGCGTGGCGCAGATTCTGTCTGCCGCCACCGAAATCGGCGTCGCCGTCTCGCAAGTCAAACGCAGCGTGGAGCAGATTTCCGCGGCCACGCAGGAGGCCACCCGATCTTCCGACGAAGCCGCAACCGCAGCGCAGCAGCAGTCGCAAGGCGCAGACGAACTGGCAAGTGCAATCGAGGAAATTTCATCGCTGGCCGACGAGCTTCAAAGCACTTGATAGAGGGCTACTCACATGTCCAGTGATACCTCGCTTCCATCGGCGGCATCGACGCGCTCTGCGGATTCCGAACAGCCCGCCAGCACACGCCAGTACGTAACCTTCACCGCCGCAAACGAAGTTTTTGCGGTGGAAATGGGGCCCGTGCAGGAAATCATCCGCATGCCCAATGTGGCTCGGGTGCCGTTGTCACCGCCCAGCGTTTTGGGCCTGGCCAACCTGCGCGGCAAGATTTTGCCGATCGTGTCGCTGCGGCGCACGCTGGGCTTGCCCGAAGTCGAAGTGGATGAAAACGCCCGTGCGGTGGTCATTGACATCGGGCAACCGCTGGGCTTCGTGGTGGACCAGGTGTCCAGCGTGGTGGCCGTGGACGAAAGCAAGATTGAAGGCGTGCAAGGCATTACGGCTGCCATCAACACCGACATGCTGTGCGGGCTCATCAAGGATGTGGGCGACCACGCCATGGTGATGTTGCTGGATTTCAGGAAACTGATCGAGCGCGAGTTTGCCCAGATGGCGGAGATGCAGAAAAACCAGGGCCGGGTGGGCTCCGGGCGGGCCGCTTCCGCATCCGGCGACGAGCAGGGCGTCAGCACCGACTTGCGGCTGGTGTCGTTTGACATCGGCGGCCAGGAATACGCCATTCCGATTGAGCACGTTCAGGAAATCGTGCACCTGACGCAGAAGATTGTGAAAGTGCCCAATTCGCAAAGCCACGTGCTGGGCGTGATGACTTTGCGCAATGGCTTGCTGCCGCTGGTTTCCTTGCGCCATATGTTTTCCCTGCAAGCCTCACGCAACCAGAGTCAGAGCCGGGTGCTGGTGGTAACGACCGCGGCGCTCTCGGTGGGCGTGGTGGTGGACAACGTGCGCGAGGTGTTGCGGGTGTCACTCTCGGATGTGGAAGTGATGCCGGGCATGCTGGCACGCGAGTCCGACATGGCCGACATCTCGGAAATTTGCCGTCTGGAGGACGGCAAGCGGCTGGTTTCCATCATTTCCATCGACAACCTGTTTCGCGACGCAGCGATCAAAGAGGCATTGACCAACGTGAGCAAAAACACAGACATCGGTCTTGAAAACGGCGGCAATGCGACGGCTGCTACCAGCACGGATGAGCAACTGGTGGTGTTCCGTCTGGGCGGCGAAGAGTTTGCCGTCCCGATTGACTGCGTGCAGGAAATTCTGCGCGTTCCGGAGTCGCTCACACATGTCCCTAAATCGCCGCCTTCGGTGGAGGGCGTGGTGAATCTGCGTGGCAGCGTGCTGCCGGTGCTGGACCTGCGTCGCAGGCTCAGCCTCAAGACCCTTCCGCGCAACGATGCGCAGCGCATCATGGTGCTGCTGATCAACGGCGGCCAGACCGGCTTTATTGTGGACTCGGTGGTGGAAGTGCTGAAAGTGCCGCAGTCGCAGATCGAGCCATCCCCGAGCCTCTCGTCGGTCAACGCCACGCTGCTGTCGCGCATGGTCAATCTGGAACAGCAAAAACGCATGGTGCAGCTCATCGATGCCGCCCATTTGCTGGACGACGTAGAACTCGGCAGTGTTGCCGAGATCGCCACCTGACCCCCCTTCCTCGCCCACGAGATGATCAAGCTACTCATCGTTGACGACTCGGCACTGATGCGGCGCCAGCTCGCATCGGTCTTTGAGGAGGCGGGCGACTTTGAGATCCTGCTGGCCCGCAACGGCCTGGACGCGGTGGAGCAAAACCGCCAGTTCAAACCCGACGTGGTAACCCTGGACATCAACATGCCCGAGATGGACGGCATCACCGCCCTCTCGCTCATCATGGCCGAACGTCCCGTGCCGGTGATCATGGTGTCCTCACTGACTGAAAAGGGTGCGCTGGCCACTTTTGAGTCGATGAATCTGGGCGCTGTGGACTATGTGGCCAAGCCCGGCGGCACGATTTCGCTGACGCTCGATCAGGTGCGCGATGAGTTGCTGACCAAGGTGCGTGCCGCTGCGCGCGCCAAGGTGCCGGCCTCCAGATCGTCCCAATCGGTTGCACCTGCCCCGGCCGAAAGGCAAGCCAAGCCCGGCTTGCGCCAGCGCATGCAGGAAGAACGCGAAGCCCTGATGCGTGCCAGCAATGTGGCCAAGCCGGTAGGCGAAGGGCTGGTCATCATCGGTGTATCCACCGGTGGGCCGCGTGCACTCGAAAAAATGCTGCCGCTGCTGCCGGCCCACTTTCCCTGGCCGGTGCTGATTTCCCAGCACATGCCCGGCACGTTTACAGCGCCGTTTGCAGCGCGCCTGAACGGCCTGTGCCCGCTGGAGGTGGTGGAAGCCTCCAAACCGATGACAGTGGAAAAGGGCAAGGTCTATATCGGCAAGGGCGGCGCCGACATGGTGCTGGCGCGCCGCGCGGGGGTGTTGACAGTGTTGCCCCGGCCCGAAAACGGGCAGTTCTTGTGGCACCCGTCGGTGGAGCTGATGGCGCGCACCGCGCTGGAGCACGTGCCGGCGCAGCAAATTGTCGGCGTGATGCTGACCGGCATGGGCAACGACGGCGCCGATGGTTTCACTGCCATCAAGAATGCCGGCGGTCGCACCATTGCGGAGTCGGAAGAAACAGCGGTCGTATTCGGCATGCCGGCGGTGTTGATTCAACGTGGCGGCGCCACCGTGGTGCGGCCACTCGATGAAGTGGCGGCACAACTCAATGAGTGGGCCCAGTGTGGGGCAAAGGAATAGTTCATGGCTTTAATCAAACGCACGCCTACAACCGGTCGCACTGAAACGCACGAACGCAAGCAGGACCGCGATTGCGCCGGCTTGCAAGCCCGACTGGACGACCCCAGCTCCGAAGCGCGCCGCTGGGCTGCGCGCGATCTGGTGAACTGCCCCGATAGTTCGGGCGCCTTGGTGAACCGCCTGCGCATGGAAATGGACCCTTCGGTGCGCGAAGTCATCTTCACCACGCTGACCCATCTGGGTGATAGCACGGCGGTGGCCGGCTTGGTCGAATTCATGCGCAGCGAAGACGTATCCCTGCGCAACGAAGCCATCGAAGCGATGAAGCAGTTGCCCGATGCGGTGGCCCCCATCATGCGGGACCTGCTGACGGATGAGAGCAGCGACATGCGCATCTTTGCCGTCAACATTCTGGAGTCGCTGCGCCACCCCGATGTCGAGTTGTGGCTGCGCGAAGTGATTGAGCGGGACCCGCACATCAACGTATGCGCAACCGCTGTGGACCTGTTGGGTGAAGTGGGCTCCCACGATGCGCTGCGCTCACTGGAACAGCTAAAAGCCCGGTTCGCCGGTCAGGCCTATATCAAGTTTGCTGCGGATTTGGCAATCAAGCGCATCCAGGAAGATTGATTTCAGAGCATGACTTTGGACAGCATTTCTGAAGAAGACTTCCACAAGTTCCGGGAGTTCTTCTACCGCAAGACCGGTATCCAGTTCGAGCCATCGAAACGGTACTTCGTCGATAAGCGCCTGCTCGAACGCATGGAGGCCACCGGCAACCATCTGTTCCGCTCCTACTTCACGATGCTGCGGTTCCAGGCGTCCGGGGAAGAGTTGCAGATATTGACCAATCTGATGACGGTCAATGAAACCTATTTCTTCCGCGAGGAATACCAGTTCAAGTGCCTGGTGAGTTCAATCCTGCCCAAGCTGGTGGAAAACCGGCGCGACCAGGGGCCGCTGCGCATTTGGGTACTGCCGTCCTCGTCGGGGGAAGAGCCGTATTCGATCGCCATTTACCTGCTGGAGCGCTGGGCCGCGATCAACCACTATGACGTGGAAATCATCGCCTCCGACATCGATACCCAGATCCTCGCGCAAGCACGCCGCGGGCTGTATTCCAACCGCTCCGTGGCGCAACTGCCCAAACCCTACCTGGACAAGTATTTCACGCAGACCCCGGAAGGCCACCAGATTTGCGAAGACTTGCGCGGCGCCGTGGAATTCACGCGGGTCAACCTGTCGGACCCGGCCGACACCCGGCCCTATCGCAATTTCGATGTGGTGTTCTGCCGCAACTTGCTGATCTATTTTGATGACCTGTCGCGCAAGGCTGCGGCAGAAACTTTTTATGACTCGCTCAAACCCGGCGGCTATATCTGCCTGGGTCACTCGGAATCCATGAGCCGTATTTCTTCGCTTTACAAGATCGTCAAGTTTCCGGAAGCCATCGTTTACCAGAAGCCGTCGGAGCCACAAAAATGAAAAAAATATTGATCATTGATGATGCGGCTACCGTGCGCATGTATCACCGCAACATCCTCACCGAGGCGGGCTACCACGTGGAAGAGGCCATCAACGGCCTCGAAGGTCTGGAGAAAGTATTGCAGCAGTCTTTTGACCTGTTTCTGGTCGACGTGAACATGCCCAAGCTCGACGGATACGGTTTCCTGCGCGAACTGCGCCAACTGGATGTGCCGCAGTCACCGGCCATCGTCATCTCAACCGAGGCGACCGAATCAGATCGCCAGCGGGCCTATGTCGCTGGTGCCAATATGTATATGGTCAAGCCCATACAGCCTGATCAGTTGCTTGCGCCGATTGCGCTGTTACTAGGAATTTGAATCCATGAACGAATTACTGGAACAGTTCCTTGCCGAATCCCGTGAAGCCCTGCAGGGGATCGGCGAACGACTGATGGACTTGGAAAACGCGCCGCAGGACCAGGAGCTGATGACCCAGCTGTTCCGGCTGGTGCACACACTCAAGGGCAACAGCGGGCTGTTCGATTTTCCGGACATGACGCGCGTGCTGCATGCCGGCGAAGACCTGATGGACGCGGTGCGCAATGGCAAGGTGGTGTACTCGCGCACGCTGGCCGACCGCCTGCTCGACGCCATGGACTTTGTCAGCACCCTGTGCGATGACATCGAACAGGGCCGCCCCACCGATTCCGGCGCATCGCGCCAAGCGGTGGTACTGGCGAAAGCCTTGCGCGAATTGCTGAGCGAGGCGCAAGCGCCGAGCCCGGAGCCGGTAGCTGCCGCCGCCGCGGCAACACCAGAACCCGCCGCGGCCCAATCCAGCGCAGCCAGCGCCACAAGTGCCGCAAGCTCCGCGCGTACAGCGGCCGCCGGCACCAGCCTTCCGGCAGACCTTGCACAGCGCATTCCCGAAGCCGTGCGTCTGGACGCATGGAAACAAAGCCACGAAGGCGCACAGCTGTGGTGGGTCAGTTACAAGCCCACCGAGGAATGTTTCTTCCAGGGCGAAGACCCGCTGCACCAGGCCCGCCGCACGCCCGGCGCCCTGTGGGGTGGCATGGTTGCGCGCACCGAATGGCCCAAGCTGGCCGAGCTGGACGCCTACCGCTGCATGCTCGATTTCGATGTCCTGGCGAGCGGCCCGCGCGAAGCGATTGAAGAGCATTACCGCTATGTGCCTGAACAGATTGACGTGCAGGCCGTCAACCCGGCATCGCTGGCCGTGCCGCAAGGCGACCCCAACGGCGGCCCGGTGTACGAAGACTTTGTTGGCGACGCACTGGAACTGCTGGACAAAGGCGACCTGAAGGGCCTGAAGCGTGCCGTGTCGAGCATGCTGGAACTCTCCAACAGCAAGCTCTGGCTGTCGTCCGCTTTGCGCTGGATGGGATTGGTGCTGTCCACCACCACTCCCTCAACCAGCATGTTGCGCGCGCTGATCGTCTCCCTGCGCACGCTGACACCGCCCGTGTTTGATGCGGAAGAAGAAGCGGTAGAAGTCGTTTCGCCCAGCCCGGCGGTCGAAGTTGCGGCCAAATCGGCGACCGAAGTGGCCGGCGCACCGGTGGTCGATGCGAGCCGCCTGGAAGCACTCGAAGCCGTGCTCACCGTGCAACGCGAAATTCTGGCCTTGCCCGATGACGCCCCCTGGATTGCCGGCAGACTCAAGGGCGTGACGTCGGCATTGACCGGCTGTTTGCGCGCCATGGGTGCCGCCAGCGAGCTGGCTTCGCTGCAAGCCGCCAGCGAGCAGTCGGTCCAGAGCAAATCAGCGTCCCCTCTGAAAAACTGGCTGATGGACCGTTCGGCCGAATCGATTGCCAATGCCGCAACCGCAGCACCCAAGGTGACATCCGCTGTGGCCCCAGCAGCCACTGTAGCAACTGCGGTCGCCGCACCGGTTGCTGCACGCGCACCCGCACCCACGCCTGCGCCTGCGCCTGCGCCTGCGCCGGTCAAGGCTGCTGCAACCGCTGCCGCCCCGTCCGAGCCCGCACCCCGTGCCGAGGCAGCCGCCCCGCAGGACGCGGAAGTGGCCGACGGCGAGGTGCGCATGAACCGCCGCGCAGACGACACCAGCAGTGCCAAGACACTGAAGGTGGACCAGTCCAAGGTGGACCGGCTGATGAATTTGATCGGCGAAATGGTGGTCGCCAAGAACGCCATTCCGTTCCTCGCCAACCGGGCCGAAACCGTGTTTGGCATGCGCGAACTGGCGCGCGAAATCAAAATGCAATATGCGGTCATCAACCGCATCACGGACGAAATGCAGGACGCCATCATGCAAGTACGCATGTTGCCGGTCTCCTTTGTGTTTCAGCGTTTCCCCCGTCTGGTGCGCGACATCTCGCGGCGTCTGGGCAAAGAGGTCAACCTGGTGCTCGAAGGCCAGGACACCGCGGCCGACAAGAACATCATTGAGTCACTCGCAGACCCGCTGATCCACATCATCCGCAACAGCCTCGACCATGGTCTTGAAATGCCCGAGGTGCGCCAGGCCAGCGGCAAGCCCGCAATGGGCAGCCTGCGCATTCAGGCGCGCCAGGACTCTGACCGGGTGCTGATCGAAATCAGCGATGACGGGCGCGGCATTGACCCCGAAGTCATCAAGCACAAGGCCTATCAGAAGAAGCTGATTGACGAGGCCACGCTGGACCGCATCTCCGATCAGGACGCCATCAACCTGGTGTTTGCTCCCGGCTTCTCCACCGCCGAAGTGGTCTCTGACCTGTCAGGCCGCGGGGTCGGCATGGATGTGGTGCGCTCCACCATCGAGCGCGTCAACGGCTCCATCACTCTGGAAAGCAAGAAGGGACAAGGCACACGCATCACGCTGTCGCTGCCTTTGTCGATGGCGGTCACCAACGTCATGATGGTGGCTTCCGACAGCCAGTTGTTCGGCGTGCCGCTGGAATTGGTGACCGAGACGGTGCGGGTTCCGGTGAAAAACGTGCGCTCCATCAAGCAGCGCCAGGCGGTGGTGCTGCGCGGGCGCGTGGTGCCACTGATTTCACTCAATAGCCTGCTGCACATTGCCGCGCCACCCGTCATCAACGACGATGACGAATATGCGGTGCTGCTGGTGCGCATAGGCGAAGAATCAGTGGGTCTGCTGGTGGATGAGTTCCACGGCACGGCCGACATCATTCTCAAACCATTGGCGGGCATGTTGGGCCGACTGCACTGCTACGCCGGGTCTGCGCTGTTGGGAGATGGCTCCGTGCTGATGGTGCTCAACCTGAAAGAGGTGCTGTGATGCCAATAGAGTACAAAAAGAAGGTGGTCGTGATGAAGGATGTGGTCAGTGTCGAAGACGCTGAGCAACTTCTGGAATGGCTACAGGGCAAGTCGGCCATACGGGTGGACATGGCCGCCTGCACGCACGTGCATCCGGCCAACCTTCAGGTGTTGATGGCGGCAGGTATCAAGGTTTCCGAGTGGCCTGCCGACCCCGATCTGGGCAGCTGGATTGCATCGGCATTGACCTCAGCAAAGTAATTTTCTCCGGGTGATTTTCTATGTCTAAAAAAGTAATTTTTATCGTTGACGACTCTGCCACCATGACCATGAGCGTCAAGTCCAATCTTCAGATGCACGGTTTCGAAGTGCACACTGCAGGCGATGGCGCGCAGGCCCTGGCCAAGCTCAAGGGCGGGTTCAAGCCCGACCTGATCATCACCGACATCAACATGCCCAACATGGGCGGGCTTGAACTCATCAAGAACGTGAAGGCCCTGCCCGGCTTTCGCTTTGTGCCCATCCTGACCCTGACCACCGAGAGCGACTCGTCCAAGCGGGACGAAGGCAAACGCCTGGGTGCCACGGGCTGGCTGGTGAAACCCATTTCAGGCGCTGACCTGCTGAAAGTGGTCAAGCAGGTTTTGCCTGGCGCTTAAAGCCAGGCCTACTTTTCAGCCACCGGAGCCGTTGAGTGCAAATTCAAAGCAAACCATTCGTATCAGTGCTAGGCGCAACATCCTTTGTTGCCGCCGCCGCGCTGTTGGTATTTATCTCACCGTGGCTGCATGAAGATTTCTTTCCTTACTTAGGTGTCGGCCCCTCGTGGGACTATGCATTGGTCATGCTGACCAGCGTCGGCATCATGGCGGTGATGAGCCGCGTGGTGAAGGCCATGTTCAGTCTGGCGAAATTTGATACCGAATGGCCGACCGCATCGCGCCATATGCCGCGCCAGCAAGTCGCCGATGAAGTGCGGGAAGTGGCCCCGTATCTGGAAGTGATGACACAGCAACTCGATGGCGCGGTGAAGGAAACCGAAGTCGGCGTGATGGCGCTGATGGAAGCCATGAACGCGATTCACCATGTGTCTGATTTGCAGATGCAGCGCATTCAGGACTCCGATACCAGCGGCTCGGCACTGACCTCGGCACTGGAAGAAAAAGTCATGGTTGACAAACAGCTCGCCATGATCCTGCAAATGTTTGTGGACAAGCAGCGCGCCGATGCCGAGCTGAACATCCTGCGTATCCAACGGCTGCGGGAAGTGAAGTCGCTCACCCCGCTGGTGGACGTGATTTCCAACGTGGCAAGGCAAACCAACTTTCTGGCCATCAATGCCGCCGTCGAGGCCGCCCATGCCGGCGACACCGGCCGCGGATTTGCCGTGCTGGCCGCTGAAATCCGGCAACTGTCCAGCCGCACCGCCGAAGCCGCTATCAACATTTCCGAAAAAATCAAGGCCGCCACCGAAGGCATCGATGACGAAATGCGCAACGCCACCGAAGTGGACGACCGCAACTCCGCATCGGGCAGCATGCAACGGGTGATCCGCGACATTGACGAAATGCAGGAGCGTTTTTCGGCAGTCTCTGGCAGCTTGCTGGGCGTGATCGAAGGCGTCAAGACCGGGCACCATGAAATCATCATGCAGCTTTCCGAAGCCATGGGGAAAATCCAGTTTCAGGATGTGATTCGCCAGCGCGTCGAGCAAGTACAAGGCGCCATGAACGAACTCAACGATCACCTGCAAAACATGGCCGATCAGCTCGTGGACAAACCGTGGGACCCGACCACCATGGTGCATTTGCGTGAGCGGCTGGAACAACAAGTGTCCAACTATGTGATGAAGAGCCAGCTGGAAACCCACCAGACTGTCACCGGAAAATCGGCTGACTCCGGTCAGGACCGACCCAGCATCGAGCTGTTTTAGCGTATGGCCCGCGTATTTGTAGTCAGCAACCGAAAAGGCGGCTCCGGCAAGTCGTCGAGCGCAGTCAATATCGCCGCCGAAATGGCCAGCCAGGGCCGGCGCGTGCTGCTGGTGGACCTGGACACCCAAAGCCATTGCGCCTTGGGCCTTGGCATCAAGCTACAGCGCAATACGCCCACCGTGCACAGCTTTTTGGCTGGCCAGAATACGCTGCGCGACGCCCTCCAGTCATCCGAGTGGCCCGGCCTGGACCTGATTCCCGCCGACCCGCTGTTCGACCACAACGTCGCCGGCGATCAGGAAACACGCCTCAACACGGCGCTGCTGGATGAAGGGCTGTGCGACGAATACGACACCATTGCAATTGATACGCCGCCTTCGCTGGATGGCCTGCTGATCAATGCGCTGTGCGCGGCCGACCGGGTTCTGGTGCCCTTTCAGCCGCACTTCCTGTCGGGTGAAGGCGTGCGCCAGCTGGCGCGGGTGCTCTTTCGGGTATCCAGCCGGGGGCTCAATGACCGGCTCCGGATTCTGGGTTTCCTGCCCGTGATGCTGGACCTGCGCATCGGCCAGCACCGCGTTGTCAACGCCAGTCTGGCGCAGCAGTTTGGCGCCGCGCGGCTGCTGCCGGGCATCCGCACCGACATCAAGGTGGCCGAAGCCTTTGCAGCGGGCAAGCCCTTGCGGGCGTATGCGCCCCATGCCAGGGCCACAGCGGATTACGCCGCTGCAGTGCAGGCCATCGACACCATGTGGTCCCAACAAAACTAAGCCTGCCCGATGCGCCACAGTCTCACAGTACCCTGGGCGCATCACTCCTACGCAATGCAGCATGCGGTGGAAGACCACGCGCTGATTTCGGTAACGGACCTGGAAGGCAATATCACTTATGCGAATGAAAAATTCCAGACCGTCAGCGGCTATTCGCTCGACGAGCTGATCGGCCAAAACCACCGCATCGTCCGGTCCGAGCATCAGGGCAGCAAGTTTTGGGCCCACGTCTGGTCGGTCATTTCCAGCGGCAACAGCTGGTCCGGGCAGGTGTGCAACACCGCCAAGAGTGGCAACGTGTATTGGGTGGACACCCGCATCGTGCCGTTGATGGATGACACCGGCCAGGTCGAGGGCTACTTTTCCATCCGCACCGAAGTGACCGAGCTGGTGTTGGCGCGCAACAAGGCCAACGCAGCGGTGGAAGCCAAGACGCGCTTTTTTGCCAACATGAGCCATGAGTTGCGCACGCCGATGAATGCCGTGCTGGGCATGGTCCGGCTGCTCAAGCACACGCCACTCAATTTGCAGCAGTCCGATTACGCGGGCAAGGCCGAAGCCTCGGCGCTGGGCTTGCTGGCGATCCTGGACGACATCCTCGACTTTTCCAAACTGGAAGTCGGCAAGGTGTTGCTGGATGCGCAGCCCTTTGCCATTGAAGACCTGATGGTCGATATCTCGACCCTGATGTCGGCCAACCTGCGCTCGAACTCGGTTGAAGTTCTGTTCGATGTGGCCCCCGACGTGCCCCAGCAAACCAGCGGCGACTTCCTGCGTATCAAGCAAGTGCTCACCAACCTGGGGGGCAATGCCATCAAGTTCACCAGCGAGGGCAATGTGGTGTTCAAGGTGTGCTGCAAAGCGCGCACCGACGCGCGCGTCACGCTGGAGTTTTCCGTCAGCGACACCGGCATCGGTATCGCCCCCGAACACCACGAACATATCTTTTCGCCGTTCTCACAGGCCGAGTCCTCCACCACCCGCCGCTTTGGCGGAACCGGTCTGGGCTTGTCCATCAGCCGGCAGTTGGTCGAAGCCATGGGCGGCAAACTGGAGTTGGAAAGCGAACTCGGGCGCGGAAGCCGTTTTCACTTTTCGCTGGACTTGCCCATCGTTGCCGCGACCCACCGCCAGGTCAACGCGGCCACCGATGCCGCCAACAACCTGCGCGACATGCATGTGCTGGTGGTAGACGACAACCGCGTGGCGTGCGACCTGATTGCTGCCATGTTGCGCAACCAGGGCGTGCGGGTGGACGTGGCCAACAGCGGCGAGCAGGCCGTGCGCATGGTCAAACAGCGCTGCGCGCCCGGTATGCACCAGTACGTCGCCATATTCCTGGATTGGCAGATGCCGGGCATGGATGGCTGGGACACCGCGCACGCGGTGCGGTCCTTGCCGCTGCAACCTGGCCAGCAGGTGCCACGGCTCATCATGGTCACTGCCAATGGCCGCGAAAACCTGGCCGAAAGAAGCCGCGAAGAACAAAGCATGTTGAGCGGCTTTCTGGCCAAGCCGGTCAGTGTCTCGATGCTGATCAACGCCCTGACCGAGCATGTCGGTGACGCCCACAGCCTGATGGGATCCGGGGAACCCGGCATGGGGGAGCGTGCGCTGGAAGGCATGCGCATTCTGGTGGCCGAGGACAACGCCCTCAATCAGCAAATCGCCAAAGAGCTGCTGGAAATGCAGGGTGCCTGTGTGACGCTGGCGGCCAATGGGCAGTTGGCGGTGGATGCCGTGGCGTTTGGCCGGCCCGGCTTCGATGCCGTGCTGATGGACCTGCTGATGCCTGTGATGGATGGCATGGAGGCCACCCAGAAAATCCGCAATGAACTGAACCTGAAAGACCTCGTCATCATTGCCGTGAGTGCCAACGCGTCGGAAGAAGACCGCGCCGAGAGCATCGCCGCGGGCATGACCGACCACATCGGCAAGCCCTTTGACATCCGCCAGCTGACCGGGCTGATTGCCGGCCTGACGGGGTGGTCCAATCGCTTGCAGGCGCAGGCCCAAACCCAGACCCAGACCCAGACCCAGACCCAGAAAGCCACTGCGGCCACCGAAAAAGCCGCACCAGCCGAGCGTTTTTCCGAAAAAATTGACGTGGAGGATGCGCTGGAGATGCTCGGCGATGACCTCAGCCTGTATCGCAATTTTGTACTGTCCTATCTGGAGGACCTGCAACAAACCGTCCCGCAATTGCAGGTTGCGCTGTCAACGCAGAACTTTCCCGAGGCAACGCGCGGCATGCACACCATCAAGGGGCTGTCCAAAACCGTGGGCGCAAATGCGCTGGCCGATTTCACGGCACGGTACGAAAAGTCCCTCAAGCGCGCCGAGCTGGACTGCCCCGCCGAAGACCTTTTCCGGCAGTTGCAGCAACACGTGGATTTGACGGTGCAGGAACTGCTTTTGGTAGTGAAAAAAATAGACGGGCGCGCCAATTGATCTGCGTTAATTTCAGCGCCAGCGGTGCGCACCCTCAACCCCCTTTCCCTCCCGGAAAGCGAGCGTTTGGCGCGCCCAGAAATAGTCGGACGCAAGCCGCAATTAGTGGCATTGCCGGCAATCAGTTGGTGCACAATATTGCAAGGCTTGGCTGTGGATGGGACCCTCGCCAGGCAAGCCGTCAAGGGATATTGAAGAAGAGGCGTTTACCAGACGCCAACGATGCGAACGGTCGCCATTGCAAACAATATGAATAAGAGAATTTTGGTCATTGAAGATACAACGAGCTTCCGCCGTCTGATTCGCATGACGCTGGAGTTCGATGGCTTCACCGTCATTGAAGCGGAAGACGGCACCAAGGGTCTGGCACTGGCCCAAACAGAAGATGTCGACCTCATTTTGCTCGACCTGATGCTGCCCGGCATCAGCGGACTGGAAGTCTGCAAGCAAATCCGCTCCAGCTTCCGGCTGCGCGACACCCCCATTGTTTTGCTTTCCTCTTCCGAAGATTCCAACGATATCGAAGCCTGTTTGCAGGCCGGTGCCAAGGACTATCTGATGAAACCATTTCGCCCGCCCATGCTGCTCGATGTGATCTACAAGCACATCGGCGCCACGGTAAAAAAATAGCCCGTTTGGACTCCATGTTTTACAGTTCGCTTTAACGATGACCGATACCCCATGCATCCGGATGCAACAGGAGAATGTGATTGACTACCAGTGTTAACAACAAGCTGATGGTTTTCGTTGATTTCAATGAAGACACCAAACGCGTCATGCAATTGGCCAACGATGTCGAGTTGATGTCCATGAATGCGCTTCTGGCCAACAAGAATTCTTCGGCCGAATCGGGCTTCTCTGCGGTTGCAGACCAGCTGCGTGACTTCAGTCTGGAAGTCATTGAGCGCGCCAAGACGCTCACGGCCGAGTTCTCCAACATCATTCTGTACCTCGCCAGTGAGCGCAACCTCATCCGGCGTGACCGCATCCTGTACGAAACCAAGCGCACCAGCGCCACCGCGAGCAAGGCCATTGACGGCGCCGCAGCGGCGGTAAAGATCAAGCTGCGCGATGCAGGCTCCAAGTTTGAAGCCACCATGAACCGCGCGGCCTGGCTGATTGAATACATTGACCGCCAGTGCCTGATTGGTGGCGGTCTGTCACGCGTGGGGAAAATTGAAGCCACGTACGGCGGAAGCCTGGAGCCCATGCTGTTCCAGATTGCCAAAGACGTTGGACTCATCATCCTTCAGATTTTCAACATCACCTCGGAACTGAAAGACAAAGTGAAGGTATATCTCACATGAAAAAAGCACAGACCATTTTTTCGCAAGACAACCACCGTTGGATTGCGATTGCCCGCGACCCGGCACGTGCCAGCTACATGATTGACACGAATGAGTACCTGATTGTTGACGGCGAAGACGCCCTCTTGACCGACCCGGGTGGCTCGGAAATTTTCTCGGTGGTATTCCCGGCCTTGTGCGAAGTGTTTGACCCCCGCCTGATCAAAAACCTGTTCGCGTCCCACCAGGACCCGGACATCATTTCCTCACTCGGCTTGTGGCTGGATTTCAATCCGGAAATCAAGTGCCACATGAGCCGCTTGTGGACCACCTTTGTGCCCCACTTCGGTGGTGACGACAAGACCTTCTGCGCCATCTCCGATGAAGGCGGCGACATCCGCATCGGCAATCTGCTGGTGAAAGCCATTCCGGCGCACTACCTGCACTCGTCCGGCAACTTCCACCTGTACGACCCGCTGGCCAAAATTCTGTTCAGCGGCGACATCGGTGCGGCACTGGGCTTTGAAGAAAACGGCGACGATATTTTTGTGCGCGATTTCGACCAGCACATCCGCTTTGCCGAAGGCTTCCACCGCCGCTGGATGGGCTCCAACGTTGCCAAGCTCGACTGGTGCGAGCGCGCTTCCAAGATGGACATCGACATGATGTGCCCGCAACACGGCGCCATCTTCACCGGCCCCGATGTCGGTCGCTTCATCAACTGGTTTGCCGAGCTGAAAGTGGGCTCTGGTATTCCTTGATCGCCCGGTTCGGGTCGCCCGCAGGCTCAGTCCTGCGGCGCCCGTTTAGCGCAACCAGGCCTCGGCCAGTCGCACCCAGTAGCTGGCTCCCAACGGGATCAACGCGTCATTGAAGTCATAGCTCGGGTTGTGCAACATGCACGGCCCCGCCCCGTGGCCGATGTCCCGGTGGCTCCCGTCCCCGTTTCCAAGAAACACATAGCAGCCCGGCTTTTCCAGCAACATGTAAGAGAAGTCTTCTGCGCCCATCGTGGGCTCCTGCGCAATCACGCGCTGCGCCCCCACCAGTTCTTGCATCACCCCGCGCGCGAAGTCGGCCTCTGCCGCTGAATTGATGGTCGGCGGGTAGTTACGCACAAACTCGAACGCACACGCCATGCCAAAGGCCGCCGCGGTGTGCTCGGCCACGGTGCGCATGCGCTCTTCGATCATGTCGAGTGCAGCGATGCTGAAGGTGCGCACCGTGCCCTGCAACTCGCAGCTGTCGGGGATGACGTTGGTGGCCTCGCCCGCGTGGATCATGGTCACGGAAATAACGCCTGCCTCGATCGGTTTGAGGTTGCGGCTGATGATGGTCTGAAAGGCCTGCACCATCTGCGCCGCCACGGGCACCGGGTCGAGCGCCATGTGCGGAATGGCGGCATGGCCGCCTTTGCCGCGAATGGTGATTTTGAATTCGTTGCTCGACGCCATGACCGGCCCGGCACTCACTGCAAACTGCCCCTGCTCCATGCCCGGCCAGTTGTGCATGCCAAATACGGCTTGCATGGGGAACCTGTCAAACAGGCCGTCGCGGATCATCTCGCGGGCGCCGCCGCCGCCTTCTTCGGCCGGCTGAAAGATCAGGTACACCGTACCGTCGAAGTGGCGGTGTTGCGCGAGGTAGTGCGCCGCAGCCAGCAGCATGGCGGTGTGGCCATCGTGGCCGCAGGCGTGCATTTTTCCGGCAAAGGTGCTCTTGTGGGCAAAGGTGTTGAACTCTTGCACGGGCAGCGCGTCCATGTCGGCGCGCAAGCCAATCGCGCGGTCACTGCTGCCGGCCTTGATGATGCCCACCACACCCGTGGTTCCCAAACCGCGGTGCACCGGGATGCCCCATTGCGTGAGCTTGTCGGCCACCAGGTCGGCGGTGCGTACCTCCTGAAAACACAACTCGGGGTGCGCATGCAGATCGCGGCGGATCGCAGCCATCTCGGCTGCGGCGGAGACGATGGATGGAATGAGATTCATGAAAAGCATTATCCCGCCGTCGCAATTACCATACGTCCATGCAACCATCTCTCCTGCCCCCACCGGCCCAAGGAACCTTCGACGTGGTGGGCGCTTGCCCGCACGACTGCCCGGACACCTGCTCACTGCGCACCACCGTGCAAGACGGTGTGGCCATCAAGGTCCACGGTAACGAAGCCCATCCGCACACCGGCGGCGTGCTGTGTACCAAAGTTTCGCGCTACACCGAGCGCACCTACCACCCGGAACGCCTGCTCAAGCCCCTGAAGCGCAGCGGGCCCAAGGGCAGCGGACAGTTTGTCGAAGTGGAGTGGGACGCCGCACTGAGCGACATTGCCGCGCGCCTGAAAGCCATTGCCGCACGCGACCCGCAGGCCATCCTGCCGTACAGCTACGCCGGCACCATGGGCCGCGTGCAGGGCGAAAGCATGGCCGGGCGATTTTTCAACAAGCTCGGCGCCGCCCAACTCGACCGCACCATCTGTGCGTCAGCCGGTGCCACCGCACTAACCCACACGCTGGGCGGCAAACTCGGCACCCAGGTGCAGTTTTTTGCGGAATCAAAGCTGATCATCATCTGGGGCAGCAACTCGATTGCCAGCAACCTGCACTTCTGGCGCCATGTGCAAACCGCCAAACGCGATGGCGCCAAGGTCATTTGCATCGACCCGCGCAAAACCGAAACCGCCGAGAAGTGCCACCAGCACATTGCCCTGCGCCCCGGAACCGATGCAGCGCTGGCGTTGGCCATCATGCACGAACTCATCCGCAATGACTGGCTGGACCATGACTACATTGCCCGTCACACCGTGGGGTGGGACGCCTTGCGTGCGCGTGCGCTGCAGTGGACACCGGCAAGGGCCGCCGAGGTGTGTGGCATCACCGCCGAGGAAATCGAAGGCTTGGCGCGCGACTATGGCCAGACCTGCAGGGCCGGCCAGCCTGCAGCCATCCGCCTGAACTACGGCATGCAACGCACACGCGGCGGCGGCAATGCCGTACGGGCTGTCGCCTGCCTGCCCGCCCTCACTGGCGCCTGGCGCCACCGCGCCGGCGGCATGCTGCTGTCCACCAGCGGTGTCTTTGCGTATGACGAACACGCCATGGAGCGGCCGGACCTGCGGGCCACACCCTGCCCCCGCACCATCAACATGAGCACCATTGGTGACGCGCTGCTGCAAACCGCTGCGAACGGTACGCCGTGTGTGCAAGCCGTGCTGGTCTACAACAGCAACCCGGTTGCCGTGGCGCCGGATTCCCGGAAAGTGGTTCAGGGTTTTGCCCGGGAAGACTTATTCACCGTGGTGCTGGAGCACTTTCGCACCGACACCGCCGACATGGCCGACTACATCCTGCCCGCCACCACGCAGCTGGAGCATTGGGACATCCACAGCGGTTATGGCCACACCGACGTGCTGCTCAACCGCCCGGCCATCGCGCCGCTGGGGCAGGCCCGCACCAACACGCAGATCTTTCGCGATCTGGCACAGCACATGGGCTTTACCGAGCCCTGCTTTGCCGACGACGACCTGACGCTGGCCCAAGCGGCCTTCAAGCGTGGCGTCGACTTCGGCACCCTGCTGCAACAGGGCTTTGTCACGCTACCCCTGCCCGATGCACCCTTTGCGCAGGGCCAATTTCCCACGCCTTCGGGCCAATGCGAATTTTTCAGCCAGCGTCTGGCCGATGCCGGTCAGGACGGGCTGCCCGACTATGTGCCGAACTTTGAAGTGGCGCACAGCGGCGCGCGCTACCCGCTGGCCATGATCTCGCCACCGGCGCGCAACTTCTTGAACAGCAGCTTCGTCAATGTGAAAAGTCTGCGCGACATCGAGGGCGAACCGATTCTGGAAATGCATGCGGATGACGCAGCGTCGCGTGGCATTGCAAGTGGCGACACGGTGCGCGTCTTCAATGACCGTGGCACCTACCGCTGCAAGGCCCGGGTCAATGCGCGTGCCCGTCCCGGTGTCGTCAACGGGCTGGGCGTGTGGTGGCGCAAGCTGGGAATGGATGGCAAGAATGTGAACGAACTGACCAGCCAGCAACTCACCGATATGGGCCGCGCACCTACGTTTTATGATTGTGCGGTGCAGGTGGAATATGCGGGGTCTGCGGAGTAAGATCAAAAGCCACACCGTGCCGCCAGAGCAGGCCCGCACCCAGGAAATTTACCGGAGGTCACCATGAACATTCGTCCCGTAGCCATGTGTTTGCTGCTTGCCGCGGCCCTGTCCGCCTGGGCCGACGATGCGCCCATCGGCTACGTCAAAACACTCACCGGCACCGCCAGCATCACCACCGGCAAAAACAAGGTCACCGCACAACTGGGCACACCCCTGTTTCAGGGCAGCACACTGAAGACCGGCGCCAAGAGCAGCATGGGCGTGACCTTCAAGGACGACACCGTCATGTCCTTTGGCTCCGACACCGAACTCACCGTGGACGAGTACCTCTACGCCCCCAGCCAGGGCAAGCTCAAGCTCGGCAGCAGCATGGCCAAGGGCAGCATGAACTATGTCTCCGGCGTCATCGCCAAACTGCAACCCGACGCGGTATCCGTCAAAACGCCCACCGGAACCATCGGTGTGCGTGGCACCCAGTTTGTTGTGAAAGTGGATGAGCCCGCGAAATGAAGATGCGTGACACGCCTTCTGCGGTATGGCCTGCCCTGCTCGCCGTGGCAGTGCTGGCTGGTTGCGCCACCACTGCCCCCAAAGACACGTCCTATGCCGTATTGCTGAAGAGCCCGGATGGCAGCGTGGGCAAAGTGGTATTGCGCGGAAACCAGGGCGAACAACTGCTGAGCCAGGAACGCCAGGGCGCGCTGCTCAATGGTTCACAAGCGCCCACGCTGGTGGACGAAGCCACCTTGCAGCGCGACTTCGGCGAGGCCATGGCCGCCCGGCCGGAATTACCAGAACACTTCACCTTGTATTTCGAGTCCGGTGGCACCCAGCTCACGCAGGAGTCGGCCAATCAGCTGCGCGGCATTGTGGAACGGGCCGGCAAGCGGGCGTCGATGGACGTGTCGGTGATCGGGCATTCCGACACGGTTGGCAAATCGGATATCAATGAGGCACTGGCGCTCAAGCGGGCGCAGTCGGTGGCGGAACTGCTGCGCTCCAAGGGCATCAAGCTCGACAGCCTGAGCGTGGAGTCGCATGGCAAGCGCAATCTGCTGGTGCCAACCCCTGACGAAACGCCCGAACCGCGCAACCGCCGCGTGGAAGTGTCCATCCGCTAACGCGGCTTACTTCTCGCTCATCACAATCAGGTCCCCTTCTGCGCCGGACTGCAGGCGCTGGTGGTGCAGTTGCACCAGCGGGTCCTCCGGCCAGTCTTGTGCCAGTTTGGCAAACAGGGCGGCGCCATCCGGCGCACCGTGCGCCATGGCTTCAAACGCCTTGCGGTAATCGTCCAGAGGCGCACGTGGCATGGCATCTTCCGTGACCGGCTCAAACACGCCCAGGGCCTTGCTTTTGCCCTTGAGCACCAGGCGCCCGACCGGACGAACCACGGCATCGGGCACGTCCGACAAAATGTCTTCGGACACGCACATGCGCGTACCCAGATGCTTGTTCACGCTCTCCAGCCGCGCGGCGGTGTTCACCGGATCGCCCAGTGCGCGGTAGTCAAACATGTTGCTGCCACCGAAGTTCCCCACAATCACCTCGCCCGCGTGCACGCCGATGCGGGTCTTGCCAAAGGCGATGCCTTCTTTCTGGATGCGGTTGGAATAGGTGTTGGCAAACGCATCCATTTCCAGCGCACACGCCAGTGCCCGCGCGCGGTGATCGTCCTGCGGCACCGGGGCCGAGAACATGATGGCAACCGCATCGCCCACGATGCGGTCCAGTGTGCCTTCGTGGCGAAAGGCAATGGCAATCATCTCGTCCAGATAGGCGTTGAGCAAGGACACCGCCTGCGCCGGGTCGATGCGCTCCATCAGACTGGTAAAGCCGGCCAGATCGGTGAAGATAAAACTGCAGGTCTGGCGCTTGCCGCCCAGCGCCATGCCGTCCGGGTTCTCCACCAGATAGTCCACCCGGTTGGGCGACACGTAGCGGGAAAAAGCGTCCTTGATCCAGCGTTGTTCGCGCTCGCTGCTGAAGTGGTGCCAGAGGCTGCACAGCAGGTAAGACAGCACCACAATCAGCACCGGATTTGCCGCATCCAGCAGGTAGTTCTGCGCAACAAAGGCCCACCACATGCCCGCCATGATCGCCAGCACCAGTATCAATGCGGTTCCGGCTGCAATCAACGCGCGAGTGCGCATCGCCAGCACCCCCGACAGCAGGCCGCACAGCAGCATGAGAACGCCTTCCAAGCCCCTTGCCCAACCAGGGCGCTGCAAGAAATGGCCACTGACTACCTGCTCCAACACTTGGGCATGGGCCTCGACCCCTGGCATCACGCCACCCAAGGGACTGAAGCGCAAATCCATCAACCCTTGCGCAGAACTACCGACCAGCACCATGTGGCCTTCCAGCTGATCGGCCGGAACCGTGCCCGCCAGGACCTTCCACGCCGGCACATAGCGCTCGGCAACGGGGCGGGAATAATGCGCCCACATTTCACCTTGGGCTGTCACCGGAATGGTGAGCGCACCAATACGTACTTCCTCCAGTCCGTTGTCATGACTGGCGCCCCGCAGAATGACGTTTTTCTGCCCCTGTGCCACCCGCAAAGACTCGCTCACCAGCGTGCCAACCGGTGTGCCGGCCACGCGAAAGACGAGCGGCACGCGGCGCACCACGCCGTCCACATCCGGAACAAAACTCAAAGCACCATTGCCCTTGGCGGCCCGCTCAAAAGCCGGCAACGAACTGACGGCCGAATCAAATGAACGCACCCACTCCAGTTGCTTCGCAGGATCGCCACCCCCCACATAAGCAAAGCGCGACTTCTGCTCGGGCAAATTGGGGGGCGAAACAGCAGCGTGGCTGGTTTTTTTCTTGCCACTGATGCGCGGCGAATCCAGTCCGGCAAACCCGAGCACGGCGTCATTGCGCTCCAGACTGCGCGCAAACACGGCATCGTGGTCCGGCAAGGCCAGTACATCGGCACGCTTTTGCCCTTGCAGACTCCACAGGTCAACCGCCACGCGCGGTGATGTCCGATCCTCTTCCGGGAACATCACGTCAAATCCAATCGATGCGACGCCCGCTTTCCCCAAGGTGTCCACCAACTGGGCCATCCGTGTGCGCGGCCAGGGCCACTGGCCAAGGCGGGCCAGACTTTCTTCATCAATATCCACCACGCGAACCGGCAACGGCTGGTAGTCCCGCGGATGCCAGCGCTGGAACTGGTCAAACTGGTAATTGCGCAACGCCCGCGTCATGCGCGCGTCACTTACCAACAATGCCAGGCCCAGCAACACCGGCAGCAGCGGCAACAGCATCGTCCAACGTGCACCGGATTTTTTTTTCATGGGCAGGCTCTCGACTTCGGATACGGGTTTGGGGTAGCTTACGATACTACCCGCAGGACTTTTGCCCTGCTAAAAGACTATTCACGGGGATGCCATGAAGATTGCGAATATCAATCGCTTTATCCAGCTGATGCATGCGGCTTTTGATGCCTTGCAGTCCCCGATTTCCATGCCGCAGATTGAGCAGATGGCCATGGTGGTGCACAGCTCCATGGAAAGCCCGCGCCGACGCTATCACTGCTCCGACCACGCCTTGTATATGTGCGAAGGCATGGCGCCCCGGCAGGTGCTGGCGGCGGTGTTCCACGACATCGTTTATTACCAGCTGGATGACGGTTTTCCGGCCCGCATCACACCCATGATGCTGCCGCTGGTTGGCTCCCAGGGCAACGACCTGGTGTTGCGCAAGTCCATCGGCGAAGACCCCTGCATTCAGCTCTGCCTTGATATTTTCGGCTTCGAGGAAGGCCAGGTCCTGCCGCTCTTCAAGGGCATGAATGAATTCCTGAGCGCCATCGTGGCCGTACGCATGTTGCAGCCCTACCTGAGTTGGTCCGACCTGATCAGCGTGGTGGCTTGCATCGAAGCCACGGTGCCGTTTCGCGCGCCACAAGCCGACGGGCGCGACAGTGCGGCGGTGCTGGCCGACCGGTTGCGCGAACAGGCAAGCCGGAGGCTGGGCCTTGCGCCGGGTGCTGAACTGGAAGCCTTTGTTAATGGCGCAATGGCCGATGCCATCGGCATCGCCAACCGCGACGTCAGCAGCTTTGCTGAAACCAACCCGGGGAAATTTGTATCGGGTACCTGGCTGCTGATTGAAGAATCCAACGCGCCGCTGGCGGCCGTGGGGGTCTATACGCTGCAAGACTACCGGGGTGCGCTCAAGCGCATGCATGACTTTCTGTCCACCCTGCAAGCCGATCGCATCTTCCACCAGTACGGCGGTGTTCCAAGCGACGCCGAGTACCAGCAACTCACCGCAGCCGCCGGCACCAATCTGCAGTTCACGGTGTCGTTCCTGCAACTCAAAATACTGTCGATCGCCGTCATTGAAGCGCTGGCGCTGGAGACTGGCGGCAACTGCCCGGTGTCGATGTTTCTGGGTGACATCCGCTCACACCACGAGCAGCCGGAACGGGTGGAAGACTACCTGCCCAGCGGCCCTGACGGCGCAGCGCTTGACCATCGCCTGTTGCAGGTACTCGAAGAAGGCCGCCCTCTGGATGCCAGCAACGATCTGGCGGTCTCGCCGCTGACGGCCTACATGTACCGCTGCCTGGGCCCGCAAGGTTGCGAGACCGCGCTTGCAAATAGCCTGCGCATGGCCCGTGGTGAACTGACGCCCAACGCGTTTTTGCGCACCCTGGATACCCACATGCTCCACACCGTGATCGATGCCTGCATGCACATCGCCATTTCACGCAAGGAAGCGCTGCAGGACCTGCGTGCGGCGCTGCGTTAGCCCTTGAGTGCCGCAGCAGCAATGTCCAGTGCGCGCAGGCGCAGCGCGGGGTCAAAAATGTCGCACACCAGCATCAGCTCGTCGGCTTCGGTGACTTCTGCAATTTTGTGAAGATGCTCGGTCACCGTCTGGGGGCCGCCGATCACCGC
>Ga0228698_1000378_pt1 | contig 37333 bp, 25 predicted proteins | sample McNCre117_Aug_MG_FD_178015 | JGI IMG/M metagenome (GOLD analysis project Ga0228698, IMG submission 178015) | Freshwater microbial communities from McNutts Creek, Athens, Georgia, United States - 1-17_Aug_MG | ecosystem: Environmental > Aquatic > Freshwater > Creek | place: USA: Georgia... | reverse complement strand
GCCACCACCACCGCCGCCGTAGCCGCCGCCACCGCCGCTGCGACCACCGCCGCCGCCGCCGTAGCCACCACCACCGCCACCACCGTAGGAGCGACCGCCGCCGCCGCCACCGCCGAAGCCACCCGGACGCTCTTCGCGCGGACGTGCCTCATTGACGACGATGGCACGGCCTTCCAGGGGTTGGCCGTTCATGGCGTTCATGGCGGCTTGCGCCTCTGCGGGCGAGGACATTTCGACAAAACCGAAGCCCTTGGAACGGCCGGTTTCACGATCCATCATCACCTTGGCTGACGTGACAGCGCCGAACTGGCCGAACGCCTCCTGCAGGGATTCGTCGCGAACCGAGTACGCGAGGTTGCCCACGTAAAGCTTGTTTCCCATGAGGGGAAGCTCCTTCTCAAGAAAAGTAAACCATGTGGAGCTTCAACCCAGCGTGAACCACTCAAGCTACAGGCGCCGTCTCCAGACACGGGCCGAGGGCGCAGACGCCCCCTCTGAACATTATGGTGGCAAATGACAAGCCATAACCACCGCCGCAATGCAAGGGCAAACCCGCACGTATCATGAGTGTTGTCATGAAGGTACAACCTGACCAGCAAGAAGCCCTGCGCGCACTCAATGCGGTGCTGCAAAGCATTGAATCGGTGCGCAATGCACCGGCCTTGTTCCTGCTGATGCTGGCGTTTTCCAGCGCCGGCGTGATGATGTCGTGGGCCATGCAGGCCATGGCTCGCGAATCCGGCCCGATGACCACCGTGTGGTCGGTGATGGCTTTTCTCTGCCTGTTTTATGGCTCGAACGCGGCGGGCCTGGCCGTGATGGACGAAGCCCGTGGCCGCGAGGTTCGGGTGCCCCTGGAGGCCCTGCGCGGCAGCCTGCGTTGTGCGCACCGGCTGTTGCTGGTGGTGCTGCTGGTGCTGCTGGCCACCGGCCTGCTGCTGGCGGCGGTGGCGGGCCTGCTGTGGGCCTGCCGCATGCCGGCACTGGGCCCCTGGCTGATGCCGGTGGTCATCACCGTGGGCGTGCCGGTGCTGGGGCTGGCGGCGCTGGCCTTGCTGAGTCTGGTGTCCACGGTGGCAGCGCCCGCCGTGTGGGCGGGGCTCTCGGTGCGCCAGGTGCTGGCCATGCTGGTGGGCCAGGCGCGCAGGCGATTTGCCCACGCCACCTTGCTGGCGGCGGCCGTCAGCCTGCTGGGCGCGGCCATGGTGGCCCTGATCGGTTTTGTGGTGCTGGCCGGTGGCCGTTTGGTGCTGGGCCTGGCCGTGGTGGGCCTGGGGCTGGATGTGGCGCCGGCGCCGGTGATGGCGGCGCTGCTGGGCCAGGGCCTGCGCGTGGTGGGCGGGCCGCCCGTGGTGTGGTCGCCACTGACGCAGGCCGCCCTGACCGGTGCCGGCATCGTGTTTGCGCTGGGCCTGGTGCTGCCGGGCGTGGTGTATCTGCGAGGCCTGTGCGAGGTTTTCCTGGCCCTGCGCCGGCTGGATGTGGCCTGGGGCCTGCCCGACCCGGTGCCATCAGGGGATTGAGCAATGGGGCTGTGCGCCCGCAGCGCCTACAGTTCGGGCCTGGAGACAACAAGCCACCATGACGCAAGATTCCCCGGTCTACGACTACATCGTCATCGGCGCCGGCACCGCCGGCTGCCTGCTGGCCAACCGCCTGAGCGCCAACCCGGCCAAGCGCGTGCTGCTGATCGAGGCGGGCGGCAATGATGACTACCACTGGATCCACATCCCGGTTGGCTACCTGTATTGCATTGGCAACCCCCGCACCGACTGGCTGTATTTCACCGAACCTGATCCGGGCCTGAACGGGCGCAAGCTGCGTTACCCGCGCGGCAAGGTGCTGGGCGGCTGCTCCAGCATCAACGGCATGATCTACATGCGTGGCCAAAGCCGCGACTACGACCAATGGGCGCAACTCACCGGTGATGCCCGCTGGCGCTGGGATGAATGCCTGCCCTTCTTCAAGTTTCACGAAGACCACTGGCGCGGCGTCAGCGACGACCATGGTGCCTCGGGCTGGGATCCGACCGGTGAGCGCGCCGGGGGCGAATGGCGGGTGGAGAAGCAGCGGCTGTCCTGGGAGATCCTGGACGCGTTTTCGGCGGCCGCGCAGCAGGCGGGCATCCCGGCCACCGCTGACTTCAACCGCGGCAGCAACGAGGGCGTGGGCTACTTCGAGGTGAACCAGCGCAAGGGCCTGCGCTGGAACGCCACCAAGGCCTTCTTGCGGCCCATCCAGCACCGCGACAACCTGCAGGTGTGGACCGGCGCGCAGGTCACCCGCCTGATCACCTCGCGGGGCGACGACGGCCCGCTGCGGGTGACGGGCGTGCAGGTGCGGCCTGAAGGGCACGATCACAACCGCGGTGCCGAGCTGATTGCCCGCCTGCGTGATGCCGGCAGCGAGGTGGTGATGGCGGCCGGCGCCGTGGGCACGCCGCAGATCCTGCAGTTGTCGGGCATTGGCCGTGACGCCTTGCTGCAGCAATACGGCATCAGCGTGCAGCACCACCTGCCGGGTGTGGGTGAAAACCTGCAGGACCACCTGCAGATCCGGGCCGTGTACGAGGTGCAGGGTGTCAAGACGCTCAACACCATGGCCAACTCGCTGTGGGGCAAGGCCATGATCGGGCTGGAATACCTGCTGCGGCGCAGCGGGCCCATGAGCATGGCGCCATCGCAGCTGGGCCTGTTCACGCGGTCGAGCGCCAGCCAGGCCTGGCCCAATGTGCAGTACCACGTGCAGCCGCTGTCGCTGGACGCCTTTGGCGAGCCGCTGCACAGCTTCAATGCCTTCACGGCCAGCGTGTGCAACCTCAACCCCGGCTCACGCGGGCATGTGCGCATCCGCTCGGCCCGGCCCGAGGACGCGCCGGCCATCCGCCCCAACTACCTGTCCACCCCCGAAGACCGGCAGGTGGCGGCCGATTCATTGCGCCTGACGCGCCACATCGCGGCCCAGCCGGCGCTGGCGCGTTACCAGCCCAGCGAGGTCAAGCCCGGCCTGCAATACCAGACCGACGACGACCTGGCCCGCATGGCTGGCGACATCGGCACCACCATCTTTCACCCGGTGGGCACCTGCAAGATGGGCGCGTCCGACGATGCGTCCGCCGTGGTGGACAGCGAGCTGCGGGTGCGGGGTGTGGCGGGCCTGCGCATCGCCGACGCCAGCGTGATGCCCACCATCACCAGCGGCAACACCAACTCGCCCACGCTGATGATTGCCGAGCGGGCCGCGCGCTGGATGCTGGCGGCGGGCTGACCGCCGGCTTGCGCGTGGTCAAAATCTGACAAAAGCCGCAAGTTTGTGGCAAACGCGCCGCAACGCGGGGTTATCCCTGGGTGACGCCTTGGCGACGCCTGCCTACATTGCGGCCACTCGGCGCATGCGGCTGAGCCCAGCTTGCACCGCATGCGCCTGGGGGACTGAGGAGACACAGACAGAACCAGAACCACGAGGTGGCTGACCCGACGCACAACAAGCAACACAGCGTCAGATCCGGCAGCCCCTGATTCACCCGCGCCAGGCCTTGTGTCTGGCGCTTTTTTTTGGTGCGGGTGCACCGGGGTTCGGGCGATGGAAAAGCAGGGTGCGCCCAGCCAAGTTCGTCGCATCAGCCGGGCGGGCGCGGGCTAGTCTTGGGGCCTGCCCACCTTCTGGCGGTGCACGCAGGGCGTGCGCCGTGGCTGTCATGTCTGTTGACCCCCAACTGCGTTCCCTCGAGATCGACATCCCGTCGCAACCCGATGTGCTGGTGCGCCTGTCGCTGCTGCTGGCCGACGACGAGGTCAACCAGCAGGCCCTGGCCGATCTGATCGAATCCGACATGGCGCTGGCGGCGGCGGTGATGAAGGCAGTGAACTCGTCTCTGTACGGCCTGGCCGGGCGTGTTCAAAGTGTGCAGCAAGCGCTTACTTACCTTGGAACAAGCGAAATCGCTGGCATCACTTTTGAGATGGGCTTGCGCGCGGCGTTCCCGCCGGCGCCCGAGCTGGATCCGATCTGGCAACGCGCGGCCCAACGCAGCTGGCTGATGAGCCGGCTGGCGCAGGCCCTGGGCCTGGACGCCTGGGCTGCGCACTCGGCCGGCCTGTTTGAAGAATGCGGCAAGGCCGTGCTGTTCAGGCATGCGCCCGACCACTACCGCGCCATGTTGCGCGCGGCGGCCACCGACACCGACCTGTGCCAGCTGGAGCGCACCGGGTTTGGGGTGAGCCATGACGCGCTGGGCGCCGCGCTGTGCGAGAGCTGGGGCCTGGGGCCGGCGGCGGTGTCCAGCGTGCGCCACCATGTCACGGCCCAGAGCAGCCTGGAGCTGCCGGTGCCCCCTACTCGGCGCACCGTGCTGGCCCTGTCGGTGATCGCCTCGGCCCTGATGCTGGTGCCGGCCTCGGTGGACGATGTGGCGCCGCAGCTGGCGCCGCAGGCGGATCTGGACACCACGCTGCTGCTGCGCGCGGCGCGCAAGCTGGCCGAGCAGTTCGAGCAGGCCCAGGCCCACGGGCGTTGAGGTTGCCCCTGATCGTGAAACCCCGCTGGGCAAGAGCGGCGGGGCGGCATAGGCTCGGCGACTTGCCTTGTTGTGAAAGCCTGAAGCCATGCGCCATGTCGCCATCGATCCGTCCAAGCTCGCCCTGCAACAGCTGTACCGTTGGGAGCAGACTGCACCCCAGCGGGTGGTGCTCACCCAGCCCATGGGTGGTGGCCGCATCCAGGAGTTCACCTGGGCCCAGGTGATGGACAGCGCCAGGCGCCTGGCGGCCTGGCTGCAAGCCCAGGGCCTGCAACCGGGCGACCGGGTGGCGCTGATCTCCAAGAACACCGCCTGGTGGCTGATGGCCGATTTCTCGATCTGGCTGGCCGGCGGGGTGTCGGTGCCGCTGTACCCCACGCTGGCGGCCGACACCATCACGCAGGTGCTGCAGCACAGCCAGGCGCGCTGGCTGTTCATCGGCAAGCTTGATGGCTGGGCCGGCATGCGCCCGGGCGTGGAGGCGGCCATGGGCCAGGGCCTGCAGTGCATCCGCATGCCGCTGGCGCCGGCCATGGGTGAGCTGCCCCCGGCCAGCCACGATTGGGACGCCATCACCGCCAGCACGGCGCCGCTGGCCGGCAACCCGCTGCGCGATGGCGACGAGCTGGCCACCATCATGTACACCTCGGGCACCACGGGTGCACCCAAGGGCGTGATGCACAGCTTTGCCACCTTTGCCTGGTCGATTGAATCGGGCCTGCAGCGCCTGTCGGACATCACCCCCGAGGCGCGCATGCTCAGCTACCTGCCGCTGTCGCATGTGGCCGAGCGCACGCTGATCGAGCACGGGCTGCTGTTCACCAGTATGCATGTGTTCTTTGCCGAAAGCCTGGACACTTTCACGCAAGACCTGCAGCGGGCACGGCCCACGGTGTTTTTCTCGGTGCCCCGCCTGTGGGTGAAGTTCCAGCAGGGTGTGCAGGCCAAGATGCCGCCGGCCAAGCTGCAGCGCCTGCTGCGTATCCCGATCATCCGGGGCATCGTGCGCAAGAAGATCCTGGGCGCACTGGGCCTCGATCAATGCACCTTTGCAGCGGGCGGCGCGGCGCCGATGCCGCCTGCGCTGCTGAACTGGTTTGCGCAGCTGGGCCTGCCCATCGTCGAGGTGTATGGCATGACCGAGAACTGCGGTGTCTCGCATGCCACGCTCAAGGGGGTGCAGCGTCCGGGCACGGTGGGCAAGACCTACCAGGGCGTGAGCCACCGCATCGATCCGGCCAACGGCGAGATCCAGGTCAAGAGCGAAGGCCTGATGCTGGGCTACTACAAGGAGCCGCAGCTCACCGCCGATGCCTTCACCGAAGACGGCTGGTTGCACACCGGCGACAAGGGTGCCATCGATGCCGACGGTTACCTCAAGATCACCGGCCGCGTGAAAGACCTGTTCAAGACCAGCAAGGGCAAGTACGTGGCGCCCGCGCCCATCGAAGACAAGCTGGTGGTGCACCCGGCCGTCGAAGCCTGCTGCGTCACCGGTGCCAACCTGGGCCAGCCGCTGGCCGTGCTGATGCTCAACCAGGACGCCATCACCCGCAGCGGCGATGCAGCCGGCCGTGCCGAGCTGGAAGCCTCGCTGGCGGCGCATCGCCAGGCGGTCAACGCCACGCTCGACCCGCACGAGCAGCTTGACAGCCTGATCCTGGTGACCGAGCCCTGGACGGTGGACAACGGTTTCATCACACCCACCTTCAAGGTCAAGCGCAACCGGGTCGAAGAGATCTACGGCCCGCGCTACGACGCCTGGGCCGACTCACGCCAGGGTGTGATCTGGGCTGACCGCTGAGGCCCGCTGCACGCAGGCCTTGACCGCGGGCAGGCACGAGCCGCACTGCGTGCCGCAGCGCAGCCGGGCCTGCAGCTGGGCCAGGCGCTGGTCGGCGGTGCCTGGGATGGTGGCCAGGGCCGCATCGATGGCGGCCTGGCTCACATCGTGGCAGGCGCACACCTGCGGGCTGCGGGGCGCCACCGCCGTGGGAGGCTGTGCCCCGCCGGCCAGCAGGGCGCGGCCCAGCGTGGCGGCGCTGCCGCCTTGCTGCAGCAGGTCCAGCACCCAGTCCTGGGCGGCCACCTGACCGGCCAGCATGAAGGCCCGCAGCCGCCCCTGGGCATCGAGCTGCATCACCCGGTGCTGGCCGCCCTTGGCGTCGTCATAGCGCAGCGCGGGCGCGTCCTGCAGGCCCAGTGCCTGCTCCAGTGCCAGCCGCAGCGCGGGCGGCGCGATCTGATCATGGGCCGAGCGCCACAACAGGCCCACCTGCGCATCGGGCTCGCGGCCAAAGGGCAGGCACAGGGCATAGGCCAGCTGCGACATCAGCGGCCGCAGGCGTTCGCGCACGGTCAGCCATTGGTCGGCGGGCAGCCAGGCCGCAGCCACCAGGCCCCAGGGCAGCTCGGCCGGGCTGATGCGCACCGCCGCGTGCTTGAGCTCGGGCTGGCGTGATTGCGGGCAGTTGGCGCTGGTGGTCAGGCCGTTCACGCCCAGGCTGCCCTGGCCGCCCAGCACCTCGCTGCCCCAGTGCATGGCGATGAAGGCCTGGCCCGGTGCCACGCTGGCGCTGGCTTCGGCCGGCAGCACCAGCGTGCCCCGGCGTGATTCGACCTGCAGCAACTGGCCCGCCTGCCAGCGGCGCTGGGCCAGGGTTTGCGGATGCAGCTGCACCACCGGCGCCGGGGCATGGGCCATCAGGCGGCCCAGCGTGCCGGTGCGGCTCATGCCATGCCACTGGTCGCGCAGGCGGCCGGTGGTCAGGGCGATGGGATAACGCGCGCTGCAGGCCTCGGCGGTGGGCCGCCAGGCCGGCGCCACAAAGCGGGCCTTGCCGTCGCCGGTGGCAAATTGGTGTGCGGTGTACAGCCGGGCCGTGCCCTCGGTGGCGCCTTCGGGGCAGGGCCATTGCTGCGGGCCGGCCTCGTCAAGCAGGGCCCAGCTCAGGCCGGTGATGTCCAGGTCACGGCCACGGGTGCTTTCGCGGTGCTCACGCCAGATGGCTTCGGGGCCATCGTAGGCAAACAGGCTGCGGCCGGCCTGGGCGGGCACGCGGCGGTCGGGCAGCAAGGGCTCCAGGCGCTGGGCCACGTCCACCGCGATGGCCCAGTCGTGGCGGGCCTGACCATGGGCCGGCACGGCGGCGCGCACACGGCTGATGCGTCGCTCGCTGTTGGTGACGGTGCCCACCTTCTCGCCCCAGGTGGTGGCCGGCAGCATCAGGTGGGCAAACTCGGCGGTGGCGGTGTGGGCATAAGCCTCTTGCAGCACCACGAACTCGCAGCGCTGCAGGGCGCGGCGCACGGTGGCCTGGTCGGGCATCGACTGGGCCGGGTTGGTGCAGGCTATCCACAGCGCCTTGATCTGGCCATCGGCGGCGGCCTCGAACATCTCCACCGCCGATTTGCCCCGCGCGGCCGGCACATCGTGCACACCCCACAGCGCAGCCACCTCGGCGCGGTGGGCCGGCAGGGCCAGGTCGCGGTGGGCGCTGAGCAGGTTGGACAAGCCGCCCACCTCGCGGCCACCCATGGCGTTGGGCTGGCCGGTGAGTGACAGCGGCCCGGCGCCGGGCCGGCCGATCTGCCCGCAGGCCAGGTGCAGGTTGATCAGGCTGCTGTTCTTGTCGGTGCCACTGCTGCTTTGATTGAGGCCCTGGCAGTACAGCGACAGCGTGGGCAGGCGCCGGCCATCGGGCTGCACACCGGCAAACCAGCGTGCGGCGGTGACGATGTCGTCGGCCTTGAGGCCACACACGGCGGCGGTGTGGGCCGGCGTGAATTCGCGCACCCTGTCGCGCAGCGCGTCAAAGCCCAGGGTGTGGGCCTGGATGAAGGGCGTGTCCACCCAGCCTTCCCACAGCATCACATGCAGCATGCCGTGCATCAGCGCCACATCGGTGCCGGGCAGCAGGGGCAGGTGCAAGTCGGCGTCGGCAGCGGTCTCGGTGCGGCGCGGGTCGGCCACGATCAGGCGCATGGCTGGGTTGGCCCGGCGCGCGTCTTCGAGGCGCCGGTACAGCACCGGGTGGGCCCAGGCCGGGTTGGCGCCGGTGATGAACACGCAGTGTGCGTCGTTCAGGTCGTCATAACAGGCCGGCGGCGCGTCCGCGCCCAGGCTGGCCTTGTAGCCGGCCACCGCGCTGCTCATGCACAGGCGCGAGTTGGTGTCGATGTTGTTGGTGCCGATCAAGCCCTTGGCCAGCTTGTTGAAGACGTAGTAGTCCTCGGTGAGCAGCTGGCCCGAGATGTACAGGCCCACCGCGTCGGGGCCATGGGTGCGCACGGTATCGGCCAGGCGCCGGGCGGTGTCGTCCAGGGCTTCGTCCCAGCTCACCGGCAGCAGGGGTTGGCCCGGGGCGCTGCGGCGCAGGGGCTGCACCAGCCGCGCTTGTTGCTGCAAGGCCGGCGCGGCGGTCAGGTGCAGGGTGCTGCCCTTGGTGCACAGCCGCCCGAAGTTGGCAGGGTGATCGGGGTCGCCGCGCACGCCGGTGATCACCGGGCCTTCGCTTTCGATGATCACGCCGCAGCCCACGCCGCAGTAGGGGCAGGTGCTTCGGGTTTCGCAGGCCATGGCGCGCGCGCTCGGGCGTCAGGCGGCCGCGTGCAGGCGCTGGCAAGGGCCGGCCAGCGGCGCGGTCAGGTCCAGCGCCAGCGTGGCCAGTTCGTCGGCGTCGAGGTAGACCTGGCCCTGCTCGACCTTGCAGGCAAACACCGGCGTGCCGCCTTCGTCGGGCGCGCGAGCCCGGCCATCGCTGAACTGGATGACCCAGTTGTGCAGCGGGCAGGCCACCGCGTCGTCCATCACCAGGCCCTGGCTGAGCGGACCGCCCTTGTGCGGGCAGCGGTCCAGCAGGGCGTGTACCTGGTGGCCGGCATCACGAAACAAGGCCACAGGCAGGCCCTTCGGGCGGGCCACGCGGCGCGAGCCCAGGGGCAGGATGTCGTCAACCGAACAGATGGGGATCCAGGCGGGCATGATGGGGCCTCAGGCGGGCTGCAGGGGAATGAACTGCCGGGTGTCGACGGCAGCCTTGTCAAACTCGAACCAGGGGTCGGGCTCACCGTCGAGCGCAAACTGCAGCTGCGCCCACAGCGCCTGGCGGCCGTCGTGGTCGTCCAGGATGCGGCGCTTGACGTAATCCAGGCCCACGCGGTTGACGAAGTGCACCGTGCGCTCCAGGTACCAGCCTTCCTGCCGGTACAGCTCGCAGAAGGCACCGGTGTACTCGAGCACTTCTTCGGCGGTTTTCAGCTTGGTGAAGAAGTGGGCGACCTCGGTCTTGATGCCGCCGTTGCCGGCCACATACATCTCCCAGCCGCTGTCCACGCCGATGATGCCCACGTCCTTGATGCCGGCCTCGGCGCAGTTGCGCGGGCAGCCGCTGACCGCGAACTTCACCTTGTGCGGGGCGTACATGCGCCACATGGCGCGCTCCAGGTCCTTGCCCATCTGGGTGCTGTCCTGCGTGCCCATGCGGCACCACTCGCTGCCCACGCAGGTCTTCACCGTGCGCAGGGCCTTGGCATAGGCGTGGCCGCTGGGCATGCCGATGTCGCGCCACACGTTCACCAGGTCTTCCTTCTTGACGCCCAGCAGGTCGATGCGCTGGCCGCCGGTGACCTTGACCGTCGGGATCTGGTATTTATCGACCACATCGGCGATGCGGCGCAGCTCGGCGGCGGTGGTCTCGCCACCCCACATGCGCGGGATCACGCTGTAGCTGCCGTCCTTCTGGATGTTGGCGTGGCTGCGCTCGTTGATCAGGCGGCTTTGCGGATCATCGCGGGCTTCTTTCGGCCAGGTGCTGATCAGGTAGTAGTTGACGGCCGGCCGGCAGCTGCTGCAGCCGTTGGGCGTGCGCCAGCCCAGGTGGCTGAACACGCCGCCCACCGTCAGCAGCTTGCTGCCATCGGCCAGCGGTTGGCGGATGGCGGCGCGCACTTCTTCGTGGCTGGCATCGGTGCAGCCGCACAGCGCCTTCTTGCGGGGCGCGGCCGAATAGTCGCCGCCTGCGGTGACCATCAGCAGCTGCTCAACCAGGCCGGTGCACGAGCCGCACGAGGCGCTGGCCTTGGTGTGCTTGCGCACGTCTTCCAGCGTGAACAGGCCCTTGTCGCGGATGGCCTTGCAGATGCTGCCCTTGTTGACGCCGTTGCAGCCGCACACCTCGTCGCTGTCGGCCATGGCGGCGGCCTTGTTGTGGCCCTGGTGGCCCACATCGCCGATGTTGGATTCACCGAACATCAGCTTGTCGCGGATGTCGCCAATGGGCCGGCCATCTCGCAGCAGCTTGAAATACCAGCTGCCGTCAACCGTGTCGCCGTACAGGCAGGCGCCGACCAGCTTGTCGCCCTGGATGACCAGCTTCTTGTACACGCCGCTGGCCGGGTCGCTCATGACGATCTGCTCGGTGCCTTCGCCGCCCTGGAACTGGCCGGCCGAGAACAGATCAATGCCGGTGACCTTGAGCTTGGTGCTGGTGAGGCTGCCGGTGTAGCGGCCGATGCCGAACTGCGCCAGGTGCGTGGCGCACACCTTGCCTTGCTCGAACAGCGGGGCCACCAGGCCATACGCGATGCCGCGGTGGGCCGCGCACTCGCCCACGGCATAGATGCGCGGATCGGTGATGGTTTGCAGCGTGTCACTCACCACGATGCCGCGGTTGACGTGCACACCGCAGCTTTCAGCCAGCGTCGTGTTGGGGCGGATGCCGGCGGCCATCACCACCAGGTCAGCGGGGATCTCGCTGCCATCCTTGAACTGCACCGCCAGCACGCGGCCATCGGGGCCACCCACCAGCTGCTGCGTCTGCGCGCCCAGCATGAACTTCAGGCCGCGTGACTCCAGCGCCTGCTGCAGCATCTTGCCGGCGGTGTCGTCCAGCTGCCGCTCCATCAGCCAGGGGGCCAGGTGCACCACGGTGACCTGCATGCCGCGCAGCATCAGGCCGTTGGCGGCTTCCAGGCCCAGCAGGCCGCCACCGATGACCACGGCATGCTGGTAGCGGGCGGCCGCGTCGATCATGGCCTGGGTGTCGGCGATGTCGCGGTAGGCGATCACACCCTGCAGCTTGTTGCCCGGCATCGGCGGGATGAAAGGCAGCGAGCCCGTGGCCAGCAGCAGCCGGTCATAGGGCACCTGCATCAGGCCACCATCGGGGGTGCGGGCATGCACCTGCCGCGTGACGCGGTCGATGTGCACCACGGTGTGGCCGGTGTGCAGCGTGATGCCCTGCTCGGCGTACCAGCTCAGCGGGTTCAGGATGATCTGGTCGATCGTCTGCTCGCCGGCCAGCACCGGGCTGAGCAGGATGCGGTTGTAGTTGGGGTGGGGCTCGGCACCGAAGATGGTGATGTCGTACAGATCAGGCGCGAGCTTGAGCAGCTCTTCGACGGCGCGCACGCCGGCCATGCCATTGCCCACCACCACCAGTTTCTGGCGCAGGCCTTGAGGGGTGTCGGACAGGTTCATGCTGCGGCCTCCACATGGGCCTGCTTGCTGTACAGGAATTCGAGCACCGCTTCGCGGGCCTGCAGGTAGTCGGGGTTGTGCGCCATGGCCAGGCGTTCACGCGGCTGCTGGGCCAGTGCCGGCAGCGGCACGTCCAGCACCTCGCCAATGGTGGCGGCCGGGCCGTTGGTGAGCATCACGATGCGGTCGGACAGCAGCACGGCTTCGTCCACATCGTGGGTGACCATCATCACGGTCGAGCCGGTGGCCGCGACGATCTTCATCAGCTCGTCCTGCAGGCGGGCGCGGGTGAGGGCGTCCAACGCGCCGAAGGGCTCGTCCATCAGCAGCATCTTGGGCTTCATGGCCAGGGCGCGGGCAATGCCCACACGCTGCTTCATGCCCCCCGAGATCTCGCCGGGCAGCTTGTCGCGGGCGTGGGTCAGGCCCACCAGCTCCAGCGCATCCAGTGCACGCTGGCGCAGGGCGGCGCGGCCTTCGGTGGCGCCAAACACGCGCTCGACGGCCAGCAACACGTTGTCGGTGCAGCTCAGCCAGGGCAGCAGCGAGTGGTTCTGGAACACCACGCCGCGATCGGGCCCCGGGCCACGCAGTTCGCGGTCGTCCAGCAGCAGCACACCCGAGGTGGGGGTGGTCAGGCCGGCCACCAGGTTCAGCAAGGTGCTCTTGCCGCAACCCGAATGGCCGATCAGGCTGACAAACTGGCCGCGCTCGACATCCAGGTTCACGCCTTGCAGCGCCACAAAGGGCCCGCGCTTGGTGGCGAAGGTCATGCCGACATCGGTGATCTGCAACATGGGTTTCATGGCTAACTCCAACAATCAGGGGTTGATCAGTTGAACTCGAAGCGCCTGGCCACGGCCATCAGCAGCCATTCCAGCAGCAGCCCGACGAAGCCGATCACGAAGATGGCGATGATGATGTGGGCCACGTTCAGGTTGTTCCACTCGTCCCACACCCAGAAGCCGATGCCCACGCCGCCGGTCAGCATCTCGGCGGCCACGATGACCAGCCAGGCCGTGCCCACCGACAGGCGCACACCGGTGAGCATGTAGGGCATCACCGCGGGCAACAGGATGCGCGTGGCCACCTTCCATTCGCTGAGGTTCAGCACGCGGGCCACGTTCAGGTAGTCCTGCGGCACACGTTGCACACCCACGGCGGTGTTGATCACCATGGGCCAGATCGAGCAGATGAAGATCGTCCAGATGGCCGCCGGATTGGCCGACTTGAACACCAGCAGGCCAATGGGCAGCCACGCCAGCGGCGACACCGGCTTGAGCAGGCTCACCAGCGGCGACACCATGCGGTTAAGCACCGCAAAGCGCCCGATCAAAAAGCCCAGCGGGATGCCCACCACCGCAGCCAGGCCAAAGCCCAGGCCCACGCGCTCCAGCGAGAACAGCACGTTCCAGCCGATGCCCTGGTCATTCGGGCCGTTGCGGTAGAAGGGATCGGAAAACAGCTTGACCGCCGCCGCCAGCGTGGCCGCCGGCGTGGGAAAGGCCCCGCCCTTTTGCGTCAGCAGGCCCCAGATGCCCACCAGCAGGGCCATGCCGGCCAGCGGTGGCAGCACGCGGCCCATCAGGCCTCGCCAGTCAAAGGGGTCGCGTGGCACGCGGGCTGGTGCGGGGGCGGCAGGCTTGGGCTGTGCGGCAGGGGCCACACGAGCGCTTGCCGGTGCGGTGGCCGGCTCGGGGACCGCAGGCGTTGAATGGAACACGGCGCTGACCATGGTGGGCTCCGGTGGGTGCTGGGTTGGGCGGGCGATCAGGCCCGAACCTTGAAGCTGTCGGCGTACTTGGCCGGGTCCTTGCCGTCCCACACCGTGCCGTCCATCAGCTTGCTGCTGCGCAGGTCACTCTTGGGCACACTGATCTTCAGTTGCGCAGCGGCCTGCTTGTACAGCTCGGTCTGGTTGATGGCCTTGGCCACCGCCAGGTAGTCGGGGTGGTCCTTGATCAGGCCCCAGCGCTTGTGCTGCGTGAGGAACCACATGCCATCGGACAGGTAGGGGTAGTTGACCGCACCGTCGTTGAAGAACTTCATGTGGTTGGGGTCGTCCCAGGTCTTGCCCAGGCCGTTCTGGTAGCGGCCCAGGATGCGCTGGTTGATGGCGTCGACGCTGGTGTTGACATAGGCCTTGTCGGCAATCGTCTCGGCCATCTTGTTCTTGTTCTGCAGGCCGGCGTCGATCCAGCGGCTGGCTTCGAGCACGGCCATGATCACGGCGCGGGCGGTGTTGGGGTACTTCTTGACGAAGTCACCGGTGGTGCCCAGCACTTTCTCGGGGTGGTCCTTCCACACGTCCTGCGTGGTGGTGGCGGTGATGCCGATGCCGTCGATGATGGCGCGGTGGTTCCAGGGCTCACCCACGCAGAAGCCGTCCATGTTGCCCACGCGCATATTGGCCACCATCTGCGGCGGCGGCACGGTGATGACCTTGGCGTCCTTCATGGGGTTGATGCCCGCCGAGGCCAGCCAGTAGTACAGCCACATGGCGTGCGTGCCGGTGGGGAAGGTTTGCGCAAAGGTGTATTCACGCTTGTCGCTGGCCATCACCTTGGCCAGTGAGGCCCCATCGACCGCGCCCTTGTCGGCCAGCTTCTTGGACAGCGTGATGGCCTGGCCGTTGTTGTTCAGGGTCATCAGCACGGCCATGTCCTTCTTGGGGCCGCCCACACCCTGGTGCACGCCGTAGATCAGGCCGTACAGCACATGGGCCATGTCCAGCTCACCATTGACCAGCTTGTCGCGCACACCGGCCCACGACGCTTCCTTGGTGGGGATGATCTTGATGCCGTACTTTTCATCCAGCTTGAGCACCGAGGCCATCACCACCGAGGCGCAGTCGGTCAGCGGGATGAAGCCGATGCGCACTTCCTTTTTCTCGGGCGCATCCGAGCCGGCCGCCCAGGCGCCGGGCATCACGGCGGCACCGCCCACACCGGCCGCGATGGCGGCCGAGCCTTTGATGAATTGCCTGCGTTCGTCGCTCATCAAGCCCTCACGTTTGAACATGCCCTGCTCCCAAGAATCAAAAAGCCATGAAAAAAGGCGCCACGATTGGACGCTCATCTGGCGAGTTACCAGTGAGCCACCAATCGGACGCCTTTGCCCGAATCCTGATGCCCTGTCCACGCCGTTGTGGCCGGGGCTTGATTCACTTCAAAGCAGATGTCGTGCCAGGGTTTTCCAGGGGTTTTGCCAGCCATGACGCACCAGCACGGCGGTTTGATGCATCAATTTGGTGCGCCGCAGCATCGGCTTGGCGCGATGCTCAGGTCGGTGGGCGCAGCAGATCGCGCGCTTCCATAATGCGCTCGGCCACCTGCGACAGGCGCTGGCCACGGTCCATGGCCAGCTTGCGCAATTGCTTGTAGGCCTGCTCTTCCGACAGCCCCACTTCGTCCATCAGAATGCCCTTGGCCCGCTCGATGAGCTTGCGCTCGCTCAGTTGCGTCTGGGCTTCATCCAGTTGTTCACGCAGTGCACGATCCTGCTCAAAGCGCGCAATGGCCACCTGCAACACCGGCATCAGCCGACGTGGCTGCAGCCCGGCAATCACATAGGCGCTGACCCCTGCTCGCAGCGCCTGCTGCATGGCCGACTGGTCGTCGTCTTCACTGAACACCACCACCGGCCTGGGGCACGAAGCCGACACCGTGGCCAAGTGCTCCAGCGTGTCGCGACTGGGTGATTCGCTGTCAACGATCACCACGTCGGGCTGCAATCGCAGCACGCAGTCGTGGATCAGCAGGCCCGAATCCACCACCCCCACCACCAGGTGCCCTTGCCGGCTCAATTCATCACGAATCACCCCCACCCGGTGCGCACCATCATCGATCAACAACACCCGCAGGGCGGTTGATTCAGCGAGGTTAGCAGAGGGTTCTGTGTGTCGGGCTGTCATGTGCCAACGCTTTGGCGCAAGAAGTGTGCCTTCGTCTCTTTGGGCACTGGTAGTTGAGTGCTGGATTTGGCTTTTCGCTTTTGAGCGGCGCGGCGGGGGGTGGCCGGTGGGGGCTCATACTGGAGCGGTCGTCGCGTTGCGCCGACTCCCCTCCAGTGCTCGGTCCCAGGGCGCACGGCAGAACTCACTACGCTTGCTGCGCAAGCTCCGTTCGAACATCCGCCGTGAGCATGATGACGAAGCACGCTTCGCGTGCCGCCCTGGGCCCTGCGCGCTTCGGCACCCCACAAGTCGCCCCCACCGGCCACCCCCCACCGCGCATCACCGCACGTTGACTTCTCGGCTTTGAAAGCCATCGCGGAGATGCCTCTGCATGAACAGGCTTTCGGGCCCGTGACGAGCGGGGCTCTTCCCGCGGCGGGCTGCAAGGGCGCAGCCGAGCCCAACGCGCAGGTGGTTCGGGGGGCGGGCGCAGGGCCCATTCCCGGTGACCTCTTGCCTCGTGGTGGCACCGCCGGTGAGGATAGTCAGGCCTGGCAGAACCAGCGGCGGTGCCCCGGGAGCGTGGTCCCGGAGAACGACCCCCGGGCCATCTGCGCACCGCACACGTCGGTTAGGCGCATAGCGCGACAGAAGGCCGCGGCAATCAAAGCACCGCACACCTCAGCGCGGCACACTCATCGGAAATCAATCGACCTTGGCGTTCGACACCTTCACCACCTTGGCCCACTTGGCGGTTTCAGCGGCGATGAGCTTGGCGAAGTCGGCTGGTGTGTTGCCGCTGGGCACCGCGCCCTGGCTTTGCAGGCGTTCTTTCAGACCGGGCTGGCCCAAGGCCTTGGCGGTTTCCTGCTGCAGGCGGTTGACGATCTCGGGCGGTGTGCCGGCGGGTGCCAGCAGGCCAAACCAGGAGGTGGCCTCGAAGCCCTTGAGCGCGGGCCCGCCGGCTTCGGCCACCGTGGGCACGTCGGGCAAGGCCTCGCTGCGCTTGGCGCTGGTCACGGCCAGGGCCTTGAGCTTGCCCGACTTGATGTGCGGCATGGCCGAGGGCAGGTTGTCGAACATCAGGTCCATGCTGCCGCCCATCAGGTCGATCAGGGCCGGTCCTGAGCCGCGGTACGGAAAGTGGACCATGAAGGTGCCGCTCATGCTCTTGAACAGCTCGCCGGCCAGGTGGATGGACGTGCCATTGCCCGAGCTGGCCATGTTGAACTTGCCCGGGTTGGCCTTGGCGGCCTTGATGAAGTCGGCTACGTTGTTGATGTTGTACTTCTGGGCCAGCGCGGGATTGAGCACCAGCACATTGGGCACACCAGCCACCAGCGTCACGGGGGCGAAGTCCTTCACGTGGTCGAAGGGCATCTTGGGGTACAGCGCCGCATTGATGGCATGGGTGCCCACGGTGCCCATCAGCAGCGTGTAGCCATCGGCGGGCGATTTGGCGACCTCGGCGGCGCCGCTGTTGCCGCCTGCACCCGGCTTGTTGTCGACGATGACGGGTTGGCCAAGTGCCCGTTGCAACTCGGGGGCCAGGGCGCGGGCCAGGATGTCGGTGGTGCCACCGGCCGTGAAGGGCACGACGATGCGGATGGGCTTGTTGGGCCAGGCCGATTGGGCTTGCGCCCAGCCGGGCAGGGCCAGTGCAGCAAGGGTCAGGGTGGCCAGGGCAAGGCGGCGGCGGGCGAAGGTCATGGTGTGGCGGATGCCTGGGGCGTGGGCGAGGTCGGGATCACAGTGTGTACCGCTTTGGCGGCGTCCAGGGTCGGGCCCGGCCCTAACTCGAAGTGCAGGTTGACACGGCCATCTTCCCAGGCCCGTTCAAAGTCAAGCTCGATGGCCTGCAATGCCGCAGCGTCGGTGGCTGTGCAGCCGACGATGCCCACCGCCCGGTGGCGGCCCTGACCCTTGGCGGTGTACAGCGCCATGTCGGCCAGGTTCAGGGCCTGGTCGAGCGTGAGCGGCACATGGCGCGGCGGCAGCGGGAACATGCCGCGCCCGACGGACACGGTCACGCGCAGAGACAGCGTGGTGGAGTCGTCGGCGCCGCTGCGCACATGGAAGGGCTCGGCGCCGATGGCATACAGCAGCCGCCCGGCCAGGTTGTCACTTTCGGTGCGGTTCAGGCCCTGGGCATGCACGATGAATTCTTCGCCGCCCCAGCGCGCCACCATCTGCTGCTCGCCCGCGTGCGCCGAGAGCCGACGGGCCACCTCGATGATGACCTGGTCGCCCACGGCATGACCGTACTGGTCGTTGATCTGCTTGAAGTGGTCGATGTCGATCATCAGCAAGGTGCCGATGAAGGTGCCGCCCTGGGCCGATGCCTGCATCAGGGTCTGGGCATGGCGGCGGCTGTACAGGCCGGTCAGCGCATCACGCTCGCTTTGTACCCTCAGCTGCGCCTGGCTGGACACCAGTTTGCGTTGGGTTTCGCGCACACGCCGCACCAGCAGCAGCAGCAGAAAGCCCGCCAGTCCCAGCACGATGCCGGCCACCGCCCACAGTCGCTGGTTGAGTGATTGATTCACCAGCGTGGCCGATTTGACCGCGTTGTCGCGCTCCAGCAGCAGGATGCGTCGCTGCTGGGCTTCGCGGTCGTAGCGGGTGCGCAGCTCGGCCAGCGCGGCCTCGCGGTTGGCGGCCATCAGCTGCTCGGCCAGTTCGCGCTCACGGTGGTGCATCTCCAGCGCGCCCTTGAAGTCGCCTCGCGCGGCCAGGGCGTCGCCGTATTCGCGCATCGACTGCAGCTGCACACCGGTGGCGCCAGCGGCCGCCCATTCCTTCTGCAGGCCCTCGAACTGCGCGCGGGAGGCCTCGATCTGCCCCAGCGCCAGCCTGGCCAGGGCGCTGTTGTGGCCCAGGGTGCGCTGCAGAGATCCGGGGGGCTGTCCTTGCAGCACGGCCAGACCTTGCTCGGCTGCGGCCAGTGCCATGGCGGGTTTGCCGCTCTTGGCCGCCAGATCACTGATGTCGCCCAGGATCACCGCCTGCACCCGTGGTGCGCCCATCTGGCGGGCCAGTACCAGCGCCCGCTGCAGCAAGGTCTGGCTGCGGGCGATGTCCTTGCGGGCCAGGGCCATGGTCGCGTCGGTGCGCACCAGGCGCAGTGCCAGCGCATCATCAGGTTGCTTGCCTGCCAGTTGGCGCGCCCGCTCCTGGTGCAGGTTGGCCTGTTCAAGGTCATCCACGCTGGCCGCCAGGTTGGCCAGGCCGCTCTCGGCAATGGCCTGGCGCCGGGCATCACGGCCGGCGGTGGCCAGCTCGACCGCAGCCAGGCCATGCGTGCGCGCCGCGCTCAGGGCCTGCTGATCGGTGGCCCCGCGCGAAAGCATGGTGCGGGCCAGCCAACGCTCACGGTAGAGGCAATCGGGTGCAGGAGGCGTCAGCGAGCCGCAATAGGCTTCGTAGTTCTCGAGCGCCTGGCGCGCGGCTTTTTCGGTGCGTGAGCCGTTGCGATCCAGTTTGAGTGCCTCGAACAGCTGGTCGTCTGCTTGTGCCAGGCGTGGCGACAAGGCCTGGCTGCTGGCCTGCAAGCTGCTGCGCGCGGCTTCGAAATCGGCGTTCAGGCCTTCAAGCCTGGCGATGGCCAGGGCCTTGAACCACTGCACCTGGCGGCGCTGCTCGGCGGTCTCACCCTGGGGCCAGTTGCCCAATGCGGCACGGCCTTCGGCGGCGCGGGTCTCGGCCAGCAGCAGCAGTGATTCGAGGCGCGAAGTGAGGTCAGCGGCCGAGCCCTGTGCAGGCGCTGAAGCGGCCGGCATGGGAGGCAGCGGGCTGGTGGACGCAGCGAAGACGCTGCCACCCACCAAGGCCCACGTCACGGCCCAGCAGCACCGTTGCCGGGCAAAGGATTGCGGGAGTCCTGTCATGCGCGACGGCTTTGGGATTTCTTGTGATTCTGGGCCTGTTTGAGCCAAGGCAGCGCGGGCATTGGCCGCGCAAGGCGGTAATTTGCCTGAAGCGGGCATTTCGGCCAAGCGGCCTGCACCGAGCTCATGCATGGGCGGGCGGCACCGGTTGAATGAGGGCCTGCCCGTCCAGGGCCGGGCCGGAAGTGGCGATCAGCTGCACGCGTCCCGCTTGCCAGGCGGCCTCCAGGTTGTGGCTGATCTCGGCCAGTTCGGTTTCATTGTCGGCCGTGACGGCCCGCACACCATAGGCCAGATTGCGACCATGGGCCTTGGCCAAGTACAGCGCAGTATCCACCAGCGCCAAGGCCCGCTCCCAGTTGAGCACCAGGCGCGAGGGTGCCAGCGGAAAACTGGCGTGACCCAGCGACGCCGTCAGCTGGACACGCCGGCCATCGACCGTCACGGCTTGGCTGCCCAGCACGCTCAGCACCCGCTGGGCCATGTGTACCAGTGGTGCGTCGCCCAGCTCGGGCGCCACGATCAGGAATTCTTCACCGCCCCAGCGCACCAGCGTGTCGCCGGGGCGCAGCACCGTGCGCAGCCGCCTGGCCACCTCCACCAGCACGGCATCACCCGCAGCATGGCCAAATTGGTCGTTGATGCGCTTGAAATGGTCAATGTCGATCAGCAGCATGGCCGCCTCGAAGGGCTGATCGTCCTGGCCCTCCGCGCGCAGCAGCCGCTGCAGTTGGCGGCGGTTGCCCAGCCCCGTGAGCGCATCATGTTCGCTCAGCGTGCGCAGCAGGGCATTGCCTTCGCGCAACTGCGCGTTGTGGCGACGAAGCCTGAGCACCAGCATCACGCAGACAGCCACCACCAGCGCCGAGATCAGGGCGCCGGCCGCCCACAGCCGTTGTCGCAAGCCCTGTTCTTCGAGCGAGGCGTTCTTGAGGATGTTCTCGCGCTGCAGCAGATCCAGTTCGCGCTGGCGCCGGTCGGCATCGTTGGCCTCCTGGAGCTCCAGAATGGCCTGCTGCTGGGCCTGCTGGGAGACGTCGTAGGCCAGTTGCCGCTGTTGCTGGTAGGTTCGCACGGCGTCGGCCAGGTAGCCTGATTTCTCCAGGTAGCCACCCAGTTCCAGGGTGAAGCGGGCTTGATCGGCCGTGTAGCCAGTCTGCTGCATCCTGGTCAAGCCCTCGCGGGCAAAGCGCAAGCCATCTTGCAAGCGGTGCAAGCCGATCAAGGCGATGCCATGGTTGAACTTGGCCAGGCCGATGCTGTAGGGGTCGTTCAGGGCCATGGCTTCTTCGGTGATCATCACCGCCACGTCGTATTGGCCGCTGATCAGGTAGTGGTCGGCCAGGTTGGCCAGGCCCAGTGCCACGCGTCGGGGTGAGCCGGCCTGGCGCGCGTGTTTCAGCGCGGCCTGCAGATTGGCCAACTCGGCCACTGAGTCGTGCTCGGCGGTGTCGATGAAGGTCTGCGTGTTGTAGGCGTGGGACAGCAGCAGGTCGTCGCCCACTTGCCTGGCGAAGTCCAGGTTCCTCGCCGAAGACTCCTTGGCAGCGGCCATCTGGCCCGACATGATGAGGCCGTAGGTCATGTCGGCCAGGGCCTTGCCCTGGTGCAGGGGGCCCATGTTCTCGGCCAGCTTCAGTGCCTGCTGCCGCAAGGGCAGGGATTCATTGAAGCGGCCGCGTTCTTCCTTGGCGCTTGCCAGGGTGGCCACCAGACGCAGGCGCAACAAGGCCGCGCTGTCTGGCCGCAGCTCAGACATGCCCTCAGAGGCGATGCTGTCGGCGCGGTGCACCGGCCCGGTATTGAGCAGCAGTTCGGCCTTGACCAGGGCGGCCGCGGCGGCGGCGTCCGGATGCAGTGGCTTGAGCGCCTCGATGGCCTGCGCGGTGCGCGCGTTGCCCTCTCGGTCGTGCATCTGACCCTGCAGGTAGCCACGCAGCGTCATCGCAGCCAGCCATTGCGGGTGGTCATTGGGCAGGGTGTCCAACAGGGCACCGAGCTGCGCAATCGCCTGTGCGGGACGGGCACGTCCGAGCTTGTCCAGTTCAGCGATCTGGTCGCTCAGGCTGCGCAGCGCGGTGGCCGATGCCCCCTGGGACGCCGAGGCGCTGGCCAGCACGGGCGCGCCCGGGGCCTGCGTGCTCGCCAACAGGCCCGCCAGCACCCAGGCACCCAGGCGCAGCCACGCCCTGAACGGGGTGGGACGGGCATGACGACGGGGCGGGATAACGGGGTTCATGCGTCGAGGAGCGCAGGTAAGCCTCAGCCCAGGGCGGTCTTTGGCCTGCCCCAGGCGTGGATCGCCGCTGCACAGTCCGATCCTGCCACGATGTGCGGCCCCGGCGCACGCCCTGCATGGGTGATGCCGTGCAATCGGCCAGCATTTGCGCGGAATGCGCGTGCCGCATGGGCCACTTCGCGCCATCGGTCAGCAACGGCGGGGCATCCGGTCAAGCCTTGGCGCCAAGCCTGGATGTCGCCGCAGGCCGGGTGCGGCGCCTGCGACGGCACCTGGGGCGTGCAGATCAGGCGGCGAGGCCGGGCAAGCGTTGTGAGCCATCGGTGTCATTCAAGGCACCGAGCCAGGGCTCGGCCATGGCCTGGTTGCGGCCGCCGGCCTTGGCCAGGTAAAGGGCCTGATCGGCTTGCTGCAGGGCGTCGTCGAAGTCGCGCCAGGCCAGAGGCTGCTGGCCGGCGGGCAGGCGTGCCACGCCGATGGAGGCGGTGATGCGATGGGCCTCGCCCTGCACGGTGATGGGGGCATGGTTGAGCGCGCGCAGCAGGCGGCGCACCAGGTTGGCCAGCTCGGCATCGGTGCAATGGGGGCTGATGACCAGAAACTCTTCGCCACCCCAACGGGCGAGCAGGTCGTGGGCACCGAGCTCGCCGCGCAGGCGGGATGCGCTCTGCACCAGCACCTGATCGCCGGCGGCGTGGCCCAGCGCATCGTTGACCCGCTTGAAGTGGTCCATGTCGATGAGCAGCAGACCGGCACCGGCCAGCGCTGGGTTGGCCCGGTCGCTGGTGACGCGCTCGAGGATCTGGCGCCGGTTGGGCAGGCCGGTGAGCAGGTCTTCGGTGGCCAGGCGGTGCAGGCGCTCGTTGGCGTGGACGAGGGCCGAGTTGGTGCGGCGCAGGCAGCGCAGCAGCCAGGAGGCAAGGGCCAGCAGCAGGGCGGCCAGGATGACGGAGGCGGCCACGGCGCGGCTGACCAGGGCTTCGCGATCGAGCATGTCCTGCTTGAGCTGGTTCTCGCGCTGCAGCAGATCGAGTGCGTGGGCGCGTTCTTCGGCCTCGTGGGCCTCTTGCAGGGCGGCCACGGCCTGGGCTTGTTGCTCGCCGGCGGCCTGGCGGGCCAGTTCGCGGTAGGCGGCGTGCGCTTGGACGGCCTCTTGCAGGTGGCCGGTGCGTTCAAGGAAGCCGGCCAGATCGCGGCCGAAGATGGCCTCCATCACGCGGTCGTTGGCCTTGCGGGCCTGGGCCATTGCAGCCTTGACCGAGCGCAGGCCTTCATCCAGCCTGCCCAGGCCGATCAGGGCCAGGCCCTGGTTGCCCAAGGCCACGCTGTTGTCCTGCTGACCCGGTATCAACAAGGCTTCGCGCGACAGCGCCAGCGCCTGGCTGAACTGGCTGGCACGCAGCCAGTGGTCGGCCAGGTTGCTCAGGGCGTTGGCGCTGATCATCGGGTGTCTGGACAGCCGGGCATGGCGCACAGCGGCCTCCATGTCGCTGAGCCTGGGCGCCACCTTGCGCACTTCCGAATCGTGGAAGGTCTTGGTCAGGTAGACCTTGGCCAGCATGAAGTGGTCCTGGTGGGTCTGCGCCAGCCGATAGGCCTGTTGCACCAGGTCTTCGGCTGCGGCCTGCTGCCCAGCCAGGATCAGGGGGTAACTCAGACCCAGCAGCGCCTGCACATGCTTGCTGGGGCCCATGTTCCTGGCCAGGGCCAGTTGTCGGCGATGCAGGGCCATCGCCTCGTCATACTGGCCGCGGTCTTCCTTGATCGAGGCGGCCCATCCCAGCAGCAGGTAGCCCAGCAGCGGAGGGGAATCGGCCTGCAGCTGCCTGAGGCCGGATTCATACAGCGCTTCGGCCTTCTGGGGCTGGTCGCTGATGCGGGCCATCGTGGCCTGGACCAGCGGCACCGATGCGGCCACTTCGGGTTGGCGCTGGCTCAGTTGTTGCAATTCGGCCAGTATGTCCGGCAGGTCATCCAGCTGTCGCGTATCGCCCAGCCAACTGGCGCGCGTCACCAGTGCCTTCCAGCGAAGCGGATGGTCTGGTGGCATGCGCGCCAGCAACTGCCCCAGGCTGTGGGCGGGGGTCGCCCCGCCATTGCGGCCGCTCTCATCCAGCGCGGTGATCTCGCGGTCCCAGGCGGCATCATCTGGCACCGAGGCGTTGGCCAGGGGTGGCGTGGGCGCGCCGATCGGCTGGTCGGGCGCGGCCCAGGCGCTGCCTGACAGGCCCAGCACGAAGGCCAGGGCGAGCAGCCTGGGCCAGGTGTCCGAGCACATCGTGGCCATGGTGCTCAGGCAGCCTGGACGGGCCAGGGCAAGGACAGGTCGCCGTCGCTGTTCGCATCGGAGGTGTTCAGGCTCTTGCCTGCCGCCGCCTGGTTGCGTCCTGCCGACTTGGCCTGATACAGGGCCTGGTCGGCGTCCTGCAGCGCATCGTCGAACTCGAGCGGACTGGGGCTGCGGTGGCCGGGCAGACGCGCCAGGCCTATCGAGGCCGTGACGAGCTGGCTGCGCCCCTGCATGCTCAATGGTGCATGGTTCAGGGCCTGCAGCAGCCGGTTTGCCAGCTGGTGCAGGCTGGCCATCGAGGCCTGCTGGCTGACCACCAGAAACTCTTCGCCGCCCCAGCGTGCCAGCATGTCACTCGGGCCCAGTGCGGTGCGCAGGCGTGAGGCCGCCTGCACCAGCACCTGATCGCCCACGGCGTGTCCCAGGGTGTCATTGATGCGCTTGAAGTGATCCAGGTCGATCAGCAGCAGCCCGGCGCTGGCCAGCAAGGCCGCCTCTTGCGGGTCGGCCAGGCGCTCCGTGATCTGCCGGCGGTTGGGCAGCCCGGTCAGGATGTCTTCGGTGGCTTGTCGGCGCAGGCGCTCGTTGGTGGTCTGCAGCGCCGTGTTGGCGCGCCGCAGGCAGTGCAACAGCCACAGTGCCAGGGCCAGCAGGCTGGAGGCCATCAGCACCGCGGTGGCCACAGCGCGGGTGATGAGGGCTTCGTGGTCCAGCATGTCCTGCTTGATGTGGTTTTCGCGCTGCAGCAGATCCAGGGCATGGCTGCGCTGCTGCGCTTCGCTGGCCTCTTGCAGGGCCGTCACAGCCTGACGCTGCTGCGCCTGCGAGGCGTCGCGGGCCAGATCGCGGTGGTCGACATGGGCCTTCACGGCTTCGCGCAAGTAGCCACTGCGCTCCAGCGCATCGGCCAGATCACGACCGAAGACGGCCAGCATCACGCGGTCGTTGTCGGCGCGGGCGCGAGCCATGCCTGCCTGCACCGACTGCATGCCTTCGTCGAGGCGCTTGAGCCCGATCAAGGCCAGGCCCTGATTGACCAGCAGCAGATCAGTGTCCTGCTGACCAGGCAGTGCCAGCGCTTCTTTTGACACCTGCAAGGCCTCGTTGAATCGGCCCGCGCGCAGCCAGTAGTCGGCCAGGTTGCCCAGGTTGATGGCCAAGGTGGGCACGTGGCCAGACAGTCGCGCGTGCTGGACGGCGGCCTGCGTGTCGCTCAGCGTGGGATCGACATGCCTGATTTCACCGTCGAGGAAACACTTGGCCCGGTAGGCCTGGGCCAGGGCATAGTGGTCTTGCAGCGGCCCGGCCAGGCGGATGAGCTGTTCGATCAGATGCTGGGCGGCCTGCACCTGCCCCGCCAACGACAACGAGTAGATCAGGCCGATCATGGAGGAGGCCTCGCGGCGCGGCCCCAGGGTCTTGGCCACGACCAGTTGCTGGCGCCGCAGGGCGACTGCCTCATCGTGCTGGCCCCGGTTGTCCTTGATCGTTGCCGCCAGGCCTTGCAGCATGAACTGCAGCAGGGGCGGTGAAGCCGGCGTGAGCTGGGCCATGCCGGCCTCGGTGAGGGATTCGGCCAACCTGGGTTGCCCCGACACCCGAGCGACCCAGGCCTGAGCCAGGGGGACAGCGGCCGCCACTTCGGGCTGATGCACTTGCAAGGCCTGCAGCTCGGCCACGATCTCGGGCAGGCCCGCAGCCTGCTGCGCATCGCTCAGCCAGAAGGCCCGAAGGGCCAGGGCTTTCCAGCGCAAGGGGTGCTGCGCCGGCATGCGTGTCAGCACGTCTGCCAGGCGCTGGGCCGGCATGCCACGGCCGTTGCGGCCGCTTTCGTCCAGCGCCAGGATTTCCTGATCCCAGTCGACGCTGTCAGGCGCGAGTGGGCGCTGGGACGCTGCGGTGATGGGACGGGGCAGATCAGCTTGGCTGGCGGCGTGCACCGACTGCATGATGAGCAGCCAGGCTGCAGCCAGCGCCACACATGCCCAGTTGCGGGCAAGCCCTGGGCCGCTGATGAATGCGTCCAGCAGTGGCCTGGGCTTGGGCGGCCTGGCATCGGACTGGGGGCGCCGCTCGGCCCACCCGGCGCCTGCCGCGCACGGCCCACCGACAGCCCATCCAGCAAGGCCCGTGTTGGCAGTGACCACCCGATCGCGATTCATGGGCAACAGCGCGCCTCGCCTGGGAAGATCAGTGCATTGTGAGCGCGGGCGCCAGCGCCAGGGGCCGCGCACAGGGCCTGTACCGGGCAATGAGTGAATGCTTGCACACATTGCGCCTGTCGGTCGCATGACCGGCTTGGGCCATCGACCGCAGGCCCATGGCATGAGCAGAACCAGGCGCGGCGACGATCAGGGAACAGCGGAACTGCATGAGGTACTGCCTACAACAGGTGATGCCGACCTGGGATGGACGGTCGTGGCGATTGTGCGCCTGGACGCTGGTGGCTGTCACCCCCGACCAGCCAAGGGCAGCCCGGTTGCGGCCGCGCTGAGCCGGTGCGCCAGCAGGCCGGCCAACAATCCCAGCGCCCAGAGCGTGCCTGTGCCGGGCTCGGGCACGTCGGCGGCTTGGGTCAGCAGCAGGGCACTGGGGCTCGCCACCGCGTTGCCGGAGACCGTGCCGCGGCCCAGGCCGTCAGGCTGCTGCACCTGCCAATCGCTGTAGGCCATCTGCTCAAAACTGGCTTCGTCGTTGTTCAGCAGGGCCCAGGCCGTGCCGCTGGACAGGCCCTGCAGCGGCGTCCAGTCGGGCGGGTACAGCGCATCGGGCGCCAGGGTGGGCTCGGTGCTGGCCAGCCAGCGCGCCGGGTCGACCGCGCTGAAGACCTTGTACTCGTCCGCACCCACTGCACGCAGCGATTCGGCCAGCTGCGAGGGCCCGCTGATGGGCAGCCCGTCATCGATGGGCCGGGCCTGGCTGGCCTGGGGCGCGCGCGCCACTCGCCAGGCAGGCTCGTTGAAGCGCTTGAGCAACCCCTCTGCATCCGGGGCCTTGTCCAGCAGCTCAGGCGGGCGGCGGTCAGGGCTGTGATCGATCACGCCAGCCGCCAGGGTGACGGCACCAATGATGGCCAGCAAAACGGCTGTCCTGAGCTTGCGCATGCGAAACACCGGTACTCCTTGGTGTGTGAGGCAGCGCCGGCACCACTGCAGGCTGACGGGCGTCAACCTGGGCAGGCGCAGCGTGCATGCTAGCGCAATCGGGCCTGCAGCGGCGCGCCGCTGCAGCGGGCCAGGAGGCCGATCAGGCGGTGCCGGGCACCCAGCCCCTGGCCACTGCACCCAGCAGCCGGCGGGTGTAATCCTGCTGCGGGTTGGCCAGGATCTGCTCGGCGCTGGCCTGCTCGACCACTTCGCCGTCCTTCATCACCAGCACCTCGTCGCTGACGAAGCGCACCACGGCCAGGTCGTGGCTGATGAAGACGTAGGACAGGCCCAGCTCGTCCTGCAGATCACGCAGCAGGTTGAGCACCTGGGCCTGCACGCTCACGTCCAGGGCGCTGACGGCTTCGTCCAGCACCAGCACCTCGGGGTTCAGCGTCAGGCAGCGGGCGATGGCCACGCGCTGGCGCTGGCCGCCCGAGAACTCGTGCGGGTACTTGCCAAAGGCATCGGCGCCCAGGCCCACCTTGGCCAGCAGCGCACGGGCGCGCTCTTCGCGCTCGGCGGTGTCAGCACCCATGCCGTGGATGGTCATGGGCTCGATCAGGGCCTGGCCGATGGTGAAGCGCGGGTTGAGGCTGGCGTAGGGGTTCTGGAAGACGATCTGGATGCGCCGGCGCATCAGCTGGCGCTCGTGGGCGCTGAGCTTGAGCAGGTTCTGGCCATCAAAGATGACTTCGCCGCCGGTGGGCTCGTGCAGGCGCAGCAGCGTCAGGCCCATGGTGGTCTTGCCCGAGCCTGATTCGCCCACCACGCCCAGCGTGTGGCCGCGCCGCAGCTGGAAGTTCACATCACGCACGGCCTTGAATTCGCGCTTGCCGAACAGGCCCTGCTTGAGGAAGAAGCTCTTGGCCAGCGATCGCACTTCCAGCACCACGGGCGCGTTGGCGTCCTTGGTGGCGGCGGGGCCGGTGCTGGCCATGGTGCCCGAGTGGCTCGTGCCGGCCTGGCCGGCGATGTGCTCGTCGATCACCGTCAGGCGCGCGGGGGTGTCGGTCAGGCTGGGGCGACAGGCCAGCAGGGCGCGGGTGTAGGCGTCTTGCGGGGCGCTGAAGATCTGGGCCACCGGGCCGGCTTCGCGCACCAGGCCGTGGCGCATCACCACCACCTGGTCGGCGATCTCGCCCACCACACCCAGGTCATGGCTGATGAACAGCACGCTCATGCGCAGCTTGTCCTTCATGCGGGCGATCAGCTCCAGGATTTGCCGCTGGATGGTCACGTCGAGCGCCGTGGTGGGCTCGTCGGCGATCAGCAGCTTGGGCTCGCACGACAGCGCCATCGCGATCATCACCCGCTGCTGCTGCCCGCCCGACAGCTCGTGCGGGTAGGCCTGAAGCCGCCGGCGCGGCTCGGGCAGGCCCACTTCGTTCAGCAGCTCTTCGGCGCGCTCCATCGCGGCGCGGCGGCCCAGGCCCAGGTGCTTGATTAGGGGCTCGGCCAATTGCGCACCGATGGTGAACACCGGGTTGAGCGAGCTCATCGGGTCTTGGAACACGCAGGCAATCTCTCGCCCGCGCAGCGCCTGCAACTCGGGCAGGCTGGCGGCCAGCAGATCACGCCCCTGCCACAGCACCTGCCCGCTGCGCTGCGCATTGCCCGGCAGCAGGTTCAGGATGGACATGGCGGTGACGCTCTTGCCCGAGCCCGACTCACCCACCAGGGCCAGGGTCGAGTTCTCGGGGATGTCAAAGCTCACGCCCTTGACCGCCTGCGCCAGCGTGGTGGCCCCGCGCTCGCCAATGCGAAACGCCACTTTCAGGTCTTGAATCGACAACAGCATCACTCGGCTCCGCGCAACTTTGGATCCAGCGCATCGCGCCAGGCATCGGCCATCAGTGAGAAGGCGGTGACGAACACGGCCATGAAGGCGGCGGCGGTGGCCAGTTGCCACCAGTAGCCCAGGATCAGCTCGCTCTGGGCTTCGGCCAGCATGGTGCCCCAGCTGACCTGGTCGATCGGCACGCCCAGGCCCAGGTAGGACAGGATCACCTCGCTCTTGATGAAGCCCACCACCAGCAGGCTCATGCGCACCAGGATCACATGGCTGACATTGGGCAGGATGTGGCGGAACATGCGCGCACCGGGTGAGGCGCCGATGGCCTCGGCGGCGCGCACGTATTCGCGGCCCGAGTGCTTGATGAACTCGGCGCGCACCTGGCGGTACAGGCCCGTCCAGCCGGTCAGGCCCAGGATCAGCACCACCGTGCCCACGCCCCGGCCCAGCACGGCCGCAAAAGCGAAGATCAGCAGGATGTCGGGGATGGCCGTGAACACGTTGTACAGCCACTCCAGGAAGTCGCCCACCTTGCCGCCAAAAAAGCCGGCCAGCGCGCCCAGCACGGTGCCGATCAGCGTGGCCAGCACGGCCGACAAGACGCCCACGAACACCGAGATCTGCGTGCCCTTGATGGCCTTGTCCAGCACGTCGCGGCCCAGGCGGTCGGCGCCCAGGCGCAGCGTGTCGGCCTTGACCGTCTCGGTGTTGCGCATCGTGGCGGCCCTGTCGGCCCACTCCTTGTAGCGCGGGGCCAGCGGGTCGATGTCGCTCAGATCAACGGGTGGCAGCACCTTGGATTCGGCGCCGGCCATCACGCCGGCGTCTTCAGCCGCGCGTGGGCCCAGCACCGTGGGCGGCGCGTTGGGCACGGCCAGCTCGCGTTGCCACTGGCTGGCCACCAGGCCCGAGGCGGCGGCGGCAATCAGCAGCAAAAAGGCCAGCACGACGACACCGGCCGTCATGCCCACGCGGTCACCCTTGAAGCGGCGCCAGGCGGTCAGCCACACGCCGGCCGAGCGGGGCGCTGCAGCCACTTGGGAAACATTCATGGCGGCGGCGCTCATCGCAGGGTCACCCGCGGGTCAACGACCTTGTAGGCCAGGTCGGTGAGCAGGTTGATCAGCATGGTGATCATGGCCAGGTACACGGTGGCGGCCTGGATCACCGGGTAGTCGCTGCGGTTGACCGCCAGCAACACCTCGCGGCCCAGGCCCGGGATGGAGAAGAACACCTCGATCAGGAACGAGCCCACGAAGATGCCCGGCAAGGCCAGCCCAACATTGGTGAGGATGGGGATCATCGCGTTGCGTAGCACATGCTTGAACAGCACCACGTCTTCGGTCAGGCCCTTGGCCCGGGCGGTGCGCACGTAGTCGTGGCCCAGCTCATCCAGAAAGAAGCTGCGGTACAGCCGGGTTTGCGGCGACAGCCCCACCATCACCGCCAGCAGCACCGGCAGCGGTGAATACTGGGTGAGGTTGACCCAGGTGCTGGCGCTCCAGCCCTGCACCGGAAACCAGCCCAGCTGAAAGCCGAACACATACTGGCCCACGATCACGTAGACCAGGAAGCTGATGGACAGCGCCACGGTGGTGGCCACCATCAGTGCGCGGTCGGTCAGCGAGCCCCGCACATAGGCCACGCCCAGTGCCACGGGCACGGCCAGGATGGTGTCCAGGATCAGGATGGGCAGCATCACCGTCAGCGTGGCCGGCATGCGGGTGGCAAACAGGTGGCTGACCTGCTCTTGCGTGGCCCAGCTGCGGCCCCAGTCAAACTGGGCGATCTGCTTGAGGAAGATCCAGAACTGCACATAGGCCGGTTGATCCAGGCCCAGTTGCTGGCGGATGGCCGCGATCTGCTCGGGCGTGGCGTTCTGGCCGGCCAGGATCACACTGGGATCACTGCCGAAAAAATGGAACAGGCAGAACACCAGCAGCACCACACCCAGCAGGGTAGGCACCATCTGCCAGAGGCGTTTGATGACGTAGGCCAACATCGAGAGGCAACTCCTTGTGGGGCAAGCCACCCCACCGCTTGTGATGGCAGGGCGTCCGATTCGGGATGGGCGAGTCTAGGGCAGCCGCAGGGGGCCCTCCGCCTATCGCAAACCCCGTGCCTGCCCCCGTGGCTGGGGTGGGTACAGGCGGATGCGCGGTGCGGCCTGCCGCGGCTAGACTGCGGCCCTTCACCCCCTTGATCAGGCGCCGCGCCCACCACCACCCCGGTTGGGCCGCTGGCGTCAACCTTCCCGCGCATGCACCCCTCGATGCCCAAGCTGCCCGCCCTGCCGAACTCGCCGCACCCCGATGGCGGTGCCCCCAGTGGCCCGCGCCGGGCCCTGCTGATGTCGCCGCTGGCAGCGGCCCTGCCCGGTGCGGTGCTGGGGTCCGACGAGCCGTCTGCACGCAAGGTGCTGCGTGTGGCCTTCAGCTCGGCCGAGACCAGCTTTGATCCGGCTCGCATCATTGATTTGTATTCGCGCACCGTCACCGCGCACATTTTTGAGGCGCTGTACGGTTACGACCACCTGGCCCGGCCATCACGCTTTGTGCCGCGTCTGGCCGATGGCATGCCCGAGCACTCGCCCGACTTCAAGGTGTGGACGGTGCGCCTGCGGCGCGGCATCTTCTTTGCCGACGACCCGGTGTTCAAGGGCCAGCGCCGCGAAGTGGTGGCCGACGACGTGCTGTATGCCTTCAAGCGCGTGGTGGATCCGGCCAACAAGAGCCCGGCGGCCACCACCGTGCTGGACGACGGCATGCTCGGCCTGTCTGAGGTTCGCAAGGCCGCGCTCGACCAGCGCAAGCCCTTTGATTACGACGCACCCATCGAGGGCATGAAGGCACTGGACCGCTACACCGTGCGCTTCATGCTCAAGGAGGCCCGGCCCCGTTTCATCCAGACCCTGGCCGCCAGTGACCTGCTGGGTGCCCAAGCCCGCGAGGTGGTCGAGCATTACGGCGAAAACATCGGTGAGCACCCGGTAGGCACAGGGCCCTTCAGGCTCAAGCGCTGGGTGAGGGGCTCCAAGATCATCCTCGAGCGCAACCCGCAGTTCCGGCATGAGGTGTACAACGCCCAGCCTGCGGCCGATGACGAGGCGGGCCAGGCCATTGCCGCCCGGTTCAAGGGCCGTACGCTGCCACTGGTTGACGAAGTCGAGGTTTCCGTCATCGAAGAAAACCAGCCGATGTGGCTGGCCTTTCTGAACCGCGAGGTCGATGGCCTGGTGTCCAACGCCGGATCGGTGCCGCTGGAGTTTGCCAACATGGCCCTGCCCGGCGGCAAGCTGGCCCCCAACCTGGCGCGCCAGGGCATCCAGTTGCACCGGGTGCTCAAGTCCGACTGCGGGATGATGTACTTCAACATGGAAGACCCGGTGGTGGGTGGCTACACGCCCGACAAGGTGGCGCTGCGGCGCGCCATCTCGCTGGCCTACGATGTGAAGCGCGAAATCACCCAGGTGCGCCGTGGCCAGGCCGTGCCAGCGCAATCGCCCCTGGTGCCGGGTACCACGGGCTATGACGCCAACTTTCGCAGCCTGATGAGCGAACACGACGTGGGTCGCGCCAGGGCCCTGCTCGATCTGTATGGCTACACCGACCGCGATGGCGATGGCTGGCGCGAAGCGCCCGATGGCAAGCCGCTGAAGCTGACCATGTCCACCGAGCCCGAGCAGATCTACCGCCTGTTCAACGACGTGTTCCGTCGCAACATGGCTGCCGTGGGCTTGCGTACCGAGTTCGAGATCGCGCAGTGGCCGGCCCACATGAAGGCGGCGCTGGGGGGATCCCTGCAGATCTGGATGCTGGGTTCGTCGGCCGATGTGCCCGATGGGCAAAGCGCGCTGGCGCGCTGGTACGGCCCGCAAGCCGGCCAGCAAAACCTGGCACGCTTCAAGCTCAAGGCCTTTGACGAGGTGTACGAGCGCCTGCTGGCCCTGCCCGACGGCCCCGAGCGCGAAGCGCTGTTCCTGCAGGCCAAGCGCCTGGCCGCCGCCTACATGCCCTACAAGGTGCTGGTGCACCGCATTGCCAACGAGCTGCTGCATCCCTGGGTGAGCGGTTACCGCCGTGCCCTGTTCTGGCAGGAGTGGTGGCACATGGTGGATGTGGACATGGACCACCCCCGGCACCCCAAGCCTCGCCTTGCCTGAAAGCCTGCCCATGAAGGACTGTCTGCTGCACACCCGGCGCCACCTGGTCAGGCTGGGCCTGGCCACCTGCTGTGCGCTGGGGCCGCTGTGCGCTGCCGGCGCCGATGCTCCGGCCACCCCACCGGCAGCGGCATCTGCCCCCAAGGTCTTGCGTTATGCCTTTCGCGTGGCCGAAACCGGGTTTGATCCGGCCAAGATCTCGGACCTGTATTCGCGCATCGTCACCTCGCACATCTTTGAAGGCCTGTACCACTACGACCACCTGGCCCGGCCCGCCAGGATCAAGCCGCTGACGGCCGTGGCCATGCCCGAGGTGGCCAACGACTTCAGGCAGTTCACCATCCGCGTGCGGCCCGGCATCTACTTTGCTGATGACCCGGCCTTCAAGGGCCAGCGGCGCGAGCTGGTGGCGCAAGATTACGTCTACGCCCTGCAGCGTTTTGCAGACCCGGCCACCAAGAGCCCCGCCTGGACCGAGATTGCCGAGCTTCAGATCCTGGGCCTGGCCGAGCAGCGCAAGCTGGCCCTGACCGAGCGCAAGCCCTTCAACTACGAGCACCCGCTGCCGGGCCTGAAGGCGCTTGACCGCTACACCCTGCAGATCACCGTTGAGGCGCCGCGCCCGCGTCTGGTTGAAACCCTGGCCGACAACGGCCTGTATGGCGCCGTGGCCCGCGAGGTGGCCGACGCCTACGGCGACAAGCTGGCCCAGCACCCGGTGGGCACGGGGGCCTTCAAGCTGGCCAGCTGGCGGCGCAGCTCGCAGATCGTGCTTGATCGCAACCCGCTCTACCGCGAACGCCACTATGAGGACGAAGCCGAACCGGCTGCCAACGACGCGGAAGGGCAGGCCTTGCTGGCACGCTTCAAGGGCCGGCGCATCCCCATGCTCGATCGCGTGGAGATCTCGATCATCGAAGAAAACCAGCCGCGCTGGCTGTCGTTCCTGAACAAGCAGCAGGACTTCATCGAGCGCGTGCCCGACGAGTTCGTGAACATCGCCATGCCGGGTGGCAAGCTGGCGCCCAATCTGGCCAAGCAAGGCATCGTGGGCCACCGCATCGTGGGCCCCGAAGGCGCCCTGACCGTCTACAACATGGACGACCCGGTGATCGGCGGCTACACCCCCGAGAAAGTGGCGCTGCGCCGCGCCATCAACCTGGCCGTCGACATCCCGCGCGAGATCAACCTGGCCCGGCGCGGCCAGGCCATCCCGGCGCAATCGCCCCTGGTGCCGCACACCACCGGATACGACCCGGCCTACCGCAGCGAGATGGGCGAGTTCAACCCCGCCAAGGCCAAGGCCCTGCTGGACATGTACGGCTACGTGGACAAGGACGGCGACGGCTGGCGCGACCTGCCCGATGGCAAGCCCCTGGTGCTGGTGCGCCACACCCAGCCCGATGCCTCGCAGCGCCAGCTGGACGAGCTGTGGCAAAAAAACATGAACGCCATCGGCCTGAAGATCGAGTTCAAGTTTGCCAAGTGGCCCGAGAACCTCAAGGCCATGCAGGCGGGCAAGCTGATGATCTGGGGCGTGGGCTCATCGGCCAGCCAGCCCGACGGCCAGGGTGCCTTGATCCGTCTGTACGGGCCGGCCAGTGGTGGTGGCAACCTGTCGCGTTTCAAGCTGCCCGAGTTTGATGCGCTGTACAACCGCATGTCGGCCATGCCCGATGGGCCCGAGCGTGATGCGCTGTTCTTGCAGGCCAAGCGCATCTCGGCCGCTTACGCACCGTACAAGCAGCATGTGCACCGCATCTACACCGACATCACCCAGCCCTGGATGACCGGCTGGCGCCGCCCGCTGTTCTGGAACCGCTGGTGGCACATGGTCGACATCGACGCGGCCCAGCAACCTGGGCAGCCCTGAGCGGCGCGACCACCCCGAGGGGCGCCTTACTTCTTCTTCTTGCTGCGGTCGGGCACCACGGTGGTGATGGTGGCGGTGACGGCGCCGGGTGACAGGGGCTTGGACGGGCTGGCGTCCTTCTTGGGTTTTTTGGTTTCCTTGTTTTTCGTCTGTCCCTTGTTGGCCATGGGCGGGCTCCGGTAGGTGGGTGTCCGCGCCAGGACGGCGAGGGTGCGGGCCCATGCTCGGTGCGACGCCGCGCCTTGTCAATGGCCATCGGGCGCGCAGGCGCGCGGCGTCGCCCGGGTGATACACCAGCGCGCACCTGCGGGCCCACACTGCGGCCCATGAGCACCGCGCCGCACACCACCCACAACGCCCCCATCCTGCTGCTGGCCGATCCGGTCATGGCCGCGCCCATCGTCGCGGCCGTGGCCGCCCAGGCGCCAGGTTTGCAACTGCTGCCCTACAGCCGCACACTGGACGACGCCACCCTGGCCCGGGTGCAGGTGGTGCTGGGCTGGCGCTTCCCCGCTGGCCTGGCGCCGCGCCTGCCGGCCTTGCGCTGGGTGTGCTCGATGGCGGCCGGCGTCGAGAAGCTGCTGGCGCCCGATCTGCCCGCATCGGTGCTGGTGTCGCGGGTGGTGGATCCTGACCAGGCCCTGGGCATGGCGCAGTATGTGGCCGCCATGGTGCTGCGACAGGTGCGGGGCCTGGACACCTACCGCCAGCAGCAGCAGGCGCGCCAGTGGGTGCGGCACCCCATGGCTGCGGCGCGCCACCGCGTGTGCGTGCTGGGCTGGGGCGCCGTGGGCCAGGCTTGTGGCCAGGCGCTGCAGGCGCTGGGCCTGCCGGTGCAGGGCTGGCGCCGCAGCAGCGGGCCCTTGCACGACGCACTGGCGCAGGCCGACATCGTCGTCAACACCCTGCCGCTGACGCCCGCCACCCAAGGCCTGCTGGATGCGCAGGCCTGGCAGGCCATGCCCCGGGGCGGCTACTTCATCAACGTGGCCCGTGGTGGCCATGTGGTCGAGCCCGACCTGATTGCCGCGGTGCAGGCAGGCCAGCTGGCCGGCGCCGCGCTGGATGTGCAGGCCACCGAGCCCATGCCCGATGACGACCCGCTGTGGCAGGTGCCCGGCATCACCATCACACCGCACATCGCCGCGCAGTCATCGCCCAGCACGGTGGCCAGCCAGTTTGTGGCCGGCCTGCAGGCGCTGGAGGCCGGCCAGGCCCTGCCCCATCCGGTGGACAGGGCACTGGGTTATTGAAGGCGATCAGGCCCCCGCCAGCCCCACGATCACCGAGGCTGGCACCGCACCCGATTGCCGCGCAGTTTCGCGGCCGCCCTGCAGCCGAACCAGCGTGGGGATGCTGCGGATCTGGAAGCGGGCGCTGGTGGCCGGGCTCTCGTCGCTGTTCACCTTGACCAGGATGGCGCGGCCCTTGAGCTGGCGCGCGGCGGTCTCAAACTGCGGTGCCATCTGGCGGCAAGGGCCGCACCAGGGGGCCCAGAAGTCGACCAGCACCGGCAGGGTGCTTTGCCGCACAAAGGCGTCAAAGTTGCTGTCGTTCAGCTCGACGGGCTGGCCGCCATCAAAGGTTGGTGGCAGCGGCCGCAGCTGGGGTCATCGCCCAGCCGCTGGGCGGGCAGGCGGTTGACGGCGCCGCAATGGGCGCACACCACGTGGTGGGTGTCGGTGTGTGAGGTGCTCATGCACCGCAAGTGGGTGCGGTGGCCTCGGATTCAAGCCGGTGATCTGGCCAGCAGCGCGGCCACGCTGTCGCCCACGTGCTGCATGAAGGCCCGCACGCGGGCGGTCTGGCGCAGGTCGGGGTGGGTCAGCATCCACACCGGCACGCTCAGCTCGGGGATCACCTCGGACACCGGGATCAGATCCGGGTGGCGCGGCGCCATGAAGGTGGGCAGGATGCCGACGGCCAGGCCGGTGTTGAGCATCGCGGCGGCAGCATTGAAGATGTCCACCCGCATGCGCACCTGCGATTGCGCCAGGTGGCGGCGCATCCAGTGGTCGTACACGCGGGTTTGTGAATCGCGCTCAAA
>Ga0228698_1000377_pt1 | contig 37407 bp, 35 predicted proteins | sample McNCre117_Aug_MG_FD_178015 | JGI IMG/M metagenome (GOLD analysis project Ga0228698, IMG submission 178015) | Freshwater microbial communities from McNutts Creek, Athens, Georgia, United States - 1-17_Aug_MG | ecosystem: Environmental > Aquatic > Freshwater > Creek | place: USA: Georgia... | reverse complement strand
TGGCCTGCGCATTTGCACGCTTTGTCCGATAGCGATGCCTACACGCTGCGGCGGGTAACCGGGCGAGACCGCGGATTTACCTGGGGAGACAAATGAAAGTATTTGGTGTTGGCGTTGTGGGCTGCGGCCTGATTGGCCAGAAACGGGCGAAAGCGTTGGGTGCAGGTGGCAAACTCGTTGCGTGTGCGGACATAGACATACATCGGGCCGTGGCATTGGCTAGAACCGCCGGAGCTCAGGCATTTGATGATTGGCGTGAATTACTGGCATCGCCCGTTGTCGACGTAGTTATCATTGCAACCTTGCATGATGCATTGGCTGAAATCACATTGGCTGCAGTCGAGGCGGGTAAGCACGTGCTCGTAGAAAAGCCTGCCGCCCGCAGTGCCGCAGAATTGGTTCCAGTCATGGCAGCAGCGGTCAAACACGCTGTAATCGTGCACGTGGGTTTTAACCATCGGTACCATCGATCTTTGCGCAAGGCGAAAGAGATTGTCGACTCAGGGGTACTTGGGGAACTGATGTTTGTGCGTGCACGTTACGGGCATGGTGCGCGCTTGGGCTACGAGAAAGAATGGCGCTCTAACCCCGCCTTGTCAGGGGGGGGGGAGTTGATCGACCAAGGCCCCCATTTGATCGACCTTTCTCGTTGGTTTTTAGGTGAGATGACCGAGGTGCAGGGTTTCGCGCACACCTACTTCTGGGATATGCCGGTAGACGACAATGGGTTTATGTTGCTCAAAACTGCAAAGAAGCAAGTTGCGTTTTTACATGCGTCGTGTACCGAATGGAAAAATCTCTTCTCTATGGAGATTTATGGCAAGGTGGGGAAGTTGGACTTGTCTGGCTTGGGTGGCAGCTATGGCGTCGAAAAGATTACCTGGTACAAAATGCTCCCAGAAATGGGGCCACCAGAGACTACCTCATGGGAGTATCCAATGGGCGATGACTCTTGGGAGGTCGAAATTACCGAATTCTTCGAGGACATTCGATTGAACCGCATACCTGCCGCCAGCCTCCTGGATGCGGCTGCAGCATTGACTATTGTTGAAAAGATTTACAGGGGTTCCGGATATGATCATTGCGCGTAGTCCTTTGCGCATCACTTTGGGCGGTGGTGGTACCGATCTTCCTTCCTATTACCGTGACCACGAAGGCTTTTTGGTTTCGGCTGCAATTGACAAGTATGTCTATGTCAACGTCATGCGTCCGTTCACCGAAGGGATATTTCTTAAGTATTCTCAACTAGAGCACGTTCAGCAAATCGCGGACGTAAAGCACCCGATTATTCGGGAAGCAATGCAGATGATCGGGTTCAAGACGCCACAGGTTGAAATAACCACTTTGGCAGATATCCCCGCTGGCACGGGTTTGGGATCTTCAGGCAGCTTTACCACTGCATTGCTGAAGGCTTTGTACACACACCGCAGACGCCATTTGCATCAAGATGAATTGGCCGAGTTGGCCTGTCATATTGAGATAGACCGATTGGGTGAGCCGATTGGTAAGCAAGATCAGTACATCGCTGCCGTGGGAGGCGTCACCTGTTTTACATTCCACAAGGATGACAGCGTGACTGCTGCGCCTTTGGGTATCGGCATGGACACGATGTTCGAATTAGAAGACAACTTGCTCCTCTTCTTCACGGGGTTTTCACGCAGTGCCAGCGGTATTCTGAAGGACCAGAAGGTGAAGTCCCAGCAGAACGATGCGGATATGCTGAAAAACTTGCATTACGTAAAGGACTTGGGCTTCCGCAGCCGAGATGCACTTCTTGCGGGTAACACGGAGTTGTTCGGCGAACTGATGCACGAGCATTGGGAGCACAAGAAGCGCCGCTCTGGCGGAATGAGTAACTCCAAAATTGATGAGTGGTATGCCTTGGGTATGCAACATGGTGCCGTTGGCGGCAAGCTCGTCGGTGCTGGGGGCGGGGGCTTTCTGATGTTTTTGGCACACGACCGCACCAAACTCCGCCATGCAATGGCGAAGGCCGGATTGGAAGAGGTGCGCTTCAAGTTCGACTTTGAAGGCACCAAGGTAGTTATGTCGTCCTGAATCGAATTTCTTTATGTATCCAGTTGCCATATTAGCGGGTGGATTGGCCACACGCTTGCGCCCTATTACACAGACTATTCCCAAGTCCTTGGTTGAAGTCGCTGGCACGCCGTTCATTTTGAGGCAGTTGGCGTACTTGCGCGATCAGGGAGTGAGGCACGTTGTCTTATGCATTGGCTATCTCGGGGAGATGATTCAAGACGTCGTGGGCACTGGTGAGGCATTCGGTATGCAAGTCACATATTCGTCGGATGGTGACAAGCAGCTGGGCACTGGTGGTGCGATAAAAAAAGCATTGCCGATGTTGGGTGAGGATTTTTTTGTTTTGTATGGCGACTCTTATCTGCCTGTCGATTTTGAGTGTGTTGGCAATGCCTATATTCAAAGCGGTCTACCAGCGCTGATGACAGTGCTAGAGAACGGCAATCGCTGGGACAAAAGTAATGTCCTATTTGAAGGCGGACGTCTACTGGAATACAACAAGCGCTCGCCAGGACCGGACATGGCCCACATTGATTATGGTCTCGGCGTCTTTTCGTCCGAGGTGCTTGCTCAATACTCAGTTGATGTGCCTTTTGATTTGGCGGATGTTTACCAGAATTTATCAACTAGAGGAGCGTTGGCAGGATTTGAAGTATTCGAACGCTTTTATGAAATCGGTTCCCATGGCGGTTTGCGAGAAGCCGAAGAATTTTTTTTAATTAAGGAGCATTTATGAGTTATGCAGAACAACACATGAAGGAAGCCGCTGCGATCATCCAAAAGATTGACGTTGCGTCGATAGAAAAGGTGGCCGATTTGTTGGCTATCGTCAAGGCTGACGGTGGCCGTATATTCTTTCTGGGTGTAGGTGGCAGCGCCGGTAACTGCTCGCACGCGGTAAATGATTTCCGGAAGATTGTTGGCATTGAATCTTATGCCCCTACCGATAACGTATCCGAGCTTACCGCTCGAACCAATGATGAGGGTTGGGCCAGTGTATTCGTAGAGTGGCTAAAGGTCAGCCGACTACAAGCCAAAGACGCCTTGTTCATCTTTTCTGTGGGTGGGGGGAATCTGGAGAAAAACATCAGCCCTAACTTAGTTGAAGCCATCAAGTTGGCAAAAACTGTGGGCGCCAAAGTCACTGGGGTGGTGGGGCGCGATGGCGGATACACTGCCCAGGCAGCAGATGCTTGTGTCATTGTGCCTACGGTAAACCCGGACACCATCACTCCCCACTCTGAAGCGTTTCAAGCCGTTGTCTGGCATTTGCTGGTCTCACATCCCAAACTCAAGGTCAACCAAACTAAATGGGAATCTGCGGTCAAGTAAGCCCTTCGAATGAATGGGTATTGAATGCGTAAAGCAGTTTTTTTGGACAGGGATGGGGTAATAAACCGGGCCGTCGTGCGTGATGGCAAACCCTATCCTCCCGCAAACCTTGTCGATCTAGAGGTTTTGCCAGGTGTTCCGGCGGCGATGCGATCGTTGCACGATTCTGGCTGGCTGTTGATTGTGGTTACCAATCAACCCGACGTCGCGCGCGGGAAAATTTCGCGGGCTGATGTGGAAGCCATAAATCAATACCTCAAGCAATGCTTACCAATTGATGATTTCCGCACCTGTTATCACGATAGTGGGGATGGGTGTGCTTGTCGCAAACCAATGCCGGGTGCATTGATCGAAGCAGCACAGGCGTTCAATATCGACCCCAGCGTCAGTTACATGGTGGGTGATCGTTGGCGGGATACTGAAGCAGGGCAACGGGCAGGATGCAAAACTATTTTTATTGATTACGGCTACGATGAGAAGCAACCATCGAACGTCGATTACCGCGTGCAGTCTCTTTTAGAGGCTACAAACATTATTTTAGGAAAATGATATGAAAAAAGTAGAAGATCTCAATATTCAAATATTCGCTGACGGTGCTGACAAGGCCGGCATGCTTGAAATGAACGCCAAACCTTATATCAAGGGTTTAACCACCAATCCGACCCTGATGAAAAAAGTGGGAATCACTGACTATCGGGCGTTCTGTAAAGACATCCTTACCCATATCAAAGACAAGCCCTTGTCATTTGAGGTTTTCTCAGATGATTTTGCAGAAATGGAACGTCAGGCTATGGAAATCGCGAGCTGGGGAGACAATGTGTATGTCAAGATCCCAGTGACTAACACTAAGAGAGAAACTTGTTATTCACTCGTTAACAAACTGGGTGGGCAAAAAGTGAAGATGAACGTGACGGCTATCATGACCTTAACCCAAGTCCGGGATGTAGTCGCTGCCCTCAACCCTTCTGTTCCCAGCTACGTATCGATATTCGCGGGTCGCATAGCTGACACTGGCATCGATCCCGTTCCGTTGATGGCCGCAGCCGTTGAAATGCTTAAGGTAGCGCCTGCTGCTGAACTGATCTGGGCTAGTCCTCGTGAATTGCTCAATATTTTCCAGGCAGATGAAATTGGTTGCCAAGTAATTACTGTAACAAACGACATACTTAAAAAGCTTTCTTTAGTTGGATATAACTTGGAAGAATACTCACTTGATACTGTAAAAATGTTTTATAACGACGCTGTGGCTGCGGGTTTTACCTTGTGATAGAAATTAAATGAAATTAATGGCAGATACCGGCTTGCGTTCAAAAAAATTTTCAATACTCTTTTGCACGCACAATAGTGCGCGTGTCATTGCAGAAGCTTTGAAAGCCGTGCAAAAGCAATCTGCCTTGGATGCAGTGTGCGAGGTCATAATTGTTGACTACAAGTCAACGGACGATACCCTCCAGATTGTGAATGCCGTTTTTCAAGAATTTCCAATGCCAATGGTCTTGGTGAATTGCGAAATGCCCGGTAAGTCGCCTGCGATTATTCTTGGGCTTAATAAGGCCCAGGGGGATTACATCATTGTTGTTGATGACGACAATATTCTTGCAGAAGATTTTGTCGAGGTTGCGCAAAATATACTTGTTGATGATCAGATTGGTTGCTTGGGGGCAAGGGGCTTTATGGCAGATGAAAATATGTCGTCATTGCCGGAATGGTTTGAACGCCATAAGGGCGTTTATGCAATTGGATTGCCAAACAATGGCATCATCACTGATTGGGTCTGGGGCGCTGGTTCAATAGTAAATCGGCGCGCGTGGAATAGGTTAAGTGAAAAGAGTTTCAGTTTCAAGCTAAATCCGGCCCGATTAACTTCTTCAACTCCGATTTCTATTGGCGGCGAAGACGTTGAATTGTCTTTGGCGATAAGGCTGCTCGGTTATAAGGTTGAGGCATCCGAGGCTTTGCATTTCATTCACAAATTTGAGCCGTCGCGACTAAATGAGGCTTATCTACTGAAAACTGCGTTCGGCGTAAGTAGAGCTGTGGTCATTCATGAAATCTATCGAATTGCAGGCGCATCGAGTTCTTCGCGCTCATTGCTCGTCACCTTACATTGGCGAATTTTGCGCAAACTCGTGGGGTTGACCATCTCGATTCTAAGAAATTGTATAAGAATAAATTATTTGGATGCGCGATATGCGATGAGAACCCTCATGGGTATATTTTCAGGATATCTTCTTTATCGATCTCAATGCGGTCAAATTGCTGAATATGTGTTGAGTATTAAATCTCAGGCTGAGTAAATGTTCAGTATTATTGTTGCTACTAGAAATGCTGAAAAATATATAGCCGAAACAATCAAAAGTATTGTTGCGCAAGACTTCTCTGATTTCGAGTTGCTTATTATTGATGCGAAATCTGATGATGCAACACTTGATATAGTACGAAGTTTTAATTTGCCTCGAGTAACTATAGTTTCAGAGCCCGATCGAGGGATTGGCGATGCTTGGAACAAAGGTCTGCGATTGGCGAAGGGATCAATTATTGGAATGTTGGGTTCCGACGATTATTATGATTTGGGGACTTTTGTAGCAGTTGATAAAGTTTTTTCTAAACACCACACTCCAGTCATCGGTTTTGGCGACGTCACAATTGTTGACCCATTGACGGGGCATTTCAAAAAAGTGATTGGAAAAAGCCGAGGTAAGTTCGGCTTGCTTAATGGCTTTGGTTTTTTGCATCCGTCAGTTTTTTTTAATAAATTGGCGCTCGAAAAAATAGGATTTTTTGATGCAAAGCAGAGAATTGCTATGGATACAGATTGGCTTTTGCGCGGTGTCTCAAGCGGGGTCAATTTCGTAAAAATACCCAGTCATACCTATATGCGCTTAGGTGGTGTTAGTGATGTAAATAAATACGCTGGTATGGGAGAGTATTTAGACGCGTTAGTCCGAAATGGATACTCTGATGTCTACATTGCTATGTTTTTTGCATTTCGATTTTTGGGACAACTTCGCAGTATTTTTAAGATGCGATTCCGCTTGGGGAAGCCGTGAGAAAGTTGTATATCGTAAGTACTTCGGATGAGCCGAATAATGTCATTTTGGGCCATGCGTCGTTTGCCAGACAAGCTGGCTGGATACCGGTTTTTGTTTTCCCGTTTCGGGAAGGTTGTGCGAAATTCGAAGAGTTTTACAAAGACCAAGAGATAGTGCGTCTGAATTTTGTTTTCAGTGCGCGAGGAGGCTTCGCCTACGTGTGGAGTCTTGTTCTTCTGAATCTGTACACGACTTGGAAATTTCTATTTCGTCCCTCAGCAGCAAATTTCTTGGCAGTGGATTTGACTGGCGTTTTGGCATGTGCATTTTTGAAGCTGAGAGGGGCCAGGATCCATGCTTTGGTTAACGATAATTTTTCAGCCCGCTACGCTGTTTCAAAAAAAGTTTATAAGATATTGAGATATTTTGAGGCGACTTCACTGCGTTTTTTTTGCTCTTCGAGTATTTTTCCTGATAAATCCAGATACATTCTTTTAGGTTCACCATCGCTTGATAACCTGTCGTTTGTTCCAAATATTTTGACCGATCAATATGCGCCACGTTATGTGGGTAACGCATCGGACAAACTGTCGGTTATGTTGTGCGGTTGGCTGGTCGCTAGCCGGGGAATTGAGCTGTTGCCTCAGTTATTGGAGAAAACCGATGATCAGGTCGAATTTTTGCTGGTTGGGTCTGGCGACGACGACGCTATAGCCAAGCTGCAGAGACATCCGCGAGTGAAATACGTTGGGCATGTAAGTCGGGAGGAGAATCTCGATTTTATGAAGTCAGTCGATATCAATGTGGCTTTTTATAATCCCACAATCTTGATTAATAGACACGCATTGCCACAGAAAATATATGACTCGCTGATGATTGGGTGTCCGTTGTTTATCAATTCCGAAGTTCAGATGTCGACAGAGCTGCTACAACATTCAGCCTGTATAACTGCGGGATATTTTGACGTAGATGCTATCGTTGAAAAATTGAACGCACTCAGCAAAAACAAGCTGAGTTTGCGCACAATGTCTGAATCCGTTTTGCGGTACAGCGCACAGGCTGCGAATTTTCAACAAGCGCAGGCTGCAGGCGTGCACGTTTATACAAATATGGCCCGGTGAGCTATGGCGAAAAAAATTCTCCTCGTTTTTGGAACGCGGCCCGAGGCGATCAAGATGGCGCCCTTGTACCATGCGTTGCGCGGATTGCAACACCAATTTGACGTTAAAGTATGCGTTACGGCACAGCACCGCGAAATGCTAGATCAGGTGCTAGAGGTTTTTGACATCGTGCCAGACATTGACCTGAACCTCATGCGCAAAGGGCAGGACTTGTTTGATGTTACGTCTTCTGTATTACTCGGCATGCGTTCGGTGATTGCGACCGAGCATCCTGACTTATTGTTAGTGCACGGTGATACCACCACGTCCATGGCTGCTGCATTGGCAGGTTTCTATTCTGGTACGCCTGTGGGGCATGTCGAGGCGGGCTTGCGGACTTTCAATGTCCAATCGCCTTTTCCCGAGGAGTTCAATAGACAAGTAACGTCCAAAATCGCGCGTTGGCATTTTGCGCCAACGCCGGAGGCCCGCAATAACTTGGTGGCCGAGGGTATTCCGGAGCACGCGATTCAAGTGACAGGTAACACTGTTATCGACGCACTGCAATGGACTTTGGACCGTTTGCACTCCAGCCCAGAACGGATGGAGCGTGTAGCGAGTGTCCTCGGGGCCTGCCTGCCGTTTGATTGCACACAACAGGATTTTGTATTAATTACTGGCCACCGCAGAGAAAATTTTGGTGAAGGTTTCTTGCAGATTGGCCAGGCATTGCATGATTTGGCGGTGCGTTATCCACAAATCGCTTTCGTGTACCCGGTTCACCTGAATCCAAACGTACAAGAACCTGTCATTGCTGCGCTTGCGGGACTTGCCAATGTGCATTTGATATCGCCCTTGGGTTACGAGCCGTTTGTGCATTTGCTTCGGCATTGCCTACTGGTGCTGACGGACAGTGGCGGTATACAAGAAGAGGCGCCCGGTCTGGGTAAGCCCGTTGTGTTGATGCGCGACACGACCGAACGACCTGAGGCGGTGCAGGCGGGTACAGTATGGATGGTTGGCGCTGATCGGCACAAAATCGTAGATGCTGTCAGCATGCTAATTGACAGCCCGAGCCGTTATCAGGCTATGGCTCACGCACATAATCCTTACGGCGATGGCCATGCGTGTGCTGCGATTACCAACATGCTTCAGCGTATTTTGTGATGGATCCTTTGCGTATATTGGTTGTATCCCAGTACTTTTCGCCGGAAGAATTTCGCATCAACGAAGTGGTGGAATCTTTGGCGCTGAAAGGTGCAAAAGTGGATGTGTTGACCGGGAAGCCTAATTATCCAGATGGCATAGTGTTTCCTGGCTACAAAGCTTGGGGATGCCAGACTGAGCAACGTAAAGGCGCCAGTGTGTATCGTGTACCGTTGTTCCCACGCGGATCGAGAAGTGCGTGGCGTTTGGCGCTGAACTACATTTCCTTCGTTATTTTTGGAATTTTTTGTGGTTCATGGTTACTGCGCAGGCGGCACTATGATGTTGTTTTCGTCGTTGGCCTGTCACCCATATTGCTGGCTATCCCTGCAATATTTTTCGCGTGGCGTAAGAGACTGCGGTTGGCGTTATGGGTGCAAGATTTGTGGCCGGCCAGTCTTTCCGCTACAGGGTATGTTCGCAATCGAATCGTATTGAAAGCAGTAGAGAGCGTAGTCCGTTGGATTTACGGTCAATCCGACCTTATTCTGGTGCAGTCACGTGCCTTCATTGCCGAAGTATCCAAGCTCGCGCCGCGCGCCACTATTGAGTATTACCCCAATTCGGTTGATGGCGGTTTCGCAGCGCCCCCCTTGTCAGGGGGGGCGAGTGCAGATATACCCGCGTTAGATCAGGGATTTTGTGTGCTATTTGCGGGTAACGTGGGCACTGCACAAGCTGTGGAAGTCATAGTACAGGCTGCTTTGCTTTTGAAAGAATATAAGGACATTCGGTTTGTGGTCCTGGGCAAGGGTAGTCGTTGGGATTGGATGCAGGAGCAGCGGCAAACCCTGAATCTGCATAACCTATATTTGCCTGGCCGATTTCCGGTATCGACCATGCCGAGTGTTATGCAGAAGGCAGACGCACTCTTGGTAACTCTCGCCGATGAGCCGATTTTTGCGTTGACCGTTCCAAACAAAGTGCAGGCTTATCTGGCTGCTGGACGGCCTATCATTGCAAGCCTGAATGGCGAGGGTGCTCGGGTAGTTTTTGAGGCGCAGGCTGGACTTAGCGTGCCACCACAGGATGCAGAGGCACTGGCCGCGGCGGTGCTCAAAATATACCAGATGCCTGCTGCAGAGCGTGTGCAATTGGGGGTGAATGGGCGGCGTTACTTCCAAGAGAACTTCGATCATGATCGATTGGTTGAGCAATTGTTGGCACGCTTGCAGGCCCTAGCTACCAGGTAGAGGTTTCCAGATGAAAATATTGGTTTTTGGATCGAGTGGCATGATTGGTAGTGCCGTATTCCGGGTGCTTAGTGTGCAATCGGATTGGCAGGTATGGGGGACGTTGCGCGCCGAGCGCGACAGAAGATTTTTCTCAAACACGCAGGGGGACCTGCTACTCACCGGAGTAGATGTCGAAAAGTCGGAATCCCTGATCCGAATTTTTGCGCGCGTGAAGCCTGACGTCGTGGTGAATTGCATTGGCTTGACCAAGCACCACAAAGAATCAGACGACCCACAACTGGCGCTGCCACTCAACGCGCTCCTACCGCACCGAATGGCCGACTTGTGTGCATTGGCGGGCGCCCGTTTAATTCATGTCAGTACCGATTGCGTTTTTGCTGGCACGAAAGGCAAATACACGGAAGTCGACGTTCCAGATGCGACCGATGTGTATGGGAGATCAAAGCATTTGGGGGAGGTTGACTACCCTCATGCAATCACGCTGCGAACTTCGACGATTGGCCACGAACTCCAAAGCGCCTATGGCTTACTTGAATGGTTCTTGGCGCAGTCGGGACGTTGCAAAGGTTTTAAGCGGGCTATTTTTTCCGGCTTGCCCAATGTTGAATTCGCTCGCGTAATAAGAGATGTAGTGATTCCACGTCCGGACTTGCGGGGTTTGTATCATGTCGGTGCAGATGCCATAGACAAGTATCAACTTCTGACGTTGTTAGCCAAGGAATATAAAAAGCAAATTGATATCGTTGCTGACGATCATTTCGAAATTGATCGTTCTCTGAGTTCAGCCCGCTTTAGCGCCGCCACAGGGTATAAGTCCGCGCCTTGGCCTGAGCTCATTCGCTTGATGCACGCGTCCAGATAAACAAATACGAAAAAACAATAGGCAAAGTATGTTCAATAACAAGGTGCTAATGATCACTGGTGGTACAGGGTCCTTCGGCCACACGGTTTTGAAGCGATTTCTTGAAACCGATGTGCGCGAGATCCGAATATTTAGCCGTGATGAAAAGAAACAAGAAGAGATGCGTATTGCACTCAATCACACCAAGTTGAAGTTCCATATCGGTGATGTTCGCGACTACGATAGTGTCTGTCGGGCGATGAAAGGGGTAGATTATGTCTTCCATGCTGCGGCCTTGAAGCAGGTGCCGTCATGTGAGTTTTACCCAATGGAGGCAGTGCGCACCAATGTACTGGGGACCGAAAACGTCATGAACGCCGCGACCGCCAGTGGTGTGAGGCGGGTGGTTGTGCTGAGTACCGACAAGGCGGTATACCCAATCAACGCAATGGGTATCTCTAAGGCAATGGCGGAAAAATTAATGGTGGCGAAGGCGCGCACGCAGAGCGACGATGAAACCGTGCTGTGCGCGACGCGTTATGGCAATGTAATGGCTTCCAGAGGTTCAGTCATCCCCTTGTTCGTATCCCAGCTCAAGGATGGCAAACCGCTGACGGTAACCGATCCGAATATGACTCGCTTTTTGATGTCTCTGGAAGATTCCGTAGATTTGGTATTGCATGCTTTTCAGCACGCCAAGCAAGGGGACATTTTTGTGCAAAAAGCACCTGCATCTACCGTTGCTGATCTGGCTGCTGCGCTTCAGCAAATTTTCAAGCACGACAGCCCTATTCAAGTCATTGGAACCCGCCACGGCGAAAAACTCTATGAGTCGCTCATTTCTCGCGAAGAGATGGCCAAGGCGGAAGATATGGGCAACTATTACCGTATACCAGCAGACAATCGAGATTTGAATTACGCGCAGTATTTTAGTGAGGGTGAGGAGAAACTTTCTCAGCTGGATGACTACACATCCCATAACACGCAACGCTTGTCAGTCGATAAAGTCAAACAGCTGTTGCTCAATCTTGATTACATCAAGGAAGAATTAAATGCTTAAAGTCATGACCATTGTGGGTACACGACCCGAACTCATCAAAATGAGTCGTGTCATTGCCGAGCTCGATCGCCACACCCGGCATGTGCTGGTTCACACCGGCCAAAATTACGATTACGAACTTAATCAGATCTTCTTTGAAGATCTGCAAATTCGCAAACCCGATCATTTTTTGGGGGCCGTAGGAGAGAACGCAGCCCAGACCATTGGCCAAGTCATCATAAAGGCTGATGAAATAATGGCGAAAGAAGCACCGGATGCCGTTTTGTTATATGGCGATACCAATTCGTGTTTGGCCGTGATTGCGGCCAAGCGGCGAAAAATTCCTGTGTTCCATATGGAGGCGGGCAATCGCTGCTTTGATCAGCGTGTGCCTGAGGAGCTTAACCGCAAAGTACTCGACCATCTCAGCGACATCAATCTTGTATTGACTGAGCACGCACGTCGCTACCTGATTGCGGAAGGTATTCGCCCGGAGACCATTATCAAGACGGGTTCGCACATGGACGAAGTGCTGACGCACTACATGCCCAGCATAGAGAAGTCAGATGTTGTGGAACGCCTGGGTTTCAAACGGGGCGAATTTTTTGTAGTGAGCGCCCATCGTGAAGAGAACGTAGACACACCAGAAAATTTGCAGGACCTGATAACGACACTCAATGCCTTGGCCGAGACCTACGGGTTCCCGATCATCGTCTCTACCCATCCACGCACCCGTAAGCGTTTGGATGCGCTTGGTGTGACGGAAGTTCACCCTTTGGTTGACTTTGCAAAGCCCATGGGTTTCTTTGATTTTGTGAAGTTGCAGAAGGATGCCAAGTGTGTAATCTCTGACAGCGGCACCATCACCGAGGAATCCACGCTACTTAATATTCCGGCTATTACGATTCGCTATGCACACGAACGTCCCGAGGGCATGGATGAAGGTACATTGATTATGTGCGGCCTGAAGCAGGATGAGGTTTTGGATGCCGTTAAAGTCGTTTGCGAACAATTTGCCGAGCATGGGCCCATGCGCCAGGTTGCAGATTATCTGGCTCCAGCGGTATCACGCAAAATCGTGCGGTTGGTAATGAGCTATACCGGATACGTCAATCGAACCGTTTGGCGGCAATGATCTGCTGGCGACCGTAATGTAGAAATTTGTTCTCCAAGTCTTTGGCAGGCGTGCTGTCGCCGACGATATCGGGACAATGACCAGGTCAGAATAACAGGGGTGAGAAACAATGAAATCGAGGCATTACTTTTTACGTCCATTGGCACTTGCGACATCCGCACTGCCATGGATTGTGTGTGGGACCTTGGTTTGGCCTGGTGTCGCCATGGCCCAAACCGGAACCGGCGGCAATGACGGAACCATTGAAAAATGTGACCATGAGTTGGGAACATTGGCCGTCGCCGAACCACAGGATTTGGTGATCGCGAATCTGAGTCGCTACAAACTCGGATCGCCCTCAACTATGTTGCGCCTGATTGCCCAGGACTCCGGGTGCTTCACGGTGGTGGAGCGCGGCATCGCCATGAAAAATTTGCAGCAAGAGCGCGATTTGGCTGCTGGCGGCATGCTGCAACAGGATTCCAACTTGGGTGGGGGGCAAATGCAGGCCGCCGACTTTGTGATGACTCCGTCGGTTCAGTTTTCTGACGATACCGGTGGCATTGGCGCCGCGGTGGGTGGTCTGCTGGGGCGTATGGGCGGTGTATTGGGGGCGCTTGGGGGGCTGGCCGGTGGCGTGAAATTCAAGGAGGCTGAAACCACCTTGTTGGTTGCCGATGTGCGCTCCGGAATTCAAGTTGCCAGTGCCGAAGGCAAAGCCAGCAAAATGGATTTCAGTCTGGGCGGATGGGGTTGGGGGGGGATGGGTTGGGCTGCCGCAGGAGGTTATTCCAAGACACCCGAGGGTAAATTGATTGCGGCCAGTTTGTTGGACAACTACAACCGTGTGGTGCAAAGCATTCGGAGCCGTCCTACCCTAATCAAGGGAATGTCTGCGGCGTCACAAGCAAATGCAGCGACATCGACCCGCGCCACACCGCGCGCAGCTTCTGTAGCGGTGCCCGCCGTTGTGCAAAACTTGCAGGCCAGCAACTTGCTACCGGCGGCTTTGGTCGGTAATTTTGCGGGTCAGTTCTCTGGGCCTGATGAAGGCACGTTCAATGCCGTGGTGGCATCCAATGGTGTCATTTCGGGTTCCGGTTATTCAAGCAAATACCGCGCTGGTTTTATCGCATCTGGTGTAGTTACCGCGCGCGGAGACATGCAAATGACAGGCGCGGGGCAAGCCGGTGCCGCCACTTTTACCGGACAAATAGACCAATCCACAGGTAATGTGACCGGTCAGTGGCAGTGGGTTGCCGGTGAAGGCAAGGGGCAGCCCGGTGGAACATTCCAGGGTCAGAAACAGCGAAATTAGACGCTAAGCTGCTTTAGAAAAGTTTCACCAGTGTGTGGTCGGCGCTTGCGCTGGCCGCCCTGACTGGCGTTCCCCCATGATTTGACACTGGGTGCCAGCAGGTGGAATTTGTTGAACACAAATGATAATGATTCGCATTTAATGCGCTATACTTCCGGTCAATTCAACGACAGGAGTTAAGCGAAATGCAGACAAAAAAAGCGTGGTTGGCATCGCGGAGACAGGGGCTGGCGACGGTATGCATGGTCTCGCTATGGGCGCTGACAGCCACTGTGGCGCATGCCGCCGAAACACCTATTGGCAAGCACCAAAAAATCTCTGGAATGGAAATTGGCGCGGTCTATTTGCAGCCTATCAAAATGGACCCGGACGGCATGATGGGGCGTGTCGAAGCGACCGACATTCACCTCGAAGCCGACATCCATGCCGTAAAAGACAACCCCAATGGTTTTGCCGAGGGCGATTGGATTCCCTATTTGCCCATTCAATTTGAGCTCACCAAGGTCGGCAGCCCGTTCAAGGCGAGTGGCGAGCTGATGCCAATGGTGGCCAGTGATGGTCCGCACTACGGCGATAACGTGAAGCTCGATGGACCGGGTAAATACAAACTGCGCATCACAGTGGCACCACCTTCGGACAATCCACATGCCCATTTTGGACGGCACGTAGACAAAGAGACGGGTGTGGGTGCATGGTTCAAGCGCTTCGATTTGAATTATGAATTCAGCTACGCCGGAACGGGTAAGAAGGGCGGCTACTAAATGGTGCGCCAACCCCGCAGAGCGTGCAGCGCTTGGGTCGTGGCTTTGTTCCTAGGTGGCAGCGGCGCATGTATGGGGTCGGCGTGGGCCGGTGCCGAGCTCCCGACCTTGCGCCTGGAGTGCAAGGGCGGCGTGTTTACGCCTGCACGGCTGCAAATCGCTGCGGGCACGAAATTCAAGATCGAAATTTTCAACACAGGCACCGACGCCATCGAATTCGAGAGCCTCGATTTGCGCAAAGAAAAAGCACTGAATCCGGGCGGCAGTTCCTTTGTCGTGGTGTATCCATTGGAGCCTGGGGAATACCGGTTCTTTGACGACTTTCACTTGAAAGGCGCTGGCGGAACCATTGTGGCGCGCTGAGTGCTTGTAAAAACGTTGCGACTGCAACCGAGGAGTTTCTGGTATGGGCCAGATCATGTTTGTTATGTGGCGTGAAACAGTCGAGGCCATGTTGGTGGTGGGCGTATTGCATGCATGGTTGGCTCGCCAACCGGACGCTCGCACGGCCCAACGCTATTTGTGGCTGGGAGTGGCTGCTGGCGTGGTTGCCGCAGTGGTCTTGGGTTGCGGTATCGAAGCCCTGGACCAATCGCTCGATGGCGAAGGCCGTGATTATTTTCAGGCGGTCCTCATGCTGCTTGCTGCCGCACTGATTGTGCAAATGGTATTTTGGATGCGCCGCCACGGACGTGGCATGCGACAACAACTCGAAGGTGAATTGGCGCAGCGGGTGGCACAAAGCCAGCATTGGGGTGTGGCCACATTGGCGGGTATTGCTGTTGCGCGCGAAGGCAGTGAGACTGTTGTGTTCCTGGGCGGATTGCTGCGCGGTGGTGCAGGCTTTGCCAGTGCCGAATTTTGGCTCGCATTGATTTTGGGTTTTGCACTCGCGGCGCTGTCCTTCGGTTTACTCCAATGGGGCGGCAAGCGGGTGGGCTGGCGTCTATTCTTCCGCGTCAGTGAAACGCTGTTGTTGCTGCTGGGGTGCGCGTTGCTGGTGGGCAGCGTGGAGCAACTGATAGGCCTTGACGTTGTCCCCACAGGGATTGCCCGTGTGTGGGACAGTCGCTGGTTGGTCGACGACGGCCGTACTTTCGGGAGCTTGCTGGCGGCCTTTACCGGCTACCGGGCCCAGCCGTCGCTGACGGTGCTGGTGGTGGTTGCCGTCTATTGGCTGGGCGTTGTGTGGCGCGCCCGTATGTTTCGATGAACACCTCCGCATTGGGGCATTGGTTGCGGGACCACCGTAGCACGGTGCGTCGCTTGCAGTGGTTGGTGGTGCTGATTTATGCCGTCCTGATTGTGGTGCCTGCGTGCGTTCCCCTGCCGGACGAAACGGCCCACGTGTTCAACCACATTACGGTGTTTGCCCAGTTTGCCTTTTGGGGTGTTTGGTGGCCGTTTGTGTTGCTCAGCATGCTGTTGCTAGGGCGTACCTGGTGTGGTGTGCTGTGCCCGGAGGGCACCCTGACCGAATGGGCCAGCGCACACGGCAGAAACGCGGCGATTCCCCGTTGGATGCGTTGGGGCGGTTGGCCCTTTGTGGCGTTTGTGCTCACCACTGTTTATGGCCAGATGATCAGTGTCTACCAATATCCCGGTGCTGCATTATTGGTCTTGGGCGGATCCACGTTGGCAGCCATGCTAGTGGGGTATTGGTATGGTCGCGAAAAGCGCGTCTGGTGCAAGTATTTGTGCCCTGTTAACGGTGTGTTTGGCTTGCTTGCCAAGCTTGCGCCACTGCACTATGCGGTTGACGGTGATGCGTGGCGGAGCGCCCATGGTCGGAGTGCGGTGATACCGATCCAGCCTCTGAATTGCGCACCGCTTGTGGCTTTGCGCAAAATGGAGGGGGCAGGCGATTGCCATATGTGCGGTCGCTGCAGCGGTCACCGTGGCGCGATCGCGCTACAAGCGCGTTCGCCAAATCACGAAGTGGTGGTGCTGGGGGCGCGGCTCGCAACGGGCTGGCAAACCATGTTGTTGTTGGTGGGCATTCTCGGGGTGGCTTTGGGCGCATTTCAGTGGACTGTCAATCCGCTCCTGGTGCAATCCAAGCAAGCCATTGCAGAATGGCTGATCGACCGCGACATACTGTGGCCGTTCGCCGAGAATGCCCCCGCGTGGTTGCTGACCCACCACCCGGCGTTGCGCGACGTGTTTTCCTGGCTTGATGGGGGACTGCTGTTGGCCTATTTGCTGCTGATGCCCCTGTGCATGGTGCCCGCTTTGGTTGCACCGATCGCGTTTGCGGTGCGCTGTCTGGGGCCCTGGCAGCGACAGCGCTTTTACCATCTGTGCCAGGCTTTGTTGCCCATGGCCGCATGCAGTCTGTTTCTGGGGCTTTCCAGTCTGACCATCCAATTACTGAAAGGTGAGGGCGTCCCCTTGTTTTGGGTGCCTGCTGTGCGGGCTGTATTACTGGTTCTGGCATCGGTGTGGAGTGTCTGTCTGGCCCACGGTATCACCGGCCAATATGCAGGCGGAAAGCGCCGCGGGTACGCGGTGCTGGCGTTTGTCCTCGCGGTTGCCTGGATTGACGGCGTCTGGTACGTGATGTACGGGGTCTGGACGGGTTGATAATGACCGGCGTATGAACCGATTTTTCAAGCAAGTCGCCTGCCAAACTGTGTCGTCCGGAGTGCGCGCCCATGTCTGAGATTACGGCCTGGGTCGATTTCGGTGGCGGTGCCGAAGGGGGGCCAGAACGGATTCGGCACTGTTTTGGGTCGCCCCGCGCGCATTGGATTGCCCAAAGCCCGCAAGACGTTCGATCGGTCTTGGACGCTGCGCACCAAGCTGCCAAAGCTGGCGCATGGTGTCTGGGCTACGTCCGGTATGAAGCGGCAACGGCGTTTGATTCGGCTTTACCAAGCCACGCTGCCGATGGCCCATTGGCCTGGTTTGCCGTGTTCGATGCAGCATTGCCTTGGCAAGACCCTGCACCACACCATCTGCATGGTGCGCGCATTCCGGATTTGCATTGGTCTGAGGGGTGGACTCCCGAGAGCTATGCCAGCGCCATAGACGCCCTGGTTGCGGGAATTGGGCGCGGTGATTTCTACCAGGTGAATTTCACCGGGCAAGTGACGGCACACGCAACGACGTGCGCGACAACGCAAATCGACTGCCAGCCGTCGGATCCGGTCGCCGTTGCAAGTGGCAACGCCATAGACGATGGTGCTGCCCTGGCAGCCGCGTTGTTTGCGCGCTTGCAGCAGGCCCAGCCCGGCGGTTACGCGATGTTGCTGAACACCGGCACAGAGCGTATTCTGTCGGTTTCACCGGAGCTTTTTTTCGACTGGCGCAACGGCGCCATATTGGCCCGTCCGATGAAAGGCACGGCGGCACGCGGTCTGACTCCTGCCGATGACGCGGCCCAGGCCCAGGCGCTCTGCAGCAGCCCCAAAGAACGTGCTGAGAATGTGATGATTGTCGACTTGCTGCGCAATGACCTGTCCCGACTGGCGCAGCCTTTTAGCGTGCAGGTGCCACGCTTGTTCCACGCCCAAGCCCTTCCCACACTGTGGCAGATGACGTCGGATGTGACGGCGCAGACACGGCCAGATGTAGGCTTGGCAGACGTATTCTCAGCCTTGTTTCCCTGTGGCTCCATTACCGGCGCACCCAAGGCCCAGGCGATGCACGCGATTCGGGACCTGGAGTCGGGTCCACGGGGTATTTACTGCGGCGCTTTGGGTCTTTTGCAGCCTGGAGGTACGGCCACCTTCAATGTGCCCATTCGAACCGTGACCATGCGCACCGAGTTGCCGGGACATAGCGTTTTGCGATACGGTGTGGGCAGTGGCATTACGGCCGGCTCGGTAGCGGAGCTGGAGTGGAACGAGTGCCGCCAAAAACAAGCATTTGTGCGGCGTGCTTCGCGTCAGTTTGCCATTCTGGAAACGCTGCGGCTGGAGAACGGCCTTTGGCAGAACTGGCGTGGCCCTTTGGGCCATGCCGCCCGCCTGGCCCGCACAGCCCTGCATTTTGGTTTTTCGTGGAGTCATGCTGCACAAGCGCAACTGGCACAGGCCATGACGGACGGTGCGCAGCAACACGCCCAAGGGGCTTTTCGGGTGCGCTTGCTTTGGTCTGCGCATGGCGCTGTGGAGCTGGAGTTTTATCCGCAAGCGGCGGCGCCCGCGTCGATTTGTCTGGCCCTGGCCGAGACCCCGTTCAGCCATGCACTGGATCCGGTCGAACGCGATTTCGTGCAATTTAAAACCACTTGGCGCGCGCACTACGAGGCGTATGCGCCAAGCAATCCTGCCGTTTTTGACACCATTTTGTGGAACGCGCGTGGCGAGCTGACCGAATGCACACGCGGCAATCTGGCGCTTTTGCTCGACGGCACTTGGTATACGCCGCCCTTGCAGTGCGGCTTGTTGGGTGGCATTGCACGTGGCATGGCGCTGGCACAAGGCCGCCTGCACGAAGCGGTCATGCCGCTGGAAGCCTTGCAGCGCGCCCAGGGCATTGCATTTATCAATAGCCTGCGCGGCTGGTTGCCGGCGCAATTGAATTTCAACTGAAATTTATTGGGTGCTTGGCCGTATAAAACATATCGGCATAGCGTGCATCCTGCTGCGCTGCGCCGGTTAGGCGTCGGTGTGTAAGCGATACCCAGCTGCCGTTTCTGTCAGCAGAAATTGGGGCTGGCTGGGATCAACTTCCAGTTTCTGCCGCAGATGGCCCATATAAATACGCACGTAGTGGCCTTGCCCAACCTGGGCGGGGCCCCATACTTCGCGGAGTAATTGCAAATGGGTCAGGACGCGCCCCGCATTGGCAATTAAAACCAACAGCAGGCGATATTCAATCGGGGTCAGGTGTACTTCCACACCATCGCGTTTGACAATACGGTTGTGTCGGTCTACTTCCACCGTTCCGAACCGATACGCAGAAGTGGGACCTGAAGTCAGGTTTTCCTTGTTCCCGGGGTCGGCCAGGGCCGATCGGTGGCGTCGCAGATTGGCCCGCACGCGGGCCAATAGCTCTGCGAGACCAAATGGTTTGCTTAAGTAGTCATCGGCTCCGGCATCCAGTGCACGCACTTTTTCGGTTTCATCGTGGCGCGCTGACAGCACCACAATCGGTACGCCAGACCAGTTGCGTATGTCTTTAATCAGGCTTACGCCATCGCCATCGGGCAAGCCGAGGTCGACGATCAACAGGTCCGGCTTGCGTGTTGCCGCTTCTGACAAGCCACTGTGTACGGTGTCAGCCTCGAAAACGTGCCAGCCCTCTTTTTCCAGCGCACCCCGAACAAAGCGGCGAATCTGTAGTTCGTCTTCAATAAGTATGGCGACCGGATTGCTCATGGTGCGGAATCCTTTGCTTCATGCGTGTCGAAATCGGGCATCGCTGGCGGTGTGTTTCTGGGCAGAATCACGGTAAATTCAGCACCGCCATCGGCTGGACAAGCGGCACTGATTTGGCCGCGATGGGCCTGCACAATGGCTTTGCAAATGGCCAGGCCGAGTCCGACGCCCCGGGTCGTCGATTCACTTTTCCCCCGAGTGAACTTCTCAAAAATATCCAGGCTGGTGTTTTTTCCAGCGTTCGGTAGGCCGGGGCCGAAATCGCGTACTTTGATCTCTATTGTGTCGGGTGTCAGGCGCGCACCGATGGTTACCATTGGGGTGTTTTCAGTGTCTTTGATGCCATATTTGGCAGCATTTTCCAACAAGTTCACCAGTACGCGTTCAATCAGACTGGCATCGAAATCCACCAGTGGCAGTTCGAGTGGAATGGCGGTTTTAACCTTGACCAATCCCAGCGCATGCCTGGCGGCGCGAATCGCGCTGCCGACAACCTCTTCTACGGAATGCCATTCCTTGCGCAGTTCAACGCGGCCACTTTCGAGTCGGGCCATGTCTAGCAAATTCGTGACCAAAGCACTCAGCTCATGGGCTTCGCGGCCAATCGACTGCGCGCTGGCTCTCTGCTCCACTGACAGCGTATCGGAGTTTGCCAGGGCTTCGGCCTGTCCCACCAGCGCAGTCAGGGGGGTGCGCACATCGTGGGACATCGCTGCCAGCAGGGTATTGCGCAAGCGTTCCGACTCTATTTGCACCACGGCCGATTGCGCCACTTCTACGTAGTGCACGCGTTCGAGTGCAATCGCAATTTGGCGGGCGAGTGTTTCGAGTTGTTGCACATGCTCTGGAATCAGAAGCCATTGTGGATTGCCAGGCTGCAACGCCAAAACGCCGCGATTGCGCATGGGCGCTTTTAAAGGCACGAAATGCCAGGTACTCGACGGCAGGGTGCCGGTCGCAATACCAGCGCGCTGCACATTGTGGAAGGTCCAGTCGGCGAGGCTGGAATCAAGTCCGGCGGGCAGGGCATTGCCAAGCACCAGGCGATCACTCGCATCGGGGAGCAAGATTTTCACCTCTCCAAAGAAGGTCCGCTGCACCGCTGCCTCACCCAGTGCAACGACTTGTTCGGTTTGAAGTGCGCCGGACAAATCACGCGTCAATTCGAACAGCGATTGTGCACGCCGTTCCCGACTGGCGGATACCTGTGCGGAAAAACGCAAGTTGGCCGTCAACTGCCCGATCAAAAGACCGACGCCCAGCATCACGGAAAAGGTCAGGACATATTGCACGTCGGATACGGCAAATGAAAACCGGGGCGGCACATAAAAGTAGTCAAACGCCATCACCGACGCCACCGCTGCCAGCATGGAAGGGCCCCGTCCCAAACGAACCGCAACCAAAACCACGCACAGCAAAAATACCATGACGATGTTGGCCAGGTCCAGTCGATTGGCCAAGGGCCACGTCAGGGCGGTGGTGGCAATGCAGGCCGCTATCGACCAGAGATACCGGGACCAATCGGTGATTGCAGGCGGCTTGGCCTCGGCCTCGCTTGCAATTGCCTTGGAAGCGGCCTGCAAGGGCAATCGACGGGTGCTGTCGGTGCTGCCAATTTCAATAATGTTCAGTGCAGGGGCCAACACCGCCAGCTGGCGCGCCAGCGTGGGGCGAAGAAACCGCCACAATTTTTGCCAACCGGCCGTGTCGGGGCGTCCCATTACCAGGGTGGCGCAATTCAGCGTCTGCGAGAGCCGGATGATTTCAGATGCCACGCTGTCACCGCAGAGAACCGATGTCCCGGCGCCCAACGCTTCCGCGAGTTTCAACACCGCAAGAATGCGGTCACGCACTGGTGCCCGCAGTCGCTGCAGGGCCGTGGTTTCAACATAGGTCGCATACCACTTCACATTCAGTTGTCCTGCCAAACGGGCGGCGCTGCGCACCGCATGCTCGGCTGCATGGCCGGGTCCGACACAAACCAGCAGGTCACCCGAAGTGTCCCAGGCCGGTGTACCACGGCCCGGGCTGGGCTTGCTGCGCATCTGCCGCTCGCGGTAGCTGCGCACGTCGTCACCCACGTGTTCTGCAGTGCGGCGCAGGGCAATTTCCCGCAAGGCAAAAAGATTGCCTTTGCGAAAAAAATGCTTGCTGGCACGCTGTGCTTGCTCTGGAATGTATACCTTGCCTGCTTTCAGTCGGTCCAGCAATTCATCGGCCGTGACATCGACCAGAATGACCTCGTCTGCGTTGTCCAACACCGTATCGGGAACCGTCTCATTGACCCGAATTCCAGTGATTGCGCCCACCGTACCATTCAGACTTTCGAGGTGCTGGACATTGAGTGCGGTCCAGACATCAATGCCTGCGTCCAAGAGCTCGTGAACGTCTTGCCAGCGCTTAGGATGGCGTGACTCGGGTGCGTTCGTGTGTGCCAGTTCGTCAACCAAAAGAATGGCGGGCTTCAACGCCAGCGCGGCATCGATGTCAAACTCCTGAAGTACCTGACCGCGGTATGCCACGTCGCGCAACGGGATTTGTTTCAAATTTGCCTGCATCGCTACCGTTTCTTTGCGGTCGTGTGTTTCAACCACACCTATCAGTACGCGCTCCCCTGCTTGCTGGGCACGCTGTGCGGCACAGAGCATGGCATAGGTCTTTCCAACGCCTGCGCTGGCGCCGAAATATATGCGCAGCTTGCCACGCACGCATTGGTGTGCGTCTTCGCGCAGTTGCGCTAGCAGTGCATCGGGGTCGGGGCGCGAATCGCTTGGGTCAGTCATCGGGGTTTTTGCATTGAATCCAGCGCAATATTAAGCTGCAAAACGTTGATCACGGGTTCCCCGAGAACGCCAATGGCGGGGCGTTGCGTGGCGCGGTCAATCAGTGCCTGTACCGTTTCCACGGGCATATGCTGGGCCCGGGCGACGCGCGCCAGTTGGTACTGTGCCGCGGCCAGGCTGATGTGCGGGTCCAGTCCGCTGGCCGATGCCGTCACCAGATCGACCGGCACCGGGCTTGTGTTGTCAGGATCGGCCGCATGCAGTGCGTCGACGCGTCCTTTCACCGCCGCGGTCAGGGCCGGATTCAGCGGGCCAAGATTGGAGCCACCGGAGGCAAGGCCGTTATTCGGCTGCGGGCTGGTGGCCGACGGGCGTCCCCAGAAGTGTCCCGGAGCGCTAAAGTTCTGGCCAATCAATGACGCACCTACAGGGTGTCCGTCGCGCTCCAATAGGTTGCCAGCCGCTTGCGCAGGAAAAATCGCTTGTGCAATGGCGGTGGTCAGCAGCGGATAGAAAACGCCGGTTAGGAGCGTCAATGCCAGGAATGTGACCAGCATGGGTCTGAGAATGATTTTCATAGGATGTTCGGTAATTGAAGTGGTTCAAAATCAGGCTGTGGTTTATGCCCAGTGCATCGCCACCAACGCCAGGTCAATGACTTTGATACCGATGAATGGCACGACCAGCCCACCCAGGCCATAGATCAGTAAATTGCGGCGCAGCAAACTCGCAGCACCGACTGCGCGGTATTTGACGCCCTGCAATGCCAGTGGAATCAGAAAGACAATGATCAGCGCATTGAATATCACCGCCGACAAAATGGCCGAAGACGGGCTGGCCAGACGCATCACATTCAGTGCCGATAGTTGCGGGTATGTGGTCAGAAATATGGCCGGAATGATGGCGAAATATTTGGCCACATCATTGGCGATTGAAAAGGTAGTGAGGGCGCCGCGTGTCATCAGCAGCGCCTTTCCGGTTTCCACGATTTCCAGTAGTTTGGTCGGGTTCGAATCCAAGTCCACCATATTGCCTGCCTCTTTTGCCGCTTGGGTGCCGCTGTTCATGGCCACGGCAACATCGGCTTGGGCCAGGGCCGGTGCGTCATTGGTGCCATCGCCGGTCATTGCAACCAGCCGTCCCTCGCCCTGGTATTGGCGAATGAGCTTGAGCTTGTCTTCCGGTGTGGCTTCGGCCAGGAAGTCGTCAACACCGGCCTCTGCTGCAATTGCCGCTGCCGTGAGCCGGTTGTCACCGGTAATCATGACGGTTTTGATGCCCATCCGACGCAATTCACCAAAGCGTTCCTTGATCCCGGTTTTTACGATATCTTTCAGTTCCACAACGCCCAGTACCTGGTGGTTATCGGCGACTGCCAAGGGCGTGCTGCCGCGCCGAGAGACGTCGTTTGCGTCGCGGATAATTTGCTCCGGCATGCTTCCTCCCAAGGACTCAACATGGCGCCGCACGGCATCAACAGCGCCTTTGCGCAACTGGCGCATCGGTCCATTGGCGGGGGCCAAGTCGATGCCACTCATGCGGGTCTGGGCCGTAAACGGTACCTCGAGGGCCTTGCCCTCGAGGGCAACAATCGGGTGCAGGCGCTGCGCCAAGGCCACGATGCTGCGGCCTTCGGGTGTTTCATCGGCGCCGGACGCGTGGGCGGCCGCCGCTGCAAGTTGTGCTGGCGTTATTCCAGGCGCTGGCATGAAAGCCGATGCCTGCCGATTGCCATGCGTGATGGTGCCCGTTTTGTCCAGCAATAGCACATCCACATCGCCGGCTGCTTCCACCGCACGGCCAGAGGTGGCGATGACATTGGCTTGCATCATGCGGCTCATTCCAGCGACGCCGACGGCCGACAACAAGCCACCAATAGTGGTTGGAATCAGGCATACCAGCAGGGCTACCAACGCCGTAATCGTCACTGCGGTTCCCGAATGCGCCACCGCCACGCTGAACAGTGAGTAGGGCAGCAGGGTCACCGTGACAATCAGGAAGACGATCGTCAACGCCACCAGCAATATGGTCAAGGCCACTTCATTCGGTGTCTTTTGGCGCTTGGCGTTCTCAACCATGCCAATCATCCGGTCCAGGAACGTCTCACCGGGATTCACACTGATGCGGACCACCAGCCAATCGGACAACACCCGCGTACCGCCGGTGACCGATGAAAAGTCGCCGCCGGATTCCCTTACCACCGGGGCCGACTCGCCGGTGATTGCACTTTCGTCCACGGTTGCAACACCTTGAATGACTTCACCGTCCATGGGGACCGTGTCATTTGCTTCAACCAGGACTACATCGCCTTTGCGCAGGCTGTGCGCTTCCAAAGGCAGCCAGGGAGCACCATGAACCGGGGTCTTCAGTTTTTTGGCCCACGTGCTCTTTTTCAGTCCGCGCAATGACGCCGCTTGCGCTTTGCTGCGGCCCTCGGCGAGTGCCTCTGCGAAATTTGCAAAAAGTACCGTGAACCAGAGTCCAAGGGTCACGGACGCGATGAATCCGAGTGGTGCTTCGCCATCGCCGTGCAATGCCTGTAAGGTCAGCAACGTGGTCAGGATGCTGCCAATATAGACCACAAACATGACGGGATTGCGCAGCTGTACGCGCGGGTCCAACTTGCTTATTGCGCAAACAACGGCAGCGCGCACCAGGGCCGGTTCGTACAGGGTCAAGGGGGTTTTCGTGTTCATATTTTTCTTTCTTTTGTTGCCGGGTTCAATGCGCTGACCACAGCATGAAATGTTCAACTATGGGCCCCAGAGCAAGGCCTGGAACGTAGTTCAGCAGTCCCACCAACAACACGATGCCAATGAGCAAGCCGACAAACAGTGGCCCATGGGTGGGCAGGGTTCCGGCCGTTACGGGCAAACGCTTTTTGGCTGCGAGTGCCCCCGCAATCGCCAGTACGGGAACGATTACGCCGAAGCGCCCAAACCACATCACGACGGCCAGCAAGACGTTGTAGAACGGTGTATTTGCATTGAGTCCGGCGAAGGCGCTGCCGTTGTTGTTCCCGGCCGATGTCAGTGCGTAGTAAATTTCAGAAAATCCATGCGCACCCGGGTTTCCGATGCCGGCGCGTCCGGCCTCGGTAGTGACCGCTACCGCGGTGCCACACAGCACCAGAATAGGCGTTATCAGAATTGCGATCGAAGCGAGCTTCATTTCGTGCGATTCAATTTTTTTGCCCAGATATTCTGGCGTGCGACCTATCATCAGTCCGGCAATAAATACCGCCAGAATGGCAAATATCAACATGCCATAAAGTCCCGTTCCGGTCCCGCCAAAGACCACTTCACCCAGCTGCATCATGACCAGTGGAACCAGGCCGCCTATGGGTGTCAATGCGTCGTGCAGTGTGTTGATTGCGCCGCAGGATGCGGCAGTCGTGATGACGGTAAACAAACTGCTGTTGTTGATACCAAAGCGCACCTCCTTGCCTTCCATATTTCCACCCGACTGCCATGTACTGGCGGCCTGGTCTACGCCCAGTGGGGTGAGCAATGGGTTGCCGGTCTGCTCAGCAGGGGTAATAACGCACACCGCAGCAACGAAGATGAGTGACATCGCTGCCAGTATTGCCCAGCCCTGGCGGGGGTCTCCAACGCCAGTGCCAAAACTGAAACAGAGTGCGGCAGGGATCAGGAAAATGGCCAGCATTTGCACAAAGTTGCTGAGCGCCGTCGGGTTTTCAAAGGGGTGGGCAGAGTTGGCGTTGAAGAACCCGCCGCCATTCGTGCCCAGCATCTTGATGGCCTCCTGTGATGCCACCGGCCCCATTGGCAATGTTTGCTTATCGGTTGATGCGTCCTCCATCATGGCCACCCCGTTGGCGTCAATCAGCGCTTGCCCATCAGCGCCCAGCTTGGGTTGTTGAAAGTGCGTGGCTTCGAGCGTTGTCACCTCCTGGTAGCCAGAGAAATTCTGTATCACCCCTTGGCTCACCATGAAAATGGCCAGCACCAGCGAAATCGGCAGCAGCAACCAGGCTGTGATGCGTGTCAGGTCGACCCAGAAGTTTCCAATGCCAACAGCGGCGGTTGCCCCACTGTTGGCTGCGCGTGATGCAAAGCCACGAATCAATACAAAAGCAACGGCAATGCCCGTTGCTGCAGAAAAGAAGTTTTGTCCACTCAGTGCAAGCATTTGCGTGAGATAGCCCATCGTCGACTCACCGGAATAACCTTGCCAATTGGTGTTGGTGACAAAACTTACCGCCGTGTTGAAAGCGGAGTCTGCCGACACGGCAGGCATCCCAGCCGGGTTGAGTGGCAAATGGTCTTGTAGGCGTTGTGCCGCGTACACTACCAATGCGCCCAAAGCATTGAATGCCAGCAGTGCAAATGCATAGTGCGACCAGTGCATTGAGGCCGGTGCGGATGTGCCGGTCAGCCGATACAGAACGCCTTCTGTCCGCAGCATCCAGGTGGGCAATTCCCCGGCGTTGATCCGAGCGATCCATCGACCCAGCGGCCATGCCAAAAGTAGCAGGGCGAGTAAATAAAAGGCCAGCAGGCCCCAGGCGCTGGCGCTCATCAAAACTCCTCTGCGCGAAACAGCGCATAGACAAGGTAGACCAGCAAAACGCCAGACACGATGCCACCTAAGGCGTAAAAAAGGCCCATATTCATGACCGATCTCCTTGGGGCTTTTCAAGCCGCTTGCAGCCCCGCACCATCAGCACCATTGCACCCCAAAGCGCAAGGCCACCCAACACATATGCAAATTCCATAAACTACCTCCGAGAAAAGGATGGAGGTAGCGTAGGGATTGCGATATAAAAATGCTGAAGTGATTTTTACGAATTCCGTAAAAATTTCGTAAAAATCCAGCGTTGACAAACCAAAGACATTGCAGCGATTAAATGCCATGCCTGGAAAACGCGCAGCGCCTTTGCGCTGCCCGGCTGCCTGCGCACCACCGGCTCCCAGCGCACATGGAGTTCCGCTTCACTGCCGGCGGACCAGGACTCCACTACGAGTACTTGTCCGGCCTGCAATGGCAGGCTGTTGTGGGCGTCCAGGAACAGGTCGACGGCAGCGCGGGCATTGCCTCGGTTGACTGTGACCCAAGCGCGCCCCACCGGAAAATGCAGTGTGCCGTTCGAATGGGCGACGAAAGTCCGGGATTTTTTGTTCGGAATAATCCACGACCCGGACACCCGGTCCGGTAAGCTGATGTGTCGCGGATCAGATTTTTTTTCGTTGAAACGCATGCCGTACTCCTGCTTTGAAATGTGTCTCAATGATTGGGGCTTGACCCGATTTGGTCCAATGAAATCGGGTTAAGCTATTCATTCTGTTTTCGCATTAATTCAAGCAAGCCATGGCCAATCTGAAGTCTCCACGCAGCGATATTCGAATTCGCAGTCGACCCATTTCGGTCGGGCATTTGCGTGCATTGGAAGCGGTGGCGCGGCATTTGAATTTCCGCTTGGCAGCCGAAGAGCTGGGTCTTACCCAAAGCGCGGTAAGTCGCCAGGTGCAGGCGCTGGAGGATGATGTGGGGGTCCCACTGTTTTTGCGACACACGCGCGCTGTCGAATTGACCAGTGCGGGATTGGAGTTGCTGCGGGCCACCGCCGCATCGCTGGAACGCATTGACAGTGCCGTGCGGATGATTCGGCAATCGGCGGGTCGCAAAACCGTCACGGTGACGACTTGGGCGTCGTTTGCCACCATGTGGCTGATTCCGCGCCTGGACGCATTTCATGTGGCTTATCCGGACATTGATATCCGCATTGATGCCACCGATAAACCTGTGGATTTGGAGACCAGCGACGCCGATTTGGCGATTCGGTATGCACGCCCGGAACGGGTTCCCAGTCAGGCGATTGCCTTGTTTACGGAGCAGTTAACACCGGTTGCCAGCCCCTTGCTGCTGCGGAAAAAGCGCGGCCTGCGCAAAGGGGAAGACCTGGCCCATCATGCATTGATCGAGACCGAAGACAACCACAACCCACAGCAATTTCAGTGGTTAACGTGGCGGCGTTGGTTGAATACCAATGGCTACGCCAAAGTCGAACCGCAGCGTTGGTTGTACTTCAACGCAGCACACCAAAATTTGCAGGCCGCGTTGACCGGTCAAGGGGTGGCATTGGCACGCATTCCGTTGGTCGCAGATTGCCTGGAGAATGGCAGCTTGGTTGAGGTCTTCCCCGGCAAGCGCATTGGCACGCCGTACAAATACTATTTGATTGAAGGTCCACGCAGCGCGACACGCCCGGAAATCAAAGCTTTTTGCGCCTGGCTTTCGGACCAGGCGCAAAATACCCGCTTGCAAATACCCGCGACCTGAGGCGTATCGCCAGGACTTGCAGCGCTATTCGGCTTGAACCGCTTGATACAAGGCGGAAAAACGTTGGTAGCGGGCCTGCAACGCCTGGTGTGAGGCGGTATCCGGCGTGAACGTTTGCAGCACCGGTGGCACGGTGCAGACCTGGGCCTCCGTGCCACCGTCGGCCAGCCAGGCCAGCCGGGCAGCACCCAGTGCACCGCCGGCGGTGCTGGCTTCATGCGTGGTCAGGGGTAAGCCCAGCGCATCCGCAAGCAGCTGCGCCCACGCGCTGCTGCGCGAACCACCACCCACCACGGACAGCGACGTGGGCGCGCCGCTGGCGGGTGGTTGCAAGGTTTTGAAGCCATCTAGCAACCCCAGACTGACGCCCTCCAGAACCGCATAGGCAATATCCGAGCGGGTGTGCTGCATGCGCATGCCGTGCAAGGTGGCACTGGCCATTGGGTTGTTGTGCGGTGTGCGCTCTCCAGACAAATACGGCAGGAAGAAGGGTGCGCGCTCGCGCCCTGTGGCGTCCAGTGTCATGGCAGCGGCAATCAGCTCGGGTTCGTCGGCAAAGCCAAAGGTGCGCACTGCCCAGCTGACCGCGCTGGCCGCCGACAGCATGACCGACATTTGGTGCCAGCGTCCGGGGACCGCATGACAGAAAGCGTGCATGGCTTTGGAGGGGTTGGGCAAAAACGCATCGGTGGTCACGAAAATCACCCCCGATGTGCCCAGCGAAACAAAACCTTGGCCGCTGCGCACCAGGCCCATGCCGACGGCGCTGGAAGCGTTGTCGCCGGCGCCACCGGCGATCAGCACATTGGCTGGCATGCCATAGGTTTGCGCCAGCGAGGGCAGCAACGTGCCGGATACTGCACTGCCTTCCACCAGACTTGGCATGTGGCTGCGGTGGAGGCCGGTGGCTTTCAGCAGGGCGTCGTTCCAGTTGCGGGCGCCGACATCCAGCCACAGTGTGCCTGCGGCATCGGAGCAATCGCTTACCGCGACGCCGGACAATTGAAGGCGGAGCCAGTCTTTGGGCAACAGCACGCGCGCCGTGCGGGCAAATATGTCGGCTTCGTTTTCTTGCACCCAGAGGACTTTGGGCGCGGTGAAGCCGGGCATTGCGAGGTTGCCAGCAATCTGCTCCAGGTCCGGTACCCGCTGTGACAGCGTGGCGCATTGGGCGCCGCTGCGGCCATCGTTCCACAAAATGGCCGGGCGGAGCACCTGGTTTTGGGCGTCCAGCATAACAGCGCCGTGCATTTGCCCGGAAAGACCAATGCCACGCACTTGGCCCATGGCAGCGGAATGGCTGGCAGCGAGTCGTGCCAGGCCACGCTGCGTGGCGGCCCACCAGTCGGCCGGGTTTTGTTCCGACCAAAGTGGCTGGGGCTGGGCCACGGTGAGCGTTTCACCGATGATGGCGTGCACGTGGTGGTCTTCACCGAGCAGCAAAAATTTAACTTCGGAGGTCCCGAGATCAATTCCTAAATACATGTCTCACCTTGTGTTGTTATGCATGACCGCAAGCTTAAACCAGCTTCCGGTGCCGCGCGATGAATGCATTGTTGTGGTTGCCGTTCAGGCGCCAAATCGCTTGTCGGCCTGGCGCCTGAACTCGGACGGTGTCATGCCCCGGATTTCGAGAAAACGCCGGTTGAAGTTGGCCACATTGTTAAAACCGACGTCATAGCAAATTTGCGAAATCAGGCGGTCCGATTCCATCAGCAGATGGGATGCCCGGTTAATCCGCAGTCGGTTCACGAAATCGGTGAAGTTATTTCCTGTGGCATTCCGGAAGAAGCGCGAAAAGCGGCTTTCACTCATGCCCATTTCACGCGCCAATTCGGCCAGAGAATGGTCTTGCGACAGGTCATCGTTGATGCGGTTGACGACCTGGTTGATCTGGTCCATTTGGGCGTCGTCGCTGGCACCTTGCATTTGCACGTTAGACAGCAAACGGTAGTCGGTGCAGCGCGCCAAGTCGCTCAACAAATCGCAAAAGGCAGCAAACCGGCGCATGCCGCGGCTGTTCCGAATGGCATGCCAGTGATTGCGTGCAACATCGCCCATTTCAAAAAACTCAATCCCATGCGCGGCCCGCTCCAGCAGTGGCATGATTTCGGTCAGTTCAGGGATCTGGCGCGACGCTTCTTCAAGTGGGTCGTGGCGAAATTGAATCACCAAGTCACGTTCCGGCACACCTTCCGGCGGCAGATCGATAGACAGCCAGTTGTGTGGCAGGCGCGGGCCGCACAAGACCAGATGGCCCGGGTGAAAGGGCCCAATCCAATCACCTACAAAGGCCTTTCCGGAGGTCGCGGTGATCAGGTGCAACTCGTAGTCATCGTGGTAGTGCCAGCGCGCCAGCGGGGTTGGAAATCCATGCGAAAGGCAGCGCACCAAGCCTTGCTCTTCACTGGCTTCATAACCCAAAGCGGGTGAACGCGTGAAATCGTGTTCGACCTCCGGCGAGCGCACACGTGGGCGCTGCCGGTTGCCCAGTGGCGCACTGGAGGGAATGGAAGATACACGCATGGTAGAAGTCTCCTGTGCCCCGCTGTTTTGCTGATATTGCAGGACCGGTTTGGAGTTTAAAGCGGAACACCGGCCGTGGTGTGCCCACTGACAAATGCCTGTACCCGGGCATAGGCCGCACGCACGCCGTCAACCAGACGCGCATCGCCGGCCAATGGGCCCCACAACACGGTGTCACGACAGAACGCATCGACCGGGTCGGCCGCCGTGCAAATTGCCTTGGCGCCTGCCGGGTCCATTGCCTGGTCCTGATAGGTATAGGCTATTTTTCCGGCGCTCCAGCGCTCCAGGTATGCCAGAAACAATGCTGGCAGCATGGATACACTGGCAATCGATTCGCCATGGTGTAGTCGTTCACGGATGGTGGGTGCAATAAACCCTGGAATCTTGGAGAAACCATCCATTGCCACCCGCTGGTTGGTGTCTTCGATTGCGGGGTTGCTAAAGCGGTCCAGTACGACATCGCGGTAGTCGGCCAAGTTCAGTGGGCTCGGGTGCTCGGGGCGGTCGAGGACCGGAATGGTGTCATGGGTCACATAGTCATAGGCGAATTGGCGAATCACCGGATCTTGCGTGCCCTCGTGTATGAAGCGGTAACCCACCAGTGTGCCGGCCCAGGCGATGCAGCTGTGGGTGGCGTTGAGCAAGCGGATCTTGGCTTCTTCGTAGGCTGCCACCGATTGCACCATTTCGGCACCCGCGTTTTCCCAGGCGGGTCGGCCGGCAACAAAGTGGTCTTCAATGACCCATTGAATAAAGCTTTCGCCCATCAGTGCAGCGCCGTCGTCGATGCCGGTTGCCGCTTTCACGCGGGCCCTTACGTCGAGCGTGGGCCGCGGCGTGATGCGGTCCACCATGGCATTCGGGCAGGCGGTGTTCTTTTCTACCCATTGGCGCAGTTCGGCATCGCCACACAGTTCAAGAAACTGCAGCAAGCCCGCACGCACGCGTTCGCCGTTGTGGCGCAGGTTGTCGCAGTTCATCAGTGTCACGGGACCGGCACCGGCGCGCATGCGCACGCGCAATATGGCGCTCAATGCCCCGTAAATGGTGCTGCCTGCGCGGTTTTCTTTGGCAGCGGCGATGTCGCTGTTGAGATCACTGAAGGTCAAGTCGAGTTGCACCGCTGGCGTCAGGTAGTAGCCCGCTTCGGTTACGGTGAAAGAGATGATGCGTGTGTTGGGGTTGGCGCCACACTGAATCAGTCCCAGCAAATCGGGGGTGTAGGGAATAACCTCCCGGATGGCGCTGATGCGCTGATAAGCCCGTACCCCCTGCGGTGTAACGGTCTCCAGCGTGTAGGCGCCGCCGCTGGCCTCCAGCGCAGCAATGGTGTCGGCCATGTCGGGGCGGATATTGCCACCGGCAAGCACCCAGCGGGTGTCACCCTGGTCGTGCAGATTTTGCAAATAGACCGCTTGGTGGGCGCGGTGAAACGAACCCAGGCCCAAGTGAAGAATAACGTGGGGTGCGCTGCTAGTAGAGAGGGGAGTTGTACTCATGGCGATTCCAGGGCGCTCAGTTGGCCAGCACACGGCCTTGCGCGTTGAAGAAATGGGTGTGCTTGGGGTCAATCGTCACCGCCACCGTATCACCTGCATGCAGGTTGGTGCGGGTGTTCTGGCGTGACACCAGCTCGGCACCTTCGTGGGTGGTGACATAAATCAGGGTCTCTGCGCCGAGTGATTCCACCAGGTCGACCTTGCCACTGGCGTGGGTTTCCAGGCCGGCGGCGTGGACCGGGTCCGCGGCACTCAGTTGCACGCCTTCCGGGCGGATGCCGATATATCCATCCGCAGCCACCCTGCCGCGCATTGCGTCGGGCAGACTGGGCAGGCGTGCGGCTTGCACCACGTTCATTTGCGGCGTGCCAATGAACTGCGCTACAAATTGGTTGGCGGGCTTGTCATACAGTTCGAGCGGCGTTCCAACCTGCTCAATCCGGCCGTCGCGCAGTACCACAACGCGGTCTGCGAGGGTCATGGCCTCCACCTGGTCGTGCGTTACATAAATGGTGGTGGCACCGAGTTCGCGGTGCAGCTTGGCAATTTCAATGCGGGTTTGGCCGCGCAATGCGGCGTCCAGATTCGACAGCGGTTCGTCAAACAAAAAGACTTTGGGGGCCCGCACAATTGCGCGACCAATCGCCACGCGCTGGCGCTGCCCACCCGACAACTCTTTGGGTGTGCGCTGCAAATAGTTCGTCAGGTTCAGAATGCCCGCAGCACGCTGTACTTTTTCATCAATGACAGCCTGTGCAACGCCGGCCAGTTTGAGTGCAAAGCTCATGTTTTCATAGACGCTCATGTGCGGGTACAGCGCATAGCTCTGAAATACCATGGCCAGGTCACGCTTGCTGGAGCTCAGGTGCGTGATGTCGCGGTTGTCGAGTTCAAGCGTGCCTTCGTCAATCGGCTCAAGGCCGGCAATCAAGCGCAATAAGGTGGATTTTCCGCAGCCGGATGGTCCGACGAAGACAATGAACTCGCCTTGCTTGATGTGCAGGTCGATGCCTTTGATGACGTGGCTTCCGCCAAAGGTTTTTTGCACGCCGGTAAGAGAGAGATAAGCCATGAAAAAGTCTCCGAAATTCGAATTGGGTGTTACTTGACGGCGCCGAATGTCAGGCCTTGAACCAGCTGTTTCTGGCTGAACCAGCCAAACACCACAATCGGTGCGATGGCCATGAACGAGGCGGCAGACAACTTGGCCCAGAACAGGCCTTCGGGGCTGGAGTACGAGGCGATCAGTGTGGCCAGGGTACCGGCTTTGGCAGCGCTGAGATTGAGCGACCAAAAAGCTTCGTTCCAGCTCAGCACCAGGCACAGCAGGCCGGTGGAGGCAATCCCGCCCAGCATCAGGGGCAGCAGCACATGGCGGAACTCTTGCCAGAGTCCGGCGCCATCCATGCGGGATGCCTCCAGGATTTCATGCGGAATTTCCTTTAGTGAGGAGTACAGCATCCAGACCATGATGGGCAGATTGCTTAAGGTGAACACAATCACCAGGGCGGTGAGCGAGTCCAGCAGGTGGGTGTTTTGGGCCATGACATAAACCGGCACCAGGGCGCCCACCGCCGGCATCATTTTGGTGGACAGCATCCACATCAGAAGGTCGCGGGTTTTTTTGGTTTTGAAGAAGGCCATGGAGTAGGCTGCCGGGAATGCCAGCAGAAGGCCCAAAATGGTCGAACTCACACTGGTGATAAACGAGTTGCGCGCATACAGCAAATAGTCGCTGCGGTCTTGCACCAACGTGAAGTTTTCCAAGGTCGGTTTGAAGAACAATTGCGGTGGCACCGCAATCGCCTGCAACTCGGTTTTGAATGATGTCAGGATCAGCCAGCCGAGTGGAAAAAACAGCACCAGGGTGATCAGCCAGGCGCTGGCAGTGCGCAGTGACTGCAGTAAAAATGGAATGGTTGTGTGTTTCATGGCGTGCTTTATTGCGTGCTTCTCTACGAGCTTTAGCGGTCCAGGTTTTTACCGACCAAGCGGATCAAGAAAATAGCGGCGATATTGGCCAGTACCACGGCGAACAGCGCGCCTGCGGAGGCCACACCGGCATCGAAGTTCAACAGTGCTTGTTTGAAAATCAGGAACGCCACATTGGTGCTGGCATCGCCTGGTCCACCACCGGTTGTGGTGAAAATTTCGGCAAAAACACTTAACAGGAAAATCAGCTCAATCATGATCACGACCGTAATCGAGCGTGCCATGTGGGGCAGGTACAGGTAGCGCAGTTGTTGCAAATAGTTTGCACCGTCCATGCGCGAGGCTTCCAGTTGCTCACGGTCCATCGACTGCAGCGCCGTTACCAAAATCAGTGTTGCAAACGGCAGCCATTGCCAAGACACAATCACTACGACACTGAACAGTGGCCAGTCGGTAAGCCAGTCTACCGGGGTGGCACCGAAGAACTTCCAGACTTGTGCCAGCACACCGTATATTGGATTCATCATCATGTGCTTCCACAGCAGCGCGTTCACTGTGGGCATCACAAAGAAGGGCGAAATTAGCAAAATGCGCACCAGGCCGCGGCCGGGGAATGGCGCATCAATGAGCAGTGCCAACAAGGCGCCACCGACCACCGTAATAGCGATCACGCTCGCCAGCAGCACGATGGTGTTGTAAACCGCTGTGCCAAAAGAGGGGTCGGTTACAAAATATTCAAAATTTTCCAGCCCGGCAAAACCCGTCACGTCGGGTTGCATCAGGTTGTAGCGAATCAGCGAAAAATACAGCGTCATCACCAGCGGCACGATCATCCACAGGAAGAGCGTGGCAACAGCCGGTGCCATCAGGGCGCGGGGTAATAGGCGTTTCATTGCAGGGGCGTCTCATTGCGGGGGGCACGGCCGGGGCCCTTAAAGTCAGGGTCACGGTCAGGAATGCAAGCAGCGCGCAGGCTTGTGGCCAGCGCGCTGCTGGGTCAGGTCACCTTATTTGTAGTAACCAGCCTTTTTCATTTCACGCTCGGCCGCAGCTTGCGAGGTCTTCAGAGCCTGGTCGACGCTGACCTTGCCGGCCAACGCTGCGCTCATTTGCTGGCCCACAGCCAAACCAATTGACTGGAACTCGGGGATGGCCGCGAATTGCACGCCAACATACGGGCTCTTAGGCAAGGTGCTGTCGTTCGGGTTGGCCGAATCGATTGCGGCTTTTTCCGCGTTGGCAAACGAAGCTGCCTTCAGGAACTCGGCATTGGCGTAGGTGCTCTTGCGGGTACCGGTGGGAACATGGCCCCAGCCATTGGTCTTGGCCACCAATTCGATGTATTCCTTGGAGGTTGCCCAGCTGATGAACTTCTGTGCAGCGTCGACCTTTTGGGAGCCCGCAGGGATTGCCAGCGCCCAAGCCCACAGCCAGTTGGCACCCTTCGGTGTGGCTTGTGTAGGAGCCTGCGCAAAGGCGACTTTGTCTGCTACCTTGGATTGCTTCGGATCGGTGATGAACGAGGCCGCAATGGTGGCATCAATCCACATACCGCACTTGCCTTCGTTGTACAGCGCCAGGATTTCGTTGAAGCTGTTGGCCGACGATCCGGGTGGGCCATCTTTCTTCAGCAGGTCAACATAGAAGTTGATGGCTTCTTTCCACGGCTTGCTTTCCAGTTGGGGCTTCCATTGCATGTCAAACCACTGGCCACCGAACGTGTTTACCAAGGTGCTCAGGAACGCCATGTTGTCGCCCCAACCCGGCTTGCCGCGCAAGCAAATACCGTACACGCCATGGGCCGGGTCATTGATCTTGTCGGCCAAGGTCTTTATTTCCGTCCAGGTTGGGTGATCCGATACTTTGATGCCCGCCTTGTCGGCCAGATCTTTGCGGTACATGAGCATGGAGCTCTCGCCATAGAACGGAGCAGCAAACAATTTGTCGCCTACCGACAGGCCATTGCGCATGGCAGGCAGCAGGTCGTTGGCGTCGTATGCGGCATCGGTTTTGAGTTCTTGCAGCCAGCCTTTCTTGCCCCAGATCGGGGTTTCG
>Ga0228698_1000376_pt1 | contig 37592 bp, 56 predicted proteins | sample McNCre117_Aug_MG_FD_178015 | JGI IMG/M metagenome (GOLD analysis project Ga0228698, IMG submission 178015) | Freshwater microbial communities from McNutts Creek, Athens, Georgia, United States - 1-17_Aug_MG | ecosystem: Environmental > Aquatic > Freshwater > Creek | place: USA: Georgia... | reverse complement strand
CACGGTCGGCGGCGGAGGCGGCACAAACCGCCCACCTTCGCAGCATGCTATGCGGGGTCGACAAATGACCCACCCCAAGGAATCCGTTGAACTGCTGCCCTGCCCGTTCTGCGGCTGCACGACGATCAATCTTGTCGTGCAGGACGAGCGGACGCAATGGTATGAGTGCGACTGGTGCAAATCAGTTGGCCCGGTTGAACAACCTGACGCTGATCCTCCCGAGGAGTGGAACATCCGCGCCCCGCAGCCCGACCCCATCGGCGCGGAGTGGATGCGGCGGGAGGCGGCCAATGGTGGTCGTCCTGTCGCAAGTATGGAGCGGCAACTTTTGGGCGTATCAGCAGCAAACTGCGGCGCGACGATGATTGGAGCCCACGTCTACGTGTCGCAAGCCGCCATCCTCGCCATCCCCGGCCCCACGCCCGCGCAGTTGCTGGCCGATGCGCTGGCGCTGGAGGAGGTGCGGGCGGTGGTGGAGGATGCCTTTTTCGAAGGCTTTGCGGATGGCTATGACGGAGGTTGGATTGAAGGTGATCCATCGCATGCTTGGAAGGGCAGTAACACCTTAGCCAAGCTGAAAGGGACCAGCCGTGAGTGATGACGTGATGAAACCGATTATCCGACACCTTGAATGGGCGGGAAATTCCGACACAGAGCGATGCCGGGATTACATGATTAGTCCGTCATATGGACAGGGGCCGAAGCCGTGGATGCTGTCGCGCGGGTCAAAACTGCTTGGGTGGTACGATGAAAAGTGGCTGGCTAAAGTGGCCGCTCACGGCGACAACGAAGCCTATATCTACGCATCCATAGATTTCCCAGAGTACGTCCGCACCGCCCTCGACGCAGAGAAGACGCGGGCGGAGGCGGCGCGGGTGTACATCGCCAGTAAGGCCCTGCATGGGCCAAAGTGGGTGCAGCTTCGTGATGCAGGCCTACCGATCATTTCGACTTGGATTGATGAAAGCGGGGTAGGCGAAACCATAAACTGGCCCGGTCTGTGGTCACGCTGTATTTCTGAAGCATCAGACTGCACTCATCTGATTGCCTATCGCGAACTGGGTGAAATCCTAAAAGGCGCATGGGCGGAGGTCGGCGCTGCCCTTGCCCATGGCCGTAAAGTTATTCTCTGCGGCGACTTCACCGAGTTCAGCATAAAACACCATCCCAACGTCACAATATGGGCAAGCAGCGATATTCGCACCGCCCTTCGCGCCATCACGGAGGCCAGCCATGAGTGACGACATTAAGAAACCCGGTGACGCTCACCGCGCATTTTCGGAAGCAATCGTCAATCTGAAAGGGGATGCGTGATGGACGCAATTGAACCATCAAACTACGAGCAAGCCGGATGGTCTGATCTGACCTACGAATATGTGCAGGCCCTCTGCGCCGCCCTCGACGCAGAGGAGGCGCGGGCGGATGCGGCAGAGGCCGCGCTGAAGACGGCGCGGGAAGCGATTGCGGAGATTGAAGCGGTAGTCGGCTGTCTCGAAGGCAAGGACAAACTGGACCGCGAGTTGATCCGAAACATCACGGAGAGCCTCGCCCTGATCAAGGAGCCGCGCCCATGACCCCCGAAGAGATTGCCGCCAAGCTGACCCCGGCGCAGGTGCGGGCGCTGCGTCTATACGACATCGGACACCAAATGACTTATGAGGCGGACTGCCCACATGAGGATTGGCTTGGCCTCAAGTATTCCCATGAGTACGACGCGTTGATCCAACCCACCGAAGATTGCAAGTCCAGTATCACCCCCCTTGGCCGCGCCGTCTTGGCCGCGATGGACGCGAAGGAGCCGAAATGACCCATCCCCCCGAAGCAATCAAAGCCGTGGCGCGGGCGCTTGTCTACGATTTTGACAGTCTCCCAGATGCGGCAAAAAAGAGGGCACTCTTAGACGCCACCGCCCTCCTCGACCAGATCGCCCCGCTGCTGACTGCGCAAGCGGTGAAGGTCAAGCCGCTGGTTTGGGAGGAAAGCGTCAGAGGCCGATTTATCGGGACGCCGCCCAACGTCGGATTGGGTGATTTGGGGTTCTGGATTTTTCGGGAATCCGATGGTCGTTTCAAGCGTGCAAAAAGAAAAGGATGGGATTACTACATCACCCTCGAAGCCGCCAAAGCCGCCGCACAAGCCGACTACGAAGCCCGCATCCTTGCATCGGTGGAAGCCGTGCCAGTCGCACAGGCCGTCGAAGCCGAGCGCATCGCCTGCACGGAGGAACTGCGGCTGGCCGTTGCTGCGGCAAGGGCGGAGGAACGAGAACGGGCGGCGAAGGTGGCGGATAGCTTCCACGCCGAAGCGGTAGAGTGGGCAAAGACCGTTGGGTGGCTTGATAAGCTGATAGATGAAACGGATAGCTCCCGCATCGCCGCCGCCATCCGCAAGCAGGAGGGGGTGTGATCCACCTCCTCGCCATCCCCGCAATCCTCATCCCCCTCCTCATCATCCTCCTCGCCATCCGCGACATGAAAGGACCACCAGAATGACCCCCACCATCATCCTCGCAATCATCCTTGGGCTCATCGCCGCCGTCATGAAGGGAACAAAGAAATGACTCTCGCCCAGCGCCTCCGCGCCGCATCCCAAACGTTCCACCAGAACGATGGGTTCGAGGCCGACCTCCTCCTCCTCACCGCCAAGACCCTCGAGGAGGCCTCCGTCTTCCTCCTCATCGAACCCATCAACGAAGCGTCCTACATGGACCTCGTCAAACTTCTCTCAGAAGGTGCAAAATGACCCGCGTTAAAGTCCACACCCTCGGCGCCTACGCCGAACTTTACCTGCGCGATCTGCACCCGCGAAATCATCGCTGGGCCGTCCGCCTGGAACTGGCCAATCCCGCCGCTCTGCCGCGCCTGCGAGCAAGGCGGGGAATGGGCCACGGGCTACAGTTGGCGCTACCGTTACCGCCGCGAAACCAGCCCGGACAAGCGCATCCTCAGCCAAATCCGCGCCCTCTCCGATCAACTGCAACATGAGGCGACCCGCCATGTCCGAACGTGATTACGCCTCCACCCCGGTCTCCGATGCACTCGGACTGAAATCCCTGATCCGCGACCTGTCGGCGGACTTGTCCGACCTGCGGGCCGGGGCGATCACGGTCAATGACGCCCTCGCCCGGGCAGCGCTGGCCAAGCAAATCTGGAACGGGGTGCGGCTTTATATGGCTGTGGGCAAAGCGGTTGAGGGAGAGCCAGCCGCCGCACAGATTGAGGGGGGCCGATGAATACCGCATTCTTGCTCATGGCTCAGTTCGAAAAGGCCATCAGCGCGTCCTTCACCCGGGCCTGCAAGTTCCTGAAGATCGACGGCCTGACCTTCCACGATCTCCGCCATGAGGCAGCATCGAGGTTGTTTGAACAGGGGTGGCAGATTCCTCGCGTGGCCGAAGTGACGGGGCACCGATCATGGGCCAGCCTGCAGCGATACACGCACCTGCGGCAGACGGGCGACAAATTCGCCGGATGGAAGTGGCTGCCTTTGGTGACAGAGACGGGCGCTGATGTGGTGCCGATGGTGCGGCGCCAGAAATGAAAAAAAGCCCGCCCGGCAAGAACCGGACGGGCAATGTGCACGAAATGCACTTTGGTCAGATCACCAGCGCCAAAGCCAGCGCCGGTAGAACGGGCGGCGGCGCTTCATGCCGCCTTGCCGCCGGGGATCAGGATGGCTGCAACCCCGGCGCAGATCATACCGATGCCGGTGATGTAATCGCCCGAGGCGCAGAGTTTGACACCGCCGATGATCGACGCGATGCCAGCCGCAGAGGAGGCCTCGGTGAGGCGCTTGAGAATGTACATGATCCGTCCTTTGTCATTTTGGGGTTGGGTTTCTGACATTGGCCCTGCGCCTATGTCAGGCGACCGCTTCGAAGGTCAGTTCGTAGACCTTGCCAAGCTCGAATGCCGCGATGGCATCGGGATTGGTGACTGCCATTTCCAGCTTGCCTGAGGGCGTATACTTCGCCCAAGTCTTGTTGACTTCGCCGTCGCCGTACGACCCGAACACCGGGACAAACGTCAGGTTGGCGAAGCCGGTATTCGTGTTCGGCTGCGAATGCGTCAGGACATGCTTGATTTCCGTGCAGATGAAGCGCGCTTTGACATTCATGTGTCTTTTCCTTCTTGGCCCGTTGACCCTCGGGCGGGGGAAGCCTCTTTGCGAGGAATGGTTCAGGTCAGTTGGAAATGCGGCCCGTCGATGAAATCAGGGCCAGCATGGGCGCGCTTGTACCGCTCGATTGCCGCCCGCATATCAGCAGGGTCGCTGCCGTAGCGATCCATCGTCTCCAGCCAGTTGCAGCCCCACATCAGCCGCGCGGCCAGCCCCAGCGCCTTGGCGCTGCGCGACATGGCCGAGGCGACGGCGGGGTAGTATTCCCACGCGGCGTCGGTGACGACGAAACGCCCGCCCGCAAACGGCGTCAGGTCAACTGCATGGCCGAAGCCATCGGCCCAAGGCTGGTGGTGGGATTTGCTCTTGTAGCCGTCCTTTTGGGTGACGCCTTGCTTGTAGAGTTCGTGCTGCTCCTCCGCCGTGCGCACCGCTTTGGCCGCGACACCGAAATCAACGGCGCTGGTGACGATAGCCCCCTCGACAATGCGGATCAGATCGGGGTGGACACCCGCCAGATTGGCGCGGCTGCGGGCTGACAGGGAAAAGGTCATGGCTTGTCCGCCTTCCCGCGCAACTCGCTCTTTATCTCGCGCAATGTCTCCTGGATCGCCTCCAGCGTGGCCGCGATGCCTGCCAGCGTGGCAGCCCCGGTATTGCCCTGCGTTTCCAAATGCCCCACCCGTTTCTTCAGATCCGCCAATTCGATCTTGAATTGATCAAGCGACCACTGCGCCCGCCGCAGCCCCAACAGCCAGCCGCCGACGATCCCGCCCACGGCGAACACCACCGCCCAGTATTTCTGGATCATCTCATCCATCAGGCTACCCTTTCAGACACGTTGCCCCAGCGGCCCCGCGTCCCCATGTACGTCTCAGCCATCGCAGATCCTTTCTGTTTGCGAAGGTCAGTCCCGCCCCGGTGTTTGCGCGCCGGGGTGGGGCGATTAGATCAGGTGCCACAGCACCACGGCCCACACCGAAGCGCCTCCGATGATGCAGGGGATGAGCCAGTTCACGAGAACGCCGCCCGCGCCGTGACGGCAGCATAGTTGGCGTCTAGCACCGTCACAGGATCGCGGCCTGAGATTTGCAGGTCTTCGACATGGCCACGATATAACCGCATATTTGACGCGTTCAGGTGTGGCGCCAAAGTCAAGTCGCTGAAACTGCCGCAAATACCCCAGCGTGGTTGCTTGGCAGAGAAGTTGCCAGTATTGGCCGAACCGACGGCAAGTGTGCCATTTGTTGTGCCGCCCGGCGATTTTATTCTTGCACCTTGTCCCGCTGCATTGCGCCAGAATGCCACCTGCGCCACATTGCCGTAGTGCAGAGCGGGTGACAGGTTGATCTGGTCGGTAGTCGACCCGCCGTTCGTCTGGCGTCGGAACGTCAGATACGGTGTATTGTTTTGCGCAATGGTCAGCAGATCGGCCTCTGCAGTATATCCATTCGCTACGCTGGTAGCAGTAAACATAGCCATCAAAGCTGCGTTGGTATTCCAGTCGCCTGAGATCGGGAACTTGTACCAGCCCGATACCAAGAAATACTGCAAGCCAGAATAGATGCTGGACAGGCAACCGGACGGCCCGACCACCTCGCACGGATCAAGCGTCATGGCCGTAAAGTCAAACCCGCCGCCCGCATAAGTCACAGTCTGGCTGGCTGCGATATTCATGGAGCCATTGCCGACTTCCGCCGTATCCAACACGGTCTGGCTCGAGGATGGCGCAGCCAGTGTTGGCCATGAGTAACTAAACGCCAGATCGAAAGCGAATTTTACACCGCCCAAATCAGGGCCAGGAGAAGTGCCACCGTCCAAAAGCCCCATGTCACGCCGAAGTTTTCTCAACCCGGACGCCGTGGATGCAACGGTAGATTTAAGGACGAGAGCCATGTTGTTACCTCAATAGGCTACGATGGTGTCAAGGACGGCGGCTGCGATCACGCGGCCACCCGTGGCGGGTTCGGGATGGATACCGTCAACGTTAAAAAGCGGACGTCCCGAGGTGGAAGCATAGTCAGATGCGACAAGGCCGAAATCTCGCTGAAGGTCGATGAATGCCGTTCCCAGCAACGCCGCCACCTCTCGCCCTTGCGCGGCATAGGTGGCTATTGTCGGGGTCAATCCGCGCTGGTTTTCGGGCGGCATCATCACGCAAATATCCGGGAACGGCACAGCCGCCCGAAATCGCGTAATCATGGTTGTCAGGCTCGTATTCCACGCGGATGCAGATACGCCCGAGGTCTGGCTATTCGTGCCATCCATGATCCAGAACGCATCTGGCGCGAGGATAGCCCACCCGGCTTGTTGCTGCGCAGCCGTCCGAGCGGCCCACTGGCTGATCTGTGACCCAGTGCCGCCCAGCTTGTGAATACACGCGCCGGAAGCCGACGAGAGCGCGTCATCGCCGCAAAGCCAGACCGTGCCGGAAACTGTCTCAATGTCAGTTGTCGAAGCCCCCGCAGTCAGGGCAATATCAAAGAACTGCACTGCCCCAACCGTGCCTTGCACGTTCTGTGTCGTCCAAGAGCCAGCGTTCACGCGCCACCGCACGACACCATTGGAGGTGCCGATGAATACCACTCGCAGCGCTGTGTGGGTCGGGCTGGCCGGGACCGTGCGCGTGATCCTGTCGCCCGCCGTGGTTGAGACGACATGGCTCAGGTCAGGGCTGTCAGAGGCGTTATAGGTGCAGGTCCACAGGCCCACATAGGTCAGCCCGTATTTGGACGGTCGCACATTGCCATTGATTGAGGACGGCTGATTGCCGCCCGCCGCATAAGGCGTGGTCCCCGCCGTGGCAAAGCCGTAGCCCGTCCAGCCGCCGCCAGCGTCGCCATATTTGGCGGTCAAAAGATCGGCCACGATTCCGGTGTAGCGGGTCGCATTGTGCGTGTAGCTGTCGCCAATAAAAGCGATGTTGCATTGTGCGGCTTCACCGTAAGCCAGTTTCGTCAGCAGGTAATGCTCGGCCCGCATGGTCTCTTGCCCGAACCGAGGAGTGAGCGGTGTGCCATAGGCCGACAAAGCTTGTGAAATGCGCGTATCGAGGCTAGACCTTGACCCGCGCGCAGCTACGACTTCGGTCGATGCATCATTCGCTGCCAGAGGGATAAATCCAGTAATATTGTTGGCGCTGTCCGTAACATAAACCGTCGCCGTCGCCCCAAGCATGACATATTCAGAAGCCGTCAGATCACCCGACCGCAAAGCCGATAGCAAAATATCCCAAGTTGCATCCGCCGCAACCGTACCAAAAATCTGCCCCGTGCTATCGGTGAACCGCTGCAAGATTGCGGGATCAAGATAGCCGTCATTCTCGGCCAAAGCCTTGACGTAAGAGGTGCTCGCCTTGGCCGACAGGCCAGTCGCCCCTATCCACTTCCAACCCGCAGGCGATGCCGACCACGTAAAACGCCCTGCGTTGGCAACAGTGCCGCCGACCACGGGGTCAGTGTGCGTCCCGGTATCCGCGTCAAGAACCTCCGCGCCCTGCCCCGCCGCAGAGCCAGTGATCGCAGAAAGCGCGGTCCAGGTGGCAAGGGTAAATGCCGAGGACTGTGCATTGGCAGCGCTGGTTGCGGCTGCGGTAGCCGAGGAAGATGCAGAAGCGGCGCTAGATGTTGCGGCGGTTTGTGACGCTGCTGCGGCGGTTGAGGACGTGGCCGATGCCGTGGCGGATGCGGCAGATGCGGTTGCGCTGGTAGACGCTGCAATTGCCGACGCGCTGGCGCTGGCGAGAAAGCCCGCAGCAAAGACATCGGTGCGCACTTGTTTTGTGACACCACCTTGGGCAATCGGAATTGTGTCATCTGCGTTGACAGTCGCGGCGGTCGGCAAGTCAGTAATCGTGGTCATGCTAACCTCACGGAGCGGGTTGGAAGAATGCGCGGACGACTAGGTTGATGTTCGACGCCGCAGATGCGGTTTGAACGGCGGTGACGGTAGTCACATCGCCCGAGTTCATGGGCAGATAGGCAAGGCCGATGGACGTCATGCCGAGCCAGTTGGTTTGCTGCGTCACGATCCCCGCCAGCGTGGCCGACATCGTCAGGCCGTTGATCCGGTTGGACGTATCGCAAAGCCCGTGGACGTTGATGATGAGGAAGCCTTTTGTCGGCGCGGTAAAGCTGGCAGTCGTCGCCGTGACGGTGGTTGCCGCTGTGGCGGTCTGTTGGGCCGATATGGGCGCAATGCCCTTGACCTGCCCCTTGTTGACCGCCGACGTGTCCGCCGTTGCCGCTGGCACAGTTGCTTGACCGGTGACGGTCAGCGTTCCCGACACAGAACCATTGCCGCCGATGACCGCATTGCCCGTGGTCGTCAGGCTGGTGAAGGCGGCTTGAGCGGGGGTCGTCAGACCGAGGTTCGTTCCGTCGATGCCGCCCGTGATGGTCAGGCTGGTGAATTTGCCCGTCCCCGGCGTGGTCGCGCCGATGTTCGTTCCGTCAATCGTGCCGCCCGTGATCGTGACGGCGGTTCCGTCAAAGTTGTCGGCGAAACTGTCGCCGGTGAAGATGACCGCGCCAACCGAATTGGCGACGACCATCGAATAAGCGCCGGTGCCCCACATCGCCGCCGAGCCTGACGCGTCCAGGGTGACGGGGTTTGTGTTGGAAATCGTCAGCGCACGGTCTTTGTACGTCGCTTTCGGTGACGTTGTGCCTTGCGCATAGGTGTAGACAAGCCCACCTGTTAGGGGCCGTCCTATGCTGTCCAAAAACTGCGTTTTGGCAGGCGGAATGATGGCGCTCATTTAGCAGCCTTTCGGAGGGTGTGATGTGGAATAGATTGGACAAGGTGACGCGGTTTGCGCTGGTGATCGGGCTTGCCCTGTGGCCGATTTTCTCAGCCCTGTTCGGGGTCCACAGCCCCGCTTGGGGAAGTGGGTTCTATGTGGACGTGATCGTCGTTGGGTTCTTTTGGGCCCTGGCCGAGGGGCTGAAGGCGGTATTTATTCCGCGCCGTTTTTAGGCGGTTCCAGCAGGTAATTCCGCAGCTTCGCGGTCTTGTTGGACTTCACCGCGCCCTTGATGAAGGGCATGGCAAGCTCGGACATGCCCGCCGTCATGTGCGCTGCACCCGTCCTAAGCCCCGTCTCAACCGCACTCTTGGCGAATGACGCAAGGTTCTGCGCGGTGTTGGACCCACCCGGCATACCGCCCATCAGGCGGGTTGACCGTTGCAGGTCTTTGTCGATGTTCCACAGCGCCGTAAGCTGCTCGGGACTGAGTTTGGTTGCCGGAAGAATGCCGCCCGCTTTGCGCTGTTCGTAGATGCTGCGCATGAAATTCCGGAATTTCGCTGCCGACAATACGCCTTGGTTCATCAGGCTCGGCAATTTGCCTTGCAGATACTCCATCGCGTCAATCGGGGCCTTCTGCGCCGCGTATTGCTTCATCAGTTCGCCAAACCCCGGCGCTGCTGCCTCGATCTGCGCATCCAGCGATGCCTTGACTTCCATCAAAGCAGCGACAGCCTTGGCCGACATGGGGGCTTCCCGCAGGGCCTCCGGTGACGTGATGTCATTGATGTGCTGGCGCACCCCATAAAGCATTTCCGGGTCGGTTTCGAGTTCGCCCGTCTTGCGGTTTTTCAGGCTGGCCGAGACGCTTTCCATTGCCTTCTCAACCGCCGCCCGTTTGCCGTCCGGCCCATCAAGAATGCCGTTGATCGTTGCAACGACAGGGCTAGCATCGGCGGGCTTTTTATCGGCAAAGACCGTCTTCAAGCCCTTGTCAAACTCGTCACTAAGCATGGCCGTCTTGGCCTGCACCGTCTCAGGGCTTCCGGCCATGTCGCCGAAGTAATTCAGCCGCGCCTCGTTCTGGCCCGCCTGATGTTGTGTGACTTGATGCGCGTATTCCGGGTCTGACGACATCGCCGCACGGTGCTGGATCGCGTCCGCCGTGTTGGTGGAATACTCGCCTTTGAGCGGAACAGAGCCGGGGACATAAACCTCCCCGCTCGGGTCCATCGTCTTGCCGCCTTCGGACAGCCGCTTGAGGTTGTCGCCAGCCTCCGCCGCCGCCAGTTCTGCCGGGGACATGGTGGCGAGTTCCTGCGGTGTCGCCGCCGCGCTCAGGTTCTGCGGCATACCCGCTGGCCCCGGCGCGGGAAGCGCAGGGCGCGTCATGGCAGGCTCAATGCGCAGGGGTTCGGCCCGTGGCGGGATGGCAGGCTGGTCAGCCGCAACCGTCGCTCTAGGGACCGTCCCACGGGCTGCGGCAAGCATGTTCAATTCCGGGATGGGCGGGGCCGTTACCATAGCCGCCGCATCCGCACCCAGCCGCCCGCTCGGGTCGATCAAGTTCCCGGCCTCGTAAAGCCCACCTTGCACGCCACCCGTCAGAGCATTCAAGCCCCGGCCAGCCAAGGACAGCACCGGGCCGATAGTATGGTTTGCCACGGTATCCAGCGCCTTGGAATACCCCGGCGCATCCGGCGAGGATTGCCAATAGTTTGTGTCCAAGAGCGGGCCGCTGCCGAATCCCTCGGTCACGCCCGTCATGGCCCCATCGCCGATCTTGCCCGCAGCTCCACCAATGGCGGCTGCCAATTTGTCTACCGGATCAACCTTCTTCGGCTTTGCCGTTGGGGCTTGGGATGCCAACCAATCCAGATTGACGTCGGGTGCGGCTTTGGTGTCCGGCGCGGCCTTTTCGGTCGGGACCATCGTCTGCAACCAATCCAAATTTGCGTCAGGCGAGGTCGGGTCTGCCGGGGGCTTTTCTGCTTTGGGCGGTTCGGCGTAGAGTTGCGGCGCACCCGGCGCGGTCATGGCGGCATAAATGCGCTGCGCATTGGCCACCCGTGCGCCGTTGTTGGCCTCATCCGCGCCGGGGCGTTCATAGGCTTGGGATGCGATGACAGCGGCCTCTCCGGGGTCTTTGGCGTTCCAAAGCTTTGTCCAAGCGCCGCCTTCGCCCTTGTTGGCCTCAATCATGGTGTAATCGAGTTGGGTCGTCAGGTCGCCGGGGTCTTTGCCCTGCGATTTCGCATAGGCCAGGTATCCCGCTTTCCGGTCGCCTAAGAACTGCGCAACGCCATAGGCCCCGCTGGACGGGTTCACAGCGCCGGGGTCGATGTCCCCCGTCTTGCGGTTGGTACTCTCTTGCATGAGGCTTCCAACCATGCCAGCCGCGACCTGCGGCGGCACACCGGCCTTGACGTAGTATTGGAACGCGTAAGCCGCGTTCGTCGGAACGTCACTGTTGGCCATTCATCTGCCCCTTGAGGATGCCGATTTGCGCGCTGACCTTGGCCCGTTCGCCTGCCGGTAGGCTCTTGATGTAATCCAACATGCGGTTGAAGCCCTTGACGTCGCCCGTCTCGCGCATGGCCAGCATGGCGTAAAGCATCGGTCCGGGGTGCGTGTCGGCATACTGCGACTTGAACGCGGCATAGTTGTTCGTCGGATCGCCGCCCGCCTGTTGCCAAGCCAGCGCGTCCTTGGCGAATTGCACGTCAAACTGCGCCTTGCCGAGAACCATTGCCGTCGTGGAGCGGATAGCGTCCTCGGTCATGTCGCCGTTGGGGGTCATGCCCATTGCAGCGGCGCGGGCTGCGTCCGATGCCCCCGAGCCTGGGAGATAGGACGCCGCCTGCTGCGACAGCTTGTGCATGATGTCCGAGCCGGTCGCGCCAATGTCAATCGGTACACCAACCGCCGCCGCCAGTTTCTCCGCCCAGACCTTCGTATCTTGAGCGCCGCCCGTGTAAGCATCGTCAATCGTCCCGGCCAACTCGTGCAGGTTGTCGATGCGCGTTTGCATCTGCGGGCCAGTTCCGGCGTTGACGTCGGCTTGGAAGTTGGTTGCGTTGTCGGCCTGATAGACGGGCCGCTGCGGGTCTTGAACCATCGGCGTTCCGCCCGTCCCCGGCGCTGGCTGCTGCGTCGGCTGCGCTCCGGTTAGCGGGTTAGCGGCGACAACGGGCTTTTTCCCGGTCAGCATGTTCGGCTTGCCAAGAGCCGCCATCGTCTGCGCGGCCACATCCTGCCCCGTGGGCGGCAGTGGCGTTGCGGCGATGGGGTCAGGCGCAGGAACGCCTTGCACGGGCTGTTGGGGCGGCTGCGATGCAGGCTGTGCGCCTGCCTCCGTTACTTGCGGGGCGGCGTTGACGCCAAGGGCGGCAAGCTGCTGCGCCTTGGTGCCCATGACGATCTGCCCGGTCTTGGGGTCTTGCCACGACACGATGGCGGTGGCGTCCGTGACCGACTGCCCCTCGTTGATCTGCGTCGGGGTCTGGTTCCCGCCCGCCGCATACGGGTTGTCCTGCCGATAGACAGCGCCAGCGCCTGTGTCAAAGCTTTGCATGTGCGGCGTAATGGCCGCGAGGTTATTCCCCACCCCGGCCAAGTTCGACCGGAGCCAAGCGCCCGCCGCCTTGGGGTCATTCGGCACGCTGGTCAGGGCCGTCGCGCCCTCGGTCGGGCTGATGATCCCGTTTTTGACCATATCCGTGATGCCGTTCTTGACGGCTTGCGGGTCGGCGGTGCCGTCCGCGTTCAGCGAGGCCATCCCGGCGCGAAACATGGCGCTGAGACGGGTATAGTGCTGTTCCAGCCCCATCCCGGTATTTTGCAGCAACTGGCCATTCAACGCCGCCGCCTTGCCCGCCAAATCAAGCGGGCTAGCCATTGGCGTAATCGAGAGCGCCGGGTATGCAGGAAAATCGCCCATTTATGCCCTCAGAATTTGAAGTTGATGCCAGACCCGGCCAGATTGCCCGCGCCGTTTTGCGCCAGCATCTGATTGACAAGGTTGTTCTGGTAGAGATTGCCAAGCCCGTTGGAGATGGCATTGCTTGCCCCGACGATGCCAGACGCCGCCGCCGTGGCCCCGTTCATCTGCGTTTGCCCCGCCGCATTGGCTTGGCCCGTGATCAAGTTGCCTTGCCCCGCCGCTGCGTTCTGGCCAGCGCCAACCATGCCAGTCAGCAGATTGCCGATCTGTTGCTGGTTCTGCTGATAGATGCCCGCGTTGGTCGCGTAGGTATTGTTGGCCAGCCCGGTTGCGTAAGACGCCGCCCCCTTGAGCGCTGCTCCCGAGATCCCCAAACCCTTTGCCGCAGCCGCGTTAGCCGTCGATTTCAGGCCCTGATCCAGCGTGAATTGATACCCCGGCGTGGCTTGCAACTGCTCCATCGTGGGGGCGTAGGGCGTCGTCAAATAGGGCAAGTTGGAATTGAGATAGCCCATCCCAACCTTGCCTTCATCCACGAAGGGCTGCAACTTGGTTGCCGCATCTTGCCCCGCCGCAAGCTGGTTCTTCGCCACGCTCTTGGCCGCGCTGGATTGCGTATGAGCCGCCGACATGGCCCCCGCCGCGCCGACAACCGATGACCCGATGATTGCACTGATAGCCATGACGTCACCCGATCATTTTGGAATAGACAACTTCGTGCTTGGTATAGCCAAGCCGCTCAAAGATCGGCCCGACATCCAACCAAGGCTTCGTCGCGCCGAAGAACTTCTTGACCCCCCGCGCTTTCAAGCTCTTTTCCATCTCGGTGAACAACCGCACCCCGGCCATGCCCTTGCGGTGTTCAGGCGCGATGAAGAAAATGTCGGTGAATGCAAACAACGTCGTAACGTAGTGCAGGTGCGACCGAACGACGGCGCAGTAATAACCGATCATTTCGCCGTCTTTGCGTGCAACCAAGATGTGCAGCACGCCAGACGCCGCCAGCGCGTCATAGGACGCGTAGTCAATGGCAAGCGGTATCTCCGCCTTATCGGCGGCAACCTCTTCCCAATGGCGCTGCAAGAGCGGCAGGGCTTCATCCTTGACGTCGTGCCAGTCTTCAATCTGATAGGTGATCATCCGACGCTCCATTGTGTGCCATCGTGATAAACCGGGACCGGAACAGCGCCCCCGCCGACAACTGCCGCGCCAAATACCGGGGCCAGCGCATCCGTCACGAATGACCGCGCCCCCGCAGTCGCCGCAGGAAGGGCCGCAACCGTCGTCGGTGCCGTGACGACCGGGGCGCTGAACGTCTTCGCCCCCGTGATCGTCTGCGGCCCTGCAAGCGTGACCGACAGCGCCGCCGAAGCTGCTATGAGCGTGTTGGCCTGTTGCAGCGAGGTTGCGTCAGTTGACGCCGCAGCATCGGCCACGCCAAAGGTCTGCGCCGTGTTGCCCGCCAGCGCCGCATAGGCCCCGATGGGCTGATAGAGCGCCGATGCTTGGGCCAGCGGAACAACGTCATAGGGGCCGCTGGCCTGCGCCGCCTCGAACCGCTGCGCTTTGTTGCCGTTGATGGATGCGAAGGCCGAACCAATCGCCCCGCCGCCACGATCCCACAGCGTTTGAAAGAAAGCCCGCCAAACAGGCGTTACGGAGCCGTCTGGCCCGGTCATTTTGCTGTTGAGGCTTGGGAAAGGTTGCCCGGTCATTCTTCCGCCCGATGCACGTCAACATAAGCGCCGTTCAGGGCCGTCTTGACCGGAGCCGACCAGCGCAATTCAAACACGCGCCGCCGTCCAAGGCCGAGGCGGGTCCATTGCGGGTTAGTTTCGTATTCCCCCGCATATCCGAGCGTCTGATAGACGATGTCAGACCAGTCCTGGCCCCCGGTATCGCTCCACCGCAGGCCAATCGGGATGCCGAATTGAGCAGCATTCACCGCGTCTTGGTTGGTGATCGGCCAATACTTGGCATATTTCCCCGTTTCTTCCGGGTTCAGCACAATATCGGACAGGCCATAATCGCCAACCGCCGAAATCGTGTCATTTCCCTCAGTCGTCAGGATTTCCACGCCGTTCGCATCAACGTAAACCGGGTTGCCGCTGCCATCTAGCGAGTGCTGCTCGATAACCGGCCCCGCGTCGGTCGATCCTGCTGGCTCCATGTCGGCCACAAAGCAGTAATAGGCCACGCGTTTCAGTTCGTTTTGCAGCGTCGGAAAGCCCCGGATGCGTTCAATCGGTGCGCCGTCGTCGGTGTAGACGTCCGGGTCAAGCGCGTAGACCTTGCCGTTCTGCCAGTCGCCGACGATGTTCAGCCCGTTGAAGGCGGCGGCGCAATTTGCCCTGATCCGGTCTTCAACGCCGTTGATCAGGTACATCCGCTCGTGCCAGAGGTCGGTTTGCGTGTCATATGCCCACGTCTTGCCCGCGCTGGGGAACGTCAGAACGTAGAATTGATGGCCTTGCTGTTGATAGATGAAGCCAATCGCGTCATCCACCCGCGCATATTTGGCAATATCGGCTTCGATTGCATGGCTTGAGATACGATCAACAACGTAGCCTTCGCCCTTCAAGACGACACGTTCGCCTTGGGCGTTCTGGCTCAACCAATATATTTGCAGGTTCTGGACCGCGATGCTGTCCTTGGCCATGCAGCCGTGTTGAATGAACGCGCCGGGAACCTTGGCAAACGGAAAAGCCGCGTCCCCGCTCACATACCAGACTTCGGTCGTTTTCTCGCCGACAAGCCAGACTTCGTCGTGCATGACAACGGGGGCAACAAGACGATCCGGCTTTGCAGTCTTGGCGGCGAAGTAGAGCGGGTCAAATGGGGAAACCGCGCTGGACGTGGAACAATAGAACTGCGACGTCCCCGGCTTGTTGAACACCAGATATGTGTCGATGAAGTCCACACGGTCCGCGCCATAGAACGCGTCGTCAAAAATCTGTGAAAACGCGTGCGTGACCAGATCGACGGTGTAGCCATTCACCGAGCCGTCAACGATGACCAGCGACAGCCCATTGTCGGCCATGCTGACAGGCGTTGTGGCGTATCCGATGTTGCCAAGCTTGGCCGCGGTGTAGTTGGCCGCGACAAGGTAGACCGCGCCGCCGCTCACGCAGTAAAGTTCATTCGTGCTGGCGACGAATAGCCCCCGGATTGGCCCGGTGCCGATGGTGCCAAGCGCCCGCAGCCCCGGCGTCGGATAATGCGTGATGACCGTGTTGGTCATCTGCTGCGGGTAAAACAGCGTCTTGTTCAGTTGGTTGACTTCGGGGAACAGGTTGACGCACCGCTGCGCCGAGGCAAGCACGGAACGCGCCTCATAGGCCCCATCGACAAGCGCTATCTGCGTCATGTGCGGCTGTCCGAATAGGGGTTGTACCAGCCGCCATTGCCGCCGGGCACAGTCGCGCCCATGCGCAGGGTCGGCACTTGCGCGTTGGCATTGCGGAGGATTGACTTGCCCTTGGTCAGCAGGGCTTCAAGCTTCGGATCGGGCGGCAGCGTGTATTCGGTGCGCAACAGCGATGCCAACTCATACCGCAGCGGGGCGATATACTCTGGCGGCATATCCAGCACTTGCGTCATGTCGCTAATCTGCGGCAGTGGCGTTTTCGTGGTCACGAATAAGTTGATGGTTCCGCTTGCCGGAACAGGCCAGAAATACACTTCGCCGACGGGATAGGCGTTGTCGTAGAACACGGAGTTCGGCACGGAACCGATGTTCTTGGTGGCGATCCGGTTGTAATCTTCGCGGGCGTTGATCAGGACCAAGGGGCGGTCAACCGTCGTCACGCCGGTATTGTTGAACCGCATGAACGCGGCCTCGATCCGATCCGGGCGGACCATATTGAAATCACCACCCGGCCCGATGGAATAGGACAGAGCGCCATTGGCGGTGATGCTGTGGGTTTCAAGCCCATAGACAAGCCAGCGTTGGACCTGCCACTGCGCGAGGATGTCCGAAAGCGCGTCCATCGTCGTCTGCGCATCATCCGAAGACATACGCTGGCCGATGCCGATGATGCCTGACATGCGCAGGGACCGCGTGACGATGTCGCCGACAAGGTAGGCCATGAAGCACCCCGCAAAAAGGGATGGGGCGACCGAAGCCGCCCCAAAGCCGTGTTAGATGATGTCCGCGACCACGCAGGCCCATTCCGGGCGAAGCTGGGCGTAGCCATACAGGATGTCGATGCGGGTGATGGCCCGGTCGTTGTTGACATCGTAGGATTGCAGGAAGCGCAGCGAGACGCCGCCGAAGTTCTCACGGGCCGAGGCGATGACGCCAGAGCCGTAAAGCGGCAGGTCGGCAGTTGCCAGGGTGAACGCCTGCGGGTGGAACACCAAGTTCCGGCGATAGGCAAGGCCCGTGGAAAGCGCAGCCTTCACCGCAGCGCTGTTGGCGGGCGATGCAGTGCAGGTGGCCCCCGGCACAGTGTTCAGGCCGTTGACGAAGACAGCGGGGATGAGCGCCGGGTAGATGTTGATCGTCGTGCCGTTCGAATAGGTCGAAGTCACCACGAATTGCGCAAGCTGGCCGGTAGATTGGCCGGTGATGCGGTTGACACCGTTGACACCCGCGAAGGTGATGATGTCGCCGACGTTCAGCGCCACCGCAGTACCCGCCGTCAGGGTGATGGTGGAACCGGTTTGGTTCGCGCCATTGACGGTCGGCATGGTGGTATAGGTGCCGAAGTTGGTGACTTGCACGGTCTGGTCCGACATCCAGTTGGCGATGCCGAGAGCAGGGCCGCGAATTTCGCCGCTGTCATAGTTGGCCGAGATGCGCCCGGTCGGGTTGAACAAGCCTTGCAGCGAGTTCATGGCACGCACGTCGGTGTCATAGTCCATGATGGCGCAGAGGTCAGACGGCGGAGCGGAGTTGCGAAGAATACGTGCACGCGCCGAGTTGAAGGTCTGGCTGGTCGGGCTGATCAGGGTGCCGGTGCCATCCAGAGCCACGCCGTTGCCGACAAGGTTCGGGGTGTTCAGGGCAACCGACATGATGTCGTTAGCGACAGTCGCGGCCAGCGTGTTCATGGCGGGCTTGAGGATCAGTTCCCCAAACTCCATCAACGACAGCGACATTTCCTTCGACGTGAAGGCAATATCAACATGGCGTTGCTTGCTGACAGTCAGCGGGGTCGTGGTCTGGGTGTTGTCCTGCACCGAGAGCGTCGGGCCGTCAGACACAACGTAGTTGGACGGCAGGCGAACGTTGAGGGTGCTGCCGATCTTCGCGCCGGTGACAGCAAATTCATCGCTGTACTGCTTGTTGATCTGACCCAAGAACGCGTTGGAGTTCAGGAAGTAAGGCACTGCGGCCTTGGTCACCATTGACGGTGTAAGAAGGGTGTTTGCCATGACAGGCTCTCCTTGGAGGGCGGGTGCCTAAGCCGCTGGGGAATACGACAGCGGGCGCTATCGCCGGTTGTGCTTTTGCCGCTGCTCGTTGAACCACTTGACGTATTCCGCCATTGGCATGTCGTCGGGGTTCTTCGAGGTTGGCGTGGCCTTGCCGCCGATGCTTTCGGGCGGCGCAGGGGCTTTGGAGATTGGCTTGACGTTTGGCTTGGCGAGTTCACCGGAAAGGCTTGCCAGCTTCACAGCCATTTTGCCGGGTTTCATCTTGAGGATGCTTTGCGCCTCCTCCAAGTTCCCGGCCAAGTGCTGGAGGATTGCCGCGCCGTTGGGCAGATCGTTCACCGCATCAAGGAAGTCGTTGTTTTGACCCATGCCGATGTTTTGTAGGGTTTCAACGCTGTCCGCGAAGTCGGGGAACTCACTGACACCCTTTGCAAAGGTGGCGTTGCATTCTTCCGCGAATTTCTCTTGCGCTCGCAGTTCTGCGGCGGTCTGTTTGACCTGATCGTCAAAGGTCGGTGCGCTTGCGGTTTGGGGTGCGGCTTTGAGCCGGGCAAGTTCGCGCCGCGCTTCTTCGCGCTCGTAGGTCAAGCGGGCGATGCGCTTTTGCGCCTCACGCCCGAGGCGTTCTTTCTCTTGTGCAGCCGTGTCAACAGCCGGGGCAATCGTCTCTTCTTGGGGTGCAGCCTCAGCCTCTACGGCCTCAACCGGGAGTTCTTCGTCGGACATGTGCAGGTGTTCCCTGATGTGTGGCAAGCGGCCACTGCGCAGCGCGGACTAACCGCGAATAGGGTGGTTCAGGCCGTTAAGCCTGAACGACGATGGTGTAGGTCGATGCAACCGGGGTCAGCGAACCAGCCGTCGGGTTGGTGAAGGTCAAGGCCAGCGTGTCCGTGGCGGAAACGCGTGCGCCGGTCAGGCCGATACCAGCGGTCTGCGCGACGGCAGGACGCACCGAAAGCACGGCCATCGACGTGGTCAGGCCGGTGACGGTGAAGGTCTGTTCTGCCGAGGTGATCGTGGCAACAGCAACAGGCGTGAGCGCCTGACTGGTGCTGAGAACCGCGTTAACGGGCGAAAAGGTAGCCATTTTTTACTCCTGGGGTTGGGCCGTTTCCGGCTGTTCTTGCTGCTCGGGCTGGATGCCGTGCCGCTCCTGTAGTTCCGCAACGCTGTTGCCCATCGCTTCCAGCACCATTTGCCGCACGATTGGCTTCAACGCGTCGGGGTCGATGCTCTTGATGGCCTGCATCCGGTCCGTCTCGGCCCGGTATTCCTCAAGTTCATGCTTGGACTGCGCCTCGCTCTGCTTGGCGACCAATTCACCCATCAGCTTCTGAATGACCTGCTGCTGCTGCGTCAACTGCGCCTGCATGGCCTGCGTCTCGGCAGACGGCCCGCCCAAAGCTTGCGACGGAACCATGTTCTTGAGCCGCTCGGCCAATTCATCTGCCATCGGGAAGTCTGCGGCCTTCATCAGCAAATCACCGGCAATCGGCAGGATACCCTTGTCCGCGCCGATCAGTTGCATGATGGCGTTGAACGCCTCTTGCCGCTTGGTTCCGAAGCTAGGCCCGACATCAGCCGTCACCGCATAACGGCCAATGGACGGGTTGAAGATGATGGCGACGTCTTCGCCATCTTGGTCTTGGCTCATCGCCTCGGGATGGTCAGGGTCGATCTGAACCGATTTCTGCGACCCGTCCTCTTCCATGATTTCGATAATCCGCGCCGTGTCATACACGTTCGGGATCATGTCGATCAGGATGCGCCCGGTGTACCGGATGGCAGATGCCAGCGAATCCACGAAGTGATAGGTCGCTTGGTCGCCGCGCCGCTGGCGTGCCGTGATGGCAATGCCGGATTCGGCGTTGCTCTGCTGGCCCATCGCCTCCTCATGCTGCCCGGTGACAAGCTGCATGTCTTCGGCGGCGATCTTGAGGCCCGCCATATGCGCCTCTGCCATCTGCGGCGGGACTTGGCGCTGCGGCGGCGGCAGGGGGCGGTCTTCGTCGTCGTAGCCGTTGTAGGGCAACCACGCCAGCGCAGACGTGTTGGCTTGGTTCCAGTAGGTTTCCAGCCCGTCAAAGCTGGCCATCGCGCCAATGAACGGCGATTTCGGTTGCAGCGCGACCATTTCGACATTGGCCGACGCCCAATAGTTGTACATGCGCTGCGGGTCTTTCAGCGCCCGCACATGCCCCCGGCGGTCATAGACGCCGTCGATGAATGTCTCTTCTCCGATGACTCGCACGATCGGGATGTACTGCGACGGCCAATCACCTTTGGCGACAACGCAGCCCCCGGCAATCTTGAACCACTCCACCGCGTGACGCTTGACCTTGCGTGTCTTGACGCCCGGTTCAGCCATCAGCCCCTCGATGATGGCATCCGCGCCCTTGAGTTGCGATTTGAGGACGGTCGTTCCGTCCGCCTTGCTGATGAGCGTGTCGGGTTTCGGATTGCGCCGGTAGTACATTACTACGCGAATATGCGTGTCGGATTTCAGGCCCTGGGTCAGTTCCAAGAGCGGGTCCGACGTCACGTCCTTGTGCTGCGAGTAGTCCTTTTCGAACTGCCAGCGCGGCACATCCTCGTAAAGCAGGCCCCACTTGGCATCTGATCCATCCGCCTCGATGATGTCCGGATCAAGATAGACCGACAGTGGGTCATTGACTGGCTTGAGATAGATTTCCTGATCAAAGGTGCTGTCGTCGATGTAGTCCGTCGTCACGCGCCAATAGCCGATGCCGGTGTAGACATTCCACCACACCGCGTTGTCATAGACGTCCTGCGCGTTGCTCTGGTATTCGATATGCCGAACCACACCTTGCAGGATTTGCGCCGCGTCATAGGTAGCGCCGTCCCCGGTCGGGCTGATCTTGATCGAAACCTTGTTCTGCTTGGCGTCGTTGATGATGTGCAGGCAATGCACGCGTGTCTTGTTGATCGTCAGCATCGGCTGAGTGCCCAACTGGCGCTGTTTCGCGATATCCTGCGGCCACTGATAGCCGTTGTCGCTGTCCGCTGTGCCAAACTTCAGGTCGTCGATGTTCAGGCGGCGAGTGTGTTCTTCCCACTCTTGCGCGGCCTTGAACCGTTCTTTCACTTCCTTGATCAGGTCGTCTTCGGTCATCTAAGCCAACCTGTCGATTGAGGCCCCATCATCGGGCCAGCATTGGGGAGAGATGGCCCAAGCCCCTTCTTTTTCGGGGCGCGGGTCATGGACGGGAATAGTTCAGTCAAAGCCCACACAAGCGCGTCAACACGGTCCGGGCTGTAGCCCTGCGCATCGCGGTCAAAGTCCACCGTGAAGGCGCACATCTGGTCTTCTAGCGTCGGGAAGTCTTCGGCATGGGCAACGCGCCCTTGTTCGTACAATGCCGCCACAGGCTCGGCCCTGACGTGCTTGGCGCGTGTTGCCGTGACCTTGATCACCGGGATAACGCGGCCACGCGCTTCGGCCTTGATCATGGCTTCCACCATGTCGCCGCCTTGGTTGACTTCGCAGACAATCGCATCAGCGCCGAACGTGTCATACAGGCTGATGGCACGCCGCGCCCATTGCTCTGGTCGATACTTGCCGCTGTCATCCGACAGGACATAGCCGCGCTTGTCGCCGCCCTGCCCCGCTACGATGATGCCCGTCTCGTCCGATCCGGGGTTGTTCGTTGTGGCCGGGTCAACCGCGACGACGATCCGCCCATATTCGGGCAAGCTGTCGCGCCGTATCCATGCGCGCCGCCACAGCGCGTTGTCATCATCAGCCGTGAAAGCACCATCAAAGAAACGGCGGCGCATACGCTCGGGCAACGCTGCCAAGGCTTGCAGATAGTCGGCTGGCAGGTTGTTGGCGTTGTCAGCCGGGTTGATCGTCATATGCCGGTATTGTTCAGCATGGTGCGGCACGGGCTTGTTGTCCGATGGGTGAACGCCCATGACCCAAATCTGATAGGTCCAATGCGCCGCGACAGTTGGGTTAAGGTCAACATAGAGCCGCAATGGCAGGCGCTTGCCGTTGGTCTGCATGACCACCTGCGCAAGGCGGGTTTGGACAACGCTGAACGCCTCTAGCGTGATCTGTGAGGCTTCGTTGAGGTAGATCGTCGCAAACTCTTTGCCGAGAACCTTGTCCAGGCGGGCTTTGTCCTTCAACCCGGCAAGCCAAAGCTGCGAACCGTTGGCGGCTTCATAGTAGCCGTCCTGATCGTGCCATTTCAGCGTCAGGCCGGGGAATGCCAGCTTTAGGACCGCCGGGATTGTCTCGTTGCCGATGGACTGCTTTGCGTCGATGCCATCATTGCGGAAGACGACATGCCGCGAACCCGGCGCTTTGATCATCCGCATGATGATCGTGTAGATCGTGAGGAACGTCTTGCCGGACCGCGAGCCGCCGTAGATCAGGAAGTATTTCGCCGCCGTCGCGAAAACAGCGCGGACTTCCTTCTGGCGCTGCGTCAGTTCAAAGGTCCGCGTCGTCTCCTGCGATGGTAACGGTAAATCCAACATTCCCGCTCACATCCACCTTGTCGCCGTAGACCTTGGGGCGAAGTTTCCCCGCCATCCACTTGCGCGTATCAATCCGAAGGCGGGCGCGGTTCACATGTTCAGCGTCGAACGTCATCGAACCGTCGCCTTTGCCTGCTGACTTGCGGTCACGTGTTGCGTCGTCTGCGATGTCCAGCACTTCATCAAAAAGGGCGTCTGCTTGTGCTTCCCGCGCACGCGCGTACTGGGCAACAAGTGCGCCGCCATCATCCTTGATCAGCCATTTCTTCACGGCTGTCGTGCTAGGCATGTCTTCATCGGCGCAAATAGCCCGCAGGCTTTCCCCATCGGCAATGCGCTCACAGATACGGTCAAACAGTTCCGCGCTAAACTCGGCCATAGCGCACTCCGGGGCGACACGTCTGGTCGCCGCTCCTATGCGAAAAGACCCCGCTTGGGGGCCTATCGTTGTTTGCGTTGGGGACATTTCGGGCTTGACGGTCCTCATTAGAACCAAGACCGCCAGCGGCAGAGCCTGCAAAGCAGCACCTAACGCCGACCATATACCACATCTTGCGATTTTGCAAGTGTGCGGGGCTATTCCTCCGCATCCCGCATGATTTCATACTTGACCACTTCCATAACGCCCATTGCCAGCGTCAAAGGCACGCGGCCCGCGTAGTCATAGATCACATCCTTGATCTGGTCGGCCATTTCTTCGGACAGGTCTTGCATGGGCTGGCCTATGCTGACGATTGTGAATAGCTGTGTCATTCCGCCGCCCACCTTTTCGCGTTGATCGGATCAACCGTCACTTCAACCGGACGGCCTAGCAGTTCCACCCCTTGCACGGTTGCCTTGATCATCGGAACGGGGCCGCTTTCGTCAAGCCGCTGGAATGTCGCCAAGTGATCGGCAAACAGCCCGCCTAGCAGTTGCAGCGCGTCACCGGGGTTGTATTCCTCCAACCGCCTGCCCGCCTCGTATTGGCCCATGCGCATTTGGTAGTCTTGCTCCACACGGGCGCAGAACGCTTGCACATGCCGCCATTCAGTCGGGCCAATCTCCTGGACGGTGCGGTAATCGGCTTTCGTAGCGTGCCAGTCGTTTGCGGATAGGCTGGCGAAGAAGTAGGCCCCGAGGAACGGGCTTTCCACGATCTGCGGGCGGCGCTGTTTTGGCAGGCGCACCAGTTCGACCTTACGTGGCGCGACGGCAAGCCCACCCAGGTCGTTGATGGCATCGCATACGGCGAAGACTTCGGACGGCGAGGCGGTGGCGAGGATGCGGAGATGGGTCATGGGCGCTTCCCCGCTTGGTTTGCCATGCAGGCGTCAACGATTTTTGTGCTTTTCGTCACCCACCCTGTCCATTGGCACTTCCAGCAAAACCATTTGTCATGATTGTTTGATGATTTTCGATCACCGCACGCCATTTTTGCGTGACACAGTTTTTGCTCACTCATACTGGCACCTCGAACGGCTCTTTTGGCAGGCTGACGGACATGGAGCCCCATTGCGTTGACGACCCGGCGACGTTGGCCACGTTGACCTTGCGCACGTCGTCGCGGACGGGCTTTGGCACATCGGCGGGGCGCTGTGGCTTCGGCGCGGCCTCCGGTTTGCATTCGGGATACCGCTGACGATAGGTATTGACCGCGTGGCGGGTGCGGCCCAAGGCGATTGCCGCGTCGATGTCGGACAGGTGCTTTACTTCCATGTACCGCGCCAAGGTGTCGGCTTTGAGTTTGTCGGTGCCGAGGTTGTTCATTTTGCTGCCTCGCGCATCAAGCGGACGATCTGCGATTTCGACAGGCTCACCCGCGCCATGATTTCCCTGATCGGCAAGCCTTCCTCGCGCATGGCCGCAATCTCCACCACCTTCTGCGCTTTGGCGGTTTTCCGGGCCTCTAGGCTAGCAAGTCGTCCCGCTGCGCCCACTGGCCCCAGATCATCGACAAGGGCATCTGGCGGGCTTCCTATGGCCTGTGCGTGGATACTGTTTCCGCCGATGCGCTTGCGGGTGATATATCCGCCGTGGATCAAGCGGCGGATGCTTTCCAATACCTGCGGGTGAGGAAGTTTGGCGGCGGCTTGAATGTCGGGGACAAGGGCATGTTTTCCTATGGCCGCAAACACGGCGCGGTCACGTTCGTCGCGGGTGGTTTGCGCCCCGGTTGCGTCCAGGATGATTTCCGGCGCGGGCTTGCGTTCCTTGGCGCGTGCATCGGCCCATGCGACGGCAAGGCGGGCCTCAAGGTTGCCGATGGCCTGTGATTTCCATGCGGCGCTGTCTGGTCGCACGCTGCCGGAGCAGGTGAAGGCATCGGCCAGTAGATCGGCGGGGGTGTGGGCGTTCATGGCTGTTCCTCATGGTCGGCGTGAATTGTGACCCCATCGGCGCGGCGGTTTTCGATGTGCTGGCGAAAGGGCAGGTTTTCGGTGGGGGTGTTGCCGAGGGACATGCGCAGCCCCGTCAGCAGGTCGATTGCGAGGTTTGCCGCTTCATGCGGTGCCAGGCGCTTTGCCGCGACGGGCAGGCCGTCAACGTAGGCGGTCAGTGTCAGGCCGTGGGTGACGACGTACAGCCGCGGGCGAGGTTCGCGGGGGAGATGTCCGTGGCTCATTGCGCGGCCCACACGGTCTTGTTGCCCACATCAGACCCGCCGGGATTGCGCGGGGCGATCTGTTCGGCGCGGTGCCGATGGATCAAGCCAGCCACACGGCTGCGGGTCATGCCAAGACGCAGGCCGATGACGCCGTAGCTGTAGCCATGCTTGAAGTGCAGCTTGAGAACCTTCGAGACTTGAGATGCGCTGTTCATTCTGCGACCCCCATGCGCTTCGGGGCAAAGCCTGCCGCCTGCAAAATCGCCGCAGCGGCTTCCGGCGTCACACGCTCCCGGTTCGGCTCTTCGGTGCGCTTTTCACGGCGGGCCAGTTCCTCATAGATCGGGCGCAGATGCTTGCGGGCAAGCGTCACGATGTCACCAGGCGAGGGGCGGCGCTTTTCATCCCTGACCCACTGGTCAAAGGCGCGTTGCGTGGCCCAATTCGGAATGCCGTCGAGGGCGATGACAAACTCCTGCCGAAGTTCAGCCTTGGTCGCGGGGTCCAGCCCCGGATCGAAATAGAGGGATAGCACCGAGTTCGTCCGGCGCAGGATTTCCCCTTGGTCTGACGGTGAACGGATCGCGGTTGCTAAGGTCGATGCGGGCAGTTCCGTCACTGAGACGGCCTGCGAGGTGGTGGATAGCTGCGCCGAATTGCTCATTGCTGTTTTTCCGTGGCTGAGAGGATTTTGAGGTTTTGCGCATCCAAATGCGCCATGTGGCTTTCCAATCCATCTTGGTTGCCGTTGGCCCTGCCTTGGCGTGCCAGTAGTCTTTGAAGTTCTCGGCCTCTGCCCTGATAGCCTCCATTTGGAAGCCTTCCGCGATGGCCCATTCGCCCCACGTCATCGGCAGAAACCAGTCATCCGCCAAACGTGACCCGCGTTTTTTTGGAGAAGCTTTAGCTTCTCTTTTCTCTTCTTCTGGTTCTGGTTCTGGTATGCCAGACTTTTGCTCTAGCAAAACGTTAGCTTTTGCTACGTCGCTAACGTTATTTTTCAATGCCTTAGCTTTCCCGCCAAGACTTCCAGATGTCTTCCGTTCCTGCGATATCGAAAGAACCTTTTGGAACTCTTTTGTCAGTCTGTCCTGTCGGATCACGTCCCCGTCAAACGTGAAAAATACGTGAATTTCACGCCAGACCGACTGCCAACGTTTCGGGCTGACACGGGCAATCCGCGCCAGCTTTGTTTGATCGTTCGGAAGGCATGCATTGCCTTGCCACATGGCGAAAAGCAGAAGCAAATAAGCGCCGTTCTGCTCCGTCGTCAGGTGCAACGTCTTTTGGATGTAGTCGCCAACGTAAAATTGCATGTACGGGGTTCTGCTCACGACACGACACCCCGCAACGCGCCGATGATGGTCAACGCATCCTTGACGTTCTCGGCGACGGCGACGTGACCTTTCCAGCCGCCATGCCATTCAATTTGTGGGTCAGTCAGGCTCCGCTTTGATGGGGGCTTAGCGCCATCCTTGACCTCGATAAGATACGTGATGCCGCGATACCCTACGGCCAGATCGGGGCAACCTTGGCCGACCGAATGCAGCGGCTGGACGGTTGCACCCACGGCGCGAAGGGCAGCGATGATTTCCGATTGATTGCGGTCAACCGCTGCGGCCCTACGCATCTGGACCCATCCGCAAGATTGCTGTTACCGCATCTCGACAATGTGCCTCACAGATCGAGGCTTGCCTGCTTTGGCGGTTTTGCCGTGCCTTCTCTCCCAGCCTCGCCCACATTTCGCGCTGACTGAGTAGCGCCAAGCCATCGGGCTTCTGCTGCGGGGCGGCAGTCGTCACAGGCCCAGAGACGGCCCCGCTTGTCGGCTGGCAGGGTTCGGCGGGTTCCTGGGAAGCCGTACCCAAAAGGAGCGTTCTCAGCCCCGCAAATGTTGCACGGCAATTCATGGCCTCACCCAGTCACCAGCTATCATGTCTGCGACCACGGGCAGGAAGTCGGTATCCGGCCCATTGGCCTCGACCCATGCCGACTTGTTGGCGTGGATACCCTGCGGTCCAAGGTGGCATTCCCAACACAGCGGGATCGTCGCGAAGTCGCTGGCACGGGCTTGGGAATACCGCCCACAGATGCAATGATGCACCGTGGACGGGCCAGGTTTGTGGCAGACAACGCAGGGGCAGGCTGCAACGCGGGCCATATGACCACGCGCTGCGACTGTGCCGCGTTCTTGCTTGATCTTCTGACCAAGCGGGGGCAAGCCTGCGAGGTTTGTCATAGTGATAACTGCCCTTCCGATACGCCCCATTCCGATTTTCTGCGCCGCATGAGTTCCATGTATTTTGTGTATCCCGTGCTTTTCTGTTGAGAAAATCCGAGGCCTTTGCACCAATAGTCATTGCGCAAGAGCGTTTTACATACGCGCCGCCATGAAGGGGCTTTCCCGGCTTGCTCCAACTCATACGGGGCTTCATCCGGGATGCCATCAGGATAGCCGCGAACCAAAAACCAACGCTGGTAGAGCATGATTTTATTCTGGAAATGCTCTTTCGTCTTCTTCGGCATGGAAAGCGTCAACAACTCGGCAAATGATTTCCAAGTATGCCCGGCAGGCTTGGTAATGCCCCGGTATCCGTTGATGTTTCCCAATTCTTGAACATACAGCGCACCCGATGACGCGCCATTTACGCGGGCCACAACCTTTGACCACGTTTCCGGTTCAATGATATGAAACAACCATAACCCCCTGCGTTGGTCATCCCCATATGGCTCGCAAATCCGCATGTTCCCGAGCGCCACCCCTGCCTTGTGCATCATGTCATAAAGAGGATTATGAGGCTTATCAGGAAAAGCGGCATGGAAGTGCCAAATGTCAGAGATTTTCCAATCATAGATAGGATAAATGTTGAAGCAATGGTCAGTGACTTGCGTTGTCCACTTATGCCCTTTCCACATGCTCTTTTTGTCGCTAGCAATCGTCCGAAAGCGGTTTAGGCTTTCATCGGCGCGGATTCCAACCATGCAAGCTGTTGTCTTTCCATTTCCGTACCACTCACCGAACAACGGAACAAATTCTTCAAATTCCATACCATCTGTGAAGAACGGGAAGAAGATTTCGTCAGAGATTGCCCATTCAGGCATATCTCTAATCCAAATGTCTTTTTTGTCCTTATCCCAGCACTTCCAGTAAGGCTCATACACAGAAACGCCGTTCCTGAGTTGCAGAGGAAGACACAGCCAATAGAGATCGATCACATCGCGATACATCTCAACGCAAGCTTTGGCGTGAGATATCGTGAGGTTATATTGGCCTTCCAGATCGATCAGCAGGACGCCAAACCTGCGGCCAATACGGCGGGCAACATCAGCCGCAAGATGAAGCATGACTGTGCTATCTTTCCCTGCGCTAAAGCTAAGATAGACACTTTCAAAGTCAGCAAACGTCTGCTCAATCCGCTGGATTGCCGCTGTGTGTACATTCATTCCTAAAGGTTTTTTCAGCATCACAGACCCATGATTTTCAGGAGCGGCGGGGTTTCTGAATTTGCGTCAATCCAGGCGTCAAGAACGCGCTGCGCTGTTGCATTGGCCTCATCTTGCTCTGCCGTTTTCAGCAAATGCCAGCCTGTCCGCGTGTTTTCTTCCGGCGATCCAACCGCAATGCAGCACCCAGCATGACCAAGCCACGCAAGGCGGTTTGTATCTTCTGCGGTCAAGTTATGGCGGCAAGAGTTCGGCCATTCCTCCAAAGCCCGCATCATGGCACCTTCAAACTTGGCGCTATCCCGCATCAGTTCTGCGGCATTCAAAGCGTTTCGTGCCTTTGCCAATCCTCCGACAATGCGCCACATGCCGTTGTGATATTCCTCAAGGTCATTGAAGTGGAAGTATTCGCGCTTCATGTCAGCGCCTCTTCATCCTCAACATCCGATAGGCTCACTTCATCATCGCCAACTTCCCAAGCCTGTGAAAACTCGACATCGGCAAACATTTCCCGCAATCCGCTGATTTGGGTCAGGCGTAAAACTTCATCAGGGTCCATCCCTAATTCGCGCCCGATCTTTTCATCCGACCAATTTCGCCGTTTAAGATCCACCACAATCTGCGACATGGCGTCAACGCTATGCTTCCCCCTTGCCCGGTTATGGCGGATTGTGGACGCCATGCGGTCCTCACGGTCTACTCGCTCTGACCTGATCTGCACTACTGGTAAATATCCCTTCACCCGCTCTTGCACGTCTGCGCATTCTTTCCCAACCCGGTGGCGGTGGAAACCGTCAACAACAACCATACCGTTACCTTCGGCATTGGCAACAATCGGCTGCGTGTATCCATCTGCGCTGATCGACAAGCGCAGAAGTTCCATTTCAGGCGGGGCAACGCTATTCGGGTTGTAGTCGTTTGCGGTCACTTCGGTATTCTTGACCCATCGAACAAAATCGACAGGCTCAGACTTGAAGGGCGATTGCTGGTGAATTGCCTCGCGAAGTTCGTTGATTGCTGTAATCAGGTCATCCCCTGATTTCGCCTGCAACTCGGCTTTGATTTGCTCTATCAGTCCGATCATCACATTCCCACCGCAGCCTTGTAGACGGCAAGGATAGCCTCTTCCTCTGCCAGATCGTCGGCGCGGCGCTTGCGGAGGGCGATCAGCTTGCGCAAGACCTTGGTATCATAGCCCCGGCCCTTGGCCTCGCTGAAAACCTCTTTCCGCGTCTCGGTAAGGTCGGAGATTTCCGCGTTGATATGCTCAATCTGCTCGATGAATTGGCGCAGTTCTTCGGCTGTCACGTTCATTGCGTTCGTCATTGGTTGATCCACCCCAAAGCGTCTTGGCCGATAGCTTCGGAAAGCATGGCCATTGATTTCTCGAAATAGTCCTGAAACTCCACCTGGCTCATTTGATCCAAGGCGGTGCTGTTGGCTTGCATCCCGGTCACCTGCCCCTTGAGGTTCAGGATAGGGGCTACAAGCCCGCAGTTGATCTTGAGAGCTACGTGGAGGGCTTCCCGCGAAGGCCAGCATCCTGTGGCCTCCACAGCCAGCGTGAGGGCTTTCCAGTATGTCCGATGTTGCGGATGGCTGCGCTTGGTGCGCGCCACCAGATCAAACTCGGTGCCATTTGGATGGCGGGCGAGTTCTTCCGCGTCAAACTGCGACACCGGGGAAAGCAGTTCGCCCCGGAGCCGCACGATTGGCGCAGGTATGGTTTCGCGACGGCCCATCATCGCCACTCCATGATGAACGGGATGCTATCCCCATCCAGATCGTTCATTGGGCTGCGCTGTTGCGCCGGACGTTGCGCCGCATCAGCCACCTTGGCCTTGGGGGAAGGCTCATATTCCCGGCCTTGACCGCCGTCATCGGGCTTTGCGCCCAAGAGCGTAACCTGATCAACGCGGATGGTCAGATAGGTCTTGCCCTCATGTTCCCGCGTGCCAAAATCCCCGGCCACGCTGACCTTGCCGCCTTTAGTCAGGTATTGCGCCAGGGTCTCGCCGCGCTTGCCCCATATGGCGCAATCAAACCAGATCGTGCGCTTTTCTTGGCCTTGGCGGTCTTCAACGGCAACGGTCCAACTTGTGACCTTATCGCCGCCTTGAGTGGTGCGGGTGACGGCATCCTTGCCGATGTTCCCCGCAATGGTGATGGATTTCATCAGAATGCTTCCTTTTCCTGCCAGACCTTCAGTCCATCGGCGGTTGTGGTTTTGTGGTTCTTCTGAGCCCATGCCTCGATGAATGCCGTCACGTCATCGCGGGCATTCTTGGCAATCCAGTTGAGCAGGGCGCGATGATCGGTGATTTCATACCGCGTGACGGTACGCATACCCTTGACGGTATCCTTCTGCGCCACCGCAGCCTGAGCGCGGGCAATCTCTGCGGATTCCATCGCCGCCTTGGCCTCACGTTGCGCTTCAATGTTGGCAACGTCTGCCAGCGCCATCTTGGCCTCTGCCTCACGCCGTGCGTCTTCTGCGGCTTCCCATGCGGCCTTGCGGGCGGCTTCCTTCTCCGCTGCCAGTTGCCGCTTGAAACCGTCAACCAGCGCGACAAGTCCTTTGACTTGCAGGTCAAGATCGTCCTGTGTCGGCTTCCATGCCGCAACTTCGGCTTTCCATGCCTCATGCAGCGGTTTCGTCGCAGCATCGCGGGCATCATCAACCGCCTTGCGGGCGGATTTCAGGCCCTTGATCAGCGCATCCACGGCCTTCATTTCGGCCTCGTTCGTGACGCGCTTTCCGTCTAGCCAGTTGCCCGCCTCGATCAGGAAATCATCGAACGGTGCAACGGCCTCTTCCATCGGGGACTTGGGAAGATTGTGGCCCATCGGGGCAAGTTGGTTCATGGGGTCACCTTTGATTTGATTTGTGAATTGCCCAAGCGCTATTCGCCCCGGACCTGTTTCTGAATGCAGCAATCACTTTTGGGAAATTCTGGTTTTCTTTGCGCGTTCCCCAACGCAAATTTTCCGGCCTGTTGTTAGATGGGTCTTCGTCAATGTGCAGGACGATATGATCCTCAGACGGTGCGAGGCCGTGAAATGCTTCGCAAACAAGCCGATGAACCTTGAATGTTTTGCAAAGTCTGCCAACGCGAATGATACGACGGCGAGCCGAATCTTTGCGTCCAGTTGCAGTCTTTTCCTCAACGCCAAAAGTGGGTTTGGGCTGATACTCACGAATATACCCAGATGGCATTTTTGCGCTGCATGGGCTCAGCAATACTCTCCCAAGACTTGAGGCCGAGATATCTGGCCATGATGGGACGGTGCGCCACTCTTCCATTTTTCGGCTCCTAGTAGGGGATGGCATCGCCGCCAAGATCGGCAGCGGCATGGGGAACGGCGGGGGCAGGATTCAACGCAACCTTGCGGTCTTCCTTGGCCTTCATCACGCGGGCATCCGTGGCCACGTCGCGGTGGTTGCGGGAAAAGTCAGCCCAAAACTCGCCAAGGCCCTTCAACGTCTTTTCTCGGCCAATGGCGCGGATGGCTTGGGTGACTTCCGCTTCAAATGCGGCCCGTTCATCCACGACAGGCGCAGCCTTCGCCGCCGCGTTGCCGTCGTCATCCTCGGTGGCAATGCCAGCCATCGCCATCAGGCCATAGCGGCGGGCATAGGTGACGGCTGAGCCATAGCCCTGCATGTCATTCTTGCCGACGATCAACTCAACGCGGCATTCGACCATATCGCCCGCCTCATGGGCGAGGATCGTCTTGACGTACCGCTTGCCGTCTTCGTCGCAGATCGGCTGCAACACGCAAATGCCGTGCTTGTTCAACGCAGGCATACATGCGGCCATGACGCTTGCGAGGTCGGCATATTTCGACTTGAAAGCGGGGTTTGTGCTGTCTTTCAACGCAGGCCCCATTTCCATCTGTGCGGCTGCTAGGGCGTGGTAAATGCCCTTCACCGAGATCTTGGTTTGGTCATTCATTTTGCTTCTCCGTTTGTGTTTGCCGGGGATGCGTCGCACCCCTGCCCCGGCTCAGAGGTCACGCGGGGAGCAACCGCCTGCGACGCCATGCGTGGAATAAAAAGCCCCTGCGCCGGATTGGCTCGACAGCGCAGGAGAGTTAGCCGCGGCAGGGGAGGAGACACCCCACGGCTGGCGGTTCGAATTGCTCATTCCATCGCCCCGACGCTGAAACGCACGTCAAGGTCGCCGCGCCGCAGATACACCGGCCCGTCGAAGGCATTGCGCATATGTGCGCCGCTGTCCTCATCGCGGGCTCTGACGCTGCGAAGGCGGGTCTGCCAGCCTTTCAGGGTGACGACGGAGCGGACGCGGCCTGTCGGCTCGTTCAACGCTTCGGCCAAATCGGGAACGGTGATGTTCCAGTCAATCGGCTGGCAATGCTGCCAAATCCTGAAGGCAAGGGCGTGTGTGCGGGGATTCATGCGGCACCTGTCAATTCGTTGATTGTTTCGGGGATGATTTCGGCGGCATAGGCGACGGCCCAGCCTTGCGATCCGGTCTTGCCTTCCCACCAATCGCGGCCCGTGCGTTCACTCACGCCGAAGGCAAAAGCGACGTGGATATGGTCGCGGAAGTGCGAGTGAAGGAACGTGTGCCAGCGGTCGGGATACAGCGCACGGAAGCGGTGCGGGTCCGGGGAATGTCCCGAAGGCTTCCCCGGGTTCGCCGTGTTAGCCATTGGCAACGCAGCCAAGGAGACACGCGATGCAACCGAAACAGACGGGGCCACCATGACGGATGCCATGTCAGACCGCCCCGGCTTGAGAAGCCGGTACTTCGATGAAGGCGATGATGCGCTTGCCGATTTCGGTAGTGCAGTCACCGCCGTCCTTCATGCGTTGGTAAAGGCGGCTGTTCCCGACAGCCCGGCCCGTAATCGTCGCGGGGGCCAAGCCGGACCGCTCCGAAAACGCCTCAATCGCCTTGATGATGTGTTCTCTATCCATAAACACATAAGGGACTTTTGTCCCCATATTGTCAAGGGACTTTTGTCGCCTACCCTGAAAACTTTCCAGGGGATACAAAATGAACATGGCTAAGACGTTCAGAGATGCACTTTTGTCCCGCGTGAAACCGGGGCTGTCCCTAAAGGCGATAGCCGATGGGGCTGGCGTGTCTTATGAGCAGGTCAAGAAGATCGGCCAGCGACTTGATGCAAAAACTAACGTCGATGATGCGATGAAGATCGCGGCATTCTTCGGGATGACGGTCAACGAGTTTGTTGACGACCACTTGGCGCAAGACCGAGCTGAGACAGCCGAGACTTACAATCGTCTATCAAGAGAGGAACGCCTGTTGCTGCAAGCGACCGGACGAGGGCTTGCCGATCAGGCCCGTGAGGGAGAGCAAGGATAGTTCGGATTGCATCCCTGGCTGAGGCCAAGTCCTGCGCAGTAAAGCTTTTCATCTAATCACCCCATTCAAGGCAATTCTTAACTAGCACGAAACGAGAACATCGCCAAGCCGCAGCCCATCGCGCTCATTTTCAGTTATCCACAGGAAAGGCCCAACATGTTGAATCGAATCATTATCGCAACAAGATTTGGTGTCGTGGCCGCGTGCATCATCGCGTCGTGTGCAACCGCAGATACGACTATACCTGCGGGTGGCTCTTACCAGCTTGTCACCACTGCGGACAAGACTTGGGTCTGGGTTATCAATACCCAAACTGGCGCCGTGCGGGCATGCACTATTCCCATGCCGGTTCAGCCAGTTGCGGTGTCAGACACCGTCCCCGGCTGCACAGCGTGGTCTAACCAGTGAAAGCGACCTTCCCATGAGCGACGATCTATTTGTCTATTTTGACGGCGTTTCTGCGTATGGGCAGATCAATGGGGCAGTCCGCATTGAGTTGGGCGCTGCTGTTCTGGATGTTGGACCAGACGGGGCTGTCCATGTTCGAAACGTAACTACCGCCCATCTTCGGTGCAGCCCCGCCGCTGCTGCGGACCTCGCCCAAGCTATCGGCAAGGCGCTGGAGTTGCTTCGAAGCCCAGAGACGCCACCGACGGCCAGCCAGATCAACTAGACTTTTCATAGCACACTCCAAACCTCCAAGACCCCGCCCCGTGCGGGGTTTTTCTTTGTCCGACGATAGCACGTGATTCTGTCGGGCGTCGAATAGTTTCGGGACATTTGTCCCTTTTCATGTTGACAGGGACAAATGTCCCCTATACCTTCACCCCATCAGCAGCACACCGCTGCGATGGGAGAGCGACCTTGGAAATCCTGAAAATCACGAAAGACGACCTTGACCCGACCGGGCTGTACATCGGCGCGGCTGATGTGACCAACTGGGCGGGGCACATTGAGGTTGCAGCCGATCTTGGTTGGGTCCGGTTTGCAGCATCGCTGACCGCAAAGGGCTATATTATCGCGAAAGCTGGCTCGGGGATCGAAGCTGGCTCGGGGATCGAAGCTGGCTGGGGGATCAAAGCTGGCTGGGGGATCGAAGCTGGCGAGGGGATCGAAGCTGGCTCGGGGATCGAAGCTGGCGAGGGGATCGAAGCTGGCTCGGGGATCGAAGCTGGCTGGGGGATCAAAGCTGGCTCGGGGATCAAAGCTGGCGAGGGGATCGAAGCTGGCTGGGGGATCAAAGCTGGCTTCTCTGTCTCCGCTAAGTGGGTTTCGGCCCAACTGCGGATTTTCGTTGGTCTATGCATGTGGCGCTTGCCAGGGATCGAAGAGGCTCAGGTCATCGCTGAACTGCGCAGCGGTACGATCGCGCATGGCCAACTGGTCGCTCCGACGGTGGCAGCATGAAACTCCTCGGCCAGACCTACTACCTGACGATCAGCGAATACACGCGTCCGTTGGCCACCTTGGGCTTTCCGGCGGGAACGACGCTGGACACGGAATGCCTGACTTCCGTCTTTGACGACGCTGTCGACAGCTTTGGCGAGGCCATGAAGGACGGCGGTCCTGCGCGGGTCTACGAGATTGCCTTCCTTGGCGGCACCATCCGCGACGTGACCGAAGAAGCGATCCTGCGCATTCAGGAATGGTGCAATCAGCGCAAAGACGACTTCCCCGACTGGATGACGGCCCCCGCCGATGACGAGGGCGATGCACCTGAACAGCGCGGCTCAGACGCGGCGCGGGAAGCGGCTGATGATCGGAGGGCAGCGTGACCGCGACTGTCCACTATCTGCCGCCCGGTCACGCACCGGCCCGCCGCGCCATGCAGGACGCCAAGACGCCCGCGTGGATCAAGGAAATCGCCGCCAGCATGACCGGCGACACAGCCCCCGAGGATCTGATCATGGCCGAACCCGGCACCACACCCCGCGTCATCATTCCGGTTCACGTTCCGGTCTTGGACTATGCGCCGCAGCACGCCGCGCCTTTCCGGTCGTGGCGTGCTGATTTCTTCGATGGCGTCGCGGGCGCTGTTCTGTTCGCGGCACTTGGGGCTGTCGGCGGCATCTTCGCGACGGTGTTGGTCATGCTGCGGTGGCTGGCATGACCAACACCGTCATCATCGACAGCTTCGCGGGCGGCGGCGGGGCCTCCACCGGGATCGAGCTTGCCCTTGGCCGCAGTCCGGATGTGACCCCTCTCCGCGTCCTGATTGCCTGCGAGGAAAGCGGCGTCATGCGGCGGGCCTTTGCGGCCTTGGGCCATGACGCATGGTCCTGCGACCTGCTGCCCGCCGCAGACGGCTCCAACCACCACATTCGCGGCGACGTGCGGGATCATCTGCATGACGGCTGGGATTTGCTGGTGGTGGCCCATCCGCCATGCACCCGCCTCTGCAACTCGGGCGTCCGCTGGCTGTCTGTGCCACCTCCGGGTCGGACCCTCCGCGAAATGTGGGACGAACTGGACGAGGGGGTTGATCTGTTCCGCGCCTGTTGGGATGCCCCGGTTGAGCGGGTCGCGGTGGAAAACCCGATCATGCACCGCCATGCCCGCGAGCGTTTGCCCGCCGCGCTGGCAAAGCCGCAAATCGTCCAGCCGTGGTGGTTTGGCGATCCGGCATTCAAGGCGACCGGCTTTTACCTTCGTGGCCTGCCGCTCTTGCGCCCGACAGCCAAACTGGACCCGCCCCGCAAGGCCGATGATCCGCAGCGGCATGCTGACTGGTCAACCATTCACCGGGCGTCTCCGGGTCCTGACCGCGCAAAATTCCGCAGCCGCACTTTTCCGGGCCTCGCTGCGGCAGCAGCCCTGCAATGGGGCGGATATGCAACAAAGGAGATCAAGCATGACTGACCACACCCCGACCCCCGCCGACCTCTACCGCGCTGAAAAACACGCGGTCGGACTGGCTCACAACCTCGCCAAGGTCCAGGCATTCGGCGCGGGTGCTGCTGGACAACCCATCCACGCTCCATGCCGCTCTCAGCCGTGCGATGCCCAACGGATACTCGACGGGCCATATCAAAGCCCTTCGCGACCTCGCAGGAGACGACAAATGACCACCAAATACAGCGCCACGACTACTCTCAATGCCATCCGTGCAAAATCACCTTGTGAGCCGGGATGGGTCAAGTTGCTTTCATCTCTTGGCAAGACGAAAGGCGACGACGAGCCACTGTCTCTGCTGACCATCCTCGATAGCAATGGATTGGATGACACCCTTTGGGTACTCCAGTACACCGGCTGCGACGAGCGACTGTCACGCCATTTTGCAGCGTGGTGCGCAGAGCAGGTACTGTCGAACTTTGAGGCCCTCTACCCCAACGATAACCGCCCTCGCCTCGCTATCGCCATGGCGCTCAATGACAATGCGTCGGAAGGTGAGAGGTCGGAGGCGGCAGCAGCAGCATGGTCGGCGGCGGAGGCGGCATGGTCGGCGGCAGCAGCAGCATGGTCGGCGGCGGCGGAGGCGGCGGCGGAGGCGGCACGGTCGGCGGCATGGTC
>Ga0228698_1000374_pt1 | contig 37729 bp, 31 predicted proteins | sample McNCre117_Aug_MG_FD_178015 | JGI IMG/M metagenome (GOLD analysis project Ga0228698, IMG submission 178015) | Freshwater microbial communities from McNutts Creek, Athens, Georgia, United States - 1-17_Aug_MG | ecosystem: Environmental > Aquatic > Freshwater > Creek | place: USA: Georgia... | reverse complement strand
AGCCCATCAAGGCGGTGTATGCGTCATTTTCAAGTCGCTTTCTGGTCAATGGCCAGGTCAACACCGCTGCACAATCACTGGATACCCTGACTGCGCCGGCCTACCGAGGCAAGGGGCTGTTTTTTGAACTTGCCAAATCCGTCAATACCGAGTTGGAGCGATCTGGCCATGCCTTGATCTATGGTTTCCCCAACGCCCAATCGGGCCCGGGTTTCTACTCCAAACTAGGCTGGAAAAAGCTGGGAAGCGTGCCCTTCTTGTGGCGACCCATGAGCGTAGGGTACTTGGCCAAGCGACTCCCGAAGATTGGCGCCATTGGCAATGCACTGAATTGGCTTCGGCTGCCGCACATTCGGAAGAGTTTAAAGGCAGGCTGGACGCTCGCGCATGACAGTGCCTTGGACTCCCGCTTCGACAAGCTCTGGGATTCCATGCGTCAGAGTTATTCAACCGGCCTGATTCGAGACCAGCGTTACCTGCAGTGGCGCCTGCGTGACAAGCCTGATTTTGAATACCACAATGTGACCCTCACGGATACCGCCGGCGATATCCTTGCCTGCTGCATTTATTCGATACAGAAGAAGCATGGCGGCGCTGTGGGCTACGTGATGGACGTCTTGGTTCGTCCTGGTTGCATTGATGCGGGAACGGTGGCACTCAATCATGCAATCGCCGCGATGAATTCCAGCAAGACAGACATTGTGCTGGCCTGGAATCTCCCTGATTCATTCAATTCGGCTTGTTACCGCGCCAATGGATTCTGGAATCTTCCAGATTTCATGAGGCCGATTCACCTCAGTTTTGGGTTCCGAAGCTTTGGTCAATCTGCTGCCGGAAGCGGCAGAGAGCCCGCTGGCTGGTACATCAGTTACCTCGATTCTGACACCGTTTGAACGCCTTGCCCATGCTCATCTGGATCATTGTGGCGGCGTCTGGATTCTTGTTCTTCGCACACCTGCTTTCTGAACTCTTTACGATTTTCTTCAGGTATGGTTACGCCGCGAAGGGCGAGTTCATGCAGGGCATGGTGATTGCCAACTACTTTGGAATCGCCTCGCGCATCTTCATCACAGCATTTGGCGTGGTGGCCGCCTACCTTGTGGAAAGCGGCAGGGATGTGGCCACGCCGTACATCGCCATGATTTGCGCGATCTTGCTGGCGGCAACGGCTGCTTCATTGGTCTTGTCCGCAAGAGAAGTGGGGCCCACTGGCCAAGGTTGGTTCAATTTCCCGGCGATTCGCCTGGAGAAGGCTCTCGACCTGCCCAAGATTCGGCCTTACGAGGCCTTCTTGTTTGGTGTCCAGTTCGTGGTGCTTGCGGCTGCCTACGGCATTTCGTTCAAGTTTCCAAAATACCGGCTGACAATCGTTTCCGCAGTGCCCATCGTGACCATGCTGGGAACCTTGATCACCGTCGTCGTGATTGAGCCGCGGTACGCCAAGATCATTGACAAGAATCCAAGCTCTGCCACTGCGATCACGCGGATGTTCCTCAGGGCCCGCGCAGTGTCCTTTCTCTTTTCATCGCTGTGTTTGGGCGCGCTGCTCATTTCGATCGTCTTGAACAGCCCATAACGCCCGTTCACCTTCCAAGGAAGGTTCGCGCGCGTCAAACCAACCCAGACTTCATGTCAGAGCCACGTTGAAAAAGTCAACAGTCCTCATCATTGGCAGCCTCGCTGAGTCACTGGTCAACTTCCGCGGCGACCTGATTCGCCAGTTGCTGGCTGCGGGCCACTCGGTGCAAGCCGTGGCACCGGCAGGGCCGGTATGGGTCGATGAAACATTGGTGGCTTGGGGTGCGCAGCGGCATGTGGTCAAGCTGGAACGCGCCGGGCTGAATCCGCTGAGTGACCTGGCTTATCTGCGGCAATTGAAGCGCCTTTGCCAACAGGTGCAACCGGATGTGCTGCTGGCCTACACCGTCAAGCCCGTGGTGTACGGATCGTTGGCGGGCCGCCTGTCGGGCGTGCCCGTGATCGCCGCCCTGGTCACCGGGCTGGGCTTCGCATTCATGCCCGTGCGCGGTTGGCGGCATGCGCTGACCCGTAGCGTGGCCTGGGTGCTTTACAAGGTGGCCTTGCGCACTGCACACATCGTGTACTTCCAGAACCCGGATGACCAGGCCGATTTCAAGCGCCTGGGCCTGTTGGGCGGCAACCTGAAGGTGCGCCTGGTCAATGGATCGGGTGTCAACCTGGACCGCTACGAGCGCTCGAACCTGCCCGGTGATGGGCCGCGGCGGGTGCTGCTGATTGGCAGGCTGCTGGCCGACAAAGGCGTGCGCGAATACATTGCCGCAGCCCGCCAGGTGCGCGCCACGTTGCCCGATGTGGTGTTCGAGATCGTGGGGCCCTACGACCCGAACCCGGCAGCGATCAGCCCGCAGGAGATCGATGAAGCCGTGCGCGAAGGGGTGATCGAGTACACCGGCCCCCTGACCGATGTGCGCGTGGCGCTGCGACGCTGCCATGTCTACGTGCTGCCGTCGTACCGCGAAGGCACGCCCCGCTCGGTGCTGGAGGCCATGGCCATGGGCCGACCGGTCGTCACCACCGATGCACCGGGCTGCCGCGAAACCGTGGTGGATGGCGTCAATGGCCGCTTGGTGCCGCCGCGTGATGCGAAAGCCTTGGCAGTGGCCATCGAAGCTCTGCTGCGCCTGGACGCTGCATCGCTTCAGCAGTTGGGCGACGAATCACATCGCATGGCCGTGGGAAAATACGAAGTGCGGCAAGTCAATCGCCAACTGATGGAACCCCTTGGTCTATGTTGAAACGTCTGCTGGACATCCTGGTCGCAGGCGCCGGGCTGCTGCTGTTGTCACCGGTGATCCTGATCGTGGCCTGGCTGGTGCGGCGCAAGCTGGGTTCGCCGGTGCTGTTCAGACAAACCCGTCCCGGCCTGCACGGCAAACCTTTCAGGCTCTGCAAGTTCCGCTCGATGTCGGACGCGCGCGACGCCCAGGGGCAGTTGTTGCCCGATGAGGTCAGGCTTGGGGCATTTGGCAGCGCCTTGCGCAAGCTGAGCCTGGACGAATTGCCGCAACTGTGGAACGTTCTCGTTGGCGACATGAGCCTTGTTGGCCCACGTCCCTTGCTGATGCAGTACCTGGGCCGGTATTCGGCCACGCAAGCCAGACGCCACGATGTCAAGCCTGGCATCACGGGTTGGGCCCAGATCAATGGACGGAATGCCATCTCTTGGGAACAGAAGTTTGAGCTGGACGTCTGGTATGTGGATCACCGATCTTTCCTGCTCGACATCAAGATCCTGCTGCTCACCTTCAAGCGGGTATTCGCGCGCTCCGGGATCAGCGCCGGCGCGCATGTCACCATGCCCGAATTCATGGGTACCGGTGTTGAGCAGACCACGCCACGCCAAGCAACAGGTCTGGCAGGTCGCCATGACTGAGTCGACCCATCCTGAGCAATCGGCAGGCAAGCTGTAGTCCAGCATGAAACCCGACACCGGACATGAGACGGTTCAACTGCTGGGCGCGGGCGGTCACGCTCGTGTGGTGATTGATGCGCTGCTTTGTTGTGGCTGGTCGGCTCGCGATGTCGTGTTGCGGGATGACCGGGCCCAGCTAGCCGGCACAACCATCTTGGGTTGCCTGGTCGCGGTTCCGCTGACCATCGGCTCGCAGACGAATGGCTGGGTTCATGGTGCCATGGGCTCAGGCATTCATCGCGAAAAAGCGCTGGCCGGTTCCAGCCATCCGCCAGGCAGGTGGCTCTCGGTCATCCATCCCCGGGCCGTGATCGCCGGTTCGGCCTCATTGGGCTCAGGGTGTTTTGTCGCAGCACAAGCCGTGATCGGACCCTGCGTGACGGTCGGCGAAGCAGTGATCGTCAACCATGGGGCGGTGGTGGACCATGACTGCGTAGTAGGCGCCTTCTCCCACATCGCACCGCTGGCAAGTTTGAGCGGTGGCGTCAAAATCGGGCGGCGAGTCCAGATCGGAACTGGCGCGCGGGTGCTTCCGGGGGTGCATGTCGCCGATGACGCGGTTGTGGGTGCTGGAGCGGTTGTGCTTCAGGATATCGGGGCCGCTGAAACCTGGGTCGGTGTTCCCGCAAAAAGAATCAGCTAGCCCGAATTGGCAAGGATAGACCCCGATTTCGCGACGCCCTGCATGCCCAGCCGGGCATCGCAAGCAGACTCACCGGTACCGCTCAATACATCCTCTCAGGCTCAAAGATTCATCAATAAGGTTTGAAATCTCATGACACCAGGCAAGTGGCCCCAATTCGACCAAGCTGAAATCGACGCCGTTGTGTCGATCTTGCAGTCCGGCAAGGTCAACTACTGGACAGGAGATGAATGTCGGGCCTTTGAACGCGAGTATGCGCAGGCCACCGGGCGCCAGCACGGCATCGCGCTGGCCAATGGCACGCTGGCCCTGGAGCTGGCCTTGCATGCCTTTGGCATCGGCGCCGGCGACGAGGTGATCACCACCAGCCGCACCTACGTGGCCTCGGCCAGTTGCGCGGTGATGCGGGGGGCCACCCCGGTGATTGTCGACGTCGATCCGGACAGCCAGTGCATCTCGGTCGAGGCGATCCGGGCGGCCATCACGCCGCGCACCAAGGCCATCATCCCCGTGCACCTGGCGGGTTGGCCCTGCGAGATGGACGCCATCATGGCCCTGGCCCAAGAGCACCAGCTTGTCGTGATCGAAGACTGTGCCCAGGCCCATGGCGCCACGTTCCGTGGTCGGCCGGTGGGGGCATTCGGGCACGCGGCTGCGTTCTCGTTTTGCCAGGACAAGATCATCACCACGGGTGGTGAGGGCGGCATGCTGGTGCTGGACGACGAGGACGCCTGGAAGCGCGCCTGGGCCTACAAGGACATTGGTCGCAGCTGGGATGCCGTGTACAACAAGGCCCATGCGCCGGGTTTTCGCTGGCTCACCGAATCGTTCGGCACCAATTGGCGCCTCACCGAAATGCAAGCGGCCATTGGTCGACTGCAGTTGGCCAAGCTGCCTTCCTGGACAGCCCAGCGCACGGCCAACGCCCAGATGCTGATCCAGGGCCTGTCGGGTTTGTCGGCCCTGCGTGTGCCGCTGCCGCCGGCCCATGTCCAGCATGCCTTCTACAAGTTCTATGCCTTTGTGCGGCCCGACAAGCTGGCTGCGGGCTGGTCACGCGACAGGGTGGTGGCTGCGCTCAATGAACGCGGCCTGCCCACCACCGTCGGATCTTGCAGCGAGATCTACCTGGAAAAAGCCTTCACTGATCGGGGCCTGGGCCCTGCCGGGCGACTGCCGGTGGCCCGCGAGCTGGGTGAGACCAGCATGATGTTCATGGTGCACCCGACGCTCAGCCGCGAGTGGATGGACTTTTGCGTGCAAACCGTGCAATCGGTGATGGCGGAAGCCACGGCCTGAGGTTTGCTGCACTGCCGCAGGCTGCTTGGGCCTGTCATCGTGCACCTGGGGGAGGCCTGGCGTTGACATCTCGCAACGTCTTGGTGCGTGCCTGAGCGCCTGCCGATGACGCTCTGAGACAATGGGGGGATGCCCAGACCCACCCTGATGTCGATTGCCAGACGGCTTGCCCAGTTGTCGCCCACCCGCAAGGTGGCGGTGATGATTGGCGGTGATGCGCTGTTTCTGCCCATCTGCATGCTGGGCTCGGTGGCCTTGCGCCAGGGCTCACTGGATGAAGCGCTGACCACGGCGCCCTTGCTGCAACTGCTGCTGGCCTGGTTGACGCTGCCGGTGCTGGGCTTTGCCGGCCTGTACCGCACCGTGGTGCGCTACATCGATCTGCGGGTGCTGGCTGCGGCCAGCAGCGCGCTGGCTGCCGTGGTGGGGGTGGTGTACCTCATGGCGGTGATGCTGCAGGTGCACGTGCTGCCGCGCTCGTCGCTGCTGATCTTCTGGTTCATCGCCTTTGCCTACGTGGTCACCTCGCGCTTTGTGGCGCGCTCGCTGCTGCGGCGCAGCCTGCGGCCGGGCGCCCGCCCGCGCATCCGCACAGCCATCTTCGGTGCGGGTGATGCCGGTGCGCAGCTGGCGCAGGCCATGCAGTTCAGCACCGAGTACAAGGCCGTCTGCTTCCTGGATGACCGGCGCGAGCTGCAACACAAGACGGTTGCCGGCCTGATGGTCTACCCGCCTGATGCACTCGAAGAATCCGTGGTGCGTCACGATGTGCAGCAGATCGTCGTGGCCATCCCCTCGGCATCGGCGGCCCAGAAGCGCCAGCTCATTTCGCGCGTCGAGGCCGCCGGCCTGCCGGTCAAGATGCTGCCGGGCCTGGTCGAGATGGTGGACGGCTCACCCGCTGTGTCTGACATCCGCGAGGTGGATGTGGCCGACCTGCTGGGCCGCGATCCGGTGGCACCGGCGCCGGGCCTGTTCTCGCGCAACATCGCGGGCAAGGTGGTGCTGGTCACGGGTGCGGGTGGCTCGATCGGCAGCGAGCTGTGCCGCCAGATCATCTCGCAGCGCCCCAAGCGCCTGGTGCTGGTCGATCACTCCGAATTCGGCCTGTACAGCATCGACCACGAGCTCACCCATGGTGGCCACGGTGTGCCGCTGGTGGCCTGCCTGGGCTCGGTGCTCGACGAAGAGATGCTGCGCAGCGTCATGACGCGCGAGCAGGTGCAGACGGTCTACCACGCTGCCGCCTACAAGCATGTGCCCATCGTCGAAGCCAATGTGCAGCAGGGCCTGCGCAACAACGTCTTCGGCACCCTGGCGGTGTCCAAGGTGGCACTGGAGACCGGCGTCGAAACCTGCGTGCTGATCAGCACCGACAAGGCCGTGCGCCCCACCAATGTGATGGGCGCGTCCAAGCGCATCGCCGAGCTGGTGTTCCAGGCGGCAGCCCTGCGCAGCACACGCACCGTGTTCTCGATGGTGCGCTTTGGCAATGTGCTGGGCTCGTCGGGCTCGGTGGTGCCGCTGTTCCGCAAGCAGATCCGTGGCGGCGGGCCGGTCACCATCACCCACCCCGACATCATCCGCTACTTCATGCTCATCCCCGAGGCGGCGCAGCTGGTCATCCAGGCCGGCGCCATGGCCCGGGGTGGTGAAGTGTTTGTGCTGGACATGGGTGAGCCGGTGCGCATTGCCGATCTGGCGCGCTCCATGATCCGCCTGTCGGGCCTGACCGAGCGCACGGCCAGCAACCCCGGTGGTGACATCGAGATCAAGGCGACGGGCCTGCGCCCGGGTGAAAAGCTGTTCGAAGAACTGCTGATCGGCGATGACGTGATCCCCAGCGGCCACCCGCGCATCATGTCTGCCCGCGAGCGCCACATCGACCCGGCGCTGCTCGACAAGATCCTGGCCTCGCTGCATCAGGCCAATCAGGCCAACGACATCGGTGCCATGCTGCGCCTGGTGCGTAACCTGGTGCCTGAGTTCCGGCCTGCAGACGAAGTCAACGCCGAAGTGGCGGCGTCGCTGGCCAACCGCTGAGAACGCTGGCCACCCAGCGGTGGCTGGCGCAGTCAGGCTTCGGTGCGCAGCTCTTCCTGGCTGGGCACCACCAGCACCTCCAGGCCGATTTGGCGCGCCAGCGCCACGATCTGCGTGCGCTGTGCCGGATCGGCGCTGGGCATGGCCACGATCACATGCGTGGCCTCGGCGTGGATGTGCGGCAGGGCCAGGTCAGCCAGCGGCCCCAGCACCGGGATGCCACCAATGCGCCGGCCGCGCTTGGCCGGGTCGTCATCGAGCATGGCCACCACGGTCCAGCCATCACGCAGGTGGATGCCCGCCACCAGGCGGCGAGCCGCTTCACCCGCGCCCAGCACGATGGCACGGCGCGGTTCACCCAACTGCCCGTTGGCCTTGGCGCGGGCGTTTTCCCAGATCATGCGGTAGACCATGCGCGCCATCGACAAGGCCATGATGCAAAAGAAGGGGTGCAGCAGCAGCACGGCGCGGGCCACGCCCACCAGGCCGGCCATCAGCACCGCCACGGCGCTGATCAGTCCGGCCATCAGGCAGGCCAGCGTGATGCGCTTGAAGTCGTCAAAGCCGAAATAGCGCCACAGCCCGCGCGCCACGCCAAACAGGCCCAGGCTCATCAGGTAGGCCGCCACCACGCCAAACGACACCAGGTCGTCATACCAGGGCCGGCCCGGCTGGTAGCGCTCGAAGCCCAGCCGGAACAGGTAGGTGAAGTGCCAGGCCAGCAGCACGATGAAGCCGTCAGCAAACAGCTCGATGGTGCGACGACGCGGCTGCAAGGCCGACATGGCCTGGTCCAGCCAAGGCCAGATCTTGCTGTTGTTCATGGCGGCAAGCCTCCTGGATCCGGGAAAACTGGGTACGAACACCGTGCGCAGGGTCAAGCCCAGCACCTTCAGGTCGTCGGCCATGGTCAGGTTGTCGACGTAGTGCAGGGCGTAGCGCAACTTGGACGGCATGATGACCTCGACGTATTCACGTTCGGGGTCTTCGGCGCGGGCCAGCAGGTCGTTTTCGTCGCGGTAATGCACCGATGCGAAATCGGTGATGCCCGGGCGCACGCTGAGCACACGATCGCGCCATTCGGGCGGGTATTGCTCAACGTAGCGGGGCACTTCGGGGCGCGGGCCCACCAGGCTCATGGTGCCGCGCAGCACGTCGATCAGCTGGGCCAGTTCATCGATCTTGTAGCGCCGCAGCTTCTGGCCCACCCGGGTGATGCGGGCATCACCGGCCACGGTGATCTCGGCGGCGCCGGCGGCCTGCTGCACCGTCATCGTGCGGAACTTGAAGATGCGAAACAGCTGGCCGTGGCGCCCCACCCGCACCTGCCGGTAAAACACCGGGCCGGGTGAATCGAGCTTGATCAGCAGGGCCACCAGCGCAAAAACCGGCGACAGCGCGATCAGACCCGCCGCCGCAGCGACGATGTCAAACAGGCGTTTGAACACGACTGCGGCCGGCCTTCAGCGCAGTGCGCTGGTCACCGCCTCGCACACGCGCTGCACATCGGCATCGGTCATGCGGGGGTAGATGGGCAGGCTCAGCATTTGCTCGTAAGCAGCCTGGCTGGCCGGGAAGTCACTGGCCTTGAGCTGGTAGCGATCACGCCAGTAGGGTTGCAGGTGCAGCGGTGTGTAGTGCACGCTGCAACCAATGCCCAGGGCGTACAGCCGCTCGATGAACTGATCGCGGGGCACGCCCGCGCCCTGCGCGAGGCGGATGACATAGAGGTGCCAGGCGTGCAGCTCGCCTTCGGGCGCATCGGGGGCCGTGATGATGGGCAGCGAGGCCAGGGCCTGGTGGTATTGCTGGGCAATGGCCTTGCGGCGCTCGCCGAAGGCATGCGCCTTTTTCAACTGCCCCAGGCCCAATGCAGCAGCGATGTCGGTGAGGTTGTACTTGAAACCCGGTGCCACGATCTCGTAGTACCAGCTGGGCACCTTGGCCGTGAAGCGGTCGAAGGCGTCGCGGCTCATGCCATGCAGGCGCATGACCATCGCGCGCTTGGCCAGCGCGGCATCGCGGGTGACCAGCATGCCGCCTTCGCCGGTGGTGATGGTCTTGTTGGCATAAAAGCTGAACACCGTGGCGTCGCTGTCAAGCGTGCCGATGCGCCGGCCGGCGCTGGTGGTGGGCAGGGCGTGGGCCGCGTCTTCCACCACCTTCAGGCCATGCTTGCGGGCAATGGCCAGGATGGCGGGCATGTCGGCGGCCAGGCCAGCGTAGTGCACCGGCATGATGGCCTTGGTGCGGGGGGTGATGGCCGCTTCGATCAGTGCGGGGTTGATGTTGAGCGTGGCCGGATCGATGTCAACCAACCGCACATCGGCACCCAGGTAGCGCACCACCTCGGCCGTGGCGGTGAAGGTGTGGGTGGTGGTGATGACCTCGTCACCCGGGCCGATGCCGATGGCTTCGAGCGCCAGATGCAGGCCCGCCGTGGCCGAATTGACGGCAATGCAATGCAGGCCGTCGATGTTGTCACCGGCATCACCCAGCCACTCCTTGAAGGCCGCCTCGAAGCGCTTGGATTTGGGGCCGGTGGTGATCCAGCCGCTGCGCAGCGTGTCCACCACTTCGGCAATGTCTTCTTCGCCGATCTCAGGCAGCGCAAAAGGCAAAAAAGGTCGGGCAGAGGCGTTCATGGGGCGGGCTTGCAAGGGGTGACATCCGGGCCGCCCCGATACGGGCGGGCCAAACTTTCGATTTTATGACGCTTGGCCGAGCTGCGGGTGACGGGCTGGTTTCGAGCGCACCCGGCGCGAGCAGGATGCGCGAGTTTTCAGGGTTTGCGCAGCCAGGCCAGCACGTGGGTGCGCAGTGGCGGCAGTGCATTGAAGACCGGGTACAGGTTCGGGTGCAGGCGGCATGCCAACCTGGCGATGGGCGGCGCCAGCGTGATGCGCCTGGCCTCGATCTGCGCCCCTGGAAACAGCGCCCGCACCCGCCGAAGGGGCACGCCGCGCACATCGCGGTTGCGCGGGTTGTTGACGGTGAAGTCGTACCACAACACACCGCCGCCCGGTGCCACCCAGCGCCACATGGCCTGGGCCAGTTGCTGCTGGAAGGCATCGTCCAGCAGCGACGAGAACACGGTGGATTGCATCACGATGTCGACACTGCCCGGCTCGATGGCCAGCACGCTGGCGTCACCGGCCCACAGCTTGACGGCGGCGGGCAACATCTGCCGGGCCTGGGCCAGGCGCTCGGGCAGCAGCTCGCAACCCGACAGGTTGTGGGGCGACAGGCCCAGGCGCAGCCATTCGATCAGGTTGCCGCCCGCGCCGCAGCCCACCTCCAGCACGCGCAGCCTGGGCAGATCCACCAGGCCCTGCTGCACCAGCAACTGCAGGATGGCGCGCTGGCGCTCTTGCACGGTGTGCCAGACATCGGGCTGCAGCAGGCTGTAGCGGTCAGGCGCGCCGCGCCGGGCGTATCGCTCGGCCACGGCCAGGGTTTCGGGATCGGGCGGTACAGCCTGGCCCATCACGCGCTCACGGCATCGACGAAGCGCTGGGCCAGCACCGGGTAGGTGTGGTGGGCCAGCACGAAGGCCCGGCCCCGCTCGCCCATGGCGGCGCGCTCGGCAGGCGCCAGTGCCGCCAACTGGCGCAGGCCATCGGCCACGGCCTGGGGTGATTGCGGCGGCACGGTCAGGCCGCAGCCGCTTTCGGCCACGGGGTCGTTGCCGGCATCGACGCTGTGCAACACGGCGCATCGGGCCATCATGTAGTCCATCAGCTTGTTGGGCGCGATGCCAAAACGGTAGATGGGCACACGCTGCCAGCCGATGTAGGCGATGTCAATCCGGGCGAGCATGGCCGGCACCTGGGCCTTGGGGATGGGCGGCAGCATCACCACCTTGGCAAGGTTCTCGGCCGCCACGCGCTGGGCCAGGCGCTCCCGCTCGTGGCCATCACCCACCATCACGAAGGCGATGGGCTCGTCACGCAGCAGGGCGGCGGCATCGAGCAGGTCGTCCAGGGCATTTGGCAGGCCCATGGAGCCCGCATAACCCACCACGGTGCGGCCGGCAGCGCGCTGCTGGGCGATGGCCTGGGCCACGTCGTCGCGCAGCAGGGGGGGCTCGCCCTGCCATTCGTCCAGCGTGATGCCATTGGGCACGATGTGCAGCTTGGCCAAATCGAGCCCGCGAGAGGCCATGTAATCGTGCACCTTGGGCAGCATGCTGACCACCTTGTCGGCATCGCGGTAGGCAGCGTCTTCGGCGGCCTGGCACAGGCGGATGAAGGGGTGGCTGGGCGACATGCCCGACAGCTCGATGGGTGACAGCGGCCACAGGTCGTGCACCTCGAACACCAGCACCGCACCGGCCATGCGGGCCAGCCGCCGCGCCACCCAGATGTCCATGGGGTAGGTGCTGGAGGCGATCACCACGTCGGGCTTGAAATCACGCGCCAGCTGGCGCGACTGGCCCCACAGCTGCGACAGAAAGCGCCAGATGTTCCACACCCGGCCCACCCCATTGCCCTGGTAGGGCGGCGTGGCCAGCCAGCGGTAGGCGATGCCGTCGATCACCTCGTTGCCAGCCTGGGGCTGCCGTGCCCGCACATGCGAGTGATCGGCCGCCACGATCTGCACCCGATGGCCAGCCCGCACCCATTCGCGCGACAGGTAATAGGGCCGGTATTCCATGCCCAGGGTGGGGCTGCCAGCGTAGTGGTTGATGTACAGGATGTTCATGGGATCACAGTGCCCGCAGCCGATTGATGAACCGCTCGACACAGGGCTCGAACAAGGCGTGCTGGGCCACCCAGTGGTGGTTGGCCTGCGCGATGGCGTCGCCGCGCGCCAGCAGGGGGTTCAGCTGATCAGCGCTCAGGCGCGCATCGTTGGCGGTGATCAGGCCGTTGCTGCCGCTTTGCACCAGTTCGTGGTTGGCGGGCAGATCAGACAGGATGGGGATGCAGCCATGGGCCAGCGCTTCAAGCACCGACACGGCCACCGAATCACTTTGCGGCTGGCTGATGTACCAGCGCGCCTGCGCATAACACCTTGATTGAGCGACCGCATCCAGCCGCCCCACAAACTGCACCCGGTCGGCCAGACCGGCCTGTGCCGCCTGGCGCTCAAGGGCTGCGCGCAGGCTGCCATCGTTGGCCACCACCAGCCGGGCATCGGGCCAGTCACGCGCCACGCCGGCAAACAGCTCGATGACACGGTGCGGTTGGTAGATGGGCTCCAGGCCGCGGTTGGCAAAGAACAGGTGGTCTTGCTTGGCACCGGCTTGCGGCGCAGCAGGCAAGGCTTCCAGGCCGAATGGAAAGGTCATCACCTCGCCGGCCCCCAAGGCCTGCATGGCGCGGGTCATGACCTGCGAATCGCTGGTGGTGAGCGCGCAGGCGCGCAGCACCGCACGCGTGACCCCGCGCATCAAGCGGCTGCGCTGGGGCGTGACCAGGATGTCCGAGCCCCATGCCGAGCCCACGATGCGGCCCGGGGCACCCAGCAGGCGCGTGGCCAGCCAGGCCAGCGTGCCATGCGAGGTGAGGTAGTGCGCATGCACCCAATCGGGCTGCACCTGCCTGAGGAAGCGCGCCAAGCGGGGCAACTGCCGCAGCAGGGCCGCATTGCCGCCTTCAAACTGGGGGCGGGTGTCCAGGGCCAGGCGGCGATCAAGGGGCAGCACCCCATCCCAGTCCGGCGAAAAACCGCGTGAGGACACCGCCCACAAATCCACCCGAGTAGCCAGCGCACGGGCCCACTTGAGCAGATGCGGGCTTTGGCCATCCCCCACCAGCACCAGCTTCATGGGCGCGCCTCCGGCGGGGCCTCGCCGGCCCAGGCCTGGTAATGGGCTTGCAACTCGGGTTGCGCGGCCAGCCAGCGGCCATCACCCTGGCGGGCGTCGCCCACCACTGTGGCCGGGTTGCCCGCGATCACGGAAAACTCAGGGAAACTGCCGCGCACCACGCTGCCTGCCCGCACGATGCAACCCCGGCCCAGCGTGCTGCCGGCTTCGATCAGGCTGTGCGGCCCGATGAAGCAGTAAGGGCCAATGTGCACCGCGCCGGCCACCCAGCCAGGCTTGGGATCGGGCCAGCCCACAAAAGCGGCCCCCAACAGGCGCTGGGCCCGGTGCGAACTGTGGGTGACGATGCTGACGTGGTGGGTGATCTGCACGCCCTCGCCCACCTTGATGCCGCCGCTGGCTTCGATGAAATTGAAGGCGCCGATGAAGACATGGTCGGCCAGGGCCAGGCGGTCTTCATGCTCGATGCAGGTCGATGGCGCGACGCGGGTGTGCGGCAGCAGGCGGCCTTGCGAGCGCTCACCAAACAGCACCCGGTGCAGCAGCCACTGGGCCAGCACCCGCCGCCAGCGGTTGATGCGGGCGCGCAGCTTCAGTTGCCAGGCGGGCATCACGTTGCGCTCCTTGCCGTGGCCGCCACGGCCGCGCCCGAGGACACGGGCCAGGTGGCCAGTTTGAAAAAATAATAGCCAAAGTACAGCACCATGGCGGCCGACACCGCCCAGCCCGCAGTCTGTAAGCCGCCCCAGGCCAGACCGGCCGCCAGCGCGGCCACGAACATCAGCTGCCCCACCAGGGCCAGGCGCAGCGCCCAGGCCTGGGCCTGCCAGGCCATGGTGACCACGGCCAACGGGGCCGCCACAAAGTGCACGCCAATGTACAGCGCCAGGGCACTGGCCAGCTCACCCGCGCTGCGCCATTGATCGCCAAAGGCCCAGGCAAAAGCGGCTGGCGCTGCCCACCACAGGGCCAGCGCCAGGGGCGTGGCCATCAGGCCCAGCAGAGCCATGGTGCGCAGCACCAGACGGCGATCGGCCAGGCTGACGTGCCCGGTGGCTGCCAGCCGTGGATAAAGGGCCTGCGACACCGCGCCGCCCACCAGCGTGGCCGGTGCCTTCAGGTAACGCAGCGACAGGCCCCAGGCGCCTGCGGCAGCCGGCCCCAGGCTGGCTGCAATCAGGCCCACAGCCACGGTGTCTTGCAGCGCACCCAAAAAAGCATGCGGCGTGTTGAGCAGCGGGAAACTGCGGTGCGCACGCGCAGCAGCCAGCCACTGGGCACGCACCGCGCGGGCCGGGCCCATGCGACCCAGCGCCAGCACGGCCGCCAGGGCCGCCAGGATCGGTGCCACGATCAAGCCCTGCACACCCGCGTGCAGCAAGCCCGCCACCACCTGCAGGCCGGCGCCACCGCCCCATTGCAGCACCCGGGCCGTGGCCAGGCGTTCAAAGCGTTGCGCGCGGTTGGCCGACAGCGTGGCCAGCGACAACCAGCCCAGCACCGCCACCGAAGCCGGCAGCCACAAGGGCCACACCGCCTGCATCATGGCCGCCCACACGACAGCGCCCACGCTGCACAGGCCCACCACCGCCACCAGCACGCGCAGGCACAGGGTGCGCAGCGCTTGCGCCTCGTCGTCGTCACGGGCCAGTGGCAGGGCAAATTCGTAGCGCGCGCAGGCCACCACCGCCACGTTGGCCGACACGGCGGCAAACAGGTGGTACAGGCCGAATTCGTCGGGGCGGTACAGCCGTGTCAGCCAGGGGCCCAACAGCAAGGGCAGGGCCTGGGCCAGCGCGCCGCCGGCCAGCAGCGTGAGGATGGCGCGCAGCATGGGTTGGCGCGCCGCGCCTTCAGCCGGCAGCCGACACCGCCTGCACCAGGGCGGCCACGACGCGGTCTTGGTCGGCCTCGGTGAGGTCAGCGCTCATGGGCAGGCTGAGCACGCGCTGGGCTGCCTGGATGCTGTGCGGGTTGCAATCGGGGCAGCAGAAGGTGGCATAAGCGGGCTGGTGGTGCAGCGGCTTGGGGTAGTGCACGGCCGTGGGGATGCCGGCGGCCTGCAGGGCTTTTTGCACGGCCTCGCGGTGATCGACCATCACGGTGTACTGGGCCCAGACGCAATCGCGGTCAGGCCGCACGGCCAGCCCTTGCACCGGAGCGCCGCTGGCGCGGATCAGTTGGCTGTAGCGATCACCCAGGGCCTTGCGGCGTTCGATTTCCCAATCAAAGCGGCCCAGCTTGCCCAGCACCACGGCGCACTGCAGGGTGTCCATGCGGCCGCCCACACCGACGCGGGTGTGGTGGTAGCGGCCGCTTTGGCCGTGCACGCGGATCTCGCGCGCGGCCTGGGCGATGTCTGCAACGCTGGTGAACAGCGCGCCGCCGTCGCCATAACAACCCAGGGGCTTGCTGGGAAAGAAGCTGGTGCAGGCGATGGTGCTGACGTTGCAGCTCTTGCGGCCCTGGTAGCTGGCACCGAAGCTTTGCGCGGCGTCTTCGATGACCACCAGGCCATGGCGTGCGGCGATGTCGTTGATGGCAGCCATGTCGGCCACCTGGCCATACAGGCTGACCGGCATGATGGCGCGGGTGCGGGCCGTGACCTTGGCTTCGATCAGCGACGCATCGATGTTGCAGGTATCGGGCTCGATGTCGGCATACACCGGCACACCGCCCAGCAGCACGATGACTTCGGCGGTGGCCGCAAAGGTGAAGGGTGTGGTGATGACTTCATCGCCAGGCTTCAGGCCAATGGCCATCAGGGCAATGAGCAGGGCCTCGGTGCCGCTGGCCACGGCCACGGCATGGGGTGCACCCGAGTAGGCGCACAACGCCGATTCCATCTCCTTGACCTCGGGGCCCATGATGTACTGGCCGTGGTCGAGCACACGCTGGATGCGGGCATCGATGTCGGTCTTGAGCGCGGCGTACTGCGCCTTGAGGTCGGTGAATTGCATGACAGGGTCAGTCGATCAGGGTGAGTTGGTCGCCATCGAGGCGATAACGCTCGCCGGTGGCCGGGCAGGCGGCCTCGCCGTGGCCACTGGCTGGCAAGGCCAGGCGCTCGCCGTGGCGGCTCATCCAGCCGATGCGGCGGGCGGGCACACCCACCATCAGGGCAAAAGCCGGCACATCGCGGCTGATGACGGCCCCCGCACCCACGAAGGCGTGCGGGCCCACGGTGGTGCCGCAGACAATGGTGCTGTTGGCACCCAGCGTGGCGCCGCGCTGGATGAGCGTGCGGCGGTATTCGTTCTTGCGCACCACGGCTGAGCGGGGGTTGAACACATTGGTGAACACCATGCTGGGGCCGCAGAACACATCGTCTTCGAGCGTGACCGCGTCGTAGACCGACACGTTGTTCTGCACCTTGACGTTGTCGCCAATCTGCACGTCGTTGCCCACGTACACGCCCTGGCCGAACGAGCAGCCGCGGCCGATGCGGGCACCGGCGCTGATGTGCGCGAAGTGCCAGACGCGGCAGCCTTCGCCCAGTTGGGCGCCTTCGTCGACGATGGCCGACGGATGGACAGTGGTGACGGCCATGGGGTTCAGTATTCCAGCGGCAGGTTCACGCGCGTGCCATCGCGGGCCGAGCGGTACATGGCGATCAGCAGCTCCAGGCTCTTGAGGCCTTCGCGGCCGTCGGTTTCGGGCTCGCATTCGCCGCGCAGAGTGCGGATGACGTTGTCGTAGTAAAGCGGGTGGCCGAAGCCGTACACCGAGGTGGTCTGGTAGCTGGCGTCATCGAGCTGGCTGTCCATCTCGTGCGGGGCGTCGAACTCCCAGTGCTCGATCTTGTTGACCGCCACGCCGCCCACACGAACGGTGCCCTTCTCACCCAGGATGGTGATCGAGCCTTCGAAGTTCTTGGGGTGGGTGAGCATGGTCACGTTGACCGAACCCATGGCGCCGTTGCGCCACTTGATGGCGGCCACGCCGGTGTCTTCGACCTCGATGTTGCGCGCCAGCGTGCTGGTGTAGGCCATGACGCTTTCAACCGGGCCGACCATCCAGTCGAGCAGGTCGATGTAGTGGCTGGCCTGGTTCATGAAGGCGCCGCCGTCGAACTCCCAGGTGCCGCGCCAGGCAGCCGAGTCGTAATAGCTTTGCGGACGGGCCCAGAACACATTGACCGTGACCATGTAGATGCGGCCGAAGCGACCAGCCTGGATGGCCTGGCGCAGCAGCTGCAGCGTGCGGTTGCGGCGGTTTTGCTTGACCACGAACAGGCGCACCTTGGCGTCGTCGCAGGCCTTGACCATGGCCAGGCCGTCGGCCCAGCGCGTGGACATGGGCTTTTCGGTCATCACGTGAAAGCCAGCCTGCGCGGCCTCGATGGCCTGGCGCGCATGCAGGCCGCTGGGCGTGGTGAGCACCACGCAATCGGCGTTGGTCTCGGCCAGCAGTTGCGAGTAGCTGGCGTAGCCGGTGGCACCGGTGCGTTGCTGGGCAGCGGCCAGGGCGGTGGGGTCGCTGTCGCACACGGCCACGCATTCGGCACGCTCGCTGTGGCGCGCGATGGAATCCATGTGGTTGGCGGCGATGCGGCCGCAACCGGCCAGCGCGAAGCGGACCTTGCGATCGGTGATGGCGGGGTGTTGCAGGTGCATGGGAGCGTCTTGGAGGCCCCGGACATTGGTGGCCTTGAAGCGGCGGCACCAGGGGCGGGCCTCAGGGCCAAAGGTGCCCGATTATCGCGCACCGTGTCACCGCTCCGCCACATGTCAGCCGTGCGAGCGCCACACTCCCTACAATTTGACGTTTTCCCGAATTCGCCTTCATTCGCGCAAGCGCCCCGCCCCCATGAGCCACGACACCCCCACGCCCCACGCCGACGCCCAGGACGACAACAAGCTGATCGCTGAGCGCCGCGAAAAACTGGGCCACCTGCGTGCGCAGGCCCAGGCGGCGGGCACGGCCGTGTTCCCCAACGACTTCAAGCCCAGCCACCACGCCGCCGACCTGCAGGCCCAGTACGGTGAGCTGGACAACGACACCCTGGAGCCGCAGGGCGTGAAGGTGGCGTTGGCTGGCCGCATGATGCTCAAGCGGATCATGGGCAAGGCCAGTTTTGCCACACTGCAGGATGGCTCGTTCGGCCCCACGCATGGCCGCATCCAGCTGTTTGTCAGCCGCGATGCGCTGGGCGAAGAGGCCTACAACCAGTTCAAGCACCTGGACCTGGGTGACATCCTGGGTGCCGAAGGCCTGCTGTTCAAGACCCGCACCGGCGAGCTGTCGGTCAAGGTGACCACGCTGCGCCTGCTGACCAAAAGCCTGCGCCCCCTGCCCGACAAGTTTCACGGCATGGCCGACCAGGAGCAGAAGTACCGCCAGCGCTACGTCGACCTGATCGCCGACGAGCACGCCCGCACCCGCTTCGTGGCGCGCAGCAAGGCGGTCAGCTCGATCCGCAATTTCATGGTGGACAACGGCTTCCTGGAAGTCGAAACCCCCATGCTGCACCCCATCCCGGGCGGTGCCAATGCCAAGCCTTTTGTCACCCACCACAATGCGCTGGACCAGGAAATGTTCCTGCGCATCGCGCCCGAGCTGTACCTCAAGCGCCTGCTGGTGGGCGGCTTTGAACGTGTGTTCGAGATCAACCGCAACTTCCGCAACGAAGGCATCAGCGTCCGGCACAACCCCGAGTTCACGATGATGGAGTTTTACGCGGCCTACTGGACGCACCATGATCTGATGGACTTCACCGAAAACGTGCTGCGCCACGCAGCCATCGCGGCCACCGGCTCGGCTGCGGTCACCTACGCGGGCAAGCCCGTGGCGCTCGACCAGCCCTTTGCGCGCCTGTCGGTGCAGCAATCACTGGTGGTGCATGCAGGCCTGACCGAAGCCGAATCGGTGGATGCGGCGGTGCTGCATGCCAAGCTCAAGGCTGCCGGCGAAGAGCCGCCCGCGCACTGGAAGCTGCCAGAGCTGCAGTTTGGCCTGTTCGAGGCCGTGGTCGAAGAAAAGCTGTGGCAGCCCACCTTCATCATCGACTACCCGGTCGAGGTGAGCCCGCTGGCCCGCGCCGCCGACAACAACCCGGCCATCACCGAGCGCTTTGAGCTCTTCATCACCGGCCGTGAGTACGCGAATGGTTTCTCGGAGCTGAACGACGCCGAAGACCAGGCCGCGCGCTTCCAGGCCCAGGTGGCCAACAAGGACGCCGGCGACGAAGAAGCCATGTACTACGACGCCGATTTCATCCGCGCGCTCGAATACGGCATGCCGCCGGCTGGTGGCTGCGGCATCGGCATCGACCGCTTGATGATGCTGATCACCGACAGCCCCAGCATCCGCGACATCATCCTGTTCCCGGCCCTGCGCCGCGAAGCCTGAAGACTGGAGGCCAGCCCTGCCGATGAACTCACGCATCGAGTCGCTGGCCCTGATTCATCAGAGCTGCTGGCAGGAACTGACCCAGGCCACGGGTGATCGCCACCATGCCTGGCGGGTCATGGGCCTGGCCACGGTGGACGGCGACGGTGCCGATCTGCGTTCGATCGTGCTGCGTGAGGCGGCTGCCGCCGAACGCAGCCTGGTGTTCTACACCGATGCGCGTTCACCCAAGGTGTCGCAGATGCAGGCACGGCCCACCGGCACCCTGCTGGCCTGGAGCCCCAGCCTGGGCTGGCAATTGCGCCTGAAGGTGACACTGGCGGTTGAAACCCAGGGCCTGGCCGTGGCCTCGCGCTGGGCCCGCCTGAAGGTCACCCCGGCCGCGCAGGATTACCTCTCGCCCTTGCCCCCCGGCACGCCGGTGGATCGTTTTGAGCCCGAGCGGGCCTCGCGTGACCACTTCGCGGTGATCACCGCCAAGGTGCGGGCCATCGACTGGCTGGAGTTGCACGCCGATGGCCACCGCCGTGCCCGCTTTGACGAGCACGGCCAGGGGCAGTGGCTGAGCCCCTGACCCCCCGTACCCAGGCTTATCGCAAGCTGAACTGGGCTTTCCGCTTTTCCAGAAAGGCGGCCATGCCTTCTTGCTGGTCTTCGGTGCCGAACAGCGCGTGGAACAGGCGGCGCTCGACCCAGATGCCTTCGGTCAGGGTGGTTTCGTAGGCGCGGTTGACGCATTCCTTGGCGGCCAGCACGCTGGGGCCGCCCATGTTGCAGATGATGGTGGCCGCCGTGAGGGCTTCGTCCAGCAGCTGGGCGGCGGGCACCACGCGTGACACCAGGCCGGCGCGCTCGGCTTCGACCGCGTCCATCATGCGGCCGGTCAGCACCAGATCCATGGCCTTGGCCTTGCCCACGGCGCGCGGCAGGCGCTGCGTGCCACCGGCGCCGGGGATCACGCCCAGCTTGATCTCGGGCTGGCCAAACTTGGCGCTGTCGGCGGCGATGACGATGTCGCACATCATGGCCAGCTCACAGCCACCACCCAGCGCAAAACCGGCCACGGCTGCGATAACGGGCTTGCGCACACCGCGAATGTGCTCCCAGTTGCGGGTGATCAGATCGGTCTTGTAGGCTGACACGAAGTTGTGCTGCGACAGCATGCCGATGTCGGCACCCGCGGCAAAGGCCTTCTCGCTGCCGGTGATCACGATGGCACCGATGCCGTCGTCGGCATCAAAGGCCTTGAGCGCGGCACCCAACTCGTCCATCAGCTGGTCGTTGAGGGCATTGAGCGCCTTGGGGCGGTTGAGCGTGATCAGGCCGGTGCGGCGCGAGCCTTCGCCGTGAACGGCGGTGAGGATGGTTTCAAAGGTCATGGTGAGCTGTCTTGAGGCAGGTGTGGAGGTTCAACGGGTGGGCACTGGCGCCGGGGCGGCCTGCATGGGCGGCTTTTGCAGCGACAGATCGGCATAGGACTCCTGATTCTGGCGTATCACCACCCGCACCGGCAGGTATTGATAGCTGGGGGCCAGCCACATCTCGGCGGTCATGTCGCCGCCCCCCGCTTCACGGCGAGGCTTGATGTGGAAGGTCTCGACGGGCCCGAAGGGCAGTTGCAGTGTTTCCTGGGCCACCACGTCAAACAGCCAGCGGTCGAGCCGGCGCGTGAGCACCAGGGGCATCTCGATGGTCTGCCCCACCCGCAAGCGCTCGGGCTGGGTGCTGAACAGCCAGGTCAGGTGCACGAACTGGCTGGCTTCGTCCTGCACGCCAGGCAGGGTGGGCACCTCACGGCCATCCGTGAGCGTGACCTGCTCGGGCGTGAACCGCAGCCCCCAGCGTCGTGTGCTGAAGGCCACGCGCTGCTGGGCATCAAAGCGACGCGGCGCCAGGCCCTGCTCGGTCAGTTCGCCTTCGCTGACGATCTGGCGCGCAATCAGCGGGCCCAGCGAGGTTTCCATGCGCACCTGGTATCGCAGGCCCTGGCGCAGCCATTCAACCTGGGCCGAGCCTTCGATGGGGCCCTTGTAATGGCCGGTGAGCCGGTAGTTCAGGCGTGTGCTGGGCGGCCATTCAAAACGCGGGGCGGCCGGTGCCGAGGCCGCTGCGGCAAGCGGTGGCACCGGGGCAGCAGGCGGGGCGGGCGGAGCCGAAGCGGCGGCCACCCCCTGCGCAGGGGCCACGTCGGGCGCGGGGGCAGGTGCGGCATCGGCGGGCGTGGCCGCAATCGCCGGTGCCGGCGTTGGATCAGGCAGCGCGGGTTCGGCTGCAGCAAGGGGTGCCGATGCGGCCTGCGCAGCCACCGCAGGCAGGGCGCGGGCGCCGCTGCGCCGGGGCGCCGGCGCCGGGGCGGGCGTTTGCGTGGCGGCCAACTCCAGCACAAAGGCCACTTCGATGGGCGGCGGCGGGCCGTTGCCCGCGCCCCAGCCCAGACGGTTGTCCAGCAGGCTGCGGCTGATCAGGCTGTGCGCCAGCGCCACGGCGCCCACCAGCAGCCAGAACGCAGGTCGCCGCCACGGCGGCCGCACGCCGCCCTGGCTGGCCTGGGGCTCAGGCATGCAGCCAGGCCCGGCGCCGCGTGGCCACGCTGCGGCCCGGCTTGTCCTGCAGATGCCAGGACACATGAGCGGCCATGGCAGCCAGGCTGTCGGGCTGCACGCGCACAGTCAGCACGCGCTGGTCACGCACCAGCAGCACATCAAAGGCCTGTTCACGCAGCAGCCAGGCCTGGGCATCATCCAGGCGGCGAATGCGCCAGCCGTTGACCGCCAGCAATTCATCACCCGCACTGAAACCTGCTGCGGCAGCCGGGCTGCCAGCCAGCACGCTCTTGACGACCACCCCGCTGAAGGCCCCTTCAGACAGCCGCAAACCCAGGGACGCCGCCATGCCCACACGCTCGGGCCGAGCCTGCACCCCCATGGCCTCGATCAGGCTGGCCACGGGCAGTTCATCGGTGCCGTGCACCCATTGGCGCAGGGCCTCAACCATCTCGGCCCCCCCCAGGCGTTGCAACACGGCGCAGATGTCGGCCTCGGTGATGGGGCCGCCCCCTGCCGGGCCGCCCAAGGCCCACAGGCCGCGCATCAGATCGTCCAGGCTCTGGCCACGCTGGCGCAGGCTCAGGTCGAGGCACAAGGCCACCTGCGAGCCCTTGATGTAGTAGCTGACCGTGGCGTTGGGCGTGTTCTCGTCGGTGCGGTAGTACTTGACCCAGGCATCAAAGCTGGACTGCGCCACGCTTTGCACCTGCCGGCCCGGTGTGGCGACCACCGCGTTGTGGGCCTTGGCCAGGATCTTGAGGTAACGCGGCGCATCGATGAGCCCGCAGCGCAACAGCATCAGGTCATCGTAGTAGCTGGTGAAGCCTTCAAAGAACCACAGCAGCTCGGTGTAGTTTTCGCGGCTGAAATCAACCTGCGCCAGTTCGGCGGGCTTCAGGCGCTTGACGTTCCAGGTGTGGAAGTACTCGTGGCTGATCAGGCCCAGCAAGGTGACGTAGGCCTCGTTGCCGGCATCCATGCCCGGCCGCGGCAGGTCACGGCGGGCGGCAATCAGCGCCGTGCTGGCCCGGTGCTCCAGACCGCCATAACCATCATCGACCGCATTGAGCAGGAACACATAACGCTCAAAGGGTGCACGGCCATGGGGCCCATGCCAGAAGGCGATCTGCTCGCTGCAGATGCGCTGGGCGTCGTTCAGCAGGCGCTGGCCGTCAAAACCGGGCCAGGCGCCGGCCACCACCAGTTCGTGGGGCACACCGGCGGCGACGAATTGCCCCCGCCAGAACGTGCCCAGCTCAAACGGATGATCCACCAGCTCGTCGTAATCGGACGCGATGAAATCGAGCGGCCCGCCGCCCGGCGCGGCCGGCATGGCCGTGGCCACCTGCCAGCCGGCAGGCAGCCTGGCCAGGCTCAGGGCATGGGGCTGCTGCGTGCGTCCTTGCACCTGCAGGCACAGGCTGGTGTTGTTGAAGAACCCCCGGCGGCTGTCCAGGAACGCCGCGCGCACCGATGTGTCAAAGGCGTAGACCCGGTAGCTCAGCACCAGGGCAGCGCGGCCGCTGCAAGCCACTTGCCAGGTGCATTTGTCCAGTTGCTGCACGTCGCGGGCCTGCTTGCCCTGGCGTGCCTCGATCTGCAGCAGGTGGCGCGAAAACTCGCGCACCATGTAGCTGCCCACGATCCACACCGGCAGGCGCAACACCACCGTGGCATCGGGTTGCGGCACGGTGAGCGTGACGCGGTAGTGGTGGCCGTGCAGGTCGGCCGGCTCGATGCGGTAATGAACCATGGCCTGGGGCTTTCAGCAGGGGCGTATCAGGTGCCAGCGGCGCCAAGGAAGCAGCAGAACGACGCCACGGCCGACAGGCGAAAACGCAGCGTGAGCCAGTGCGCCAGGCCCTGCTGCGGGTAGACGCGGCGATCCACCAGGTAGCACACACCCAGCATCACGCCATGCACCACCAGGCCCGCGCTGGCCGGCATCATCACGGCCAGCCAGGCCACCAGAGAAGGCACCACGCCCCACACGAACAGCGAGGCCGGCGGGGCGCTCAGCCGCATCGCCATGCCCCAGTGGATGCCCCCCAGAAACGACACGATGACGCCGGCATAGGCGGCCAGGGCCAGGGTGGCGTAAGGGTGCGCTTCATCGTTGACCACCCAGATCAGCAGGGCCCCCAGCACAAAGGGCACCAGGCCCAGGTGGCCAAGCAGGCGGCCTGAATCGGAAACCGTGGGGGTGTAGTGGGGAACGGGTGCGGTCATGGTGGCCGGACAAGATTCGATCAGGGCTTCTTGGCCGAGGCCACCAGGCGGGCCTCGATCTGCTGGGCCGGGATGGCGCCTGGCGCGCGCGAGCCGTCTTCGAACACCAGGGCCGGGGTGCCTTGCACCTTGTTCTTGCGGCCCAGTTCAAGGTTGCGGTCCAGCGCCGTGGTGTCACAGTTGGCCGCCGCCGTGGCCGGCGCATGGCCCTCCACCATCCAGGCGCGCCAGGCCTTGGCCGGGTCCTTGGAGCACCAGATGTCCTTGGACTTGACCAGCGAATCGGGCCCCAGCACCGGCAGCAGGAAGGTGTAGATGGACACGTCCTTCAGGTTGAGCAGGTCGGCCTCCATGCGCTTGCAATAGCCGCAGTTGGGATCGGCAAACACGACAAAACGGCGGGAGCCATTACCTTGCCGGATGACCATGGCGTCCTTGAGCGGCAGGCTGCCGAAATCGACCACCAGCAGCTTGTCGATGCGCTCTTGCGTCAGGTCGACCCGGGTGCGGGTGTCGATCAGCGAGCCATGGAACATGTAATCGCCGTTCTTGTCGCTGTAGATGATCTCGGAGCCAAAACGCAGCTCAAAGATGCCCGGCACAGGCGTCTTGCGCACTTCATCCAGCTTGGGATAGTTGGGAAACCGCTTGGCAAAAGCCAGGCGGATGTCGGTTTCACTGGCGTGAGCGGCCACGCTCAGCAACAGGGCTGCGGCCGCAGCGGCCAGGGTGGCGAACAGGGGTTTCATGGTGTGTCAGCAGTGCAGGTTGGAGACGCTCAGGCATCCAGGGCGCGTGCAGTGAGCAGGCGCTTGAGGGGTGACAAGTGGTTGAGCAGGTTCATGCCCTGGTTGCGCACGCTGCGCAGCAGGGCATGGTCTTGTGCAAACAGCTTGAGCAGGCCGTCGGTGACGAAGGTCATGGCCTGCGTGGGGCCGATGCGCTCACGAACGTAGCGGCGCAGCAGGATTTCATCACCCAGCCCACGCCAGGCTTCGCGCGTGGCGATCACCTTGGCCAGGCTGGCCACATCGGCCAGGCCCAGGTTCAGGCCCTGCCCGGCCAGCGGGTGCACCAGGTGGGCGGCGTCACCCACCAGCACCCAACCTGGCCCGCACAGGCGATCGGCCTGCGCCACGGCCAGCGGCCAGGCCGCACGCTCGCCCGCCAGGCGCAGCGTGCCCGCCGCGCCGCCCGTGGCCTGGGCCAGCTGGGCTTCAAAGTCATCGACCGGGCTGTCCAGCCAGGCTTGCGCCCGGTCAGCTGGCAGCGACCACACCAGGCCGTAGCCGTGGCCGGGCTGCGGGCGATCAAAGGGCAGCAGCGCCAGCACGTCGGGTGAGCGGAACCACTGCCGGGCCAGGCCCTGGTGTGGCAGATCGCTGAGCAGGCGCGCGGCCAGGGCGGTGTGGCCGTAGGCATGCCGCTGGTAGCGCACACCCAGGGCGTCACGGCTGCTGGAGGCCTTGCCCTCAGCCAGCACCGTCAGGGCCGCAGCACTGGCCTCGGGTGAGCCGTCGGCCACCCAGCTCAAGTGCGGCGCAAACCGCGCAGCGGTGCGCAGGGCGGCTTCCAGCTCGGCCGCATCGACGATCCAGGCCAGGGCTTCGGCGCCTTGCTGCCAGGCCGAAAAATCCAGTTGGCCACCGGGGGCATCACCCTCGATGTGCATGTCCTCGACGGGTGTGATGGCATCGGCCGGCAGGGCATCCCACACCTTGAGCGCCTGCAGCAGGCCGCGAGAACCGGCATTGATGGCGTAGGCCCGCACATCGGGCGAGGCCTGCGCGGCAGGCTGTGCCGAGCCCACCACGGACACGGCCAGCCCCTGCCTGGCCAGGGCCAAGGCCAGGGCCAGGCCCACCGCCCCGGTACCCCGAATGCACACATCAGCGCTGCTTGTCATGCCCGGCATTGTAGAAAGCGCCGCCGGGCAGGCAGCGCCCGAATAAAATCACCCTTTTCCGACGTCCACCGCCGTCTGCCGGCCCCGCCTGCGGCGCGCTCCCCTCGAAAGCCTTCCATGAGCCTCAAGTGCGGCATCGTGGGCCTGCCCAATGTGGGCAAGTCCACCCTCTTCAATGCCCTGACCAAAGCCGGCATCGCTGCCGAGAACTACCCCTTCTGCACGATCGAGCCCAATGTAGGCGTGGTGGAGCTGCCCGACCCCCGCATGGCCGCGCTGGCCGAGATCGTCCAGCCCGAGCGCTGCGTGCCAGCCATTGTTGAATTCGTCGACATCGCCGGCCTGGTGGCGGGCGCCAGCAAGGGCGAAGGCCTGGGCAACCAGTTTCTCAGCCACATCCGCGAAACCGACGCCATCGTCAACGTGGTGCGCTGCTTTGACGACGAGAACGTCATCCACGTGGCCGGCAAGGTCGATCCGATCAGCGACATCGAGGTCATCCAGACCGAGCTGTGCCTGGCCGACCTGGGCACGGTGGAAAAAAGCCTGCACCGCTACACCAAGGCCGCCCGCTCGGGCAACGACAAGGAAGCCGCCGCCCTGGTGAAGGTGCTTGAAAAATGCCAGGCCGCGCTGGACGAAGCCCGGCCGGTGCGCAGCATCGATTTCTCCAAGGAAGAGCTGGTCATCCTCAAGCCGCTGTGCCTGATCACCGCCAAGCCCGCGATGTTTGTGGGCAACGTCGATGAAACCGGCTTCGAGAACAACCCCTACCTCGATCGCCTGCGCGAGTACGCCGCCAAGCAAAACGCGCCGGTCGTGGCCATTTGCGCCAAGACCGAAGCCGAACTGGCCGAGATGAGCGACGAAGACCGCAGCATGTTCCTGGCCGAGATGGGCCAGGACGAACCCGGCCTGAACCGCCTGATCCGCGCCGCTTTCAAGCTGCTGGGCCTGCAAACCTATTTCACCGCCGGCGTGAAGGAAGTGCGCGCCTGGACGATCCACATTGGCGACACCGCGCCGCAAGCCGCCGGGGTGATCCACACCGATTTCGAGCGCGGCTTTATTCGCGCCCAGACCATTGCCTACGAAGACTTCGTGAAGTACAAAGGCGAACAAGGTGCCAAGGATGCCGGCAAGATGCGCGCCGAAGGCAAGGAGTACGTGGTCAAGGACGGCGACGTGCTGAACTTCCTGTTCAACGTCTGACCACACCCGGGCGCCCCGGGCTGCGCTGATGAATCTGGCCCAGATTCTGGTCTTGTTGCTGGTGGCCGTGGTGGCGCTGGTGCTGCTGGCATGGCGCCAGGCGGCCGCCAGGCGCCCGCCGCCGCCCACCCAGCGCGCGGGCCAGCCATCAGCCATCACCGGGCCACGCCCTGAGCAGGGCGCACTGCCCACCCACGGCGATTTCGCAGACCGCACCCGCACTGCCTGGCAGCCCTTGCCCGCAGGCGGCACAGCCGAGCCCGTGTGGCCCCCCGAGTTGCTGGCGTTCAGCTACCAGTTGCCCGATGACTTGCCCGAAGCCCGGCGTCTGGCGCTGACGGTCCAGTTTGCCAATCTGCCACGCCCGCCGCGGCTGCTCAACCAGCTCACTTCGCCCGATTTTCTGGCCACGGCCAGCTCCAGCCAGCTGGCAGAGATGGTGGTGGCCGAGCCCGTCATCGCTGCGCGGGTGCTGGCCACGGTCAACTCGCCGCTGTACGGCTTCCAATCGCCCGTCAACAGCCTGGGCCAGGCCATGACCTACCTGGGCCTGAACGCGGTTCGCAGCCTGTGCCTGCAGTACCTGATGCTCAGCGCGTTCAAGGCCGACACGCCGGCGCGGCAAGCGCAGATCGACCAGACCTGGCGGGCCAGCCTGCTGGCCAGCGAACTGGCCCAGCGCCTGGTGCGCCAGCTCGACTGGCCCGATGCAGGGGGGCTGGTTTCAGCGGTCGTGCTGTCGTTTCTGGGGCGCCTGGCCACCGTCACCGTGATGCCCACGCCGATGCTGGCGACGCTGCCGCACAACGGATTTCTGGCCCGAACCCAGGCCGAGCAGGCGCATTTCGGCCTGGGCGCCGGGCAGATCGGCGCGCTGCTGATGCAAACCTGGGACCTGCCCGAATCACTGGTGCAACAGGTGCGGGCCATCGACCAGGTGCTGGTGTGGCACAGCCCACTGGCCGGATTGACGCCTGCAGCCACCGAAGCGCGCCTGCGCGCCACGCTGGGCTACCTGTGCGCACGCCTGGGTGAGCAACTGGTCTCGGGTGAATTGACCGACCTGGCCCAGCTGGATCTGGCCTCGCTGGGCGGCCCCGACTGGCACCTGGTGCAGCCGGCCCTGCAACACCCGTCCCTGGCGCGCCTGCCCGAGTGCCTGCGCTCAGCCGAGTTGCTCGCGGCCATCCAGAAGGCGCAGCGCGCCGCCCTGTGACGACACCGCCGCGCGCATCCCGATCCCAGGGTCACCCCGCATCAAGAATTGCCATTTCGGGCTAACGGTTGATGCGGCAGGCGCGGGACAGTAGGCCAGCGCCGCCTGAATGGCCTGGGGCACCCCATGGCCGGCCCACCTGATTGCTGTTCGCAGCCCGCCAGGGCACGAACATCCACAGGCAGAGCGGCGGATCTTCATCGCCAGGAGAACCCGCATGTCGCATCGATCATCCCCTGCCATGGCCAAGACGGCCCTGGTTGCCGCCCTGCTGGCCGCCGTCGGCAGCTTCAGCTGGGCTGCCGTGTCCGAGCAGGAAGCCGCCAGGCTGGGCAAGGAGCTGACCCCAGTGGGCGCCGAACGCGCCGGCAACAAGGATGGCAGCATCCCCGAGTGGAAAGGCGGCGAGATGAAGGCCCCGGCCGGTTGGAAGCCCGGCCAGAACCGCCCCGATCCCTACGCCAGCGAGCAGCCCGTGCTGTCGATCGACGCCAGCAACGTGGACAAGCACAAGGACAAGCTCTCTGAAGGCCAGGTGGCGCTCATCAAGCAGCTCAAGGGCTACAAGATGAACGTCTACCCCACACACCGCTCGTGCGGCTATGCCGATAGCGTCTACGAGCGCACCCGCAGCAACGCCACCGGTGCCAAGATGGCCGGCAACGGCTCGGACATGGCCCAGGCCACGCCCGGCGGCGTGCCCTTCCCCATCCCGAAATCGGGCGCCGAAGCGATGTGGAACCACAAGCTTCGTTATGCCGGTGAAGGCCGCATCGAACGCTACGCCACCATCTTCTCGCAGCCGCGTGGTGGCGATTTTGTGCCCCTGGTGCAAGACCAGTGGACGATCACGCCCTTTGGCTCGACCAAGGCCAAGAGCCTGGCCGACACCGAGGGCGTCGAGCTGAAGATCCTCAACGAGGTGGTGGCCCCCGCCGCCCGCGTGGGCGAGCTGATCCTGATGCACGCCTTCCTGGACAAACCCATCGACGCCTGGCTGTACTTCCCTGGCCAGCGGCGCGTGCGTCGCTCGCCCACCTTCAGCTACGACAACCCGGTGCCCGGATATGAAAACCTGCTGATGGTTGACCAGTACCCGATGTTCTCGGGCCCGCTGGACCGCTACGACTGGAAGGTGGTGGGCAAGCAGGAAATGGTGGTGCCCTACAACACCTTCAAGTTCAACGACACCACCCGCAAGTTCAAGGACATCTTCGGGCCCGAGTTTCCCAACCGCGACCTGGTGCGCTACGAGTTGCACCGCGTCTGGAAGATCGAGGCCACCGTCAAGAGCGGCATGCGCCACCTGTTTCCCAAGCGCGTGATGTACCTGGACGAGGACACCTGGATGAACCTGGTGCAGGACCTGTACGACGAGAAGGGCAAGGTCTGGCGCAGCATGGAAAGCTACCCCTACAGCGCCTGGGAGCTGCCGGCCTGCGTGTTCCAGGGCTACACCAGCTTCGACCTGAACGTGGGCCGCTACATGGCCGACAACATGCCGCAAGAAGGCAAGGTCGATTGGCTGGCTGGCCGTGAAGGCCGGGTTGATCCCAAGCGCTTTGACGCCGACGAACTGCGCCGTGTGGGCAGCCGCTAAAAGCCGCCCCAACCAGGAGCCACATCATGCAACGCAACTCCCTTCCGCGCCGCCATGCCCTGGCCATCGCGGCAGCGCTGGCCGCTGCCCAGGCCAGCAGCTGGGCCATCAGCTTTGAAACCGAAGGCGGCCTTCGCGGCGACTTCAACACCACCATTTCGCTGGGCACCCAAAAGCGCCTGCAAAACCCCAAGAGCGACAACATCGGCAACGACAACGGCGGCAACGTGCCGGTGTCGGGCCCCATCGGCGAGCGCATCCATGGCGCAGGCGGTGGCGCATCGTCCAACCCCGACTTCAACTTCCTGAACGGCGACGACGGCAACGTCAACTCCAAGAAGGGCGACATCGTTTCGCTGGCCATCAAGGGCACGCACGAGCTGGGCCTGAAATGGGGCGATGGCTGGAAGTTCCTGGGCCGTGGCACCTGGGTGGCCGACAGCAAGGTGGACAACACCCGCACCAGCCCGCTGTCGAAAGAGGCCAAGGGCCTGGCCGCCCACAACGTCAGCCTGCTTGACCTGTGGATCAGCCGCGACCTGACCATCGGCGACAGCCCCACCACCATCAAGTTCGGCAACCAGGTGGTCAGCTGGGGCGAGGACGTGTTCATCCTGGGCGGGGTCAACAGCATCAACCCGCTCGATCTGCGCAAGTACCACACGCCGGGCACGCAGCTGAAAGAGATCTTCCGGCCGGCCCCCATGCTGTATGTCAACAGCGGCATCTCGTCGTTGATCAACCTGGAGGCCTACTACCAGTTCAAGTGGAACGGCTTCCAGTTTGACCCGGTGGGCACCTTCTTCTCGGGTGCCGACGTCGCGGGTCGTGGCCAACGCCCGGCCTACGCACCGTCCAGCTTTGGCTTGTGCGGCCCACTGACTGCCGGCACCTGCGGCGACGGCGGCAAGTCGCCCATCATGGCCGGCAGCAATGTGGTGCCCATCGAGCAAGCCGATCGCCAGCCGCCTGACAACGGCCAGTTTGGCCTGGCCATGCGCATCAAGCCCAAGGGCAGCGACACCGAGTTTGCCCTGTACTACTCGCGTTATCACGACAAGCTGCCGTTCACGTCCTTCGTGGCCGATGCCAAGAATTCATCGCTGGTCACGCCCACCTCTCAGGGCAATCTGCTGGGCCTGTCCTACTTCAACGAGTACGGCAAGGACAAGGACCTCTTCGGTGCGTCGCTCAACACCAAGGCCGGCCCGGTGGCGGTGGGTGCCGAGCTGTCTTACCGCCCGCGCGACTCGGTGGCCATCGACCCCACCGTGCCCACGCCCGCTGGCCTGGCATCGGCCTTCGGCATGCCCTTCACCGGCCTGGCCAGTGGTTCCAAGGCCATGGGCTACAGCGTGATGGATGGCGTGAGCTGCCTGCTGGGCACCGGTGACACCGTGACGGCCGGCCCGGCCAAGACATTCGATCCGGCCACCTGCCGCACCTATGCCCGAGGCTATGTCGAAGAACAGAAGTGGCAGGCCCACCTGACGGGCTTCTACTTCATCGAGGTCAATTCGCCCTTGGGCGCGGTGATGAAGGGCCTGGGTGCCGCAGAAGGCTATGTGCTGGCCGAGGCCGCAGCAGCCTACTACCCCAAACTCAATGCGGCGCAAGTGCCGTACCTGATCTTCCCCAGCTACGGCGTGCCCAACAAGACCTCATGGGGTTATGTGGTTGAAGTCGGCCTGACCTACCCGGATGTGGCTGGCTTCACCCTGACACCCCAGATCGACTACACGCACGATGTGCGGGGCATCTCGCCCAACACCATCCCGTTCGTGGAAGGTCGCAAGTCGGTGTTCGTGGGCCTGAACTTTGATCGCTCCAGCACCTGGAAGGGGCAGATCGGTGCCTCGTACTTCTGGGGCGGCGGCGTCAACAACCTGATGCGTGACCGCAGCTTCCTCACTGCCAGCGTTTCCTACTCGTTCTGATACCGGTCGTCTTGCCGGCCCGGGGCTGCCACAAGCGGCCCCGGGGTTGGCCTTTTGCCGAAGAAAGCCGCCCTGATGATTGCCCGCCTTGTTCTGCGCCTGGAAGCGCTTGTATTTGGCCACCGCGCCGCCACGCTGGCCCTGCTGGCCTTGATCACGGTGGTCATGGGTGGCTTTGCCACGCGGCTGAACATGGAGGCCGGCTTTGACAAGCAGTTGCCCAGCGGCCACGAGTACACCGACACCTTCTTCAAGTACCGCGACACCCTGTTTGGCGCCAACCGCCTGATGGTGGTGGTGCATGCCCGCCAGGGCGACATGTGGAACGCCGCCTTCCTGCGCAAGCTCAGCGAGGTGACCAAGGCGGTGATGTACATGCCGGGCGTGGACCGCCGCACCGTGTCGTCGCTGTGGACGCCGAACACCCGCGTGCTGCAGATCACCGAAGAAGGCTTCAAGGCCCGCGACGTGATCGGCGGCGACGTGACCGCCGAGCGGCTCACCAGCCAGCAGATCGCCCAGATCCGCGAGAACGTGGTCACCGGCGGCTACATCGGCAGCCTGGTGGCCAATGATTCATCGGGCGCCATGGTCATCGCCGACCTGCTCGATGTGGATCCGCAAACCAAGGCCGCCACCGACTACATCGCGCTGGGCAAACGCCTGGAAACCGAGATCCGCAACCAGTTCGAGGATGCCACCGTCGAGATCCAGATCATCGGCTTTGCCAAGCAGATTTCCGACATCGCTGAAGGCGCCAAGACGGTGCTGGTGTTCTTTGCGCTGGCCTTTGTGCTCACGGCACTGGCCGTGTTCTGGTATTGCCGCTCGGTGGTCTTCACCTTTGTGGCGCTGGTGTGCTCGCTGGTCAGCCTGGTGTGGCAGTTCGGCACCCTCAAGTTGCTGGGCTACGGCTTGGATCCGCTGGCGGTGCTCGTGCCCTTTCTGGTGTTTGCCATCGGTGTGTCGCACGGCGTGCAGCAGGTCAACTACATCTCGCGCGAGATGTGCGCGGGCAAATCCAGCCACGATGCGGCCCGGTCCAGCTTCAGCGGCCTGCTGATCCCCGGCACCATGGCCCTGGTCACCGCCTTTGTGGGCTTTGCCACGCTGGTGCTGATCCCCATCCCGATGATCCGCGAGCTGGCCATCACGGCCAGCATCGGCGTGGCCTACAAGATCGTGACCAACCTGGTGATGCTGCCGGTGCTGGCCTCGTATTTCAAGTTGCCGGCCGACTATGTCGCCCGCATCGACGCCCTGCGCCGCAAGCGTGAAGCCGTGATCTCGGTGCTCGATCGTGTGGCCGAAAAACGCATCGCCTTCATCGTCACCGGCCTGGGCCTGCTGGTGTTTGCACTGGCCTGGTGGCAAAGCCAGGGCCGCCACATCGGTTACCTGAAACCCGGCGCACCCGAGCTGCGCGCCGAGGCCCGCTACAACCGCGACGCGGTGGCCATCGTCGACCACTTCGGCCTGGGCCTGGACGTGCTGACGCTGGTCAGCGAACTGCCCGAAGAAGGCTGCTACGACTTCACCCGCATGACGCACATCGACCGCTTTGCCTGGCACATGGCCAATCAAGAAGGCGTGACCAGCGTGGCATCCTTGCCCGGCCTGGTGAAGGTGGGCGCGTCGGGCTTCAACGAAGGCAACCTGAAGTGGGCCGCCCTGCCCCGCGATGCACGCTCGATGGCCAGCTTCATCGGCCTGGTGGGCGAAGGCTCGGGCCTGTACGACCCCCGCTGCACCGTGCTGCCCATCCACGTGTACCTCACCGACCACAAGGCCACCACGCTCAAGTCGGTCATCGCGGCCGCCAAGCAATACCGCGCCGACAACCCATCGGACACCGTCAAGGTGCGCCTGGCCAGCGGCAATGCCGGCGTGCAGGCCGCCACCAACGAGGTGCTGGAGCACACCGAACTGCCCATGATGCTGTACGTCTACGGCACCATCATCGCGCTGGTGCTGCTCACCTACCGCGATTGGCGTGCCATGGTGGCCTGCTGTGTGCCGCTCACCGTGGCCACCTTCCTGGGCTACTGGTTCATGAAAACCCTGGACATCGGCCTGACCGTGGCCACCTTGCCGGTGATGGTGCTGGCCGTGGGCATTGGCGTGGATTACGCCTTCTACATCTACAACCGCCTGCAACTGCACCTGTCCCATGGCATCGCCATCGAGCCGGCCTTCAAGGCCGCACTGCTGGAAACCGGCAACGCCACCATCTTCACGGCCATCACGTTGTCGGTGGGCGTGGCCACCTGGGGCTTTTCGGCGCTGAAGTTCCAGGCCGACATGGGCCTGCTGCTGGCCTTCATGTTCACCGTCAACATGGTCATGGCCATCACGCTGCTGCCGGCCCTGGCTGTGGTGATCGACACCCTGATCCCCCGACGTGGCCCGGTGCGGGCCCCCTTCCTGGCGCACTGAGCGATGCCTGAGGCCAAGACGATGCGAACTGCTTCCTTCTCCAACCGCGCGGCCTGGCTGGCTGCGCTGCTGCTGGGTGCCGGCGTGGCCGGCTGGGTGGGTGCCACTGCCCCTGCTGCCGTGCCTGCAGGCCATGCCCGTCCGGCCGCCAAGGCCGCCCAGAACCTGCTGCTGGCCGGTGCCCAAGCCGGCCAGCGCCTGATTGCCGTGGGCGAATACGGCCATGTGCTGCTGTCTGACGACCAGGGCAAGACCTGGCGGCAGGCGGCCAGCGTGCCCACCGTCACCACGCTCACCGCCGTCACCTTTGTCGACGCCCGGAACGGCTGGGCCGTGGGCCATGGCGGTGTGGTGCTGGGCACCCAGGATGCCGGCGAGCATTGGCAACTGCTGGCTGGCAAGCTGGACGGCAAGGACGTGGCCCTGTCGGTGTGGTTCAAGGACACCCAGGTGGGCGTGGTGGTGGGGGCCTTTGGTTATGCCAGCCGCACCACCGATGGCGGCAAAAGCTGGCAAACCCTGGAGATGGCGCCAGGTGAAGAAGGCGAGCGACACCTGAACCAGCTGTTCAAGGGCCCAGTGGTCAATGGCCAGGCCAGCCTGTGGGTGGCCGCCGAAAGTGGCCTGCTGTTTCGCAGTGACGACGACGGCCAGCACTGGACCAGCGTGAAGCTGCCGTACAAGGGCTCGATCTGGGGTGGCACCACGCTGGCAGACGGTGCCATGCTGGTGTGGGGCATGCGCGGCCATGTGCTGCGCAGCGACGACCAGGGCAAGACCTTTGTCGACCTCGAAACCGGCACCGACCAATCGCTGGGGGGCGGCACCGCCTTGCCCGAAGCCGGCCAGGTGGTGCTGGCCGGCCTGGGCGGCGTGGTGCTGCACAGCCGCGATGGGGGCCGCCATTTCACCGCCTCGGTGCGTGAAGACCGCAGCAGCCTGTCCACCGCCCTGCCCGGCGCCCCGGGCCAGGTGGTGCTGCTGGGCCAGGCCGGAGCCCTGGTTCAACCCTTGGCCGCCCCGGCGCAGGCTGCCGCGGCGGCATCCACGCCCGCATCCGGGGCGAAATAAGCCCCACCCCGCCACCCGCCCCACCCCCAGCCGTCCCAAAGCGGTGCACCGCAAGTGTGGTGCGATTCGTGCTTTCCCCCATGCCTAAAAACTGACTTGGGCCAACACTGCGGTGCAGGCGAGACAACCTGGATCGCGAGCGGGAAAAGAGGGGGCGGGTGTGACCGCATTCCAGTACAAGAGCAGCACCAGCGCTGACGTCAACGAGCACGCAGACAGCCTGTCGGGCTGGAACCAGCAATACGAACAGGTCTCTCCGGGCCGATTCACCGGGCAACTCGACGAGCTGTGGCTGGGCCCTGTGCAGGTTTTCCGTGAAAGCACGCACCAGGCCGTGCTGCAGCGTGGTGCGCCCTGCCCCGGCACGATCACCGTGGCCACGCCTGTGGGCGACCGCAACCAGGGTTGGTTCTGCGGCCGCAGCCTCGATGGCGCCCGCGCCTTTGGCCTGGTCTCGCAAGGTGAATTTGAACTGGCCACGCGCGGCGATTTCGACATCGTGGCGCTCAGCGTGGACACCGAATTCCTCGACAACTATTCACGCCGGGTTGACGGCTTCGGCTTTGTCGGCGCCCTGCGCAAGAACGACGTCATCGACGGCAACGCCGACAACAACGCCGCCCTGCGTGACCTGCTGCTGGCCACACTCGAGACCGCCCGCAACAACCCCAAGCTGCTTGAGCAGGAAGCCCTGCGCCGCGCCCTGCTCAATTCGCTGTGCGATGCCCTGATGGCACGCATCGGGCAACACCCACCTCAGGCCACGCCTGGCGACACCACGGCGGCCACGCGCCAGCGCGTGGTGCGCGAAGCCCGCCGCTACATGAGCGAACACGCCGAGGAACCCATCGGCGTGCCCGATCTGTGCGAAGCCATCCATGTGTCGCGCCGCACGCTGCAATACAGCTTCCAGGATGTGCTGCAGATGAGCCCGGTGACCTACCTGCGGGCCCTGCGCCTGAACGGCGTGCGCCGAGACCTGCGCAAGGGCGGCGACGAGCCGGTGGCCGATCGCGCTGCGCGCTGGGGCTTCTGGCACCTGTCCCGCTTTGCCGCCGACTACCGCCACCTGTTTGGCGAGCTGCCCAGCGAAACCCTGAGACACAGCCGGGTGCTGGTGCAATCGGCCCACTGAGGGCTGCCCGGGGATGTCCGGTGCCAGACTGAACCGTCCTTGCCGAATCGGGATAACAGCCGGCTGCCGGCCCGCGCCACACTGCGGCAAAGGCCCGCTGATGTGGGGTCGTCACCGCTGCTTTCATCGTCGACAAGGACACGCATGACCAACTGCCTTCACCCGGGTCGCGCCCGTCGCCACCTTCGTCTTGCCGCTGCGCTGGCACTGGCACTGGCCGCGCCCGCCTGGTCAGCACCCCCGGCCAAGGCCGCCAAGCCGGTGCCCGAAGAGCTGCAGCCCGAAACCCTCACCACCGTCGCCAGCATCGACGCCAAGTACGCCGCCCGGGTCTATGTGGCCGACGCCTCCATCAGCCACATCCCCGATGGCCGCATCCGCGTGTACGACGCCGTGGGCGGCAAGCTGCTGGGCATGATTTCCACGGCCTACGTGGGCAACTTCGCGCTGTCGCCCAAGCACGACGAACTGTATGTGGCCACCACCCACCTCAGCCGCTCCACCCGGGGTGATCGCGCCGACGTGCTCGAGGTCTACGACACCCAGTCGCTGGCCCTCAAGTACGAGGTGCTGCTGCCGCCCAAGCGGGCGCAGGCCCTCAACTACCGAGGCCTGGTGCGCAGCACCGCCAACGGCCGCTTCGTGCTGGTGCAAAACGCCACGCCGGCCACGTCCATCACCGTGGTCGACCTGAGCACCCGCAAGGTGGTGTCCGAAGTGGCCACCCCGGGCTGCTGGGGCGTGCTGCCCGCAGCCAGCCACGCCACGCGCTTCTCGATGCTGTGCGGCGATGGCTCGGTGGCCACGGTCACGCTCGATGACGCTGGCCAGGTCAGTGATCGGCAGGTCACGGCCAAGCTGTTTGATGCCGACAAGGA
>Ga0228698_1000373_pt1 | contig 37844 bp, 41 predicted proteins | sample McNCre117_Aug_MG_FD_178015 | JGI IMG/M metagenome (GOLD analysis project Ga0228698, IMG submission 178015) | Freshwater microbial communities from McNutts Creek, Athens, Georgia, United States - 1-17_Aug_MG | ecosystem: Environmental > Aquatic > Freshwater > Creek | place: USA: Georgia... | reverse complement strand
AGCGACTGGGGCGAAAGAAGAAACTACCAAATACATAGAATGTTTACACTACAAGAAAATCCGGAAAAACGCGGCTAAGTGCTTGATTCATATAGACCCCACCCCGGGAAATGGCGGGAAAAGGGGGTGGAAGTGTCGAACTCGGGAGTTCGGCTTTCCACGGCTTTGTCCGCCGTTTACATCTTGCCAGTCAGTCAGATGATCCGGTATTGCTTGCCGGAGAAGTGGGGACCGGCAAGCGGCAGTCTGCTTCAACCATCCATAACGTAGGCGCTCGAAGCGGGGGGAATTTTGTTCAGGTCGATTGCCTGGGCATCAAAGAAAACAAGTTCGAGCTGGAAATGCTGGGCGCTTTGAATCCCTACAATCATCAGCTGCGTCAAGGTGCCGTTGCCTTGGCTGAAGGTGGTACTTTGTATTTGCATGAGGTAGGGGAGCTACCTGCAGCATGTCAGACATTGCTGTTAAGACTGGTGGAAAGCAACACTTATTCGCCGGTGAATTCCAACGATACCTACAACAGTGACTTTCGATTGATCACATCTTCGAGTCAAGATTTGATGGCAATGGTGGAGCATGGCAAGTTTCGTAATGACTTGTTGCACCATATCAACACGTTGACAATCCGGACGCCATCTTTAAATGAGCGCCGTGATGATATCGCTGATCTTGTGAAGTCCATTCTTCGAGAGATGCCATCTGCAGCAACTAAAGAACTCACGAAAGAAGCCATGGATGTGTTGTGCCATCACAAGTACACGGCTAACATTTTAGAGTTGCGCAACATCATCCATCGTTTGGTGTGTAACTTCGAGACGGATTTGTATTCAGAGCACCATGTGATTCAGTCAATTTTTGCTGGCACACCATCCAGCAAATCAGAACGCGTGATAGAGCATAAATCTCAACGCTCCATGATGCCTGATTTTCAGGCTTACGTATCTCATGCCCAAACTGCAGGGGCACGTCCATTGGATAAATCTGATGTGGGCGCGCGGCCGCCCAATTTCATGCCGCAAGGGCATGCCGCTTATGCCAGTACGACCTACCACATCGGCTCTCAAGTGTCGCAAACGGAAGAGGACTGGGATGCGCTGTCTGCGCAAGATTTGGCTGATGATGAATTGCTCGCCGCGAAAATGACTCAGCAAGGATATGCACGAGTTCCAACCCGTCACTCTGACCCAGGCTCAAATCAATTTGACAGCAGTGCCTTGTCGGGAGCTGATGTTATGGGGGCTGTAGGTGTCAATTCATTTCTGGCATTGAAAGCGCAAGAACGAGATTACATCTTGCGCCTGATTGAGTTCTGTGAAGGTGACAAAAAGAAGGCCGCTGAAATTGCAGGTGTAACTTTGCGGACTCTTTATCGAAAAATTAAGCAATGATCGTGAAGTGCCCCGCCCCCAATAAACAGCCCGTCACCCACCCCACCGCCGCACACAGCCCCAACACCTGCATCACGCTGCGCTGCTTGGCAATCAACAACCACGCCGCCAAAGCCGTGAGCGCGATGGCGCTGTAGTCGGGGCTTTGCAGCCATCCTTGCGGCCACCAGGTGGCGTAGGCAAACACGCCGGCCAGGTGCAGCACCACGCCGATCACCGCGGCGGTGATGGCTTGCAGGGGCCCGGCAAGTGTTGGCATGTGGCGTGTGGCCTCCACCAGCGGGCCGCCCGCCAGGATGAACACGAACGAGGGCAAGAAGGTGAACCAGGTCACCACGCAGGCCGCGGCGATGCCGCCCAGCAAGGGGTGGCTCAAGAGGGCCTGGCTGTGCCCGCCAATAAAGCCCACAAAAGCCACCACGATGATGAGCGGCCCCGGTGTGCTTTCGCCCAAGGCCAGGCCGTCCATCATTTGCGTGGCGCTCAGCCAGCCGTATTGCATGACGGCCGCTTGCGTCACAAAGGGCAGCACCGCATAAGCACCGCCAAAAGTCAGCAGGGCCGCTTGCGTGAAAAAGCCGCCCATCTGCGTGAGCGTGTGGGCGGGGCCCAGCAAGAGCGCAATGACGCCCAGGCTCAATGCCCACAGTCCCAAGCCCAGCAGCAGGGCTCGCACCAGGCGGGCGTGGCTGTAATGGGTGTGCGCGGGTTGCGGTGTGTCGTCGTCCAGCCAGGCGGGGGCGTCGGGTGCCGTGCTGCCTGCACCATGCGATGCCGCAGCCACGGGGCGATGGCGTGCCATGCCATAGCCCAACAAGGCTGCAGCCAAGATGATCCATGGAAAGGACAAGCCCCACAACGTGCCCAGCAGTGATGCAAGCGCCAGAGCCCACAACCACGGGGCTTTGAGCGTGCGCTTGGCCATGCGCTGCACGGCTTGCAGCACCAGCGCGGTGACGGCGGGCTTGAGGCCCCACAGCAGCGCCTGCCCCCAGGGGTGTTGGCCCCACACGGTGTAGGCCCAGCTCAGGCCAATCAACAGCACCAGACTGGGCATCACAAACAGGGCCCCGGCCGCAATGCCGCCGCGTGTGCCGTGCATGAGCCAGCCGGTGTAGGTGGCCAGTTGCTGGGCTTCAGGTCCGGGCAGCAGCATGCAGTAGTGCAACGCATGCAGGTAGCGCTTTTCAGAAATCCAGCGGCGGCGCACCACCAGCTCTTCGTGCATCAGGGCGATCTGGCCTGCCGGGCCGCCAAAGCTGACGCAACCCAGCCAGAACCAGAATTTCAAAGCCTGCGCAAAGCTGACTGGGGCGGGGCGGTCGGAGGTGTTGGCGGTGTGGCTCATGGTGCGTTCCAGTGTTCTCTCAAGGCTTGAGCAAAGGCGGGTGTGCCGCTCAGGCTCAAGCTCAGTTCCACCCGATCCTCAGGGCCGGGGGCGGGGTGGATGTTCAAGCTTTGTTGTGCTGCCTGCCAGTGGGCTTGGGCGGGCGTGCTCTGCGTGGTGTGTGCCCTGTGCAGCTGAACTTGCAAATCAAAGTCCCAGTCCGCCCCTTCGTCCAGCGGGCCGGGGCCTTGCGGGCCAAAGCGGCTGGCCCAGGCCAGCAGCTGCGTTACTTCGCGCAGCAGCGCCGCAGTGTGGCTGGCGGCGGGCTGGGCCAAGGCGTCCCAGCAGACCACGCCTTCGGTGTCTTCGCTGCAGTCGAATTCCAGATATTGCAATTCCATCGTGTTCTTTTCTTCCAGTCCGCTGATTGTCGCCGGGTGCTTGCGCTTGTCGCTTTGGATACAGAAATCACCTGTTTTGATGAAATCTTGAGCAAAAAACAGGGATTCAAGGGTTTTATGTATACAGCGTTGGCGGTCTTGGTGGTTTAATCCGTCGATCCCAAACCCACCTGTTCATGAGCACATCACCCGTTCGCACTGTGGATTCTGACTTGGCCGAAGAGGGCGGCTCGCAAGCCGTCAAGGCTCAGCAACGCCTGCGCGAATGGATCTTGGCGGGCGAATTGCCCTCGGGTGCCCGCATTGCCGAGCTGGCGCTGGTGGAGCGCCTGGGCATGTCGCGCACGCCCATTCGCGCTGCGCTGATGCACCTCAAGCAAGAAGGTTTGCTCGAACCCCTGCCCGGTGGCGGTTATGCCGTGCGCACTTTCTCTGAGCGCGAAGTGGCCGACGCGATCGAGCTGCGCGGCACGCTCGAAGGCCTGGCCGCACGATTGGCGGCAGAGCGTGGCGTACGGCCTGCCTTGATCCGCCAAGCGCGTGCCTGCCTGGATCAGATCGATGCGGTCTTGCAAGCCTCGGCACTGAGCGACGAGACGTTTTCGGACTACGTGGATTTGAACGGCCAGTTTCACAAGCAGCTTTCCGAGATGGCCGACAGCGCCGTGTTGGCGCGTGAGATTGAACGCGCATCGAGCTTGCCTTTTGCCTCGGCCTCGGGCTTTGTGGGGGTGCATGTGCATGATGCCCACGCCCGCGACACCCTGGTGGTGGCGCAGCACCAGCACCGACAGGTGCTGGACGCCATCGAGCGGCGCGAGGCCGGCCGCGCCGAGGCCCTCATGCGTGAGCACTCGCGCATTGCACGCCAGAACATGCAGGTCGCCTTGCGCGACCCCGCCGCATCGGGCACGCCCGGTGTGCAACTGATCCGACCTTCCTGAACCGATTTTTAACGAGGATATAGAGCATGCAAAAACGACAATTCCTGAGCGCCATCGCTTGCGCCACCCTAGCTTTGACCGCTTCCACGGCCATGGCGCAGGACAAGTTCAAGATCGGCCTGATCTTGCCCATGACCGGGCCTTTTGCCTCGACGGGCAAACAGATCGAAGCCGCAGCGCGTCTGTACATGGCGCAAAACAGTGACATGGTGGCTGGCAAAAAAGTCGAGCTGATCGTGAAAGACGACACCAGCGCGCCTGACGTGACCAAGCGCATCGCGCAAGAGTTGGTCGTGAACGACAAAGTCAGCGTGCTGGCCGGCTTTGGCCTGACCCCGCTGGCGCTAGCCACGGCGCCCATTGCCACCCAGTCCAAGACACCTTTGGTGGTGATGGCTGCGGCCACATCGAGCATCACCGAGGCATCGCCGTTCATCATCCGCACCAGCTTCACGCTGCCCCAAGCAGCAGTGGCCATTGCCGACTGGGCACCCAACAACGGCATCAAAAAAGTCGTGACCTTGGTCGCCGATTACGGCCCGGGCATCGATGCAGAAAAGTACTTCAAGGACCGCCTGCTGTTCAATGGCGGTCAGGTGCTCGACACCCTGCGCGTGCCCATGCGTAACCCCGACTTCGCCCCCTTCTTGCAAAAAGTGCGTGACCTCAAACCCGACGCGGTTTATGTGTTCGTGCCTTCGGGCATTGGCGCACCTTTGATGAAGCAATTCGCCGAGCGCGGCTTGGACAAAGCAGGCATCAAACTGATCGGCACCGGCGACATCACCGACGACGACATCCTGAACAGCATGGGCGATGTGGCCAATGGTGTGGTCACCTCGCACCACTACTCGGCCTCGCACAACTCGGCCCTGAACAAGAAGTTTGTTGCCGCGTTTGAAAAAGCCAACAACGGCATGCGTCCCAACTTCATGGCCGTGGGCGGCTATGACGGCATGCGCGTGATTTACGAAGCGGCCAAGACCACCAAGGGCGCTGGCGGCCAGGCATTGCTGGACGCCATGAAGGGCCAAGTGTTTGAAAGCCCTCGTGGCCCGATGTTCATCGACGCGCAAACCCGCGATGTGGTGCACAACATCTACATCCGCAAAGTGGAGAAGGTGGGTGGCCAGCTTTACAACCAGGAATTCGCGACGATCAAGGACGTGAAGGATCCGGGCAAGAGCCGATAAGCCCACTTGCTGCAGTCGCTATCGCTTGCAGGGCAAGCTCCCACAGAGCTTTGATGTAGGAGCCAGCCTTGCTGGCGATGAGGCGCTGAACCGTCGCTTGCAGGGCAAGCGCCCACACGGGCGCCATCTTTGGCTGAATTTGTGAACCAGAAACGCATGACATGCTGACCATCCTTTTCGACGGCGTTGCCTACGGCATGCTGCTTTTCATATTGGCCGTAGGCCTGTCCGTGACCATGGGCTTGATGAACTTCATCAACTTGGCGCACGGCGCGTTTGCCATGGCCGGGGGCTACCTGACGGTGGTGCTGATGCAGCGCTTTCAGGTGCCATTTCTCTTGTGCCTGCCTTTGGCTTTTGCTGCCACGGCTTTGCTGGGCGCGGTGATGGAGCGCACGCTGTACCGTCACATGTACCGCAAGCCGCACTTGGACCAGGTGTTGTTTTCGATTGGCCTGGCCTTCATGTCGGTGGCCAGCGTGGATTACCTGATGGGCTCGCAGCAGCAGATCATGCAGCTGCCCGATTGGCTGCGTGGCCGTACCGAGCTGTGGGATGGGGCGCTGGGCATGGGCCACTACCGCCTGTTCATCATCGCGGTGTGCGCGGCGCTCACGGTGGGCCTGCAGTTTGTGCTGGCCAAGACCCGCTTTGGCAGCCGCTTGCGCGCCAGTGTGGACGATGCGCGTGTGGCCGCTGGCCTGGGCATCCGCGTGAACCTGATTTTTGCCGCCACCTTTGCCATGGGCTCGGGCCTGGCCGGTTTGGGTGGGGCGCTGGGCGCTGAAGTGCTGGGCCTGGACCCGACCTTTCCGCTCAAGTTCATGGTGTACTTTTTGATCGTGGTGGCCGTGGGCGGCACCTCGTCCATCACTGGGCCGCTGTGGGCGGCGCTGCTCTTGGGCATCGCCGATGTGGCGGGCAAGTACTACATGCCCAAGCTCGGTTCGTTTATCGTCTATTCACTGATGATCGCGATTTTGATCTGGCGTCCGCAAGGGCTGTTTGTGCGCAAGGGAGGACGCTGACATGAAGACACTTTTGAACGCACAACAACAACTGCTGTCCACCGCCCGCCTGCGCGGCTGGGAGCCGCTGGTCTGGCTGCTGGCCTTTGCCATGCCATTCGCCTTTCCGGGCCATGCGTTGATCGTCAACGAGGTGGCCATCGTCGCCTTGTTTGCGGTCTCGCTCGACTTGGTGCTGGGCTATACCGGCATCGTGTCGCTGGGGCATGCGGCGTTTTTGGGCTTGGGTGCTTATGCCTCAGCCTTGTTTGCCAAGCATGTGATGCCCGACCCGCTGGTGGGCCTGCTGTTTGGCATGGGCTGCGCCACCCTGTTGGGCGCGGTGTGCTCGCTCACCATCTTGCGCGGCACCGATTTGACGCGCCTCATGGTCACGCTGGGCATGGCGCTCATCTTGATGGAGCTGGCCAACAAGCTCGACTGGCTCACTGGGGGCTCCGACGGTTTGCAGGGCGTGATGATGGGCCCGGTGCTGGGCCGCTTTGAGTTTGACCTGTATGGACAAACGGCGGCCTGGTATTCACTCACCGTGCTGTTGATCTTGTTTGCCTTGGCGCGTCGTTGGGTCAACTCGCCTTGGGGCGCCACGCTCATGGCGGTGCGCGACAACCCGCTGCGCGCCATGGCCATTGGCATTCCGGTGCACAACCGTTTGGCCGTGGTCTACACCGTGGCGGCCGCTTTGGCGGGGGCCGCAGGCGCGCTCATGGCGCAGACTACGGGCTTCGCATCGCTCGACGTGTTCGCTTTGGAGCGCTCGGCTGATGTGATGCTGATGCTGGTCATCGGCGGTGTGGGCTGGCTCTATGGCGGCGTGGTCGGCGCGGTGGTGTTCAAGTTGATGCACGACGTGATCTCAGGCATCACGCCACAGTACTGGACCTTTTGGATCGGTCTGTTTTTGGTGGTGCTGGTCATGGTGGGGCGTGAGCGTTTGATTCGACCCTGGCTGTGGTTTGGCCGTGCAGCGGACCAGAAAGGCGGTGTGCAATGAACGCACCTGTTGTGTTGAAGGCCCAGGGCCTGATCAAGCAGTTCGGCGGCATCACCGCCACCGACAACGTCAACTTGGAGCTTCGCCTGGGCGCACGCCACGCGCTGATCGGCCCCAACGGGGCGGGCAAAACCACGCTGATCAATTTGTTCACCGGCGTGCTGCCGCCCACCTCGGGCCGCATCGAATTGCTGGGTGAGGACATCAGCCAGCTCGCACCCTACCTGCGCGTGCGCCGTGGCCTGGTGCGCACTTTTCAGATCAACCAACTGTTTGCCAGCATGACGCCCTTGCAAACCTTGGCCATGGTGGTCTCGCAGCAGCGTGGCTTGGGCGGAAGCTGGTGGACAAAGTTGGGTCAAGACAAAGCGGTGGTGGAGCGTTGCGAGCAATTGCTGGAACTGTTCCGCCTGACCGAAGTCATGCACCAACGCACCGAGCACCTGGCTTATGGCAAGCGCCGTTTGCTGGAGATGGCGATTGCGCTGGCTTGCGAGCCCAAGGTGCTGCTGCTCGACGAGCCGGTGGCCGGGGTGCCTGCGGGTGAGCGTGAAGAACTTTTGCAGACCGTGGCCGCATTGCCCGCCGAAGTGTCTGTCTTGTTGATCGAGCACGACATGGATCTGGTGTTTGAATTTGCCGACCGCATCACCGTGCTGGTCAACGGCGCGGTCCTGACCGAGGGCACGCCCGAAGCGATTGCGGCCGATCCGCAAGTCAAGGCGGTGTACCTGGGTCACGGCGAGGAGGTGGCCCATGGCTGAATTGTTGAAGGTTGAAAACCTGCGTGCCGGTTATGGCGAAGCGGTGGTGCTCAATGACGTGAGCCTGTCGCTGGGTGAGGGCGAAACCCTGGCCCTGCTGGGGCGCAACGGCACCGGTAAGACCACGCTGATGGACACCTTGGCCGGTGCCACGCGCCAGCATGGCGGTCAAATCTTTTTGGGTGGTCAGCCGCTGCATACCTTGCCCTCGCACGAGCGGGCGGCGGCCGGTATCGGTTGGGTGCCGCAAGAGCGCAACATTTTCAAGTCGCTCACGGTGCACGAAAACCTGACCGCCGTCGCACGCCCCGGTCGGGTAAGCCGAGCCTGGACGCCTGAGCGGGTGTACGAGATGTTCCCGCGTTTGGCCGAGCGCAAGACCAACCTGGGCACACAACTGTCGGGCGGCGAGCAGCAGATGCTGGCCGTGGGCCGGGCGCTGGTGCTCAACCCGCGCTTGCTCTTGCTGGACGAGCCGCTCGAAGGCTTGGCCCCGATCATTGTGGAAGAGTTGCTTCGCGCCATTGCCCGCATCACCCGCGAAGAGGGCTTGTCGGCCATCATCGTGGAGCAGCACCCGCAAGCGATTTTGCGCATCAGCCACCGCGCAGTGGTGCTGGACCACGGCAATGTGGTGCACGCCAGCGATGCCGATACGCTGCGCCAAAACCCCGAACTGCTGGACAGCCTGCTGGGCGTGGCCCGCAAGCTTTGATTTGAACGAAAGAGGACAACATGTTCATCAAAAACACCTGGTACGTGGCCTGTTCCCTGGCCGATTTGAACGCCTTGGGCGACAAGCCCCTGGGCCGCACCATTTGCAACGAGCAGATGGCCTTCTTCAAAGGCCCCGAAGGCAAAGTGGCGGCGGTGGAAGACTTTTGCCCGCACCGTGGTGCCCCTTTGTCGCTGGGCAAGGTTTGCAATGGCAAGCTGGTGTGCGGCTACCACGGCCTGGAGATGGGCTGCGAAGGTAAAACCGTGCACATGCCTGGTCAGCGCGTGCGCGGCTTTCCGGCGGTCAAGAGCTACGCCGTGGTCGAGCGTTATGGCTTTGTCTGGGTTTGGCCCGGTGATCAGTCCAAGGTCGACGAATCGCAGATGCCGGTGTTCGAATTCTTTGATAACCCGGCTTGGGCTTATGGCGGCGGGCTGTACCACGTCAAGGCCGATTACCGCCTGATGATCGACAACCTGATGGACCTGACGCACGAGACTTATGTGCACGCCAACAGCATCGGCCAGCCCGAGATCGACGAGACACCCTGTGAGACCAAGGTCGACGGCGACAAGGTCATTTTGCAGCGCCACATGGAAGGCATCCAGGCACCGCCGTTCTGGCAAATGGCCATGACGGCCAATGGCCTGGACCCCCAGGCCAAGGTCGACCGCTGGCAGATCTGCCGCTTTTCGCCACCCAGTCACGTCATGATCGACGTGGGCGTGGCCCTGGCAGGCAAGGGGGGCTTTGATGCAGCCCCTGAACACAAGGCCTACAGCGTGGTGGTGGACTTCATCACACCCGAGACCGAGACCTCGCACTGGTACCACTGGGGCATGGCGCGCCAGTTCAAGCCCGAAGACGCGGCATTGACCGATAAGATCCGCACAGGGCAGGGCGGCATCTTCAATGAAGACATGGAGATGCTGCAATTGCAGCAAGCCAACATCAGTAAGTGGCCTGAGCGCAAACTGCTGATGCTCAACATCGACTCAGGCGGCGTGCAGTCGCGCCGCATCATCGACCGCCTTTTGGCCGAAGAACAAAACCAGGAAGTGAACGCATGAGCGCGACCGATCTCACCCAAACTCCGATTTCTGCCGACGGCACGTTTGAAGTGCAACTGCAAAAAAGCGGTCAAACGCTGCAGGTCACCAAAGACCAATCCATCCTCAAAGTCTTGCAGGACGCCGGGCACGACGTGCCTTTCTCTTGCTCCGAAGGCATCTGCGGCACCTGCCTGACCAAGGTGGTGGCGGGTAAGCCTGACCATTGGGACATGTACCTCACCCCGGAAGAACAAGAAAAGGGCGACTGCATCATGGTGTGCTGCTCACGCAGTCAGACGGCACGGCTGGTGCTCGACCTCTGACGCGGTCGGGCCACCCACTGCCGCAGCGTTGGCAGTGGTCTGGTGTGGTAGATATTTCAATTCACGCTATCTGTTAGTGGCCTGCCGGGTCAGGTGTGGGGTGGCATTGCGGGACAATGCTGGCTGACGCCCGCCATGGGTGAACGCATGCAAGCTGCACAACGATGAATTCCACCCTCCACATTCTGGGCATCACCGGCCCGATTTACCTGGCCATTGCGCTGGGCTATGTGTTCACCCGCCAAGGGGTGTTTGCCAAAGCCGACATGCAGGTGTTTGGCAAGTTCACGCTGAACCTGGCTTTGCCCGCATTGCTCTTCAACGCCTTGTCGCAGCGACGCATTGGTGAAATCCTCAACGGCCATTACCTGATGGCCTATGCCCTGGGTTCGCTGGTGGTGGCTTTGGGTGGATTGTTTTGGGCGCGCAAGGTCAAGGGCCACAGCTTGAGCTACAGCAGCATGATGGCCATGGGCATGTCGTGCCCCAACAGCGGCTTTGTGGGCTACCCGATCATGTTGTTGACTCTGGGGCCGGTGGCGGGTGTGGCGCTGGCGCTCAACATGGTGGTTGAAAACCTCTTGATGATTCCTTTTTTGCTGGCCGTGGCCGATGCGCAAGGGGGCCCGTCCGGCCAGTGGAGGCAAGTCCTCGCGCAGACCCTCAAGAGTCTGGCGAAGAACCCCATGATCTGGGGCATTGCGGCTGGCTTTGTGTTTTCCTGGTTTGACCTGGCGCTGGCGGCACCCTTGGCCCGGACGGTCAATTTGTTCGCACAGGCCAGCATGGTTTTGTCGCTGTTCGTGATTGGCGGCTCCTTGGTGGGCCTCAAGCTCGAAGGTCTGAAGGGCACGGTCACGCAGATCACTTTCGGCAAGCTGTTTTTGCATCCCCTGGCGATGTTTGTGGTGCTGAGCTTTGTCATGCCGGTGGCCGATCCGGCCTTGCGTTCAGCGGCCTTGCTGTCAGGCGCTTTGCCCATGTTGGGCATTTTCACCATCTTGAATCAGCGCCACGGCCACGGGGCCATCAGCGCCGCGGCTTTGCTGCTCACCACCGTGGTGTCGTTTTTCACGCTCAGCGCCTTGTTGCTCCTCTTGCAACATCACGCGTTTTGATCATTCCTGGTCAGAGCTGTAGCGCCGATCTACTGGGCCAGCCACTCTTTGGTCACTTCGGTGATCAGCGCCAGTGTGGCTTGTTGGGTCAAGGTGGTGGGCCGCAGTGAGCTGATGGCCGTGGTCAGCTGGATGTTCAGGGCGGGCTCGGCGAGCTGCCGCACCGAAAACGCCGAGGGCCGCACCGAGCGCATGACGGCGTTGCGCGACAAGATGGCATAGCCCGCGCCGTCGGCCACCAAGTCCAGGATGGCGCTCACGCCGTCGATTTCCAGCGCGATCTGCGGGCGGCAGCCAATGGCGGCCATCTCGGACTCCACATACATCCGTATGGCGTTGGGCCGCGTGGGGATCACGAGAGGCAGCGCCGCCACTTCTTGGAGGGCAATGGGCGGCGGCGGCGGGTCTTCTTGCAAGCCCGGTGGGCGAGGCTGCACCAAGAGCAGTTCTTCTTGTACCAGCGGGGTGTGTTCGATGCCCGGCACCTGACTGGGGTTGTAGAGCACGGCAATGTCCAAACGACCGTTTTGCAGGTTTTCCTGCATGGCGCTCGACAGGCCCTCGCTGATCGACAGCTGCGCCTCGGGCATGCGCTGTCTGAAAGCACGCGTCAAAGGCACCGTCAGCACCCGTGCCACGCTGGGCGGCAGGCCCAAGGCCACGCGGCCCGACAGGCCGCTGCGCACCCGGCCGAGTTCTTCACGCGCCCGCTCGACCTGATGCAAGATGCCCCGGCCATGCTCCAGCAGCAACTGGCCGGCTTGGGTGGGGGTGGCACCACGGCCGTTGCGCACCAGCAGGTTTTGCCGCAGCTCGACTTCGAGCAGGCGTACCTGGCGGCTGAGCGCGGGTTGCGCGATGTTCAGGGCCTGGGCGGCGCGGGTGAAGCTGCCCAGTTCGGCCACGCGCACAAAGTATTCGAGCTGTTTGAGGTCCATGCATCACCTGTTTTGTTGGCCTGATTTTGTCATATCCAAAGCTTGGTTATGCACATTTGTTCTAGCTGGTAGATGTTGTCAGGGCTGTGTGGGGCAGGGCGCTGCCTGCACAATCGCGGATAGAAATTCGGTCCACCAAGGAAACAGACATGAGCCAAACCCAGCCCTTGATCATTGACGTGCACGGTCACTACACCACCGCCCCCAAGGCGCTGGAAGAGTGGCGCAACCGCCAGATCGCCGGCATCAAGGACCCCGCGTCCATGCCCAAAGTCTCCGAGCTGAAAATCAGCGACGATGAACTGCGCGAGACCATCGAGACCAACCAGCTGGCCAAGATGAAAGAGCGTGGCTCGGACATCACCATCTTCAGCCCGCGCGCCAGCTTCATGGCCCACCACATTGGCGACTTCAACGTCTCGTCCACCTGGGCGGCGATCTGCAACGAACTCTGCTACCGCGTGGCGCAACTGTTCCCTGACCACTTTGTGCCTGCGGCCATGCTGCCCCAGTCGCCCGGCGTGGACCCTGCGACTTGCATTCCCGAGCTGGTCAAGTGCGTGGAGCAATACGGCAACGTCGGCATCAACCTGAACCCCGATCCATCGGGCGGCCACTGGACTTCGCCACCGTTGAGCGACAAGGCCTGGTACCCCATTTACGAGAAGATGGTCGAGTACGACATTCCCGCGATGATCCACGTCTCGACCAGCTGCAACAGCTGCTTTCACACCACTGGCGCGCACTATCTGAACGCCGACACCACCGCCTTCATGCAGTGCCTGACCAGCGACCTGTTCAAGGACTTCCCGACGCTGAAGTTCCTGATCCCGCACGGCGGCGGCGCGGTGCCTTACCACTGGGGCCGCTTCCGTGGTCTGGCCCAGGAGCTGAAGAAACCCCTGTTGTCCGAGCACCTGCTGAACAACATCTTCTTTGACACCTGCGTGTACCACCAGCCTGGCATCGACCTGCTGACCAAAGTGATCCCGGTCAAGAACATCTTGTTTGCGTCCGAGATGATCGGTGCGGTGCGCGGCATCGACCCCGAGACCGGTCACTACTACGACGACACCAAGCGCTATGTGCAAGCCACGGCCAATCTGAACGACGAAGAGCGTTACATGGTCTACGAAGGCAACGCTCGCCGCGTGTTCAAGCGTCTGGACGACCAGCTCAAGGCCAAAGGCCAATAAGACCCATCGTAGGAGCCCGGATTCCGGGCGATGGCAAGCCGCAGCGTTGTGCACGGCATCGCCCGGAATCCGGGCTCCTACAAAAGGGTCGCCAATCCAGTCCGGTGGCCCATCCCACTTGTCCGATCTCAGGAGAAAACCATGTACGAACTCGGCGTTGTTTACCGCAACATCACCCGCGCGGACCGCGCAGCCACCGACGGCCTGGCCGCTTTGGGCTCGGCCACCGTGCACGAAGCCATGGGCCGCGTCGGCCTCATGAAGCCTTACATGCGCCCCATCTATGCAGGCGCTCAGGTGTCGGGTACTGCCGTCACCGTGCTGCTGCACCCCGGCGACAACTGGATGATGCACGTGGCCGCTGAGCAGATTCAGCCCGGCGACATCGTGGTCGCGGCCATCACCGCTGAATGCACCGACGGCTATTTTGGCGACCTGTTGGCCACGTCTTTCATGGCTCGTGGCGCACGCGCTTTGATCATCGACGCCGGTGTGCGCGATGTGAAAGAGCTGACCAAGATGGGTTTCCCTGTCTGGAGCAAAGCCATCAGCAGCAAGGGCACCATCAAGGCGACCGTGGGCTCGGTCAACATCCCCGTGGTGTGCGCCGGCATGATCGTCAACCCCGGCGACGTGATCGTGGCCGATGACGACGGCGTGGTCTGCGTGCCCCAAGCCATGGCCGCCAAGACCCTGGAAACTGCCCAAGCCCGCGAAGCCAACGAAGGCGAAAAGCGCGCCAAGTTGGCCTCTGGCGTGCTGGGCCTGGACATGTACAAGATGCGTGAGCCCTTGGCGGCTGCGGGTCTGAAGTACATCGACTGATCTTCAGCCGAGCTGCACCATGATGATCTGGCTGCGCGCACTGAGCTTGGGTCTCACGCTGGCCGTGTCGGCCTGCGCGAGCCTGTCGCCTGCGCCCGCCAAGCCCCAAGCCATCGCGGTGCAAGCCACACCCGAGGCCCGGCAGGCGCTGGCACCCACCGGGTCTTTGCGTGTGGGGGTTTATGCAGGCAGTCCGACCTCATTGGTGCAAAACCCCAAGACCGGTGAACGCCTGGGCGTGACGATGGAGTTGGGCCAACGCTTGGCCCAGCAGCTGGGCGTGCCGGTGCAGGTGATTGAATTCCCGCGTGTGGCCGAAGTGATCGAGGCCCTCAAGCGCGAGCAGGTGGACATGACCTTCACCAACGCCTCGCCCGCCCGAGCCCGTGATGTGCGCTTCACCCGTCCACTGGTCAAGTTGGAGCTGGGCTTGCTCTTGCCACCCCAATCGATCGTGACGCGTTTTGCACAAATCGATCAAGCTGGCCTGCGCGTGGGCGTGAGCCAGGGCAGTTCCTCGCAAGCGGCCTTGGGCCAACAATTGAAGCTGGCGCAATTGGTGCCTGTGGCCTCGCTGGAGGTGGCGCAGCAGATGTTGCGCAGCGGCCAGCTCGACGCCTTTGCCACCAACAAGGGCATCTTGTTTGAGCTGCGCGAAAAGTTGCCCGACTTCAAAGTGTCCGATGACCGCTGGGGCCTTGAAAACTTGGCCATCGCCGTGCCCAAGGGCCGCGAAGCCGGGCATGCTTTTTTGGATGCCTTGGCCGAGCAGGTGACGCGCACAGGCCAATTGGCGGCCATGGCCGAGCGCGCTGGTTTGCGTGGTTTGGCCAAGTCTGAATGAACAACACACACCCACTGGAGACATCATGAACTTTTGCAAATGGGTTTTGGCGATCGTTGCGGCTGCTGGCTTGGCGTCTGCGGCCAGTGCACAAACGGCCAACTACCCCAGCAAGCCCGTCAAAGTTGTGGTGGGTTATGCCGCCGGTGGCGCGGTGGACGTGGTGGCACGCACCATTGGGCAAAGCCTTCAGACCAGCCTGGGCCAAGCCTTCATCGTCGAGAACAAGCCTGGCGCGGGCACCAACATCGCGGTCAAGTCGGTCATCACCGCCGAGCCCGATGGCTACACCCTGTTGATGGCGGCCAATGCGCTGGCGGCCAACATGTCGCTGTACCAGCCGCAGCCCTTTGACGCCGAGAAAGACCTGGTGGCTGTTTCATTGGTTGGGCGCGTGCCGGTGGTGATCGCGGCCAATGCCAATGCACCCTATGCCAACGTCAAGCAACTCATTGAAGCCGCCAAAGGCAAGCCCAACACCATTGCCTATGGCTCGCCGGGCAATGGCTCCACACCGCACATGGCCATCGAGCTGTTTGCACGCGCTGCAGGCATCGACTTGCAACACATCCCTTACCGTGGCGGCTCGCCCGCGATCACCGACACCATTGGCGGGCAAGTGCCGCTGGTGGCGGTCAATGCGCTGGAGGTCTTGCCCCATGTGAAGAGCGGCAAGCTCAAGGTGCTGGGCGTGCTCAGCGCCAACCGCAGCGCCAACTATCCAGATGTGCCGACCATTGCCGAGTCGGGCTTTCCTGGCTTTGAAGCGTCGGTCTGGTACGGTCTGGTAGCCCCTGCGGCCACGCCCAAACCCATCGTGGCCAAGCTGCATGCCGAAGTGCAAAAAGCCCTGCAGACCAAGGAAGTGCGCGAACGCATGAACGCCGTGGGCGGCGAGGTCGTGCCCGGCAGCGCCGAGATGTTCACCCAGCTGATCCGATCTGAGCGCGTGCGCTACGACAAGCTGGTGCGCGAAGCCAACATCAAACCCGATTGATCCCCAAGCATCCAAAGAGAGAGAAGACCATGCAATTTGAAAAAACCCCTGGCTGGCTGGACTGGTACAACGGCCCGAGCAAACCCAAGTTTCAGGTGCCCGCAAGTGCGGTGGACGCCCATTGCCACGTGTTTGGCCCCGGTGCCGAGTTCCCTTATGCGCCAGAGCGCAAGTACACGCCTTGCGACGCGTCCAAGCACCGGCTGTATGCGCTGCGTGACCACCTGGGCTTTGCCCGCAACGTGGTGGTGCAAGCCACTTGCCACGGCGCTGACAACCGCGCCATGGTCGATGCACTGGTCAGCTCGGGCGGCAAAGCCCGTGGCGTGGCCACCGTCAAGCGCACTGTGACCGATGAAGAAATCCAGGCCATGCACGACGCCGGGGTGCGCGGCGTGCGTTTTAACTTCGTCAAGCGTCTGGTGGACTTCACACCCAAGGACGAGTTGATGGAGATCGCAGGTCGCATCGCCAAGTGGGGCTGGCATGTGGTCATCTACTTTGAGGCCGTGGACCTGCCCGAGCTGTGGGACTTCTTCACTGCGTTGCCCACCACCGTGGTGGTGGACCACATGGGCCGCCCCGATGTGTCGTTGCCCGTGGACAGCCCGCAGTTCGCGCTGTTCCAGAAGTTCATGCGCGAGCATCAGAACGTGTGGAGCAAAGTATCTTGCCCAGAGCGTCTGTCGGTGACTGGCCCCAAGGCGCTCAACGGCGAGCAAAACGCCTACCAAGACGTGATCCCGTTTGCCAAGCGCATCGTGGAAGAGTTCCCCGACCGCGTGCTGTGGGGCACCGACTGGCCGCACCCCAACCTGAAGGACCACATGCCCGACGACGGCTTGCTGGTGGACTTCATCCCGCACATCGCCCCCACCGCCGAGTTGCAAAAGAAACTGTTGGTGGACAACCCGATGCGCTTGTACTGGCCTGAAGAAGTGAAGTGATTTTTCTGTCATCCCGGGCTTGACCCGGGATCCATGGATTCCCGCCTTCGTGGGAATGACAACATTTTGAAAGGTATCCGATGGCATTAGATAAACCCTACACCGACGTACCCGGCACGATCATCTTTGATGCCGAGCAATCGCGCAAAGGCTACTGGATCAACCAGTTTTGCATGTCGCTCATGAAGGCCGAAAACCGCGAGCGCTTCAAAGCCAACGAGCGTGCCTATCTGGACGAGTGGCAGATGACCGAGGAGCAAAAACAGGCTGTGTTGGCGCGTGACCTGAACTGGTGCATGCGCACCGGCGGCAACATTTATTTCCTCGCCAAGATCGGCGCGACCGACGGCAAGAGCTTTCAGCAAATGGCCGGCTCCATGACCGGCATGACCGAAGAGGAATACCGCAACATGATGATCAAGGGCGGCCGCAGCGTGGAAGGCAACCGCTACATCGGCGAAAACGGCGATGCACAAGCGCAGAACCAGCCCCAAGGCGCAGCCGGTAAAAAACCTTAATTGGGGTCAGATCCCGATTATTTTGAGAAAGCACACATGGCCAAAATCACCGCATCCGTTTTCACCTCGCATGTGCCCGCCATTGGCGCGGCCATGGACCTGGGCAAAACGCAAGAAGACTATTGGAAGCCGCTGTTCGCAGGCTACGACTTCTCCAAACAATGGATGAAGGACAACAAGCCCGACGTCATCTTCCTCGTCTACAACGACCACGCCACGGCTTTTAGCCTGGATTTGATCCCGACCTTTGCCATCGGCACCGCCGCTGAGTACCAACCCGCCGACGAAGGCTGGGGCCCCCGCCCTGTGCCGGTTGTGAAAGGCCACCCCGAGCTGGCCAGCCACATCGCGCAGTCGGTCATCCAGCAAGACTTTGACTTGACCATCGTCAACAAGATGGACGTGGACCACGGCCTGACGGTGCCCTTGTCGCTGATGTGCGGCGAGCTGGACCCGGTCAAAGACGCCTGGCCTTGCCCCGTGATCCCGTTTGCGGTCAACGTGGTGCAGTACCCTGTGCCCAGCGGCCAGCGCTGCTTCAACCTCGGTCAGGCCATCCGCAAAGCGGTCGAGAGCTACGACGAAGACATCAACGTGCACATCTGGGGCACAGGCGGCATGAGCCACCAGCTGCAGGGCGCACGTGCGGGCCTGATCAACCGCGAGTGGGACAACGCCTGGCTCGACAAGCTGATCGACGATCCGGTGGCCTGCGCGGCCACACCGCACATCGACTACGTGCGCGAAGCCGGCAGCGAAGGCATCGAGCTGGTCATGTGGCTGATCGCCCGTGGCGCGATGAGCGACATCAACGATGGCAAAGCCACCGGCCCTGCGCCCAAGCTGCGTCACCGCTTCTACCATGTGCCCGCTTCCAACACGGCAGTGGGCCACGTCATTCTGGAAAACACTTGATTTTTTGTCATTCTCGCGAAGGCGAGAAGCCATGAATGCATGGACCCCGGATCAAGTCCGGGGTGACAAGTACACAAGGACCCCGGACCCAATAAGTACACAAGGACCCCGGACCCAATTCGGGGTGACATGTTCAACACATCACTGGAGAAAAACATGAGCAAAACCATCAAAGTCGCCCTGGCGGGCGCAGGCGCCTTCGGCATCAAACACCTGGACGGCATCAAGAACATCGACGGCGTGGAAGTCGTCTCGCTGATCAGCCGCGACATCGAAAAAACCAAGGAAGTCGCTGCCCAATACGGCATCGCCCATGCCACCACCGAGCTGGACGAAGCCCTGGCTTTGAAAGAAGTTGACGCCGTCATCTTGTGCACCCCCACCCAGATGCACGCCAGCCAGACCCTGGCATGCCTGAAGGCAGGCAAGCACGTGCAGGTCGAGATCCCGCTGTGCGATGTGTACAAGGAAGGCCAGGAAGTCCTGCGCGTTCAAAAGGAAACCGGTCTGGTGGCCATGGTGGGTCACACCCGCCGATTCAACCCCAGCCACCAGTGGGTGAACAACAAGATCAAGGTGCGTGAATTCAACATCCAGCAAATGGATGTGCAGACCTACTTCTTCCGCCGCACCAACATGAACGCGCTGGGCCAAGCCCGCAGCTGGACCGACCACTTGCTGTGGCACCACGCTGCCCACACCGTGGACCTGTTTGCTTACCAGTGCGGCAGCCCCATCGTCAAAGCCAACGCGGTGCAAGGCCCGATCCACCCCACGCTGGGCATCGCCATGGACATGAGCATCCAGCTCAAGGCCGCCAACGGCGCGATCTGCACGCTGAGCTTGAGCTTCAACAACGACGGCCCCTTGGGCACCTACTTCCGCTACATCGGCGACACCGGCACCTACCTGGCCCGTTACGACGACCTGTACACCGGCAAGGAAGAAAAGATCGACGTGTCGCAAGTGGCCGTGTCGATGAACGGCATCGAACTGCAAGACCGCGAATTCTTCGCCGCGATCAAAGAAGGCCGCGAGCCCAACAGCTCGATCGCCCAAGTGCTGCCTTGCTACCAGGTGCTGCACGACCTGGAACAGCAGTTGATCGGCTGATCGATGAGCACCGCAGCGCAAGCTGAGCGCAACAGCTTGCGCGTGATGGGGCTGGCGGGCTTTGCCAGCATGGCTTCGATGCGCATGTGCGATCCGATGTTGGTGGTGCTGGGGCAGGAGTTCCAGGTCACCACTGGCGAGGCTTCGCGTGTGGTGTCGGCTTTTGCCGTGGCTTACGGCGTGTTGCAGTTGTTTTATGGCCCCTTGGGTGACCGCTTTGGCAAGCTGCGCGTGATCTCTTTGGCGGTGCTCGCTTGCGCGGTGTTCAGTGCCATCACCAGCATGTCGTCTGACCTGAGTTTGCTGGTGGTCATGCGGGCGTTCATGGGCGCGGCGGCAGCGGGCATCATTCCGCTGTCCATGGCCTGGATCGGTGATCGGGTGGCCTATGACCGCAGGCAGGAGACCTTGGCCAAGCTGATGGGCTACACCGTCAGCGGCATGATGGTGGGCTTGTGGTTTGGCGGTTTTGCGGCCGAGCATTTGGGCTGGCGAATGGCTTTTGGCGTGGTGTCGGCCTTGTTTGCGGTCGCGGCTTTCATGCTGTGGCGCAAGTTGCGCAGCATGCCCAAGGCCTCGGCTGCAGAGCCGTCGTCCAGTTTTGCGGCGTATTTCTCCAACACCTTCCAGATGCTGCGCATTGCGCGTGTGCGGCAGGTGCTCACCGTGACCGCCATTGAAGGCGCTTTGGTGTTTGGCGCGATGGCTTTCATCCCCACCCATTTGCACCAGCAGTTCGACATGAGCGTGGTGTATGCCGGTTCGGTGATGATGCTTTATGGCGTGGGCGGTTTGCTTTACAGCCAGCTGGCGCGTCGTTGGCTGGGCTGGCTCGGTGGCGAGCGGGGCCTGGTGCGCACCGGGGCGTCGTGCATTGTGTTGGGCTTGCTGGTGCTGGCTTGGGCGCATGAGCCCGTGCTGGGCATGTTGGGCTGCCTGTCCACCGGTTTTGGGTTTTACATGCTGCACAACACCTTGCAGGTTCAGGCCACGCAGATGGCCCCGGCCTCACGCGGCACAGCGGTGACCTTGTTTGCCTGTCTCTTGTTTTTTGGCCAGTCCAGCGGTGTGCTGGGCATGGCCTTCAGTGTGGACCGGGGCTGGCTGCCTTATGCCCTTTGCGCATCGGCAGCGGGTGTGGCGGTGCTGGGCTTTTTCATCGGCAGACTGGTGGGGCGGCACTGAAGCGCAGTCGCCCCAGCCAGTTTCAGCGGCTGAGCTTGGGGGCGGACTGCAGCAGTTCGCCCACTTCTTTTTTCCAAAAACGAGCATTGCCCGTGGTGCCGTGCCCAAAGGTGTCGGGGCTGCCGGGGATGACCAAAGCTTTGGCATTCTTGATGCGGGGCAATGCTTTTTCAAGAATGCCCAGCTCGGGTGGGTTGCGCTCGTCGTCGGCCGAGTTGATCACCAGCACGGTGGCTTTGATTTTTTCCAACTCTGCAGACGGGTCGTAGTCTTTGGACGACTCCCACTGGTACAGGTGGTCGTTGGCATCGCCAGGCATGGGCGCTGTCAGGCGCTGCTTGAGCAAGGCATCGCCTTTGTCGCTGGAGGGCGCGATTTTTTGCAGCCCCTGGTTGCCGCCACTGGTGGCCGTCGAATAAAACACCGAGGCGAATTGCCAGCTGGGGGGCTGCTGTGTGTAGTTGCCGCCCATCCACAGGGGGTCTTTGCGGATGGATTCGGTCAGCATGCGGCGCAGCATCCAGTTGCGGCCCGACATGGGCGCGGGCAAAGACGCCATGGGCACGGCAAGGTCCATCATGTCGGGGTATTTCATGGCCCACATCCAGGTTTGCATGCCGCCCATGGAGTTGCCCAAGACCAGGCGCAAGTGCCGAACGCCCAGGTGCTCTGTGACCAGTCGGTATTGGGCCGAGACCATGTCGTCGTAGTTGTAGGCCGGGAACTTGGCCCGCAAACCGTCTGAAGGCTTGCTGGACTGGCCGGTGCCAATCGCGTCGGGCAGGATCACAAAGTAGCGCTTGGCGTCGAGGATCTGGCCGGGGCCAAACAATTCGCCACCAAACGCCGCGCCCAGCATGCCCGCACCAGAGCCGGTGGTGCCGTGCAAGATCAGCACCGCTTCGTTTTTGGGGTCACCCAGCGTGGTGTAGTTCAGCCGCAGCTCGGGCAGCACCTCGCCCGTGTGGAACTTGAAGTCCTTGACGACCCAGCTGCCGCTGCGTGGGGTTTCTTGTGCGGTGGCGCTCAAGCCGATGCACAGGGCCAGCGCCAACAGGCCGCGCCAAAGCGAAAGGAAGATGTTCATGGGTTGTCTCCTGAGGGGAAGGAGGCAATCTAGAGCATGTCCCGTTGCGGGACTGACGCGCGTGCGTCACATGACGAGACGGATCAGAAAAAACCCAGGCTTGCCAAAATGGCCAGCAACTGCGACGTGTTGATCGCAATGGCGGTCTTGTGCATTTTCAAAAATTCCGGAATCGCCATGAGTTCATTGGCATGGATCATGGAGCGCAGCTCGTCCATTCGGGTGATCAGTCGGCTGCGCAGCAGCCAGGTCAACAGTGCAATGCTGGCAGCCCCCAGCGCGAATCCGTACCGACCTGCCAGCGCATAGCTGACGACGGCGGCCACGGCCGCGAGGAGGGCGATGCGAAAGTAAGTGATGTAGAAGGACCGAATGAAGTTCGAGTCCATGGGGTTGTCGTGCTTGAGCACCAACAAGGGCACCGATCCCAACAAGAAGTAAGCCGTGACGGCCAGCAAGACAACGGTGAACAAAAGAGCGAACGATTGGGGACCGAGCTGCATCGCGTTTCTCCAGAAAATTCAGCGGACGGTGGCGGCATCATAAGCGGCTGCAGTTGCCACAACGCCATGGGCGTGTGTCGTTGGACAAAATGCCATTGTGTTGCCATCGTCAGCGTTTTAGGCCTTCGCGGGGATAAGATCGGCAGATTGTTTGCTGGACCTCTTCATGACAGACCGTTACGCCGTGATCGGCAACCCCATCGAGCAGAGCAAGTCGCCGCTCATCCACACCGCTTTTGCCCAAGTGACCGGGCAGGACATCGAATACACCAAAGTGCTCGGCCCTTTGGGTGAGTTCGCCCAGACGGTGGACGCTTTTCGCGCCACTGGTGGCCGGGGCATGAATGTGACGGCACCGTTCAAGCTGGACGCTTTTGCCTATGCCACCGACCTGGCGCCAAGTGCGCAAATGGCCGGTGCCGTGAACGCCCTGAAGTTCGAAGGCGACAAGGTCTATGCCGAGAACTTCGACGGCGTGGGCCTGGTGCGCGATGTGGTGCACAACCTGGGTTGCCCTTTGCATGGTCGTCGGGTCTTGATTTTGGGCGCAGGCGGTGCCACACGGGGCGCTTTGTTGCCCATCTTGGCGCAAGGGCCTGCCGAGGTGGTGATCGTCAACCGCACGGTGGCCAAGGCCGAGGAGTTGGCCGCATTGGCCCGCCAACACCAAAGCGCCAGCGTGCCGGTGCGTGGTGTGGGTTACGCCGATCTGGGGGCGCAGTCGTTTGATGTGGTGTTCAACGCCACGTCGGCCAGCCTGACCGCGCAACTGCCCCCATTGACCGCATCGGCCTTTGCGCCGGGTTGTCTGGCTTACGAGCTGGCCTACGGCAAGGGCCTGACGCCCTTCCTCAAGCTGGCGCAGCAAGCAGGCGTGACACGTTTGGCCGATGGTGTGGGCATGTTGGCCGAGCAAGCAGCCGAGGCCTTTGAGTGGTGGCGCGGTGTGCGCCCGGACACCGCAGCGGTGATCGAGAAACTCACCGTGCCTTTGGTCTGATCAGTCTGCCGTCAGGCTTTGAAGCGTAGGACCATCTGACACCGCAGGTGCTGAGGGGGCGGACCAACTGAGGCCTTCTTGTTGGGCCCATTGCTGTATGCGGCCATCACGCATGGCTGTGGCGATGACTTGATTGGTGACATTCAACAGTTCTTTGGGGCTGCTTGCGAGGGTGACGAAGCCCAGGTTCAGACCCACTGGCCACCGCAGCTGAGCCAAAACCAGGGGGGTATCAGGCTTTTGAAGTCGGTAGGCGTCATAGCTTGTGGTGGCCACTAACAGGCTGTCGATGCGGCCTGTCTCCAGTGCTGTCCAGGGGTTTTCTCGCTGTGACAGCGTGACCATTTGTCCACGCAATGCGCCTTGGCGGTAAAGGCTGACGACGGTGCCAGGCAATGTGCCGGTTACAGCGCCAATTTTTCGTCCCTTCAAATCCATCAGTGCATTGACTGGCGGTTGCTGAGGGTGTTGCACGACAGCGAGCGCATTGCTTTGATAAGGTGTGCTCGGCACCAGTTCACCCAAGGTGATGAAGGGCCGCTCACGTTTGCGTTTGGCACCAGGATGGTCCGGCACTCGGGCATTGGGGCGACTGGCAGCGCCCAAGTCGCTGCGCAGTAGGGGAAAGCCGCTGACAAGATCGCACACCCCAGAGGAGAGCAGGGCATTGACCTCTTGGGACAAGGTAGATTCTTTTTCAAACTCAGTCTCGAATGGCACGATTTTCAGTTCGCGGCCACTGGCCTCGGCGACAGCCTGAGCCAAGTGGATGTCAAAGCCACTGGCTTTGCCTTTGCGAACCTGAGACTGCGGCGGGCTGTCCTCACTCACGCAGACTTTGAGCGTGTCCGCATGGACTGTCTGGCATGGTCCCAGCGCGAGAGCGACCAAGCCGAGCAGGCAGCGGGCAGCTTGCTTGATGGCTAAGGGCATGGTTCAAGGCTCCCTGCCGCCACGTGAACCGACATAGGCCCACAGTGCGTTGATCTGTTCAGTGGACAGGGCGTCCTTGAACGAGGGCATATTGCCTTTGCCGTTGGTCACGGAATTGACAAAGCGATCTGGCTGGTCCACTGGAAACTTGCGCAAGTCGTAGGTGGTGGTTCCTGCGTTGACCATGTTGCGCCCATGGCATTGGGCGCAGGTGCGGTGAAATTGGTCCCGACCTTGCTCAATGGCCGCAGCGGTGAATCGAGGCGCGTTTTGGGCATGGGCGGCCCCGTTCAGGGCCGCCACACACACCAGTACAAACTGGAGTTTCTTCATCATCAGTTCAGGGCAAATGTCCAGACCGATCCGCCCGCTGGCACGTTGGCCATGCGTTCGTCACCCAACAAGGCCCACACTCCACCAGCGCCCGACAGCACCGTGACGTATTGCTTGCCTTTGTGTTCCCAGGTCACAGGCAGGCCGATGATGCCCGAGCTGGTCTGGAACTGCCACAGCTTCTTGCCGTTGTTGGCATCGACCGCCATGAACTCGCCCGTTGCCGCACCGGTGAAGACCAGGCCACCAGCGGTGGACAGTGTGCCCGCCATGCTGGGCTGGCCGGGCCAGGCCATTTGCCACTTGCTCTTGCCGGTCATGGGGTCAATGGCGCTCAGGTAGCCGTGGGGTGCGTCTTTGGGCATGTTCACGCCACGGAAGTTCACACCCAGATACCACTCACCCTTTTTGTATTCAGGCTTGGCAAATTGGTAAGGCCAGCTGATGTTGAGGGTGTTGGCATAGGCCAGGCCGGTGGCCGGGTTCCAGGACATTGGGGTCCAGTTCTTGCCGCCGAGCACCGAGGGGAAGACTTCTTCGTCTCCACCAGCACGGATGCGCTTGGTGACTTCAGACTCCACAGGGCGGCCGGTGGCCATGTCGATCTTGTCGGCCCAGTTGACCTTGACGTAGGGGTTGGCCGCCAGCAGTTTGCCGTTGGCACGGTCCAGCACATAGAAGAAGCCGTTGCGGTTGGCCTGAGCCAGCACCTTGCGGGTCTTGCCCTCGATCTTCATGTCAACCAGCATGCCCACTTCGGTGGCGTCGTAGTCATAGGGGTCGTTCGGCGTGAACTGGTAGTGCCAGACGATCTCGCCAGTTTTGGGGCGAAACGCCACAACAGAGGCGATATACAGGTTGTCGCCTTTGCGGGCTTCGGCGTTCCAGGGCCCGCCGTTGCCGGTGCCCCAGTACACCAGGTCCAGCTCGGGGTCGTAAGCGCCGGTCAGCCAGGTGGGGGCGCCGCCTTTCATGGCGGTGTCGCCAGGCCAGGTGTCGGCACCTTTTTCATTGCCTGCGGCTGTCGTGTAGAAGCGCCACAGTTTCTTGCCGGTGGCCGGATCCCAACCATCAACAAAACCGCGTGTACCGTACTCGCCACCGGCGATGCCGGTCATCAGCACGCCGTTGGCAATCAGAGGTGCGCCCGTCATGGCCTGGCCTTCCTGATAGTCGGCGGCCTTGCTCTTCCACAACTGCTTGCCCGTCTTGGCGTCGAGGGCCATCACATGGGCGTCCAGTGTGGTGCGGAAAATCTTGCCGTCCAGGATGGCCGCGCCACGGTTCAAAATGCCGCAGCAGGCCATCTTGAAGACGTCTTGTGGCAACTCGATTTCATGTTTCCACAGTTGTTTTCCCGTCAGTGGGTTGAGTGCAATCGTTGTGTTGTGGGTGGTGACGTACATCACGCCGTCATGCACGATGGGCTGGGATTCTTGCCCCTGAGGGTTGTTCAGGCTGTAGGCCCACAGGGGCTGGAGCTTGCCCACGTTCTTGGTGTTGATCTGCTTGAGCGGGCTGTAGCGCTGGTTGTTGTAACCCATGCCGTAGGTCAGCACATCGCCCGGTGTGGCCGCATCATTTTTGAGCGCATCCAGACCTTGGGCTTGGGCACCCGAAAAAATGGCAACGGCCATGAGGCCACCCGCGAGTCGGAAATGAGAGGTCATGCAGAGTCTCCTGTCGGTTTGGTTTTTTGTACAAGCCCAGCACCATGCGTGCAAGGACACGTCATGATTCACTCGGAGTGGAACAATTGCACGCTCGGGATTTCCCTGAGCCCAAACTGTTCTACGGTGGAACAATTTTGGGGCGAGAGTCACTTTGGTGTCTAGCTTGGGGGATTCCCTGTGTGCGCTGATTCGCGCAAGGATCAGACTTGAATGGTTTCGATGCCTTGGAAAGCAACTCAGATGGTCATGCCCACATCGGGATCGTTCCCGGCCAATACCGCAGGGACACAGGCGCAGATGTTCCCCCGCACCCGAAGCCAGCGCATTCACGAGGCGCGTCAGCAGTTTTTTGAAGAGGGTCTGAGGCCGACCGGCCTGGTGGGGGAGTCCGTTATCCAGTCTTGGATGCGTTGTGCTGCCGCGCGTCAACAGCCAAGGGAGCGCTTGCAGTTCAACGCGGTGACCCCCAGTCGGATGCATGCTGTGTTGGCACGCAACGAACAGCTGATGTCGGTCGCGCGTCAGGAAATTCAAACCATGGAGGCCGTCTTGTCGGGCATGGAGTGCCGGGTTTTGTTGACCGATGGGCAGGGCGTGATTGTGCATGGCACCCACAACCCAATGGCTGCGCGGGAGCCATTGCTCAACCAAGCGACCCGCGTGGGTGTCAACTTGGTCGAAGCCCGATTGGGGACCACCGCCCCAGGAATTTCGACACATTCTTCTCAGCCATGCACGGTCACGGGGGCAGAGCATTACTATGAATGTTTGAGTTCATTGGAGTGTGCGGCCGCGCCCATTCGTGACGTGCACGGTCAATTGGCTGCAGTGTTGGACATTACCGTGGAGGGGCGGAGTTTCAATTTCGATGCAGCCTCCATCGTTGGGGTGTATGCCACCTCGATCGAAAACCGTTTGCTTTTGGCCCAGTCTGTGGAGCACTTGGTGATCCGCTTTCAGGCCAGCCCGGCTTTGTTGGCCACGCCCATGGAGGCCTTGGTGGGCATCAACAGTTCGGGGCAAGTGGCGTGGCTCAATGCGGCGGCCACCCGGCTTTTGGGCGCACAAGCTTTGGGCGTGGACAGGGATGTGCTGACCCTGCTTGGCATGGATCTGGTTCAAGCTTTGGCCATGACCCGCCAAGTGCATTTGACCCCTTTGCATTTGCCCAACGGCCTGTGTGTGTGGGCGCAAGCGAGCATGCAGGGCAAAAATGGTCTGGATTTTGGTCACTCACTGGCCGTGTCCGCGCCCGCATGGACATCGGTGGAGCTTCCCTCTGCGTTCACTGCGCCCGAGTCACAAAGCTGCACGCCGTTTGCTGCAGAGGACGACATGCCGGCCGATGTGGACACCCGCGGCCAGCATGCCTCGAAGCGGGTCAGCTTGAGCGAACAGCACCACCATTTGATTGACAGCACACTGGAATCCTGTGGGGGCAATATTTCCCGTGCTGCCAGAGCGTTGGGGGTCTCACGCGGCGTGTTGTACCGGCATTTGCGAAACCGAAACGCTGAATCCCCCAACGCTTGAGTGGCAAGGTCAAGCGGCTTGGCGCTTGACCAGCAGCCTGATCAACTCCGGCACCAGGGCATTCGGGTCGCCTTCTTTGCAGGCGAAATCCAGCGTGTTTTTGACGGCCTGCGCCACGGTGTGGTCGGCCTGCGTGTCGATGGCCATCTGGTTGTAGTAGCTCAAGTCCTTGAGCGCATTGCTCATCGAAAAGCGCAGGCCCGAGGTGTCGCCTGTGGCCAGCGTGGGCTTGAGGCGGTCGAGCGCCGCGCCCCAGCCGCCGCCCTTGGACAGCACTTCCACAAAGGTGCCCGCGTCCACACCCGCACGCTGGGCGCAGGCAGCGGCTTCGGCCAGCAAGGTCACGGTGCCCAGCGACACGTAGTTGTGCAAGAGCTTCATGCGGTGGCCCGAGCCAATGGGGCCGGTGTGCACGATGTTTTCTGCGAAGCAGGCGAGGATGGGTTTGCAGGTCTCAAACAAAGCTGTATCGCCACCCACCAACAAGTTCAGGCGGCCTTCGGCGGCTTCCTTGGGCGTGCGGGTCATGGGCGAATCGAGAAACTGACCGCCTTGGGCGATGACCATGGCCGCGACTTTCTCGGTGGAGGCGGGCACGGCCGTGGAGCAGTCGATGACGATGGTCCCGGGGCGCATGCCTTGGAGCACGCCATCGTCGCCCAGCAAAACGGCTTCGACCTGCGGCGTGCCGGTCACGCACAAAATGATCACATCGGACTGCGCGGCCAGGGCCTGTGGCGTGCTGCAGGTGCGAGCGCCTGCGGCCAGCAGGGCGTCGAGCGGCTGGTTGCCGGGGTGTTCCAGCACCGTCAGGCTGTGCCCATGCTTGAGCAAATTGCTCGCGATGCCGTGGCCCATCATGCCGATGCCGATCATGCCGATTGTTTTCATGGGGTCTTTCGAAAAAGGTGAAGTTGTCTCTGTGGCCAATATAACCACTGAACCCACCGCATCAGGGCTTGTCCTGATCAAAACGTGACAGCAGGGCCTCTATACTGGTCGAATGAACCAACTGGTACATTCCGCCAAACCCAAGCCGTCCGAGCTGCCCATTCCCCGCGAGACGGGGCGCACCAACGACCCGGCCCGCACCATGGCCGAAATCCTGGCGGTGGCTACGCATGAGTTTGCAGACAAGGGGCTGACGGGAGCGCGCATTGACGAGATCGCGGCGGCCACGCGCACCAGCAAGCGCATGATCTATTACTACTTCGGCAGCAAAGACGGTCTCTACCTGGCCGTGCTCGAAGAGGCATACCGCCGCATGCGCGAGATCGAAGCCGATTTGCACCTGGCCGATCTGGAGCCGCTTGCAGCGCTGCAAAAACTGGTGGAGTTCACCTACGACCACCACCGAGACAACGAAGACTTCATCCGCCTGGTGATGAGCGAGAACATCCAGCGCGGCGACTATTTGCGCCAGAGCAAAAACATCCAGTCGCTCAACTCGATTGCGATCCAGTCTTTGCAAGCCGTCTATGAGCGCGGGGTGGAGCAGGGGCTGTTCCGGCCAGGGCTGGACCCGGTGGACATCCACTCGGCGATTTCAGCGTTCACTTTTTTCAACGTGTCCAACCGCCATACTTTTGGGGTGATCTTCAAAGACAAAGCCAGCGAGGGCAAGGCTGAAACGCTCAAGCGCCAGCAGGTGGTGGATTTGATCATGCGCTTTGTCAGCCATCACATTCCGGCATAACAGCTAGGGTTTTGGCTAATTCCGTGACTAGGGAAACTACTTAGATGAAAAAACTAACCAGTTCGTACATTAAAGCCTGATTTCTTCTGGAGACTCTCAATGTTGACCAAACTCATTCACCATTACTGTCGCTTCCTGACCCTACTGTCCGTCACCAGCCTGGCCGTGATGGTGGTGCTCGTGTTCGGAAACGTGGTGATGCGCTACGGATTCAATTCCGGGATCACCTTGTCGGAGGAGCTGTCTCGCTGGCTCTTCGTGTGGATGACTTTCATGGGGGCCATCGTGGCCTTGGAAGAGCGTACACACTTGGGGACGGACATGATGGTGTCCAAATTGTCGATCACAGGTAAAAAAATCTGCCTGGGCCTGACGCACCTGCTGATGTTGTTTGTTTGCTGGTTGCTGTTCAAGGGCTCCTGGGATCAGGCCCTCATCAACCTCGATTCCGCCAGTCCCGTGATGGAAGCCTCAATGGGCATCTTCTACGCCAGCGGTGCCGTGTGTGCGGTGTCCTGCGCTTTGATTTTGATCAACCATTTTTGGCAGCTGGTGTCGGGTCAACTGACAGAAGAAGAGTTGATTGGCATCCGGGAGTCTGAAGACGAGCCCCTGGACATTCCCAAACCACAGCAATAAGAAAGAGGGAGAACACCATGACCATTGCTATCTTTGTAGGTTCTTTGCTCGCAGCCATGTTGCTGGGCGTGCCAATCGCTTTTTCCCTGTTGCTGTGCGGTGCGGCCTTGATGGTGCACCTGAACATGTTTGATGCCCAGATCCTGGCGCAAAACATCATCGAAGGCTCCAACAGCTTCCCCTTGCTGGCGGTGCCATTTTTCATGTTGGCTGGCGAGGTGATGAACACCGGTGGCCTGTCCAAGCGCATCGTCAATTTCGCATTGGCCGTGGTCGGCCATGTGCGCGGTGGTTTGGGCTATGTGACCATCATCGCCGCCTGCATTTTGTCCGCGTTGTCGGGCTCTGCTGTGGCCGATGCGGCCGCACTGACGGCCTTGCTGCTGCCCATGATGGTGCGTGCAGGGCACGACAAATCGACCAGCGGTGGCTTGATCGCGGCTTGTGGGGTGATCGGCCCGATCATTCCGCCTTCGATTGGCTTTGTGATTTTTGGTGTGGCCGCCAACGTGTCTGTGACCAAGTTGTTTTTGGCCGGCATTTTCCCTGGCATCTGGTTGGCCTTGGGTTTGTGGCTGACCTGGTGGTGGCTGACGCGCAAGGAAAACCTGCAACCTCCACCACGTCGCTCCAAGGGTGAAGTGTTTCAAGCCTTGCGCGAAGCTGGTTGGGCCTTGACCTTGCCACTGGTCATCATCGTGGGCCTGCGCATGGGGGTGTTCACGCCCACCGAGGCTGCAGTGGTGGTGGCGGTGCTGGCCATGTTTGTCGCTGGTGTCATCTACCGTGAACTGAGCTGGGCTCAACTGTATGAAAGCTTCAGGGCTGCAGCCAAAACCACGGCAGTGGTCATGTTCCTCGTGGCTGCGGCCATGGTGTCCGCTTGGTTGATCACCGTGGCGCAATTGCCTGATCAAGTGGTGGAGTTGCTGACCCCGTTGTTGGGCAGCCCCACACTGCTGATGTTTGCCATCATGGCCTTGGTGATCGTGGTCGGTACGGCCATGGACATGACACCCACCATCTTGATCTTGACGCCTGTGCTGGTGCCGCTGGTCAAGGCCGCGGGCATTGACCCGGTCTATTTCGGTGTGTTGTTCATCATCAACAACTCGATTGGCTTGGTGACGCCACCTGTCGGTACCGTGCTCAATGCGGTGGCGGGTGTGGGTAAGATGAAAATGGACGAAGTGACCAAAGGCGTGGTGCCCTTCATGATCGTCCAGTTTGTCGTCATGTTCCTGATGGTGGTATTCCCCCAACTGGTCATGGTGCCTGCGCGCTGGCTGTACTGATTTTTCCATCCCGAGTCTGATTGGGTACGCCAGACTCGGGCAACATGCTCTCGCGTACATCCAAAACTTCCTTTCCATTCAGGAGACAAACATGAAACGTCTGTTCATCAAATCTGTACTCGCTTCTTTGGCCCTGGCTGCCATGGGCGTGGCTTCGGCACAAGACATCAAGGAGCGCACCCTCAAGTTCGGTCTGAACGGTCCCGAAGGTCACCCCGCTGTGGCCGGCATGAAGAAATTCAAGGAAACCGTCGAAGCCAAATCCGGCGGCAAGATCAAGGTTCAGTTGTTCCTGAACGGCACCTTGGGCAGTGACCAAGCCACTTTGTCCTCCGTCAAGGGCGGCACCGTGGAAATGGCCGTCATGAACTCGGGCATTCTGTCGAGCGAAGTCAAGGCGCTGGAAGTGTTTGACTTCCCCTTCTTGTTCGCCAACGAAAAAGAAGCCGATGCCATTGCGGATGGTCCCATCGGTCAGAAGATGCACGCCGCTTTGGCTGACAAAGGCATTGTGGGCCTGTCTTACTGGGAACTGGGTTTTCGCAACATCACCACCAGCAAGAAAGCCATCAACAAAGTGGAAGACATCGCTGGCTTGAAACTGCGTGTGATCCCCAGCCCCATCAACCTTGACTGGGTCAAAGCATTGGGTGCCAACCCCACACCACTGCCTTTCCCTGAGGTCTATGGTGCGTTGGAGCAAGGCGCCATCGACGGCCAGGAAAACCCTGTGGCCGTGATCGCTGCCAACAAGTTCTGGGAAGTTCAAAAGTACATCGCTTTGACCAACCACCAGTACAACCCCCAGTCCGTGATCTTCAGCAAGAAGGTCTGGGACAGCATGAGTGCCACTGAAAAGAAGATCATTGACGATGCAGCGGATGACGCCGTCAAAATTCAGCGCACAGCCAACCGTGCTGCATTGGCCGCCAATCTGGATTTGCTCAAGAAAAACGGCATGACCGTGACGACTTTGCCCGCTGCTGAAGTGGCCAAGTTGCGCGAAAAGATGAAGCCTGTGATCGACAAGCACAGCGCTGCATTGGGCACCACGGTGGCCGATGTTCAGGCTGAATTGGCCAAGCTGCGCAAGTAATCAAGCCCACGCCCTTGGACTGGCTCAATGGAGGCAGTTCAAGGGCTGGACAGGTTGCACAGCACTGAATCTCAAGCCGGGGTTCAGTCCTGTGTCACCGGCTTGTTGTGCAAGCCACGAAGTCCTCACACCAGAAAAGGAAATCCCATGAAAGTCTTGATGCTCCACGGCGTGAACCACAACATGTTCGGCAAACGCGACCCCAAGCAATACGGCACCATCACCCTCGATGAGATCAATGCCAATTTGCAAAAATTGGGTCAAGAGTTGGGTGCCGAGGTCGAGTGCTATCAGACCAACCATGAAGGTGACATGTGCGAGCGCATTCACCAGGCCTATTTCGACAATGTGGACGCGGTTCTGATCAACGCGGGTGCCTGGACCCATTACAGCTACGCCATCCGCGATGCATTGGCTGTGTTGACTTGCCCCATCGTGGAGCTGCACATGTCCAACATCCACGCACGTGAAGAATTCCGTCACCACTCGGTGTTTGCCGAGATCGTCAAAGGCCAGATCTGCGGCTTTGGCGCTGACAGTTATTTGCTGGCGCTGCGCGCTGGCGTGTCGGCCGCACAAGCGGCCTGATGTGACAGGCCACTGGCCCGCTTGGGCCAGTTGACAACCGGTCTGAGTTATTGAAAAAAGAATCTCCATCCATGATCAACGGCAACACCGAAATCATCGCCCACATCGGCTACCCGACGCACACCTTCAAGTCGCCGATGATTTACAACCCGTACTTTGAGGCATCGGGCATCAACGCAGTGGTGGTGCCCATGGGCTGCAAACCTGAAAACTATCCCCAGTTCCTCAAGTCGGTGTTCACCTTGGAAAACATCCGCGGCGCGTTGATCACCATGCCGCACAAGGTCACCACCGTGGGCTTGCTCGACGAGGTGACCGCTACTGTGCGCGTGGCCGGGGCCTGCAATGCGGTCAAGCGCCTGGCCGATGGCCGCCTGGTGGGCGACATGTTCGATGGCGCGGGTTTTGTGCGCGGCGTGCAACGCAAAGGTTTTGACCTGACGGGCAAGCGTGTGCTGGTGGTCGGCACAGGTGGCGTCGGTTGTGCGATTGCCGCATCGCTGGCAGGCGCAGGCATTGCCGCCATCAGCCTGTTCGATGTCAACACCGCAGGTTGCGAAGCCTTGGCCCAGCGCCTCAAAACCAATTACCCCCAAATCGAGGTGCGCACCGGATCGAACGATCCGATCGATCACGATCTGGTCGTGAACGCCACCCCCATGGGCATGAATGAGGGTGACCCGCTGCCCATGGATGTTTCGCGCCTGTCGCCAGACACCTTTGTGGGCGAAGTCGTCATGAAGGCCGAGACCACCGCATTTTTGGCGGCTGCACAAGCGCGTGGTTGCCGCACCCAGGTGGGCACGGACATGCTGTACGAGCAGATCCCGGCGTATCTGGAATATTTTGGCCTGCCCACCACCACCGCAGAAGTGCTGCGCAGTGGTGCCAAGCTGAGCTACTGAAGCAGAAGTACTTAAGTCCAACGAATTCCCTCACGGAGTGCACTGATGACCTTGAACAAAGTGGATCGCGAAGCCGTCCCCGACATGCCCAACCGTTTGGGCATTGCGGGCATTGAATTCATCGAGTACGCCACCAGCCGCCCCCAGGCGCTGGGCCAGGTGCTGGAGAACATGGGCTTTCGGCCTGTGGCGCGGCACCGCTCGCGTGAGGTGACCTTGTACCGTCAGGGCACGATGAACCTGGTGGTCAACGCCAGCCCCGACGACGCCCGCGTGAGCGGCACGGTGGACGGCCAGCCGGTGATTTCTGCGGTGGCTTTCCGCGTGCAGGATGCGCTCAAGGCGCACAACCGCTGCATGGAGCTGGGCGCCTGGAGCGTGGGCAGCCATGCGCAGGCCATGGAGTTGCACATCCCGGCCATTCATGGTCCGGGCGGCAGCCGCTTTTATTTTGTGGACCGCTGGCAAGAGTTCTCGATCTACGACATCGACTTCAAGCCCATCCCCACGGTGGACCCGAACCCACCTGCATTGGCCGGCATGAGCTACTTTGGCGTGGTGCAGTACATCGGCGCGGCTCGCAGCGCCGACTGGCAGACCTATTACGAACACATGTTCGACTTCAGCAGCATTTCCGATGACGAGCGCTTTGGCATCTTGCCCAAGGGCAAGCTGATGAAGAGCCCTTGCGGCACTTTCTTGTGGCAGCTGATCGAGCCCGAGCCCTGGATGGATGCCGACGACAGCCCCGAGTGCTTGCAGCGCATTGGTTTTGGCGTGCCCAACGTGGCTGAGGCCGTGAATGCACTCAAGGCGCGTGGTGTGGAGTTTGTCGAGTCCACCCAGCTGCACCCCGAAGACCGCGGTGCGCTCACTCGCGCAGCGCTGGGCTCGGTCGCGTTTGAACTCGTGCACAAGTGAGGCCTGTGATGAATTTGCTCGACGGCTACGGGATGGACACCATCACCATGGCAGGCACGCTGGAGGCCAAGCTGGCCGCCATGAAAGGTGCAGGCTTTTCTCAGGTGATGCTGATGGCCCGCGATCTGGTCACGCACCCCGGCGGTGTCAAAGCCGCTGTGGAAGCCGTGCGCCAAAGCGGCATGCGGCCCACCGGCTTTCAGGTGCTGCGCGACTTTGAAGGCCTGTCGGGCCATTTGCACAGCTACAAACTCGACATCGCCAAGTCCATGCTGGAAATGTGCGCGGCCACCGGCAGCAAGGTCTTGCTGGCCTGCTCGTCCACTTCGCGCCACGCCACACAAGACCTGGATCAGATCGCCGCCGATCTGAAAAAGCTGGCCATGCTGGCCGTGCCCATGGGCATCAAGGTGGCCTACGAGGCGCTGTCTTGGGGCCGCACCGTCAATGAATTCCCCACCAGCTGGGACGTGGTGTGCCGCGCCGATTGCCCCAATCTGGGCATCGGTATCGACTCCTTCCACATCTTTGCGGCCAAGACCTCATTGGACGCCATCGAAGAACTCGACCCGTCCAAAATCTTTTTGGTGCAACTGTCGGACTTCATGTGGCAGGAGACGCCGACCTTTGAAGAGCGCATGACCACGGCCCGCACTTTCCGTGTGTTTCCGGGTGAGGGCGTGCACAGCGAGCAGCTGGCAGACCTGGTGCTGCGCCTGGACCGCATTGGTTACCGGGGCGATTACAGCTTCGAGGTGTTCAACGACGACTACCAGCAATTGCCGCTGGAAACTGTGGCCGAGCGTGCCCGCAAGAGCGCGACCTGGTTGCATCAGGACGTGTTGCACAAGTCGGCACCGCTGCCGGCGTGGGCACGCCAGCATTCCTGATAGAACCATTTCTGAACGAGCCATTCCTTGACAGTCAGCGCTCGACTTGCCTGCGCAGCCAACCTGGAGGTCGAGAGATGACCCACACTGCTTCACGTCCCCGCATTGCCGTTGCTGGCGCGGGCATCATTGGGCAAGCCCACATGGCGGTCATTCAGGCCAGCCCCCATGCCCAACTTTGTGCTGTGGTGGACCCTTCCCCGGCAGCTGCAGCACTGGCGGCCAAAGCGGGGGTGCCGCTTTACAAGACACTGGACGACTTGCTCGCACAAGACAAGCCTGATGGCATGGTTTTGGCCACGCCCAACGCTTTGCACGTGCCGCAAGCTTTGCAGTGCATGGGGCAGGGCCTGCCTGTGTTGCTGGAAAAACCGATTGCCACCACTGTGGCCGAAGCCCAGGTCCTGGTGGACCAGGTCGAGCAGACAGATGCCAAGGTGTTGATCGGACATCACCGTGCACACAGCCCGATCATGGCCAAGGCCCGGCAGGTGGTGTCGTCCGGACAATTGGGTCAGTTGGTGGCGGTGATGGGCAGTGCCCTGTTTTTCAAACCCGACAGTTATTTCGATGATGGCCCATGGCGGCGTGAAATCGGCGGCGGCCCCATCCTGATCAACATGATCCACGAGGTGCACAACTTGCGCATGTTGTGTGGCGACATCGTGGCGGTGCAGGCCTTCAAATCCAACGCCACGCGGGGCTTTGCGGTGGAGGATACGGTGGCGATCAACCTGCGTTTTGCATCGGGGGTGCTGGGCACCTTCATGCTGTCGGACACCGCCGCATGTGCCCGTAGCTGGGAGCAAACCAGTCAGGAAAACAAGGCTTACCCCAGCTACGACGACGAGGACTGCTACGTCATCAGCGGCACGCAGGGCAGTTTGTCGGTGCCGACCATGCGCCTGAAGACCTATGCCAACGCCGATGCCCGTTCATGGTGGAAGCCTTTTGAGGTGGGAACCGTGCCCATGCAGCGCGAAGATCCGCTGGCCTTGCAGATGGCGCATTTTGCGCAAGTGATCCGTGGGCAGGCGGAGCCACTGGTGAGCGCACGCGATGGGCTCCACAATTTGCGCGTGACCGAGGCCATCGCGCAGGCGGCCGAGACCGGAGCCTTGGTCTATTTGGACGGGGCGACATCCTGAGCCTGTGATCAGGCAAGGGACAATAGCGGTTTCACAGCGCTTTTCTGAACCCTCTCCATGCCCCGCATCCAGTTTGAACTTCCCGACCGCTTCGTTTTTGCCACCGACATCCAGATCTACATCAGCCACGTCAACCAGGGCGGGCATCTGGACAATGCGCAACTGCTGACCCTTGTGTCCGAAGCGCGTGTGCGCTTTTTCAAGGCCCTGGGCTACACCGAAGGCAATGTGGCCGGTCGCCCCATCGTGGTGGGCGACATGGTGGCGCAATACAAGTCTGAGGGCTTTCATGGCGAGACCATGCGCGTGAGCATGGTGCCGCAGGACCACAACAAATACGGTTTTGACCTCGTCTACCGCATGGAGTGCCTGGACACGGCCCGCGAGGTGGCACGCGGCAAGATCGGCATCGTGTTCATTGACCGCGACACCCGCAAAGTGACCGCTGTGCCGACTGAATTTTTGCAACGCGCAGGCGCACTGCCAGCGGTTTGACGCGGGCATTTGCGTTCATCATCAAAGCGCACGAGGAACCTTCAGCGCATGCGGCTGCCCCACATCGACACCCCGCGCTGCACGGGCTGCGGCTGGTGCGTGGCGGCTTGCCCGCCCCATGTGCTGAGTTTGCACACCGAAGGCTGGCGCAAGCATTCGGTGCTGGACGATGCGGCAGGCTGCACGGGTTGCAGCAAGTGCGAAAAGCGTTGTCCTTTTGGCGTGATCACCATGATCAAAAAATCGCCGAACGAAGTTCAGCTCCTGGTATGGATTGACCTGTCAATAGGTGCCGGTTGTTTTTCTGTTCTCTCTCTGTTTTTTGTCTTCTCGGTCAGTGACTGTGGATCAGGGACTACGGGGCTGATTGGGCGACGGTAG